>Ga0081455_10008848_pt1 | contig 10415 bp, 10 predicted proteins | sample TabmetS3T2R1_FD_70207 | JGI IMG/M metagenome (GOLD analysis project Ga0081455, IMG submission 70207) | Tabebuia heterophylla rhizosphere microbial communities from the University of Puerto Rico - S3T2R1 | ecosystem: Host-associated > Plants > Roots > Rhizosphere ... | reverse complement strand
TCGCCGCCATCCGGACATGCACGAGGTAGCCGCCGTAGCGGCGCCGGTTGCGGCGCACGAGCGCGACCAGCGCGACGGGCGGCGCCTCGCCGGTGCTCGCGCGGCGCGCCCGCGTCCCGCGCCAGAACTCCTGGACGACGACGGCGACCGCGAACGCCGCCGCCCCGAACATCGCCAGCGCCGAGATCCGCGCCGCCACGCCCGGCGCGACGGCCGCGACGGCCACCGCGGCGCACGCCGCGCCCAGCGGCCCGCGCAGGCTGCGCCACGCGGTCGCCGCCGACGCGCGACGCCACGCGATGACCGGCCCGAGCCCCGACAGCAGCACGAGGACGATCGCCAGCGGCACCGTATAGCGGTCGAACCATGGGGGCCCGATCGACGCCTTCTGCCCGGTGGCGATCTCGGAGATGAGCGGGAAGAAGGTGCCCCAGAAGATCACGAAGCACAGCCCGACGAGCACCACGTTGTTGAGGACGAACATCGCCTCGCGCGAGGCGACGGACTCCACGCGCGCCTCGGAGCGCAGGATCGCCCGGCGGCTCGTGACGAGCGCGACCGAGCCGACCATCAGGACCGCGATGAGGCCGAGGAACGGCTTGCCGAGCGTCGAGCTGCCGAAGGCGTGGATCGACTCGAGGATCCCGGAGCGAACCAGGAAGGTGCCGAGGATCGCCAGCACGCCCGTCGCCAGGACGAGCGAGGCGTTCCACAGCTTCAGCATGCCCCGCTTCTCCTGCATCATGATCGAGTGGATGAACGCCGTGCCGGTCAGCCACGGCATGAGCGAGGCGTTCTCGACCGGATCCCAGGCCCAGTAGCCGCCCCACCCCAGCTCGGACCACGACCAGCGTGCACCGATGAGGATCCCGACGCCGAGGAACAGCCACGCGGCCAAAGCGAAGCGCCGCGTCGCCCGGATCCACTCCGCGTCGACTCGCCGCGTGACGAGCGCGCCGACCGCGAACGCGAACGGCACCGTGAACAGCGTGTAGCCCGAGTAGAGCAGCGGCGGGTGGATCATCATGCTCGGGTGGCGCAGCAGCGGCTGCAGGCCGGTGCCCTCCGCGGGCACCGGGTCTGAGAGCGAGAACGGGTTGGCCAGGAACACGACCAGCGCGACGAAGAACGCGCCGAACCCGAGGAGGACCGCGGTCGCGTACGGCGCGACCTCGCGCAGGCTGCGGCGGGTCAGGTACAGCACGAGGCTCGACCACAGCGAGAGCAGCCAGACCCAGAGCAGCAGCGACCCCTCCTGCGACGACCACATGGCGGCGGCGCGGTAGAACGGCGGCGTGGTCGTGCTCGAGTGACTCGCGACGAGCGCGAACGAGAAGTCCGAGCGCAGGAACGCCGCCTCGAGCACGACGAACGCCACGGTCAGCGCGCCCGCCAGCGCGTAAACGGCTCGGCGTCCCGAGTCGACCCACTGGCGCCGCCCGCTGCGCGCGCCGTACAGCGACGCGGCGATCCCGTAGATCGTGATCAGCAGCGCGATGCTCAGCGCGACGCGGCCGAAGTCCAGCACGTCAGGTCGCGGAGGTCGACGGCTTGGCGCTGAACTTCGACGGGCACTTCGTGATCAGCGAGTCCTTCTCGCCCGCGAAGACGGCGCCCTCCTTGCGGACCGTGACGATGACCTCGCGCCCGGCGCGGAACGGATCGGGAACCGCGCCGGTGTAACGCACCGGGACCGAGGCGCTGCCGTGGCGGTCCTGGACGCGGAACAGGAGCACGTTGCCGTTCTGCCGGTAGCCGGGCACGACCGTGCCGGTGAGCTGGTAGGACCGTCCGGGGACGGCGGACGCGGCAAGCTGGCTTGGCTGCTTGGCGTCGCTCGCCGCGCTGAAGCTCGTGTAGGCCAGCGCGCCCGCGAGCACCACCGCCGCGGTCGTCGCGACGATCAGCCGGATCCTGCGCTTGCGGTTGCGATCCATGCCCGCGCCGACGATTCCACACGCCCCATGCGCCATCGAGCGCTCGGGTAGCTCAGGTGACCGGTTGCGCCGGCGCGCCACGCGGCGAAGCGGCGGACCTCCGCGGCGACGATCACCTCCGCCTTCTCGGCCTCCAGCCGGCGGCCGTTGAGGTTCGCCTCCGCGACGCGCCGCAGATGGTCGATGTTGTGCAGGCGCACGCCGGGAAGGGCGCCGACTTGCGGGTCGACGTCCCGGGGCACGGCGATGTCGATGACGACGAGCGGCCGCCTTCGCTCGAGCGCCTGTCGCAGGCTGCCGGCATCGAGGATCGGACGGGCCGCGTTCGTCGAGGAGATCACGACGTCGGCCGCGGCGACCTCGTCGACGAGCCGTTCGAGGTCCGCGGCGCGGCCGCCGAAGCGCGCGGCGAGCCGGCGGGCCGTCCCGGGCGTGCGGTTGGCGACGACGATCTCCCCCACCCCATGGCCGAGCAGCGCGCGCGCCGTTGCCTCGGCGGCCTGGCCCGCGCCGACGAGCAGCGCGTGACGGCCGGAGAGGTCCCCGAGCGCTTTGCGCGCCAGGTCCACCGCGACCGACGACACGGACACGGCGCCCGCTCCCACGCGCGTGCGCGAGCGCACCCGCCGCCCCGTGGTCAGCGCCTGGGTGAAAGCGCGGTCGAGCACCGGGCCGAGGGTTCCCACCGCGCGGGCGAGGTCGCGCGCGGCGCCGACCTGCCCCTGGATCTCGCTCTCGCCGACCACCATGGAGTCCAGACTGGCGGCGACGCGGAACAGGTGGCCGGCGGCGGCGTCGTCGCGGCCGACGAAGCTCGCGGCGGAGAGCTCCCGGGCGCCGATGCGGCTGTGCTCCACGAGCACCCGGCCGAGCGCTTCCTCGGCCCGGGAAGGGTCGCCGGCGACCGCGTAGAGCTCCGTGCGGTTGCAGGTGCACAGCACGGCGGACTCCGCGATCGCCGGCTCGGCGAGAAGCGCGCCGAGCGCGGCACGGGCCATGGCCGCGCTCAGCGACGCCTTCTCACGCGCTTCAAGCCCCGCGGTGCGATGCGAGAGGCCAAGCAGGATCAGCGATCCGCACGCCGCGGTCATCGCTCCGATCCACGTCCGCGATCGTCGTGCTCGCGCAGCGCGCGCTCGATGCGGGCAAGCCGTCCGGCCATAATCGCGACGTAGGCCACGATCAGGGCGACGAAGACGACGTAGGCGGCGGCGACGAGCCCGTTCATTCCCGCATCCGCAGCCGCAGGCCTGCCGCGGCGCCCTTCGCGCCGATCTCGAGGCGCCACAGCGTCACGAAGAGCAGCGCGATCGCGCACAGGCACACGAGGAAGGTCAGCCGCATCGGCGCCGGCATGTTGCCGCCCGTTGTCCCGAGGACCCGTGGGTGGGTGTAGGCCTGTGCCAGTCGCACCACGACGAAGTTGACCGGCACGAACGTCCCCGCGATGACCGCGAACACCGCGGCGTAGCGCGCCTGGCGCTCGGGGTCGGAGATCGCGAAACGCAGCGGCTGGTAGGTGCAATAGAGCAGGAAGACGATGAGGAACGACACCAGCGCGGGCTCGTTCCACACCCACCAGTGCCCCCACGACCCGTGCGCCCAGATCGAGCCCGTCACGAGCACGCCGACCGCGAGGACGATCGACAGGTGGATCGTCACGTAGGAGCGGACGTCCCAGCGCCGGTCGCCGGTGCGCAGGTAGCGCGCGGCCATCACGGCGGCGGCCATGAAGCCGCACAGCGCGACGATCGCCATCGGCACATGGATGTAGAAGATCTTCTGGATGACGCCCTGGTCGGCGTCGACCGGCGCGTAGAAGAAGACCAGCGCGAGCCCGGCGGCGAGGAGCGCCGCGCTGACCAGGGACATGGCGGCGAGTCGGCGGGCGGGCACGGCTAGTGGATGCTCTTGAGGTACTGCACGAGGTCGCTGCGGTCCCGGGTGCTGAGGCTCAGCCCGAAGCAGGAGCTGTAGTGGTCGACCACCGCGCCGAGCGACTGGAAGCGGCCGTCGTGGTAGAAGCCGCCCTTCGTGCGCGCCCAGAGGCCGCGCAGCGGGGTCGTGCGGTACTCGTGGGTGGGCGAGCGGTCGGCCTCGAAGGAGTCGGTGCAGATCTCGGAGGGCTTGTGGAGGTTGTTCCCGGGGTCGCTGTAGGTCGGGGGCACGTGGCAGGTCGAGCACTTCCCCTTGCCGTCGAAGATCGCCTCGCCGCGCTTGGCGGCGGCGGGGTCGAAGCTGCCCTTCGGCGGCACGGGCGGCTCGAGGCCCAGCTGGTAGAACTGCAGCGCGCCGAGCTTGGGCGTGACGAGATCGGGCGAGTGGCGGACGTCGAAGAACCCCGCCTTGGTCGCGACCGGGAACTGGGTCGCGTTGTTCAGGCGCTCGTCGAAGAAGGTGCCCTGGCCGTGCATCTCGAGGTTGGCCACGAAGGCGTTCCAGTACGTCATCTGGCCGAAGCCGGTGTATGTGGCGAGGTTCACGCCGTTGAGTCCGTACGCCGAGGGAATCAGCGTCGCCGCAGACCTGCCGTCCGGCTGGAAGGCCTTGCCGTCGAGGAACAGCTTGGCGTCGAACTTGCCCGGCCCCCAGCTCGCGAGGACCTTCTTCACCGTCGCTTCGTCGGCTCCCAGGAGGTCGGTGACGGGCTTGAGGTTGGGTGCCAGCGAGATCACGGCGCCGACGTTGAGGTCGCGGTTGGCCCAGCCGTCGAGGCGGCGGCCGATGCCCGGGGCGAAGGAGTTGTCGACGGTCGAGTGGCAGACCGCGCACGTGATCCCGACGGAGCTCAGGGTCCCCTTCGAGTTGAAGAACCCCTTCACCCCCACCACGGCGTTGAGCTTGAGCAGCGCGAGCGTCGTCGCGGGGCTGTCGAGGTCGACCTTGCCCTTCTTGATCGCATCGACGACGGCGGCGGGAAGCGCGGCGGAGTCGACCTTCAGGCCGGTGGCGAGGGCGGCGCGGGGGCTCAGCCCGGGTCCGACTCCGCCGAGCTTCGATCCCTCGATCGCCTTGTGGAGCTGAAGCGCGTCACCCCAGAAGGCCTGGTCACCGAAGGTGTCGTTGCGGAACACGTCCCTCCCCTGGGCAAACAGGTCCCGCTCGTTGGCGGCGTTCGCCAGCGGCGCCTGCTTGGAGGGTTTCGATACGGCGCTCACGTTGAGCAGGAGCGCGCCGAGCAACATGAGCGCACCGCTCGCCGAGACCACCGTCATGAGCTTCAGGACCGACCGCCGCATGCGCGCCAATCAAACAGCTCGTTTGCCACGCGACAACGACGGAGGTAGCGCAGATGACCCGAGGAGAAGCGCGAACTGCTGGCTCGGCTCGCCGTGCAGGAGCCACGTGCCGTCGCGGGCGCGCTCGACGATCCCCTGGTCGGACATCGCCTGCAGGCTCGCGGTGACCGACGGGCGCTGGGCGCGCACAAGGCGGCCGAGGGTCTTGTGCGTGAGCTTCAGCGGGACCGTCACGCCGTCGATGCCGACCGTGCCCCACCGGTCGGCGAGCTGCCAGAACAGCAGCAGCAGGCGCACGTCGACGCGCGGGTTCTCGAGGATGGCGAGGTGATGCTCGACCCACTGCGCCCGCTGGACGCTGCGGCGCATCAGCGAGGCGACGATCTCGGGCCAGGCCGCGACGCGCTCGACAAGGCGCTCGTCGAGCAACGCGATGCGCGTGGGGACGTGGACGGTCCACCCCACCGTGCGCGGCACGGACGGGCGGTCGGCGGCGTCGTCCCACGGCCGCAGGATGTCGCCCCCGCCGATGAGCTCCATCGTCGTCCTGCCCAGCAGGGTGAGGTCGCGGGTCAGGAGCCCGTCGATGACCAGGAGTCCGAGGTGGCCGTTGGGGTGGTCGATCCAGCTCCACGGGTCGCGATCGCCGGGCCGCAGGACCGCCGCGCTTGCGAGCGCGCGCGAACGGGCCGCGTCGGCGCGCCGCGCGCCGAGGTGGTCAACCAGATCGGGGGCGGCCTCGATGAGCGAGACCCCCCCGGCGACGCGCACACCCATGGTTTGGTTGGCGACGGGTTGTCGTGCGACCTTACGCGCGTGCCCACGAGCAAGGAGCGAGCATGAGCGTTGAAGCAATCCTCAGGACCCATCCGCGGCCAGTCGCGGTCGACCTCGCTGTGCTGGCGCGCTGCATCGACGAATGCGGCGCCTGCGAGGCGACGTGCACGGTCTGCGCAGACGCCGACCTGGCCGAGGACGATGTCTCCGAACTCCGCCATTGCGCCCGCCTGTGCCTTGACTGCGCCGACGCGTGCGGCGCCACCCTGCGCGTCGTCGGTCGTCAGACCGAGCCCGATCCCGCGTCCCAGCGTGCAACGGTCGAGGCCTCCCTCGCGGCGTGCGGAGCGTCTGCGGACGAGTGCCACCGCCACGCCCACCACCACGAGCACTGTCGCCTCTGCGAAGAGCAGTGCCGGCGGTGCATACGGGCGTGCGAGGAACTGCTCGCCGCGCTCAGCTGACGAGGAGCGAGATCTGCAGCGGGCCCGAGGGGAATGCCTGGGCCGTGAGATTGATGACCTGACCCGGCGGGCTCCCGGGCGCCGGGAACATGCTGCCGGGCACCGGTCCGGCGGGTGTCCGGACGATGACCGCGGCTCCCGTGAAGCGGCTCATGAGCTTGATGTAGCCGAGGTCGTCCTGGATCGCGAGCGTGACGCGGCCGACCACGTGGCCGTTCGCCCTCACCGGCGCCGACGCCGGGGCGAGCACGAACGGTCCCCCGACGTCGTTGATCAGCGTGCCCGTGGCGGTGACGGCGCGGATGCGCACGACGTGCAGCGACGGGTCGCGGAAGAAGCGGACGATGGCGGCGCGCAGCGCCGCGGGATCGGCCGCGGCGACGGCCCGCTCGAACCCGGGGTCGGAAGCCACGATGCGCAAGACGCGCGCGGTCGCGGCTCCGTGCTGCTCGTCGCGGAAGAGCCGCTCGCCGATGGCGCCGATCGTGTTCGCGACGGTCGCCGCGCGCGTCGGGCCGCACAGCGTGTGGCTCGGCGACGGGCTGAGCACCGCGATGTGCAGCTGCCCCGCGGGGAAGGCCGTCCCGTCGAAGGACGAAGCCGTGAGTCCTGCGGGCCTCGCGCGCGTGGAGGCGATCGTGGTTGCGACGGAGTGCCCGCCGACCGACATGACCACGTGGGCCCCGGTGATCGCGCGGATGAGATGGGCGATCCCGGAGTCCGCCCCGACCGAGAGCGTGAAGCGCCCGACGGGAGCGCCGGCGCGATCGCGGATCACGCCGCGCACGGGCGCGAGCGCCGCGCCGCTGCCGACGTCGGCGAGCACGCGCCGGCCGTGGGTGATGACGACGCGCTGGACCTGGGCGCGCAGCAGCGGGAGCAGAGCGACGTTGGTGGCGGCAGGGTCGTCGTGCGCAACCGCCGCGGCGAGTGCGCGCGAGCGCTCGAGCCGCCGCTGCGAGTTGACGAGGTTCGGCCCGCGCGCGGCCTCGTCGTAGACGCGCACGGCGACGTCGCGAAGCTCGTTGTGCACGACCTCTCTGCACGTGGCCGACCCGATCTGGCCCGCGGCCTGTTCCCCGCAACCGGACGCCGCGACCGCCACGCCGAGCGCCATCGCAGCGATGGCGAAGCGCGAGCGCGACGTCGGCGGCCTCACCCCATGTTCCGACCGAACAGCTCGCCGCGCAATGACGCGATCTCGGTGATGACGGCGCCGACCAGCGCGACCCGATACTGGAAGATCTCGGTCTCGAGGTCGGCCATGTACGCCGGGTCGGCCGTGAGACCGGCCTGCTCTGCCGCAACGCGCTCCTCGGCGAGGTCAATGAGATGGGCGCGAATCTCGAGGGGCGACATGCAAGACAAGGTGTCGGTTTCGGGGGCGGCTGTCATCGACGCCAGCGACCATTTTCGCCCCCTGCCAGCCGACACCTCCGCATACCTGCTGGCTGCAATACGCGGATCAGTCCGGCGACCCGGTGAGCGGGAGCTCGACGCGAAGCGCCGTCCCCGCGCCGGGCGGGCTGTCGACCGCGATACGGCCGCCGAGCGCCTCCACGCGGTCCTTGAGCCCGACGAGACCGGACCCCTTCTCGAAGTCCGCGCCGCCCACGCCGTCGTCGCGCACGCGGACGCGGAGCATGCCGTCGATCGCATCGACGTCGACCTTGACCAACGACGCCTGGGCGTGTTTCGCCGCATTCGTCAGCGCCTCCGAGACGACGAAGTACGCCCCCACCTCGACCGGTTCGGGCAGCCGCCCGTCCGTCTGCACGTCGAGTTCGACGGGGACGGCGGAACGGCGGGCCAGCGTCTTGAGAGCCGGCCCGAGGCCGCCCTCCGCGAGGATCGCCGGGTGGATCCCGCGCGCCATCTCGCGCAGCTCGTGGAACACGTCGGTGACGCCGCCGGCGATCTCGTCCAGGTCCGACTTGAGCTTGGGGAGCTCCGGCGGGACCGCCGCCTGCGCGCCCCGGAGCTCGAGCGCGAGCGTCACGAGCCGCTGCTGGGCGCCGTCGTGGAGGTCGCGCTCGATCCGGCGCCGTGTCTCGTCGGCCGTGGCCACGATGCGCGCCCGCGACGCGGCCACCTCCGCCTGGGCCTCGGCGCGCTCGTCGCGGCTGCGCTCGAGGTTGGCCGCCATGACGTTGAAGGTGCGCTCCAGCGTGCCGACCTCGCCCGGCCCGGTCTCGGGCATACGCGCGCTGAGGTCGCCGCCGGCGATGCGGCCGGCCATCGTCGCCGCGCGCCGGACGGGCCGGACGATCGCCCTGGTCAGGTACCAGGCGTAGAGCACGATGAGCGCGATCGATCCCGCGACCCCGATCGCGGCGGCGGCGGACGCGCGCCTCGCGGCGCTGCTGGCGCTCGCGGTCGAGCTCGCCGATGCGCGGCGCTCGCCCTGCAGCAGCTGATCGAACTCCCCGCGCATGGCGTCGACGCGCCGCCGCCCCTCGGCCGCGGCGACGTCGCTGCGCGCGGACGGGTCGCCGCGCCGCGCCGCGTCGACCAACGGGATCGAGTAGTCGGTCACGTACGCCCGCAGGTCGCGAACGATCCGCGCGGTCCGTTGGGCCGTCTCCGGCTTGGACGCCGCGAGGCGCTGCGCGGCGGCCGCGCGGCCGGGGAGCTCGGCGCGGGCCGAGTTCCACGGGCCGAGGAAGCGCTCCTGGCCGGTCAGGATGAACCCGCGCGAGCCGGTCTCGAGATCGAGCAGCAGCCGCTCGAGATCGTTGGCGGCGATGAGCAGTTGCTGCGAGTGGTCCGAGCTCTGCTGGTCCTCGCGCAGGTCGCCGATCGCGAAGAGCAGGATCACGAAGGCGCCGCCGATGAGCAGCGCGAGGACCGCGCTCGCCACGATCAGGCGGCGCGTCAATCCGCCCCGCGAGGCGCCGATCGGACGCCTCCGCGCTCTCACGCGCTCGACGCTATACCCTCTGGGCATGACGTTGCTGCGGTCTCGCGTGAATGAGCATCTGCCGGTTCCGGCGGTTGCCCCGCGGCCGCCCTTCGTGCACGTCCCGGCGTAGGCGCTCCCGCCGCTTCGGCCTGGAGCGCCGCGGCCACTCCCCATCGCCGGTTGACGTCCAACGAAGGAGAACGCCATGTGCGCAGCTTTGCCCACCCAGTCGAATGACTTCCCCGCGTGGTACGGCGACGTCGTGCGCCGCGCCGGGCTCGCCGAGCACGCGCCCGTTCGCGGCGCGATGGTGATCAAGCCGTACGGGTACGCGATCTGGGAGGCGATCCAGCGCGAGCTCGACGACCGGATCAAGGCGACCGGCCACGAGAACGTCTACTTCCCGCTGCTCGTCCCTGCCGAGGTGCTCGCGCGCGAGGGTGAGCTCGTCGAGGGGTTCGCGCCCGAGCTCGCCGTCGTGACCGAGGCGGGCGGGAAGCAGCTGGAGGAGCCGCTCGCCGTGCGTCCCACCTCCGAGGCGCTGATCTGGTCGACGTACGCGCGCTGGGTGCAGTCGTACCGCGACCTGCCGCTGCTCTACAACCAGTGGGCCAACGTCGTCCGCTGGGAGCTCCGGCCGCGCCTGTTCCTCCGGACGACCGAGTTCCTCTGGCAGGAGGGGCACACCGCGCACGAGACCGAGGCAGAGGCGGTCGCCGAGACGCTGACGATCCTGAACGACGTCTACGCCGACACGATCGAGAACGTCCTCGCGATCCCGGTGCTGCGCGGCCGCAAGAGCGAGAGCGAGCGCTTCCCCGGCGCCGTCGACACGTACACGCTCGAGGCCATGATGCGCGACGGCAAGGCGCTTCAGGCGGCGACCTCGCACTATCTCGGGCAAGGGTTCTCGCGCACCTTCGACGTTCGCTACACGGCGCGCGACGGGAGCGAGCAGCACCCGTACGCGACGTCGTGGGGCGCTTCGACGCGACTCGTCGGAGGCGTCGTGATGGCGCACGGCGACGAGCGCGGACTGCGGCTTCCGCCCCGCGTCGCGCCGCAGCAGGTCGTCGTCGTGCCGATCTTCCGCGAG
>Ga0081455_10008847_pt1 | contig 10416 bp, 11 predicted proteins | sample TabmetS3T2R1_FD_70207 | JGI IMG/M metagenome (GOLD analysis project Ga0081455, IMG submission 70207) | Tabebuia heterophylla rhizosphere microbial communities from the University of Puerto Rico - S3T2R1 | ecosystem: Host-associated > Plants > Roots > Rhizosphere ... | reverse complement strand
CTGAAGGATTTCGAGCATATCTCGACCGCGCTTTCGACCGCCAGCATCGTGATGGTGAACAACGAGCTGCCGGTGAAGACGCTCGCCGACCTGGTGGCGCACGCCAAGGCCAATCCCGGCAAGCTGAGCTACGGCTCGCCGGGCGTCGGCACGCCCCAGCATGTGGCCGGCGAACTGCTCTGCCGGCTGGCCGGCATCAAGATGGAGCACATCCCTTATCGCGGCGCCAACCTGACGGATGTCATGAGCGGCATCGTACCGGTCGGCATCCAGAATTCCGGTGCCACCATGCCGTTCGTGCGCGACGGCAGGGTGCGAGGGCTAGCCATCACCTCGCTCAAGCGCGCGAGCGCCGCGCCCGATCTGCCGACGGTGGCCGAGCAGGGCTATCCGGGATTCGAGGCGACGTCGTGGTTCGCCCTGTTGGCGCCCAAGGGCACGCCGCAGCCCATCCTCGACAAGGTGCGCACAGCCTCGCTCAAGGTGCTTGCCGATCCTGAGATGCAGGCGAAGTTCGCGGCGCTCGGTCTCGAGCCGGTCGGCAGCACGGGGGCCGAAACCAAGGCAGCGATCGCGGCCGACATTCCGAAATGGGCCAAGGTCATCGAGGACGCCCACATCAAGCCGGCCAACTGAGCAGACATGCCCCTCTCCGCCGCACGGCGGAGAGGGGCGCATTCTAGAGCGTCGCGCTATTGCTGCGCTTCCTTCACCATGCCTTTGGAGTCGATCGACACCGCGACCTGCTGGCCGCCCTTGGTGGCCTTGGCCGTCCAGTTGCCGGCGTTGTCCTGCTTGAGGTTGGTGACATTGCTGTAGCCGCTGGCCTCGAGCTTGGACTTCACGCTCGTCTGGGTCATGGCGCCGCCGCTGGCCGTGCCGCTGCCGGGCGTAATGGTCGAACCGGACGACGGCGGCGTCGTGGCCGAGGGCGCGCTCGGCGTGGTGGTCTGGGCGTTGGCGACGCCGGCCGCGGCCAGGAGTGTGGCGAGAGTGATGATTGTCCGCTTCATGGTTAGTCCCTCCTTGTCCGTGATGGACGTCCCATAAACGCGTGTTGCGGGAACGGCGTTGCGCGCGGTGCGACACTCAGTCGATCGGGACGCCAATACTCAGTCGATCGGGACGCCAATGAGGATCGGATGTAGCCAAAACATGGCGGCGTACACGACGCTGCCGACGACCAGCGCGATGCCGTCTCCTGCGGTGAAGCCCGAGCGCGGTGCTCCTGCGTCGCCGCGCCGCTTCACCGCGATGCGGTCATAGACCGCCCAGGCGAGGAAGGCGCCGAACAGGATCAATGCGCCGAGATCGCCGTTGGCCAGCAGATGAGCAAGCGCCCAGCTCTTGATGCCGACCAGCATCGGATGACGCAGCATGCCTTTGATCCAGCCGGCGGGCGAATAGGCGGCGGCCAGCGCCACGAAGGCGAGCCACATCAGCACCAGCACCACCGGATGGAGCCACGTGGGTGGCGCCCAGATCTGGACATGGGCGGTGTCGCGATAGCGCGCGAAGCCCCACACGATCAGCACCAGGCCGGCCGCGGACACCAGCGAGTAAAGTCCTTTGTAGGGACCTTCGCCCAGCCGGCCGATCAGCGCGGCGCGTGGCTCACGCAAGGTGGTGAGAGTGTGAATGCCGAGAAAGAGAATGAGACCGAGTAGCAGCAGTGTCATCGCCGACTCCGAATCAACAGATCGTGGCAAGTCATACCACACTTGCAACTTTTTACTCGTGACGTCGTTCTTTGTGCATCCCGGCTTTGAGGGGGCCGGAGAGAAATGCGCGCTTCCATCTACATCTCGGTGCTGCTGTTTGCGCTGACGCAACTGTTTGGCGCAGCTGCAGTCGCGCAGCAACTCGCGCTGGTGCCGCCGGCCGACTGTCCACCGGACGAACCCGACTCGGTCCAGATCAGCTGGGTCGAACCATGCGAAAGCGGTACGTGGCTGTACGATACCGTACTTGGTTGCCGCATGTGGGACTGGCATCCCGATCCGCACGACACGGCATCGTGGAGCGGCGCTTGCCCGAAAGGCCAGAAGGAAGGGCCTGGCGTGGTGCAGTGGTTCGAGCACGGCCAGCGCATCGATCGTTTCGAGGGCACCTATCGCCACAATCGGCGCGAAGGGTTCGGCCGCTATGAATGGAACGAGGCCGACCACTTCGAGGGCCTTTACGTCAATGGCGTGCCGCAGGGCTTCGGCACGGCACGTATCGCAGGCGAGGTCTTTTCCGGCGAGTGGCGCAACGGCTGCCTGCGCAAGGGCATGCGCGTGGTCGCGATCGGCGTGCCGCGGCGCTCCTGCTCCGATCTTTCTGTCCAGGTCGACCGGCCGCGGGCCGGCATGCTCTGACGTTTGCGAGGCACACGCGGGTCGCGCAGACTGAGTGCCGGTACTTCCGGGGAGGAAGAGCGTGGCACAAAGCGACACGGTGTTCGCGGGATCGATCCCGCAATTCTATGACCAGAAATTGGGCAACCTGCTGTTCGCGCCATACGGCGCCGACATGGCGGCCCGCCTGAAGTCGCTGGCGTCGGGGCGGCTGCTGGAGGTCGCGGCCGGCACCGGCATCGTCACCCGCCAGCTCGCGACTCACCTGCCGCACGCCGTCGAGATCGTGGCGACCGATCTCAATCAGCCGATGCTCGACTACGCCGCCTCGCAGCCCGGCCTGGGCCGCGTGAAATGGCAGCCCGCCGATGCGCAGGCCCTGCCGTTTCCCAGCGAGTCCTTCGACGTGATCGTGTGCCAGTTCGGCGCCATGTTCTTTCCCGACCGGGTCAAGGCCTACCGCGAGGCGCGACGGGTGCTGAAGCCGGGCGGCCGGTTCCTGTTCAATGTCTGGGACCGCCTGGAAACCTCTCCCGTCATGGCCGTGGCGGTCGAAGCCCTGGCGCGGCGCTATCCGCAGCAGAAGAGCTGGTTCCTCGACCGCACGCCCTGCGGCTATCACGACCGCGCGGTGATCAGCGCCGATGTCAAGGCAGCGGGCTTCGCGGCGGTGCAGATCAGCACGGTCAAGCTGAGCGGCAAGCTCTCGACCGCTTTCGATGCCGCGGTCGGGCTTTGCCAGGGAACGCCGATGCGGGCCGAGATCGAGGCGCTCGACAAGACTGGCCTCGACGCCGCAACGCAGGCCGCTGCCGAGATGATCGCGGTGAAATGCGGGAAGGGCCCGACGGACACACCGCTGCAGGCGGTGGTCGTCGAGACGTCGAAATAAACTAGTCCCCGGACTGGCCCAGATCCTCGGTCGAGACCGTGATGGCGTAGTCGGCGTCGTCGCACTCAAGCAGCTTGACGAAAGTGAGGTCGACCAGCTCGGCGACCTCGCGCGCGTCGAGCGCGTCGATGCCGACCTGGGCGTAGATGTTGGTGTCCCAGTCGACCAGTTTCAGGTCGGGATCGCCAAGCTCCTGCATCACGCCGTTGCGCTCCATGCGGCTCAGCGGATCCTCGCTGAACGGGTAGGGGGCTATGTTGATCGAGTTCCGCAGGACCTGGATGGCCACGTCTTTGCCCTCGCTGTTCACCGTCTCGATGGTGCAGCACATGCGGCCACCCCGCCGTCCGCTCAAGATCGGGACGATCGCCGCGCCGATGGCTCTTTCCTGCCGCTGCCCCATGTCCCCCCCTTACTTGCTGTTGCGGCGCGCCCAGCGCTCGAGATAGTCGGCGCAGAACGCGCCGTCGACCACGTCGACGTAGCGCCGGCCGATGTCGCGCAGGTTGTCGCGATGCGGTTGTTCCTCGATGTCGCCGACGCAGTCCTCCGGCACCAGCGTGCGGTAGCGCAGGCTGAAGCTGTCGAGCGCGGTGCCGCGGATGCAGCCCGAGGTGTTGCAGCCGGTCACGATCACGGTGTCGACCCGCTCCTTGGTGAAGTAGTTGGCGACGCCGGTCTCGAAGAAGATCGACGGGCCCTTCTTGGTCACCTGCAGGTCGTAGTCCGGTTCGTAGATGCGCGGATCGAGCCTGGTGCTGGGATGGCTGTGCAGGAAGGTCTCGCGCACCGCGGTGATCTTCCAGTACGGCATCTCGCGCTCGTTGAGATAGGCGGTGTTGCACACCGCCACCGGCACGCCGTGCTTGCGCGCGACCTTGAGCAGCTTGGCCGTGTTCTCGAGCGCGCGCACGACCAGCGGCGCGCCGCCCAGCGGATATTGCGGATCGGTGAAGCCGAGCTGGAAGTCGACCACGACGATACCCGGCTTCTCGCCAGTGCCGACCGGAATGGCGCCGTAGCTGCGACGCTGGTAGTCGTCCGTCACCGGGTCAGCCGCTCTGCCGGGTGTCGGGCCGCCCGTCGGCCCGGCCGAAGGTCTCGACCTTGCCGTCGCTGAAGCAGACGTAATAGCGGTCGGACATGTTCCACGGCACGCGGCTCCAGAAGTCCTTGAGCACGGTGTAGTAGGCGCATTCGCGGCCCGGCGTGCTGGTCGACATGTCGGCCGGGCCCATCAGCGAGGCGACCTGCTCGCGTGTCATGCCGGCATGGACCTGCTCGAGCGACGAGCCATGTACGCAGCCCGCCGCCGACAGGGCGATCAGAATTCCCAAGGTGGCGCGCTTCATCGAAGCCTCCAGTACCGCAACGATAAGCCAGACTTGGCCTTGCCGCCAAGAATAGTCCGGCGCGGCCGGCTGGCGAAAACGGGGCCGATACGCTACCTCCGACCCATGCAACCCGAGTCCACACGCTTCCTGCCGCCCGGCCTCAGCGCCAGTCTCAGCGGCCCGATCGCCCATGACCTCGGCGAGACCGGCATTGCCGAGGTCGCGATGTCGGTGTTCGGCGATCCCGATGTCGTGCCACTGTGGTTTGGCGAGGGTGACCTGGTCACTCCTGACTTTGTACGCAACGCCGCGGCCAAGGGATTGCAGGCGGGCGAGACCTTTTACACCTGGCAGCGCGGCATTCCCGAGCTGCGGTTGGCCCTGTCGGCCTATACCGAGCGGCTGTACGGCATCAAATGCCCGGTCGACCGCATTTCCGTGACGACCGGCGGCATGCAGGCGATCCTGCTCAGCTGCCAGCTGCTGCTCGATCCAGGTGACAACATCGTCATCGTGTCGCCGATCTGGCCGAACATCACTTCCGCCGCCAGGCTGGTGCGCGGCGAGCCGAAATACGTGGCGCTCGACCGCCAGCGCGACGGCAGCTTCAAGCTCGACGTGCAGAAAGTCTTCGACGCCGTCGATAGCCGCACGCGCGCGATCTTCGTCAACTCGCCGGGCAACCCGACCGGCTGGACGATGACCTCGGACGAGCAGCGCGCCATCCTCGACTTCGCCAGGAAGCGCGGCATCTGGGTGATGGCCGACGAGGTCTATGCCCGGCTGATCTACACGCGGCCCGTCGCGCCGTCGTTCCTCGAGCAGGCTGGCCCGGACGATCCGCTGATCGTGCTCAACAGCTTCTCCAAGCCGTGGGCGATGACCGGCTGGCGCATCGGCTGGCTCACCCATCCGGCGGCGCTGGGCGATCAGATCGCCAAGCTGGTGCAGATCAACACCTCGGGCGTGCCGGCCTTCCTCCAGCGTGGTGCGGTCGCGGCGCTGGAGAAGGGCGATGCCTTCATCACCGAGATGGTCGAGCGCTGCCGCGCCGGCCGCGAGCTGGTGTTCCAGCGCCTGTCGGCCCAGCCCCGCGTCACCATCGCGCGGCCGGAGGCGGCGTTCTACAACTTCTTCTCGGTCGACGGCGTGAGCGACACGATGAGCTTCTGCAAGACGCTGGCAAAGCAGTACAAGGTCGGCTTGGCGCCGGGCGAAGCGTTCGCTGCGGGCGGGCAGGGCAACATCCGGCTGTGCTTCGCTTCGGGTGCAGAGCAGCTGAGCCGTGGTCTCGATCGCATCGAGGCGGCGATCAAGGCGCTATGATGCAGCCATGGCCCAGACTCACTCCATCGCAGTCCGGCACCTGCGCAAGGTGTACGGCGAGGTCGTCGCAGTCGACGACCTGAGCTTCGCGGTCCCGCCGGGCGCCGTGCTCGGCCTGCTGGGCGGCAACGGCGCCGGCAAGACCACGACCATCGCCATGCTGCTGGGCCTGCTCGAGCCGACCGCGGGCGACATCGAAGTGCTGGGCGTCGACATGCGCCGCCGCCGCTACTCGGCGCTGCCGCGCATGAATTTCTCCTCGCCCTACGTCAACCTCCCGCATCGCCTGACGGTGCGCCAGAACCTGGTCTTCTATGGCCGGCTCTATGGCGTGAAAGAGCTCGGCCGGCGCGTCGAGGAGATCGCCGAGCACATGCAGATCACGCCGTTCCTCGAGCGCCAGGCGGGCAAGCTGTCGGCCGGCCAGAAGACGCGCGTGGCGCTCGCCAAGGCGCTGATCAACCGGCCCGACGTGCTGCTGCTCGACGAGCCCACCGCCTCGCTCGATCCCGACACCGCCGACTGGGTGCGCGGCTACCTCGAGGACTACCAGCATGACACCCATGCCACGATCCTGCTCGCCTCGCACAACATGGGCGAGGTCGAGCGGCTGTGCGACGACGTCATCCTGCTGCAGACCGGCAAGGTTTTTGAGCGCGGCAGCCCGCGCGAACTGATCGAGCGCTTCGGTCGCGAGGACATGGAGGAGGTGTTTTTAGACATGGCGCGCGGCCGCGGGCGTGGGCTGGAGGCCTTGCGCAAGGGGGAGGCGGCGTCATGAGCGACTCCCTCGGCCGGATCTATGCGCTGGTGCTGCGCCACATCTACATCTGGCGCAGCTCGTTCATGCGCCTGATCGATTCGATCTACTGGCCGGCCGTGCAGATGGTGATGTGGGGCTTCATGACCCAGTACCTGCTGCCGCAGGCCTCGTTCGTCGCCCAGGCGGCGGGCGTGCTGCTGTCCGGCCTGCTGCTGTGGGAAGTGGTGGTGCGCGGCAACCTCTCGCTTAGCATCGCCTTTCTCGAGGAGATGTGGTCGCGCAACCTTGGCCACCTGTTCGTCAGCCCGATCCGCTCGTGGGAGATGGCGACCGGCATCATCATCGCCGCCCTGCTGCGCACGCTGCTCGGGCTGGTGCCGGTGTCGCTGATGGCGTGGGCGTTCTTCGGCTACAACATCTACACCCTCGGCCTGCCGCTGGTGGCGTTCTTCGCCATCCTGCAGATGTTCTCGTGGTCGATCGGGCTCGCCATGTCCGGCATGATCATGCGCGTCGGCCAAAGCGCCGAGAGCTTCGCCTGGGCCGCCGTGTTCATCCTGATGCCGGTGAGCGGCGTCTACTATCCGGTGTCGGTGCTGCCGCACTGGATGCAGGTGATCTCGCTCGGCTTGCCGCCGGCCTACGTCTTCGAGGGCATGCGCGCCATCCTGGCCGAGAAGACGGTGCACTGGCACGCTCTCGCCATCGCCTTCGTGCTGTCGATGGCCTACCTGGCCGTGGGCTTCCAGGTCTTCCTGTGGTTCTTCCGCTCCAGCCGCCGCGCTGGCACGCTGCTCGGACAAGGGGAATGAGAGCGAGCGCCGGGTAATGAGGATAGTCGCCTGGAACTGCAACATGGCGCTGCACGCCAAGGCGGCAGGCCTGCTGGCGCTGAGGCCCGACATCGCCGTGATCTCCGAATGCGCCGAGCCTGACCGGCTGCGCTTGCGCGGAGCGAGCTGGCTGGAGAGCGATCCGGTGTGGGTCGGCCGCAACCCGCACAAGGGGCTGGCGGTGTTCGGCTTCAACGGCCACAGCGTGCGGCTGGCGGAGAGCTATCACGCCGGCCTGCATTATGTGGCGCCGGTCCATGTCGATGGGCCGACCGAGTGCAACCTGCTGGCCGTTTGGGCGCAGAATGCGAGCTCGGGCAACATCCGCAAGCGCTCAATGGGTCCGCTGCGTCGGGCGATGGCGCGCTATCGTGACTTCCTCAGCCATCCTGCTACGCTGGTGGCGGGCGACCTCAACAGCAACACGATCTGGGACAAGCCGGGCTGGCGCATCAACCATTCGACCAAGGTCCGCATCCTCGAGGAGAGCTTCGGCCTGGTCAGCGCCTATCACGCGATCCGCGGCGAGGCGCACGGCCAGGAGAGCGAGCCCACCCTGTACTGGCGCGACCGCACCAAGGACGGGCCGACCTATCACATCGATTATGTCTTCCTGCCGGCCGGTTGGATCGGCAAAGTGAGCCATCTCAGCGTCGGCGCCTTCGAGACCTGGTGCGGCGCGGGGCTGAGCGACCATGTGCCGGTGGTGGTCGACCTGGATTGATCGGACGTTTGGATTGATCGGGGTTAGGGCGAATCCCTTTCACAGGCGCCCGTCGGGCAACCGAAGCTCCGACACCCGGAGGCTTTTTCCGCTCTGGCGTGCCTGGCTTCGCGGATGCGGGCGGATTGTGAAATTTCAGGCCGGGTAAACATCCGTTAGGAATTTAGAGGCAGGCTCCGGGGATGGGCAGCAGACCATCCCCGGGGTCATCCAGCGAGACCGAGCCTAACGGCCGCACCAAGGCGCAGCGGATCACGCAGCACCGCTTCTGGCGGCCGGCAATCATTCTGCTTGGCCTGCTGATCTCGGCGGGGGTGGCGGGCGTCGTCCACGACATGCTCGGCGAGGAAGCGGCGGCGCAGCGCGAGATCGCGCGGCAATCGCTGGCGGCAGGTCTGAAGAGCCATGTCGATCGCAAGCTCGACTTCATCCGCGCCCTGAAGGGCCTCTATGATTCGTCGGATTATGTCAGTGCCGACGAGTTTCAGCGCTTCGCGCAGCTCGACGGCGACATTCGCGACCGGCAGTGGTGGATCTCGCTCGCCTGGGCGCCGCGCCTCTCGGCGAAACCGGGAGACGGCCGGATCGAGCCCGGCGACCGATTCCCGGCCACGTATCTGCAGCCGGCTCCCGACGCCGCAGCACCAGCAATCGATGCGGCGGCGGACCCGCTCGACCGTGCGGTCATGGAACGCGCGGCGGAACGGAATCACCTGCTGGCGGCAGCGCCGCGCATGATCAGCATCAACTGCCACACCGCCATGGCGGTCCGCATCTACCAGCCGGTCTTCAAGCTCGCGGCCAGCGGCGCCGAGGAGCTGCAAGGATTCCTGATCAGCACGATCGCACTCGACGGCTTCTTCAACCGGTTCCTCAGCGATGCCTTTGTCGATACCGGCCTGTCCGTCCGGATCTATGACGGTTCCACGGTAATCTACGCCAGCGGCACCGCATATGAAGCCGTCGTGCCACAGAAGCTGATGCTGGGCGATCGGGAATGGCGGCTTGAGGTGGACGGGCAGAGTCAACCGGTCGAGGCCGGCTTCTGGCTGCCGGTTTTGATCTTCGCGATCGGCCTTGCCTTGACCGTGCTCCTCTATCTCCGCGTGCTGCGCGCCGACACAGAATACAAGCGGATCGCCGAGGAAGTGGGCCTCGCGACGACGGAACTGGCCGACGCCAATCACCGGCTTGCCGAACGCTCGACTGCCTTGCAGCAGGTCGCGGATGACTTGCGTCGGAGCTCGCGGGAAGCCGAATTTGCCAATGCGGCGAAAACGGTCTTTCTTGCCAATATGAGCCACGAGCTACGCACGCCGCTCAATGCCATCATCGGCTACAGCGAGATACTGGTCGAGGACGCAACCGACCGTGGCGACAAGACGAGCATCGCCGATCTGGAGAAGATCCAGGGCGCCGGTAAGCACCTGCTCGGCCTGATCAACGACATTCTCGATCTCTCGAAGATCGAGGCCGGCAAGATGGATGTGTTCGTCGAGGAGTTCGACGTCGCCACGATGCTCGCCGAGGTGGAGGCTGTCGCCCGGCCGCTCATGGCCAAGAACGCGAACACGCTCGAAGTCCGGCGCGCGCCCGACCTCGGGACGATGTGCTCGGACCAGACCAAGGTGCGGCAGAACCTGTTCAACCTCATCAGCAACGCCGCCAAGTTCACTAAGCAGGGCCGGATCACCGTGGACGTCCGGCGGTCGCCGGGCAAGGACGGCGGCGAGTGGCTGGAGTTCCGGGTCTCGGACACGGGTATCGGGATGACGCCGGCGCAGATGGCGAAGCTGTTCCAGGCGTTCGGCCAGGCCGACGCTTCGACCACCCGCAACTACGGCGGCACCGGGCTGGGGCTGGCGATCACCAAGCACTTCTGCCGCATGCTCGGCGGCGACGTGACAGTGGAGAGCGAGCACGGCCGCGGCTCGACCTTCACCCTCACGCTGCCCGCGCGCCACGACGAGCCGGCGGGGCGCCGGGTGCAAGGGGCGGCGTCGGGGGTCGTGGGCGCGGGTGTGCCCACGGGCCGGGCCGGAACGGTGCTCGTGATCGATGACGAACAGGCGGTCCACGCGCTGCTCGAGCGCGAGCTGGCCGGGCACGGCTACCGCGTCGTGCACGCCGCGGGCGGGCGCGAGGGGCTCCGCTTGGCGCGCGAGGCCCGGCCGGACGCGATCACGCTCGACGTGATCATGCCGG
>Ga0081455_10008846_pt1 | contig 10416 bp, 12 predicted proteins | sample TabmetS3T2R1_FD_70207 | JGI IMG/M metagenome (GOLD analysis project Ga0081455, IMG submission 70207) | Tabebuia heterophylla rhizosphere microbial communities from the University of Puerto Rico - S3T2R1 | ecosystem: Host-associated > Plants > Roots > Rhizosphere ... | reverse complement strand
CTATGATAAACCTAACTTTACTTATCAGCCTATTAGAAATAAAAGTAAAAGTAATAATACGATCGATAATGACCCCAATAATCCATTTCCAAAGTTTGAACGAATGGCAACATCAGTTGTCTACACTAAAGAACATACTCTGCCTTTTACACTCGAAAACTTGGAATAGTTATGGATGCTGCGTAGACCTAAGATATGCCTGAGTATTAAGAATGAGGGCGCGGGTGACAGTCCAGATAGAGGCATTGAAAGGTATGAAGACTTTAAAAAACCATTTGACGAGTTATGGGAATGGGCTACTACTCCAAGGTTCAGCTTGGATAGAAGTGTAAAGGATCAACTACAAGAAAGACAATATGGTTAGTTAGAGAAAGAGAAAAGACTCCTGCAGTTCTCCATCCCTCTGACTTACCGGACAGCTTCTAGTTAGCTAGGAGTTTAACCGTAAAGTAAACTCCTGTTTCAGTATTATTCTTCATCTGCTGGAATTATCTGAGTTATCTTAAGTAATTCCGTGTCCGCTGCATTTATCCCTTGAAAAGCCTTTAGAGTATCGCTATTACCTGCCGCATCTTCTGCCGAGTCAAGTTGGTTCCTCACCGTAATTAGCTGTTGCCCACCGGTACTATCGTCTCCTCCAAGCCGTGTCATAAGTATATTTAGTTCAGTCCTAGCAGAACCTAGCTCACCAACCGCTCCGGCAGGATCATTATCTTGTACGGCTTCACGTGCAGCATTTAGGTTATCTTGTAGTGTGTTGAAATCTTCCTGTGAAAGACCTGCCATTGTACTGGTTTGGTTTCCTGCTGCAGTTCCCGTTTGATTGGACCCTGCTTCGGTTCCCGTTTGATTGGACATGGCAGCAGTGGCACTTGTGGCGTTTTGTTGTTGACCCAGTGCTTCTAAGTTTGTCAATCCTGAAATAGATAATGCTGCTATCGCAAGTAAGAAAGACATAACGACGACGACAGCAGTTTGTTTGTCTTGATTCATCACAGCTGTAAAGATATCTATAACATATAACGATTAGCCCTACCCCCCACGACTTCTATAATGACCAAGACTGATGTATTCAATCAGAAAATATTCTTGTTTTTTAATTTCCCCTCCTCCAATGTTTTCTATTTATCGTTTCACATCTTTCGCACTTAGCTCCAAAATCAGCTATATTCCAATCCAGTCAGGCCGCCGCCACCAACATTAGTACCAATACCATTTCCGGATGACTAAATCAAACCTCACTCTTTTTTTGAATCATCGAAAGACAGACTACGATATGTATGTAAGAAATCTACACCCCCTAGCCTAGAACTGCTTTTATCCACTAGAAACTATAGTATCATGTTGGTGTCGGTTATAAGGAGGATTACTGCTACCGGACAGTTGTTTTTCATTGTTAGCTCCTACACCAGCAAATCATTTATGTGAATCACAACTCAAATGGAATTTCAAATCGGCGCCAGCGAATTAATAATACTACTTCCAAAGCCATTGTTTATCTACATAATTTCCACTCTCGTCTTGCTCAATTTTGTATATGACCAGCGCATTATCCAAATCGGATAGTTTCCCAGTGGAATTTGTGCTATATGCTGAAGCCCCTTGAAAGTCTGTTCCATTAAATACTTCTATAAACGTATAGTTTGCTGTTTCACCATCCTTGGTCTTCATTACTGCATGCCCTTGATCAAATGTCAGATTGTTACCTTTGGAGACACTGACATACTCTCCTACTTTATCGTATTCTATGCTACCATTCATCGTTCCATTAGAAGTAAAAGTATGTTTTGTTATGTTAGGGCCAATTTCCCCCACAAGTGTGTCTTCTCCCATTTCTACAAAAATTGGTTCTCCTAATTTTGGTGTCTGAGCGTGTGCAATATTAAAAATAATAGTATTAGCTCCTGTTCCTACAAATAGTAATAACACGACAGCAATTCCTGCAGTAATGATAGTGAATCTATTTTTATGCATCTCTGACAACAATTTTACGAACCGTATGGTAGTATATAAAATTATGTTATATGGCATAGAGCTAGCCCGACCATTCTTCTAAACTCTTAAATAATTTTCTTCTATAATATGCAGATTGTGACATAATGACAGGAACATCTAAACTCATGCAATATGGCCTTGCTATATCATTTTTTACTCTCATGCTTATTACGTCAACATTTGCAATGCAGATACAACTAGTATATGCTCAGCCTAATATCAATAACACAACTGAATCAAACAATTTACAAAATAATACACTAATTGCAGATATCTTGGCAAGGAATCTTCAAAATCGCATTCAAAAAGCAGGTGCCATTTTAGAAATAACAAGTAAACTACCACAGGTAAGAGATGCTCCCTATGCTAATTTGCTTAACGAAACATTAACTACGTTACATGGAATACCACAACAAGCAGATATAGAAAAAAGAAAACTGGCACAGGATATTTTGATAGCAGATAAGGATTTTGAAGTCATATTTTCCCTAATGCCAAATGGTGATATGTACATAGAAGAACCATATTATCGTCAACAGAATCTTACAAGAGATAACTTTGCCTTCAGAGACTATTATAAAGGAGCTGTCAATACTGACAATACTTATTTAGGAAATGTCATTATATCTGCATCCTCTGGTCTTCCACAGACTAATATAGCACTACCTGTATATTCTCTAAAGGATAATTCTACTTTAACTGGAATATGGGCTGGCAGTATTAATTTTACTGTGTTGAATAAAGATCTTCAATCGCTTAATCTTACATCCTCGGATGACAATGCACGTGTAGTTTATGTAGATAACAATGGACAGAAAGCAGCAGATTCCGATGTAAATAAAAGTACAATTCCTGAATCTTTTGCTAATCTAAATAGTTTTAAGGCTGCTATAAGTGGACAGGCTGGTTCAACTATTGATACAGTGAATAATACAAAGATGTTAGTAGCATACCAGCCAGTAAATGCATTTCATAATACTTGGGCAGTTCTTTTGATGCAACCATCAGGACCACTATAATAATTAACGGCGAGAGTGCTATTTTATTTCACTCTCTCTTATCTTATTCGAGTGAGTTCAATTTGGGAACTAATATAGCAGTGGGTAGTTATGTTTTCAGCAGGTTATCTGGTTTACCTCTTTCAGCAGGTCTCTTCACTTCCGGCAATATTCTGCTCTACTTTTTATAGAAAGAACATTGAATATTAGTTATGGTAAAAATCATTGAAACTGACGAGAATGTAACTCTCAGTACACAGTTGGAAGAAGATGTTGGTGCAGTGATTTTAATGAATAAATTCAATGTAGGCCATGATGAGGTTGAAGAGTTTCTAAAAGTCTTCGAAGAAACTACGAAGTACTTTAAGCAACAACCTGGATTCATCTCGGCTCAACTACATAGAGGAATTGCTGGGAGTTCCACATTCGTTAACTATGTGGTTTGGGAATCAGCAGCACAATTTAAGCACGCATTTAATAGCCCAGAGTTTCGAACAAATATGTCCAATATTTTGCCGAATACGGTAATGTCACCTCATCTATTTAAGAAAGTTGCAGTCCCAAACATTTGTGTGGAATGAACCTCATTACTTTGCATGTTATTAGGACCAGATGGAAATGTTGTAGTATAGGAGCTCAATTGTCCTAGAATGAGCCATTGGCATGGTAATAGTATGTTTCTAGTTATTACCTTGGGTTTGTTAACAATTTTTATTATTCTTTCATCAGACACTGGCACCGTAAACATACAGGATATGTTTTTCGAAACTGTTAGTGCACAGGTCTTCAATAATACAGGAAGTGGAATTCAGAACGAAACAGCCGAATCTTCTATGGTAGCAGACAGAAGTTTATTGTTAAAACTATTAGCAGGTAATTTAGAAAATAGAATTAATAAATCAGCTGCAATTCTTGAGATAACGGGCATACTTCCACAGGTAATAAATGCATCTTATGGTAGTTCAATTAGTTCTGAGCTACATGGAATACCAAAAGATCTTGATATTACAAAAAGAAAAGTGGCACATGATATTTTGGCATCTGATAAAGACCTTCAGTTAATATTTTTCCTAATTCCAAATGGGGACATGTATATGGAAGAACCGTATTCCCGCCAACAGAACCTTACTAGAAACAATTTTGCTTATAGAGATTACTATAAAGGAGCTGTTAGTACAGGTGATACCTATCTTGGTAATGTAGTTATATCTACCTCTTCAGGTCTTCCCCAATCTAATATTGCAGTCCCATTATACTCCTCTGCCATCGATAATAATGGTGCCGGAAATAATAGTAGTAATACGACTCTGTTAGGTATATGGTCTGGTGGATTAAATCTGACAGAATTCAGTGAGACATTACAATCATTAAATCCGGCAAATGGAGAACGAATTGTATACGTGGATCAAAATGGCCAAAAAGTCGCTGATTCAAATATAGATTCATTTATAACAGATCGAAATGAATCATTTGCAAATCTACAAGCCTTCAACAATGTCCTACAGGAACAGAGACCAAGTTCAGTCATGGAGATGATAAATGGCACTAAAATGCTTGTCTTTTATGAGCCTGTACGATTTCATACTACTACTTGGGCTGTTTTGTTATTGAAGCCCTTATAGTTTTGTTAATGACTATATCTGCTTCTTAAGTTTTCAATTCTCTAACGTTATCGTATTTGTTGTTTCACGTTTTTCACACTTCGCACCAAAATCATTAATATTCCAAAGTGGGGAGTTAGAAAATTTGGTTCACCACATTTCCTACACGAATATACAACCATATGGGGGAGTATCTGGATGGTACTATATCAAGGACGCTAATACCAGCGAGTTATACTACTACTTCCAATGCCAATGTTCAATTGTATAATTTCCACTGTCGTCTTGCCCGCCCTTATATATGTCCAGTATATTATTCAAAAAAGATAGTCCTCCAGTTGAATTTGTGCTGTATGCTTGTGCCCCTCGAAAGTCTGTACCATTAAATACATCTATGAGAGTATAGTTTGCCGTTTCACCACCATCCTTGGTCGTTATTACTCCTTGTCCTTGTTCAAATGATAGATTACCTTTAGAGACACTTACCAACTTTCCTGTGTTAGTTACTTCTATGTTACCATTCATGGTTCCATTGCCAGTAAAAGTGATTTCTATTCTGTTTGGACCGATTTCCTTCTGAACTGTATTCTTTCCCTCTTCTACAAAAAATGGTTCTCCTAATGTCGCTGACTGAGCCTGTACACTATTAAAAGGAATCGTATTAGCTCCTATTCCTCCAAATAGTAATAACACGACCGCAATTCCTGCTATAATACTGATAGTGAATCTATTTTTGTTCATTTATGATCTTAAAATCGTATGGAAATATTAATCATTTTCTATTTAGTATACTTGGCTGCTATAGGTTCACTAGATGGTAACCTTATATATTAGTGAATTCTCGTACCCACTAATGAATACAATCATGATTTTGGTGATGTTGTCCATTCTCGCAGGAGCGACCCTATTAATGGCAGGATTCACTATGAGCTCAGAAGCTGCACAGGCACTGACAGGTGACAACACATCTATGACCGGAAATATGACAGGTGGAAATATTACTGGAGGCAATATGACTGGATTAATTTCATCATTGCCGCCAGACTAATAGCATTCAGTCACCAACTGATCTACGCAACGTGTCTAGTCCACTCTTATCGGGCGTTTCCACTTACTCCTGTTTTCTAAGTTCTCCATTTACTAACGTTATAGTATTTATCGTTTCACACTTTTCGCACCTAGCTCAGAAGTCAGCTATATTCCAAAATCCGTGGGAGGTCAGAAAATTTGGTTCACAGCATTTCTTACATGAATATACGACACACTAGACGCTAGAAATCCTTTATTTTCACTATTCTCTTTGTCTGTAGTATTTTATTTATTCCCCTTTTGAAAATTCGATGTTTACAGAAGACAAAACTTGAATACCTTACTTAGCTGAATCTAATCAACGCGAGATAGTTATGAAGATAAGCCGAAGGAAATTCTTGAAATTAGTAGGATCGGGAATAGTTATTGCGGTAGTAGGCGGCACAATTTGGCGTGCTTTTAGCAATGGAGTTTTTAGCAGCGGACAGGGGCCTGCATATGAGCCGTGGAATGATTGGAAAACAGAAACAGAAAAAGGATCAGGACCCCTCTCACTAGTGGCTTCTGCTATCCTTGCTGCAAACCCGCATAACACTCAGCCTTGGCTATTTGTTGTAAATCCCAATAGAATAGATCTGTTTGCAGCGATCACCAGAAACATCGGAGCAATTGATCCATACCTACGAGAAATGTATGAAGGCCTTGGATGTGCCCTTGAAAACCTAGTTCTGGCTGCGGAAGCAAAAGGATATACATACAATTTAAAACTTATGCCTATTCCTACAAGTGAAACTCATGTTGCAAGTATTAACCTAATAGAAAATACAAAGAACAAAAATAGTGTGACTGGAAACGCTACTACTACTGATTCTTCTGTTATATCAGAATCGTTATCATTATTCAATGCTATTCCTCAGCGCCATACAAATCGTGGACCATATGAGAAAAATAAACCTATGACACCGTATATTTTGGAATCTTTGCAAGGACTGAATAAAACAATAAATCCACAAAGACTTGCCGTTTTCTGGTTTATAACCGAGGACCAACGTCGCAAGGTGGGTGATTTCATACTGCATGCTACACAAGCCATCGTAGCTGATGAGCAACAATCAGATGACGATTTCAAATGGTATAGGTCGAATTGGCAGGATATCCAGACCAATAAAGATGGACTCACTGTTGATGTCTCAGGTTCGCCATGGTATCTTGACTTTTTGGCCAAACTACTGCCGCCAATATCTAAGGAAGAATATGGGAGCTCCCAATTACAGCTGGCTAAAGACACCTATATTGCTACAGCTGCTGCATTTGGGATTATTGCGGTTCCTGATGTATTTGACAATATTCAAAGATTAGAAGGTGGAATGTTTTACCAGAGAATGCATTTGTGGGCTACTTTAAAAGGACTTGCAATGCAGCCCATGAATCAGATGACCGAACGTGCTGACAGAGAAATGAATTTGGGTATAGAACAAAAATTTGGAAACGCATTAAGGGAGCTGGTTGCCAACCCAAACTGGCAGGCATTATTCACCCTTCGTATTGGCTATCCAACTATGGAAGCATTAAATAGTCCTCGTAGATCGGTTCAGGAAGTCGTAGTTTCTCATAAATGATTACTATTGGAGAATACCAAAGTAATCGATTGCTGCTGGAGAATACCAAAGTAATCCTTGGATCTTATTTGTCGAGTCTCCTGCGGTTTCTCTATTTGTGTTAAAACCTCTGCCTTACTCGAATTTAACGGCATATATCTAAACCGATTAAATTGTAGATTGCTAACTTCTTTTTTCTTTATGTTGTACCTAATTGACTATGGTATCCTTTAACTAGGCGAATCTAAGGATTATTTTAATTTCTCTTTCTCTTTCTTACCCAAAAGGTGGGTTTCATATAGACTCAAACAATAGCAAAAAATCATTGAACCCACAGCTAGACCTCCAAATAAATGTGTGAAGAAACCCGGCCAACGGAACATGACATATGCCACACCGATTACAAATACTATAGCAATTATAGTATTCGTGCGAAAATTATCTCGGTCTCTAAATGGACTAGGATTGTAGATTACATGTTTTCCTAACCTTATAGTCCATTGTTCTCCTCCTTCCTTATTCTCGTTATTCACGTTATTCACATTCTTCTCGTTATTCTCGCCGAGTTCGTTTACCATTCAGTCTATCTATGATATCAGATTATCGGGGTCTTTAATATATTCTAAACTGTGCTATCTTTTTAATACGCCGCACATCCAATCTTCCTTAGATGTTTGATGAGCATCTTTGTCGGTAGTTGGGTCTATAACCTTTGCTTCAGGGTATTTGTCGTAGTCGCAGTATCTACAAACATGTATTTTGTACCGCTTGGGTTTGGGGACCAGGTAAATCTATCGTTATATCAGTCATTTCTAGTCCTCCTTGTTCTAAAGTCTTACCGCTTCGATTTGTCTCTGTATAGTTACTGAATCATAACGTGCTGTGCTTTGCAGAGTTGTACAAGAAGTTTATGTTTTTGGTTTATGCTGCTGAACTTCTTTTATTACTTCATTCAAGTATTCTTTCATCTCACTATCATCGACTGATGATTCTACCCCTGTCTCTTCAGATATAGTATGCTGTTGGTTTTTTGCTATTTTCGTAATCTTATTGATGGTTTCTTGTTCCATATATGCTGATCCAATATTATCTAGCATCTTAGACTCTTCCAACAGAGATTTTCTAATGAGTTGTCGCAATCTTGAATCTGCAGAGATTGAAACGGCGGAAAAGTATAAACCCACCAAAATCAGGAAAGTCGATGATCCCACTAAAGAAACCGTGATAAAGCCAAATGGGAGGTAAGGAGCATGGAGTACATTAGCTGATGTTGTAACATTGAAGAGAATGAATCCCCATGCTGTAATAACCATGTATTCTTTCAAAATGGTATTTTGAGGCATACTTCTAGCCGTTACCAAAAAAGGTGCGGCAAATAATAGGCCTCCCAATATCCCTGGGACCACAGTATACAGCATTGTAACATATATGGGAATATCTTGATCCGATATTCCTAAAATAATCGGCACATAAGGAAATATGAGTGCTGTAGGTTGTATGATAAAGAATAGTGCTGGAATGACCATAATCACCCAGAATTTTAACCTTCCCACACTTTTAGAATGTCTATGCAACATTATGGCTGAGCTAATCCACAAGAGGAAAACTGTCACAAAATTAACTACGCCATTATGATACTGTAGGGTCCACATAGGTGTATTCTGGGGATATAATTGGAATGATGATGGAGATGATTGTGAATCTCTCACATCGGGAGTGTAGAATAGAACAACACTATTGTAAATTAGAAATATAGTAAATGCTATACTTGCTACTGCAGTAGCTATTCCGTATATCATTACAACGTAGGATCTAACTGATTTATACCATATGAGAAACCTGGCTGCAAGTATTCCCATTGCTACAGCGCCTGTAGCATAGTTAATGGCAGAGCCCCAATTCAGAAGAGCCGTATGGTAGTGAGACATTATGATTATTTCTAGTATAATTATTGAAATGAACATAACGAGAAGATATTGAATTCTTTCTATAGATGAAGCCAATACAGCAAAATATGATACTCTGGTCCTAATCTGCTTACTTTTTTGTTGAATGAACTTCAGAATTAAATATTGACCAACTCCGTAGGCACATGCAAGACACACCAACAGAATTGTTTCCCAATTAGATGAGACGCTGGTTACAGTCGCAGCAAAGGAAAATATCATATCTACAACAATAACTGCAAGAATAATTGATGTAATGATTCCAAACTTCTTTGTAGTAAATGACGAGGAGAACAAAGACGAATTATACTTGAGGTTTCGAGTCAAGTTGTATTCCCCAAATATTTCAGGCTCATGATAGGACAAAAAGAAACCTGCTGTATAAGATTTGTGTATCTTTTTCAGTAACTTGAATCATTGAAAATGCTTAATAGCTGAGTCTGTATTATTTACGTCAGAGTTTGTGACTGCCAGGTTATTTTCAAGGATTGCAATGACAGGGCCCGGGTTCTGGACTATAATTGTAATAATAGTTGGAGTAGTGACCATATTATCTGCAGATTTTGTCCTAACTCCGTACTTATTTTTGTTTATGGATCCTTTTATATCTTCAATAATCATAGAGACCATTCTTGTTGCCATAATTGTAGTTGCATCCTATGGCGTACATTCCAAGTTGTTAAACAAGAACTGAAATTTTTCCCAAATTGTCTACTAACCGTCTACTAATTTTACTATAAAACGGACTTAATTTACTGTCGAAATGGCAATACGCCTAGACAAGTACCGAAACCCCTTCTCCATTATCTACTATGTTCTACTATAATAATCTAGAATCTGTAGTAAACTGTAGTAAAACCTAGTAAACTAAAGTGAACTAAACCGGATCCGATTCATACTTGCCGGTTACCTAAATTTAGTAAAGATAAACTAACTGGGATTGAAACTACCCAAAACGTCTACTATGTGCCTAATATTTTTACTGTGAACCAGAGTGATCCAAGGGATAGAACAAGAAAATAAATATCAATTTTCTAGAGCCTGAACTTTTTAATATAGACATAGTCAAAGATGAGGTGGAAGAAAATATAGGCTTCTTTGATAGGCTGAAAAATGCATTCGACATAACTAAAATGATACTTGATAAGGATGAAAAGGTGCTGTCATTTTCAAAAAAATTTGCTCAATATTTGACCGATAATGATGTTACGCTTTCATTTTCGAGAAAAGGCAAAGAAGCAATAACAAT
>Ga0081455_10008845_pt1 | contig 10416 bp, 10 predicted proteins | sample TabmetS3T2R1_FD_70207 | JGI IMG/M metagenome (GOLD analysis project Ga0081455, IMG submission 70207) | Tabebuia heterophylla rhizosphere microbial communities from the University of Puerto Rico - S3T2R1 | ecosystem: Host-associated > Plants > Roots > Rhizosphere ... | reverse complement strand
CCGCTGGGTTCGCATTCAGGCGCGGATCAGCCATGACGCGGTCGATAAAATCATCAACCACGGTGGCGATGCTATAGACACCGCCAAGGCGCTCATAAAGACTTGGTTGATTCTGGGTGGACATGGTATTTCCTCCTCAAAGGTTTTCGCACTCGGCCGCTGTGTCACGCTACTCAATCCTTACCGGATCACCACGGCGGATTGTGCCGCCCCGCACTACAGCAGCATACACTCCGACATTGACTTGGTTATGCTGGGCCGCCGTGCGGAGGATCCCCGGACCCTTTGAGAGATCTCCTGCGCGAGAGTCGTCATCACGCAACGCGCGCAAGGACCGGTGATATTCAGCCGCGCCGCCGTCCCGATGGCGAGCGGGTGGCCGACCCAGGCATTCTCCGCAAAGCCTGTCTCCCCAAAGGCCAGCTGCACCACGATATTGGGACGAAACCGCCGGGCCTCGAAGCGCCCTTGCGGATACAGCTCCCGCAGGCGATCGAGGGTGGCCGTGGTCAATAGATGGACCGCAGCACAGTCGAAGAATGTCCTCTCGGGGAGCGTGAAATTGGTGACCGTGTCCCGGTAGTCGAGGCCTTCCATGTCCGGCCAGTACTCCTCGGCAGTGACCGCCCCGTGCTGCGCTACACAAAGTGTCACGTCACGGTTGAGCGCCCGCGACAGGATCTGGTTGAGATCATCCTGGTCACTGGTGACAGTGGTACCATCGGGGAGGGCAATTCGGACCGGCGGGACTTTGGCGGCCCCACGCGCCGGCTCGATAAAGCTTGCGCGGAAATCGAAGAGCCGCGGCCATTTTCGCGGGTTCTTGGCGCTCGCCGCCTTGCCATCGGAGCTGTCGATGAGAGCATACGCACGATCTCCAAGCAGCCCAAGCTCCGTAAACTCAGCGGCGTTCAGCTCCTCTCCCATCATGGATTTCACGGGATACTGCCACAGAGAAACCACCGAACCCACCGCGGTCGTTGCAAGTGACATATTCCGACCTCCTTAAGTTTTGCTGAACCAATAGTCACGTAAAGCAAGCGACGCGTAACCGCTTTGGGTGAGCCGCGCGAGTCTTGCGAGCGTCGGAATCCAACCGGTTGTTATGCGGCATTTGCCATTACGCACAAGCTCCCACCACACTTGAGCCTCCCCTTCACGCTTTCTAGGTCAGGAACTCACAGATATGCTTTGCGATGACATCTCCGTCTTCCTCGATGGCAAAATGTCCCGTATCTAGCAGGTGGAAGTCGAGATTCTTCAAATCCCGTTTGTACGGGTGGGCACCCGCCGCCGGGAAAATCTCGTCATTCGCGCCCCACAGGATCAGCGTCCGCGGCTGGTGCTGACGGAAATATGCTTGCCAGCTAGGATATAGAGGCGGATTGCTGCCGTAGTCGTAGAACAGTTGAAGTTGGATCTCCGCATTGCCTGGCCGATCCAGCAGTCTTTGGTCGACGTGCCAGTTGTCAGGGCTGATCGCCTCTTTGTTGCGAACCCCGTTGGTGTACTGCCACTGCGTTGCTTCTAACGTCAAGAGGAAGCGGAGCGCGTCTTCGTTCGACATATTGGGCTGCTTGTAAGCAGCCTTGATGTTTTTCCACCATTCGTTGTCAAGACCCTTGTTGATCGCCCCACGATCTTTCCAGTACTCCTTGATCGGCTCCCAGAAATTGTTGTCAATCCCTTCGTCGTAAGCATTACCATTCTGGATGATGAGTGACTCGACACGCGCGGGATATTTCGCGGCCAGACGAAAGCCGATTGGAGCGCCGTAGTCCATCAGGTACAGGCTGTAATGTTCGAGACCGAGTTTCACAGTGAACTTGTCAAGGATCTCGCTGAGATTGTCGAAGGTGTAGTCGAACTCATCGACCCTAGGCATCGAACTGTTCCCGTAGCCGGGGTAGTCCGGGGCCACCAAGTGAAACAGGTCCGCCAGGGCAGGGATCAAATCTCGGTACATATGCGAGGACGTCGGAAAACCATGCAGCAATAGCAGGGTAGGCGCTTCCGGCGAACCGGCCTCGCGATAGAAGATCGATTGCCCATCGATTTCGACGGTGCGATACATGACCGCGGGAATACGAGTAACGATGTTCGTTGAATTCATGATTCTCCTCCTTTTATGATCGCTTGTACGCTCCGCATAACGACCAAGCTCACCTGCCGCTTTTGGAGCGCAGCGGAAAAGCGGTCAGGTGGAGCGCCTTGTTATGCCGCAGCCTCTTCAACTGCCGCCTGCGTTCCGCAATTTGCTGAGTGAGATAATGTGTAGAACGATCCAAAATGGCACAGCGAAGGTTGGGATCATGCTGAGTGGCAGTTCCAGCAGGATGTCCGTTGTCACGTCACCGCGAAGAATCCCAATGGGCGAGCTACCGCTGAGCACGCCACCGCCGACGGCACCGACGAAGTCGAGTAGGCCAAGCACATTGAGCAGGACCACGTGTGTGTACCAATCTGGAGTGCGGCGCGATATCGCGAGAACCACAAATGGAGCATACCCGCCCACGATGAGATCGCCGATCCCTGCGGGCCACGCAAATGTCCCCGGCAATAAGCCGAACGACATGAGGACAAGGAACAGCGCGCCGATAACCCGCCATCCTTGCATCGCGGTCAATAGGCGAAGATCGAGGCTGAGTGAAAGCGTGCGGACTTTTGCAGAGAAAGAGTACGCGATAACAAATAAGATTGGTGGACCTATTACCGAAATCAGCAGCGGAAGAGGCGGTTTGTTTGAGGGGGTCGCGAATACGCCCAGAACGTTCAAGATAAGTGAGAGCGCTGCCCACGCAATGACGACGACCCAAACCGGTAAGGTGTTAGTTCCTGTGTCCGTCATCTGATCAATCCCGACGACAGATATCCGAAAACGCATAGCGAATGTACCCGATGGAATTGGGTTCCTAGGGGCCCTTCTCGCTGGTCTCAGGAAACAAAAAGGCCAGCACACTCTGGCGCTACAGATCGCCCGGAGCGACTGGCCTTAAACCTCTTCTTTTCATTTCCCCCTCCGTTGGAACGGTTTGCGTCCGTCGGGTTGGCCTCAGATCAGGCTAGAAGCCGTCTCGATGATGGGGGAGGCTGGTTTTTGTTATGGACCGAAAAATATCACATGCGGAAGGTCTGTCAAGATGAGTTCACACGGTATTTCAGGTGAGATTAATTGAACGACGCCGCGATTCGTAGTTATAGCTGTCCGAATCTTGTCCGAATCTTCTGGGATAAGACTTGCTAAAACCGGAAAAACTGCTGGCTTTCAGTGGTCAAAAACGCTGGATATTTCTTCCAGGAATGGGAAGCCCTGGAAAGGTGTGGCATGATCGCACTCTAGAGGCCGTGGGTTCGACTCCCATCGGCTCCACCAATTTTGTTCGAGGGGTTGGACGCCGTTCGACCCCTTGAAACCTTCCCAGGACTTCGCATTGTCCGAATTTTTGTCCGAATGTTTTCAATTCCCGGCGGTTATCGTGGTGACCATCGTCGTTTCCTGTTTCTGCTTTACGAGATAAGCCTGCTGGCGCTCTGAGGCTTCTTGCAGGTCCGCATCGCTGACGATGTTGTAGCGGTCAAAGACCGACCTGGTCTTGTGTCCAGTGAGCTGCATCGCCAACTTTTCCCCAACGCCTGCCTGGATTAAATGCCGGACACAGGACCGCCGCAAATCATGAACGATGATGCCCTCGTACTTAAGGAAGGAAGAGCCGAGGTATTTTCCCTCTGACTCAATGGACAACCGGATCGAATGGCGACAGGAGCACCCCGGCTATGATCTCTACGAGCCGAGGAGCGCAGCCTATCAGCTCGGCATCAGCGTAAGTTTTCTCAAATACTCGATCAGACAAGACCCGTCAGCACCGGTGAGCACGGGCCGGGGCCTGATAGCCTGCAATACTCCCGCATTACAGTCGTGGTGGGATAGCAAGACACATCATGGCCGATAGTAATCCTCACAGAACCGTCCATTATCGAATGGACGATGGTTGATCTCGACGAGTTCCTCGGAGCCGCTTCTACTCGTGTCGATACGAAAAACTCCTTTCGAGGAGAAGAATGTACTTTTGATCAGTCTTATTGCGACTACATTGCGGAACGCATGAAAAAGGAATGATCTATGAGAGCCGCAGCCTGGAAAAATGCGTATAGCAGCGCAATATAGCCACCGAGAAGTCCAGCAATGAGTACGGAGAAGATCATCTTATGGATCATAGGTCACCTCCGTTGTCTTTAAGACCTGACCTTGCATGCGCAGATTTAGTCTGAACTACTCAAGGCAATCTCGATGCCAAATGTGAATCGTGGTATGAATCGACTGATTCGTAGAAAAATCAAGGATTTGAAAAATAATTTAACTTTTCAAAAACGAGGTCCCAGTAAACGTTGGATGTAGATGACGTAAACAAAGTTATCTGCCGCTGACTACCAAAAGATTGCGATCATGCGCCCAGCGAGGCACTCAGAGAGAAGTTGAAATATTCATCTGTAGCGAATAGTGGTCCCACCCACCAAAACTCAGGAGGAATGGGTGAGCCTGGGTTGTGGGACCACTGCCGGTGCTAAAGACATTGCGGGACAAAGAGCCATTCTCCCGGCATGGCGGGATTCGAAAAAGAATGGGTGATTGTCCCCTGGGCCGGGCGTCGGCGCTGGGTGATGGGTTTCTTGTTCCGACGCCCCGGCTTCCCGATCATGAGAGCATATTAATGGAAGAGCACAGTCAGGACTTCAGCTCGGTCTGGTTCATCGTTTCTGAACAATCCTGGGTTGAATTCTCACTGGTCTCATCGTCCTGAAGCAGGTCTTCCAAGGTTTCCACCTTGGGCACTCTCTCCAGGCCGAATTTCTGGAGATTCCCAGTCAGCGAGTTCACTAGGCGACGCTTATAGCCGTCGAGCTGGCTCAGCCCTCTTGGATTCTGCCTGGCCTTCGGATTGTTCTGGATGATGTGATCGATGGCACCGTTGAAGACCATGAGCCATGCGGCATCACTGGTGATAACCTCCGCCAGAATCCTGGTGGCTGTCGATATCTGCTGGTCACCGCCCTTGTCGGCTATCAAGCCGTCCAGAATTTGCTGCCTTATGCTCTCCTCGTGCTCCGTGGCGATACTCTCCTCGCGGCGTTTCTGAATGGCCGCCAGCCCGTGCTTGAAGGCGTTCATGTTGCCTGGAGGACCGCTTTTGCCTTTGACTACCTTTGCCTGGAATGCCTGCCATAGCTATCCTGAAATCCTTCACCGATGATTTTCGTTTATTCTATCAGAGCCATGTTCGTTTGTTGATTTGCCCAAAACATTCGGACATCTTTCGGACAGACGGAAAAAAACCAAAGAGATAAAAGCACTTACGATGGAACACTATACCGGCAATAAAGTGTTCGTATCGCCGTCCTCGTGCCCCTCATCTTTGGCAATACTCGCAGCATCGGTGCGTTGGAGAAATCTACTCCGACTCCTTCGCTCGAACAGGACGCTTAAAACAGTAGCACCGGGAAGTCCGGGGGAAGACCAAGGTACACCTGCCCTACCGTCTCATACCGGGTCTCGGCGGCAAACGCATGATGCTTCAGTACCTGGCTGTCCCGGAAATATCGTTCCAGCGGGCTACCAGTTCGGAACCCGCTAGTTCCCGCCACGCTGTATGCCAACTCCACTGCTTGCGTTGCGGTACTCATTGCGTGGGTCGCGGCAAGCAGCAAGTCGGCTCTTTGGTTCAGCGAGTGTGTCTCTCCTGCTACCGTTGCTTCCCACGCGACAGTAAGGGTGTCGTAGAACAACAAGCGACCCGAGCGTAGAATGGCCTCCGCTTGTGCCAATTTGGCTTGAGCCGATGCTCGTTGTCGCAATAAGGTGCTCGAAGCGACTGGCGTTTTACCCTGAGCCAGTTCGGACACATAATCGATCGCTTGTCGTGCCACCGCCAGCATGATGGGAGAGATACCCGTTGCACCAACGCCTACAAGCGGAAACCGATAGAGGGGACCTTGATAATGGGACCCGGGCTCAAACTCCGGCACCATCGGGAAGGTTCGGGTCTTGGGCACAAAAACGTCGGTCACCGATATATCATGGCTGCCAGTGCCCCGCATCCCCATAACGTTCCACGTGTCGATCACTTGGCAATGTTCACGGGGGAAATAGGCCATCACCATCTCAGGTTCGCCTTGATCCTCTTGGTGAGCTTGTTCTCCATCCATTACCATGGCAGTCGTAGCGATCCAGTCGGCATCGTAGCAGTTACTGACGAAGGGCGCTCGCCCTGTAATGCGATACCCGTCCTGGGACGGGATTGCGTTCAATGGGCGGCCAAATTGTGCTGCGATCAAAATGTTTGCACCGCCGCTGTAGATCTCCTCAGCTCCCTCATCCGGTAATCGGGCACAGAGATACGCCCAGTCCAAGGGGTTCTCGAGGGTCCAGCCGGCCGCAGTGTCGTGACCCGCAATCTCTTCGATGACGAGGGCACGAGTTATGGGATCTACTTCCAGCCCACCTAGTGAACGCGGGGTGAACATGCGCAGCAATCCAGTTGCATACAATGCGTCCAGAACCGGTCGGGACAGACGGCGCTCCCGCTCTGCCTCCTCATTGTGTTCACGGATCACCGGTGCAATTTGTCGCGCGGCTTCTGTAAGTGTTGTGTCTGCATGAATCTGCATGGGGGCCTCCTTCCATATGAGTCTTCCTTCGGTTATTCCACTCCCTGTCCATGGCTCTGCCGAACTACTGAGCATATGGCTATATATGTGGTGCTGCCGTCAGGACCGACGTTCCCGTCTTGGTATGGGTCATGGTACTAGCTCCTTTGCGTTGTACTCGTGTTGCCAGGGACGGGCGTACGGCCGCCCGCCTACCGAGGGCGACCTACTCGCCAGCCTGCAACGAGTCGGCCGCGGCTATCAAGTGCAAAAAGTGCACTTGATGCTGCGTGGCGCGTCCGGTAGACTGCCGCGCATGCGAGGCTATAGTCAGTATTGCCCGATTGCGCAGGCGGCAGAGGTCCTGACCGAACGCTGGACACTGCTTGTGCTGCGCGAGCTGGTGTTTCGGGGACACCGCTTTAACGATATCCGGCGCGGCGTGCCGCTCATGTCACAATCCCTCCTGGCCAAGCGTCTGCGCGATCTTGAGGCGGCGCGGCTCATCGAGCGGCGCGTGCAACCGAACGGGGGGACCGAGTACCATCTGACTGAGGCGGGGCTGGCGCTCAAGCCTCTCATCTCTCAAATCGGGGAATGGGGGAAGCAGTGGTTGCGGCGGACGCTCACGCAAGACCAGCTGGACGCCGGTGTGCTCATGTGGGACATGCGCGGTTGCGTGGACCCCAGGAGCCTGCCGCCCGGCCGGACCGTGGTCCAAGTGGAGTTCACCGATCTCCGCGAGCCGAAGAAATATTGGTGGCTGGTGAACGAGAATGACGAGGTGGACCTGTGTCTGAAGGATCCCGGGTTCGAGGTTGCCCTCTATCTCGTGACGGATCTCCGTACGCTGACGGAGGTCTGGATGGGCGATGTTTCCCTGACGAGGGCGATGGAGGAAGGGACGCTAGAAGTCTACGGACAGGCAGAGATTCGTCGCTGTCTGCGGTCGTGGCTGCGCCTAAGCCCCTTCGCTGGGATCCGACGAAGAGCCACGCGTTGATGCCACCACGACCTGAGACCGGGAGCCTGAGCCGCTAATCTTTGCTCGTCGCAACCATCTTACGCGTCTTGCGTGCTCTATTGGTCTGCCCGGCATCTAGGAGTCGCTGACCCACTTCTTTCACGGACCCATCGCCGTTGATATAGGTATAGAGAGTGGTGCAGGTGATGCCTATCGGCTCCACCAAGTTTCTCAATGGTTTACGGTTAACTGATCTGCCTTCACTTCTCGGTTGTAACTACTTTTGTAACCGAACCACCTTCTCTTCTTTGATTGCCTATCGGACATCTCTTCGGGCCTTGCCAAAAAGCTGAGAGGCGAGCCGCAATTCATCCGATGCCATGTCGTCTCCCTAATACCAAACGACATCGGCGCTATACGAGCCTGATCATGACTCTAGTCCTTTTTCGGCGACCAGCCGTAAGCCTTGGTGCAGGCACCGCCCATCAGCATCGCGCGCTCACTCTCGCTCAGGCGGTCGGTGAGACGGAAGGGCTCGACGGCCTGTTCGTAGTTGACGACCGCGAAGGCACGGGTCCAGTCGGTGCCCCACAAACAGCGGTCGAAGCCCCAGGCGTCGAACACGCGGGCGAGCGGGTCCCAGATGTCTGGGAAGGGATAGGGTTCCTTGGACAGCGTGCAGACGCCGCTGACCTTGATCACCACGTTCGGGCGCTTGGCAAGCTCCAGCACCTTCGGCAGGTCGGCCCAGGGCTGCGGCGGCGCAGGGGGCGTGCGCGGCTGCAGGATGGCCAGATGATCGATGATGAATCGCGTCTCGGGATGGCGATCGACCAGCGCCGTGCCCGCCTCCACATTGCCCCAGCACAACATGTTGACCGGGAAATCGTGCTGAACGGCTGCGCGCAGGATACGATCGAGCCCCGGGTCGGTCGGATCGCGCCCTGCCTCTTTCGTCATAATAATGCGGATGCCGACCGTGCCTGGCGTCTTCTTCCAGTCGGCGATGACGTCGGCTACTGCCGGGTCGTCCGGGTCGACCGGTTTCACGAGGGCAAATCGCCCGGGGTGGGCCCGTTGCACTTCCACGGCATAGCTCGCGTCGTAGCGGTACATGGTAAAAGCGGAGATGAAGATCGCGCCGTCGACGCCGACCTTGTCCATTGCCGCCACCATCTCGTCACCTGTGACATGATCCGGCCAGTTCGGCACACTGTGCCAGGGCCGTTTCGGCGTGTTCGCCTCGTAGACGTGGACCTGGGAATCGATAATCACCAATCGGGGAAGCTCCTCTGCGCTAAGTGCTGTTGTGGTACTGCAACAGGTCGCGATCGCCGTGTCCAGAAGCGCGAGCGCAGTGCGTTCCCGATCTGGGCTCACCACCCCTAGTCGCCTCGTTCTGCGAGGACCGACGGCGCATGTTTTCGCCAGTGTAAAAAACCCCTCGACCGCGTTTTTTACTTCTTGACGTGCGGCGGAGTTTAAGTGTTTGCCTCGCTATCTCATTCCTAGTGATAGTGTCGCAGTTACGATCGGTCATCAACAATCGCCAAGCGCGCAAAAAGTGGCGGTGAATCTCTTCCAGCGGAAACAACGGCACAGACAGCAGGGACGGCATTTTCCCCATATGTTCTGGTCGCCTCATGTCCGTTCGTTATTCCATTCTGTGGCTGCATTCATTTTCGCGAGGCCCAAAAGTTTCGGACAAGATTCGGACATGGGGAGTATGGGGTCAGACCTGAGTTATTGACTTGTTGTTCAACAAGCGACGTATTCTCCCTTCCGCTCCGAGATCGCGCTGCTCCGTATACTTCGAATACAGTTTGCTAATCATCGACGCGTCTCGCTTAAGCCGCACACCCAGTTCCTTGCTGGTTGCCCCAGACCAATGCCTGGCGAGATAGACCAATAGCGCCCGTGTTTTCGTTAAGTGTCTGCTTCGCGCTACCTCCGTAAGCCGCTCTGGAGAGAACCCCTGCTGCCCAGCGACCGCTTCAAGCAATCGTCGGAAACTTACTTTCTTAACCCCGACCGCCTCCTCTTTCCTGTCCGTCTTGCGCTCGATTCTTTCGACGAACTCTTCGTCGCCCAAAAAACGTTGATCGATAGTCTGATAGAATTTCTCAAGATGTCCCAATGAAAGGCCATCTTTCATAAAACCGACATACGCCCGCCGTGCCTCAGTCTTCGTCGGTCCCAGTTGCGCTAGCACCTCCTCGCTATTTACCTCCACTGCGGTCCACCCGCCAAGATAGGCTCGATGACTGCTCCACCGGTACTTCCAGGGATCCTGCGCCTGGCGAATTCTGGCAGGATTCAAATGGATGTATCTCACCAGTTCCAAAAGATAAGCATCGCGATCGCATAATATCGCTTTGAACCTTCCCTGAAACAAATGTCCGGTGGTCCGGTGCAGCCGGTTGTAGCGCTGGGTAAAACCTCCTTGGATCCCCTGCATGATTTTGGATAGCGGTACCTTTCGGGTCTGGATCAGAAGATGTACATGGTTCGACATCAGCACGTAACCGTAGACGATGAAATCGTAGCGCTTGCGGTATCGCTCGATGCGCCCGAGATACGCTTCACAGTCTCGATCATTCGAAAAGATGCTCCTTCTCTGATTGCCTCGTGCAATCACATGGTAGAACGCACCCTCAAACTCCACCCTCGGCTTACGCGCCATCACCCACGCGTCTATCGCATGCTTCGCCAATAAGTCAAGAACTCAGGTCTGACCCCCTATCTCTCCGAGAGATTGTCGGGCTGGACAGGCCAATCGGTGATATAAAGCTTTTCGTCCAGCTTGCGTT
>Ga0081455_10008844_pt1 | contig 10417 bp, 9 predicted proteins | sample TabmetS3T2R1_FD_70207 | JGI IMG/M metagenome (GOLD analysis project Ga0081455, IMG submission 70207) | Tabebuia heterophylla rhizosphere microbial communities from the University of Puerto Rico - S3T2R1 | ecosystem: Host-associated > Plants > Roots > Rhizosphere ... | reverse complement strand
TTCTGTTCAGACAAGAAAGCAAAGTAAGATACAATATTTGCTGCGCCATTGAATACAAATGCAATCATGGAAAGAGCCAGGATCAAGACCATGAAGTTCTTGTTAGAGAACTGGTACCAGGAGAAAAATGCTTTAGCTAAAAGACCTAGTGTCGATATCCACAGTCCAAAATTAATAACATAGGAAGCATATATTGTCAAAATGTTATACTGCTGCAAGATTATGATCTGCACTATGACAAATGCTAGTGTACCCACCAAGACAAACTGTGCAATAGATACTATGGAATGTGTTAAACCAAGGTGTAGTACTCTAGCTCCGGATCTATTCTCTTTGTTAGTTTGCTTAACATAACCTAGAATAAAGTATTGTGTAACAGCAAATATTACTGCCATAAGTATGAATGTGGCAACTCCCGCATCTGAGGATACTTGCTCAGGAATAAAATCAGCAATATAGCCGATCTGTGAATCTATCGTTATGGTAGTAATCACAACTATCATGAGAATCAAAAGTTTCCTACTTTCAAATCTCGAGACAAGGGAAGCTCTAAATGGGAAATTACCCTTAGCTCTTCTTTTCAAGCCGTCTATGAATCAATATGCATGGTTTCTAATAAATGCAAATCTAAACAGGCGACAATGCTTATAGTGAGTTTCGGTGTTCTAGGGGCTATCTGAACTGGAGTCAAAAATTCATCCTAACAGATTGAGCCTTCCTATAAGGAAAACCTACAGTAAAAATCCTTGAATCTTTTTACACTACAATATACATATAGCTTAGATTCCTATCCTTTAACTTCTAGGCATGATTAATATAGAAAAACTACTGGTTCCGAACTGATCTGAGTGTGAAATACATGAGCAGAGCATAGGTATCAGATCGGAACCAGTGCTAGCACTATGATTATTACTAGTGTTACTGCAATTAAGGATTTGGGATGTTTTTTATTGGTCGACTAGTCACATTCAGTTAATGTTCGATTTTTAGCTGATTTTCGTAGAATATAATAGTAGAGTATATTTTTCTTTTTCGTGTAGCGTCGTCAAATCGCTTTGAATTTATTCATTTGATGGGAGTTAGTATTTGCAAAAGTTATTGTAGTAGTGAGCAAATAGAAGTTCCACTAGGGTGGACCAGGGAAGATTTTGTATATTTTGCGGCATGCGTCATGCTGTTAAGATTACTATTTCTAATGAATATCCCATTGCATAAAGTGGGAGATAGTGGAAACCAGATACTGGTTATGGGCTGGGTTATAGGCTGTATGAATCTATATTCCGAAATATCTTATCTTTTACTTATATAGAACATTCTCATATTTTCATAGAATGAACTACAATACAATCTTGATACCAGCGGTAGTTTCGATCTTCTTGACTGGTATGTTTTCAGGCATGTTTTCAGGCATATGGTCCTCAGCAGGTCCGGCCTATGCACAAGGTACCATCAACCAAACAACGGCAACAGCACTAGAACAACTGACATCAAACCTTACACAAGCAAGAGATGCAGTAGCGACTGGAAATTCTACATTGGCAACAGCACAACTGACAGGTATGATAGGTGAGCTTTCTGATATTCTCGGGGGCATAACAACCGATACTACCGGAGCTAATACAGACACGCATACACACTTCTTCGTCCACAATGGTCATGTACATTCTGTAACTCACAAACACCCTCACCATCCAAGCCATCATCATGACTGGTTTGAGACACATCATGAATTCAATCCAAGTGACTGTAAACCGGGCCTAATGTGTTAGGAAGGCAAATCCTGCCGATCCTATAATTCTTCTTTTTTTGCTGACCATTGCGATAACGACTGGCTGACCTTTGTATAGTCACCCCAGTTGTCAAATGTGCCTTACTATTCCAACAAGAGAAGGGAATCATGATGATCGCAATCAGAACTACAATAATGGTATCACCAAATATTATAGCTCCTGCTATCTATCTTGACCCAATCGCAGTAGCGAGTCTGTTAACTCTTTGCTTTTTTCATTCAAAATTGATTGTGCTTTTCATGATCCATGATTGTAATAATAGCAGCGCTTTTTGCAGCAAGTTCTGCTGTTTTTCTAGAGATGTCATCACTGCCTATTATTACAGCGTCACCCTCTTCTAGGGGATAAAATTTATCTATCAATAGTGCTCGAATCTGTGGTTCTTTCTTTAAGGGATCATAGGTCATATTAGCAGAAGGCATTATAAATTTCGCATCTTTGTATAGTAATGTCGTAGCACCTTTAGCCCCTATCCTTATAGCAGCGTCTCTTTGCTCTATCCCTGATCTTATTGCAAAATTAAACTGTTTTAACAATACAGCATAGTTAAACTTACCCAGGGCGACTGAACATTTTGGAATAATCATCTCGACTGGCATAGAACTTAGTAAGTGGGAGAATATTGATTTGCCTTTCTCCGTCATTTTTGTTCCGGAGTTGGTTGTATTTATCATTTTTTGCATCTTCAGATGTTTGATTAGTGTTTTAATAATTCCCTGTCCAAGTTCTAGTTCTATTGATAAAGTGTCCCTGCTCACATGACCCCTTTGTTCAATTAGCTGTAATGTCTTGAATATATGTACAACATCAAAAGAAATGGGCCTACTTGGAGCGTATCTATCGGTAGCCTTGATCAGGGCTTTAACATACATGTGCATGTGCTTGAATCCACATTCCTCATATTCCTATTAACAATAAGACATAGGTTACTATATAAGAGTTGGATAATCCATCCATCTTGATCTACCATACGATTCTAGATATTTGCTACAATGTATTTAATCAGTACTCAATCAAACCAAATGATTAGTATTGCAGATTCAGTAAACATACAGATATACCTCCAAAAAAAGCATGATTTTGAAGTCAAATTTCAAATCATATTATATCATCCTATTACATTGAAAAATCGATAATACTTTTAGATTAGTTACAAGGTATAAAAATAATAGTGAAGGTAAGGGTATATTTTTGTAGAGAATCAGATATTGATATTATGTTAAAAACTAATAGAATCAGTAGACAAGCATTAGATACCCTTTATGAGTTGGTTTGGGAATCAGAGTTTAAGAATATTTTAATTGTTGGTAGATTCTGGGCTAGATTTAGAGAGGACGAAAAACCATTTGGATTACCACTGAAGGAAAAGAGAAGTCACAGTAAAATATCTCCTGGAGATCTAATTCAGATAGCAGATGAATATTACAAGGTTAACCAAATCGGAGTAGAGAAAATAAAAATTGCTGACTAGGTCATGGAAGAAGTTTTTAGAGGCTCTTATTAAATATGAGGCACAAAATAGGATTAGTCTGCTATATAACCGTAAGTATCGTTATGTAACTTGTTGATCAATGAATCACGGCGCAGATCCCATAACGAAATATCATTTTGAGCTTATGTAATGACCCTTGCCATAGGATTCAGGCTTCCACTGCTAACATTTTGGCCTTATATTATGATAGACTATTTTAGATTTAATAATAGGAGTTGAGATGTGCATACAAGGAAATGAATGAGAGACCATCATCGTCATCACTGCCTTATGAAGATGAGCCAAGAATACAGAAGGAAGGAGGAGAAAATAGACCTAAGGATCATAATACTATTACAACAAGTAAGAAAAGAATTGAAGCAATTATACCATCAGAAAAAACAGATTCAGTTTTATCCACCCTCGAATCTATGAATATTCAGGCAACATTCTATGAATCCAAAGGCATGGGAAAGGGAGAAAAATATATGATTTCATATGGGAAAGGTGGGAAAACTACTAAAATGCCTTATTCTATACGACACACAGTTGTGACCATAGTTGACGAAAATAAAGTAGGGGAAGTGATAAACGCAATAAGGCAGTCAGCAATGATAACAGGTAAATCTAATGTTGGAATTATGGTTATCTCCACTGTGGATGATGTTCTGCCTATATAGAACATGAATTATGCTAGGATAAATAAAAATCAACTTCCTTTAACAGTTGGAATCCTAATCTTTGATCAAGTGGAGGTCTTAGATGTTGCTGGACCTTTTGAGGTATTAGCTGTAACCCGCTTGAATGAGGAACGTAGACAGGAAGAATTATCGCCTTTCAGAGTGTTATTGATCTCAGAGAGTATGGATCAAGTCTCAGCCATAGGAGGCTTACGTTTTACTCCGGATGTAACTAAGGATAACTGTCCAGAACTGGATTTACTTATAGTTCCTGGTGGCTGGGGAACTCGCACACAGATAAAGAATGTTAATCTTCTAAAGTGGATTGCCAATAAATCTGCTAGGACTAGACTTACTGTTTCAGTATGCACTGGCTCAAGTCTTTTAGGGAAAGCAGGGTTGTTGGATGGACATGAAGCAACTACACATTGGCGTACTTTTGATTTCCTCAAGCAAGCCGCACCCAACGCTTACATACGTGAGGACCTACGATTCACGAAGGACAATTCCATCTTCACTTCTGCAGGGATTTCTGCCGGAATTGACATGGCTTTGCATATCGTAAGCCACTTTTTTGGAACGAAGATAGGGGAGGCGACTGCTCGTCAAATGGAATATCCCTATCCTCAAAGTAACAAGCGCAGTAGGAAGATTTGAGTGCAGTCGAAGTTTAATTTTATTATTTTAACCTAAGTTGAATTTATCTCATTACCGCTACCCTTCAAATAGATGTTCTCCATGATATAGCTGATTGGCAGTCTGATATGTATGTCCTTGTGAACGCATTGTCGGTGAATGTGCTGCCAAGTACCTTGCCGCTGCCACAAGTACGTGTACTCCTTTTGCATTGTCATTATTATTATTCTTGTAATCGTTAGCAGTTAGAAGAGAATATTGCCTAAATGCCGCTTCAATCATTTGAATAGAATGAAAGTTACGATCTTCACGTAGAAGGGCCTTCCCGAATGCAGCCAAAAGTCGATCTGGCTTTCCATTATTATATAAATAGTCTACAACCAACTGTCCTGCTTGACTCACTTGCTGTTGCTTGTCTAGAAGTGACAGAAGCTCTTTTAACAACATCTCAGGCTCTTTAAATGTACTATCATGGTTAACATTTTCCAGCTTCTTTGATTCTGGTAATGGTACGGGTGGGATATTTAGAAAGCGATTGAGGTAAATTCTCATTGCACCGTCAAACATTCCTCGTAATAACTCGTGTGTAGCTATCCTCCTTAATCCCTGATGTACAGCATTTGCATACGTAAATGTATGTAGTGAGGTATCCCAATCACTAAATTCGTTACGAGTATGGAATTGTGCAATACGTAAAGCCGCTGTATAGGCAACAATACCGGCCAATTCTTCTTCTTTAGCACCTTGGCCTAATGCCTCCAATAATGAGTTTATGATTAACTGTGGATCATCACCTAGTAATACCTTCAATAGTTCATTTCCTTGGTTCCAGTTTTTTTTCTTTAACTGCTCCCTTCTACCATTTTCCAAAACTGCAGGTAGTTTCTTGAAGGCTTTTTCAAGAAGATCAATCAAATCTATTGGATGTCGCCATGAATTAGATTCTTCCATTCTTTCAGCATTAGCATATCCAGACACTAAGCTGCTAAGTACTGACTCTACTAAATCGCCATTGTTGTTATTATTATTCCATCCAGCAGAATCAAGTGCCTCTAGTGCTTTGTTAGTAAAATCTAAAACATGTCCAACGTCCAGGTAACGATGATCGGTAGCTGCTGCAAAGAGGATATCAGCTATGTCTCGATTATCAACACCAAGGCGTACGGCAGTGACAATACATCTCTCTGCCGCTTGGGCATCACGAGATTCAATGAACTGTCTGAACCAATACTTAAGTGTAGACAAATCTGGCCAGGGTTTTGGCAATGGAGATATTCTAAAGCGTGGTGGCATTGAAGAGCAGTCCTGTGCCACAGCAGAAAGACCATGGTAAAGTGCATATGGTCTGTCTTCGATACTGAGGTAAGGAACAATATTCATCATACATGTATGTATTGTTAGACCCTGACCCCATCCAGATTGCTTGTATTTACTACCAAAATCAAGTCCAACAGAAAATGCGTCTAACATACCATCAATAACTTTTTCGCTAGTATCTTCTCTATTCCTTAGATTGCCAAAATTTGCAATGAGTGTCTTTGCAATCAATAATGGAATATTGCGCCTCAGTCCGTTCAGTAGCAGTGTTTGATCATGATAATGAGAATCAGTTTCAGCGGTTGCAGCTGAAACATCTACCCATATCTCGTTCTCATTGCGAATCTCTACAGGAAATGAAGTAACATCGCCAGCCCACTGGTCAAATGTTCCTCCATTCATAAGATCAAATCTAGCATGGTGCCAGTGACACGTAAGAATGCCATCTTTAACAGTACCTTGGTTTAAAGGAAAGCCCATATGCGGACATCGGTTGTCTACAGCATATACCTTGGAATCATAAATGAAAATCGCCACAGTACAATTCTTAACTGTGACAGATAAACAACCACCAGCTGCTTCTATTTCTCTAGTGCTGGCAGCGTATACGATATTATGATTGTCAGTTTCTGGTAACATTATGATACATAATTATAAGATTTTCTTACCTATAGGTCTATTCTGTACTATTTATTGGCAGATATCAAAACGGCATAATAGTTGTATTGGTTGTATGATAAACAAGAGTAACTAGTAATACTCGTTTTATTGGAAGTTGGGTCAAAAATCCTAGAGCCTGATTTAGAGCTTACAAACTCATCCTTGAGCAGGACTATGACTTTCAATATTTGGTTGTCCTGGTTTGTATGTTATTGAGATTTTCTGTCCTTGATCATATGGACAGTTAGAAATCTTTCTTGGAATATCATCAGAAGTTCGGACTACACATTCGTTCGCTTGTTTAATTTCTACCACGCCACCCTCAGTTGTGCTTGACACAAAGATACTTGTTGCAGAGGCTCCTAAAATAGCAAATACAATTACTATACCAGCAATAATAAAAATAACTGCCATTTTTGCTGGTGAACTCGTAAAACTCATTTTAATATTTGTGTGTGTCTCTGGTTATTTTAAAGTTAGTACAATTTAAAGAATTTTCTGAGATTTCATCTAGGAAATTTAAGGACAAAAATAGAATTACTTATTTAGATGAAAATGAAAACGAGAATCGATTTCCTTTAATCTCAAAAAGAAGATGAATCGGTATAATTTTGATTTGTTCTAATTTCGAATTTGTTCTAATTTCGAACTTAGGTCACAGATACATTCAACCAGGTTCCTTATGCCGACTTATGAGTATAGTATAAAATACTATTATTGTGATACCGATTACAATCCATGATTTTACGTCTCCAAATCTATCTAGTTTCGTTCTTCATGATTATGATTACAAGCTTTGCTAGTTTAACAAATGTAGATAGCATAATGATCGCATATGCATCTGAATATAGTAATATTAATGATAGGATATGTCTCTTTTCTGTTAACATATGTCTAGATGATCAGTCACAACAGGAAAAGTCGAAAGAAACTGATAATTTAGTACATTCGATTGTAGACCAAGTCAATTCTACCAGACTAAAAAATTGGATAGACAATCTATCCTCATTTCAAACCCGGCACACCAAATCTGAGTATATTGAAGATGTCGCAAATTGGCTTAAAAATGAGCTTCAAAGTGTATGTGACGGTACAGTTTACTTTCACAATTTTACTCACTCAGATCAGGGAAAAAGTTATAGCTTGAAGAATATTATTTGTGATCAAGGTTCAGCATCAGCAGACGATGAGAAAGATAATCAAATTCTAATTTCTGCACATTATGATAGCCGGATGGAGGATATTAATCAGAGCAATGCAAGAGCGCCAGGGGCCGATGATAATGCTAGTGGCGTAGCTGCTGTTCTAGAACTAGCGCGAGTCCTTTCTAAAGTCGATTCGAAGAATAATATACAATTTGTCTTGTTTTCTGGCGAAGAACAGGGTCAATGGGGATCGTCAGCCTATGTAAAACAACACCAGACTAACAATACAAAGCTAGACTTGGTATTGAACCTAGACATGGTAGGTTATCCTTCTCTTGGATCGGGTAATGTAATTATTGAATATGATCTGGGAAATAAGAATACAACAAATGACGAGTATTCAAAGAACGTGGCGAAGTTTATTGCGCAGATTGATTCAGAATATACAAACTTAGAAGCCTCATTGCGTCAGCTTGGAAAAACAGACCTTATTCCGTTTGAGGCCATAGGTACAACAATAATAGGTCTTCATGATGGAGGTTCGGACTTGAATCCTAACTATCATAGTATATCCGATACTCCTGGTGCTCTAGACATAGGATATTTGGCTTCCACAACAAAGCTTGCATTAGCTACAATACTAAATCTAGATTAGTTTGTCATAGGTCAAAGTCTATTCCCAGCCCAGCCCGGTATAACCACAGCATATGGGGTAAATAAAAGAACCAACTTTAAAGAAATTTCTAAATATCCAAATTACAAGCAATACAAACTATTTTATTGGATTTGAGATTTGTAATCGCTGTCTGAACTCTACCACAGATTGGACAGATAATTGAAGAAGTAGATGTTGCCAAGATATTATTGTATGAGATATTCTCAAATGTTTATACTTAGGCATTATGCTCAACTTAACTATAGTTATTACTAAGAAAAGATTACTAGAATTCATCTCACCTAGATTATACCTGCCGCGTCTGTTATAGCCGTGATGATTAAGAAAGACTTGCCCACCAACAGCAGATCAACTGCACAAGTAGCTGCCAATAGATCACAAATCATAGTACCAAATATCTAATGAGTACATTTCCTATATACTATCTTATGCTCATTGTCTAGACCATCATGATTAATACAGCGTATAACGATACATTGTCCTACTACATATCACATTAAAATATGAGCTATAGAAGCTTCTCAATCCAGAAATAATAAAAGACTGCAGGTACAGAGTACAATGAATCAGAAAAGTTTCGTAATAGCTGCAATACTGGCAGCAACTGCACTCTCTGTCATTGCAACGCCTTTGGCATATGCCCAGGACAACAGTGAAACCAGCACAGATCAAGATGTAAAACAAAAGAACACCGGAAGTGGTGAATCAACCAATTTCAACTGTGGTGAAAACCTGATTAAAGCTGGTGTCGAAGACCAAGAGTGTGAGTTCGAAGATTAAAAAACACGCAGGTAATGACTAACAAGTCATGACTGCTCTTATTTTTTTATTTATATCAAATTGGAACGGATAGAGCAGGTCACATTTCCGTATTGCAAAGCCAAATGACCAGGAAGCTGGACACTTCTAATCGTGAAAGGTTAAAGACTCATTAAGAATTACTATAGCAATGCTGATTTCATAGTAAAATTTCCTTACTTAAGAAGTCCAGAAGATGATAGATAATATGCCTAGGAAAATCAGAGATATTACTCCAGGATCGAATATAAGGCAAGGAATTTTGTGAATCATGCACAACCAATTGGAGAATTGCTTAAATTATATTGTAGCCAATTATTATCGCCGAAAGTGGCATTCGTGTTAAAGACATTAAAATCGCTACTATGGATTATTAGACATAACGAACTTGACACAATTAATCTATACAATTCCATAACACCCTATGTCCAAATTGCAACTGGCGGTAATGGGCACATGCTCAACTTTGGATACTGGAATCATAACAAGAAGACAGTGTACATGAGTCCTATTGAGGCACAGGAAGAATTGACTGCGCTGATCGGAAAGTTTGGTGACTTCCAATTATCTCAAAGAGTAATAGATGTTGGAAGTGGGTTTTCTGCGCCTGCAGCACAGTGGAAGCTAACATACAGTTTTCTTGATATTGTGTGTGTCAATATTAACTCTCAACAATTATCTACTGCAGCAAAGACATTAGTCCCTACTATTGCACCCGCAACAGGAGTATATACCTTTAATGCTGACACTAGCAATGCTAATGTTAGTACAGCAGATGCCGTAACACAACCGGTAACTTCTGTAACATGCGGAAATATTGTATCATTAATAAATGCTACAGCCACAACATTGCCTTTTGCAAATGAATGTGTTGATAGAATAGTTGCTTTAGAATCTGCGCAGCATTTCAAGCCACTACAGAACTTTTTCAAAGAATCTGCAAGAATACTGAAGCCAGGGGGGTTGCTTTTAATTGCTATGCCAGTAATGGTTAGTCCCAGAGATAGCAATATTAGCTGGAGTCAATTCATACATCAATTTAAAAAACTGGGAATTCTTTATTTTAGCTGGGCATCTGAACATTATACTCTAGATAGTATTGCATTATCCCTTAAATCTGAAGGCATCAATATTGAGGACATTCAGCACATTGGGCATTATGTATACGAACCATTGGCCAATTATTATATTCAAAATAGGAAATTGCTTAAGAAAACAATCAAGGATTACCTTACCTCTTATGC
>Ga0081455_10008843_pt1 | contig 10417 bp, 5 predicted proteins | sample TabmetS3T2R1_FD_70207 | JGI IMG/M metagenome (GOLD analysis project Ga0081455, IMG submission 70207) | Tabebuia heterophylla rhizosphere microbial communities from the University of Puerto Rico - S3T2R1 | ecosystem: Host-associated > Plants > Roots > Rhizosphere ... | reverse complement strand
GTGGCGTGGCAACTCGCTGACGAGGATCTCGTTCATCTCGTTTGCCGACAGCTGCTGCGTTGCCAGCAACGAGAAGAAATCAGGCACGCGCATGCGGCGCCGCACTTGCGCGACCTCGGGCATGTCGTTCATCGCCTGCACGCGGTCGTAGCGCACGCGCTGGGGTTGCAATGTGGCGATCAGCGAGCCTTGCGTGCCTTGCCGCCACAAGCTGACGTATGGGAACACGCTGCGCAGAGTGTTCCAGAGCACGAGCAGATCTCGGCGCGTGATGTGATGCAGCTGCACCCACTGCTGCAGTACGCCATCGCGCTGCAGCCGACGCCGGCACAGCTCGTAGAACTCGCGGCTGTACAGGCTCGCCGCACCGGCGAACCAGATGCTCGTGATCTCCACGGTGATCAGGTCGTAGCTGCGCGTGCTGACCTGCACGTGGTTGCGACCGTCGTCGTACGCGAGCTCGACGCGCGGATCGCGACTGGGTAAGAAGTTCAGGGCCGAGTAGTAGCGATCGGCAGCTTCGACGATCGCCGGCGAGAGTTCCGCGATCTCGATGTGCTGAAACGGGAAGCGACTCAGCACACCGGCCGTGATGCCGCTGCCGTAGCCGATGTTGAGTGCGCGGCCGTAGCGCGGCGCAAACAACAACGGCAACAGCGCAAAGCCTTGCTGCGCGACCAGTTCGGTGTGGTCGTCGGCCTGGAACTTGCCATTGGTGCGCAAGGTGATGCCCCGCTCCTCGCGCGTGATGGTCGTGACTCCGCCTTGGGCATCTTCCTTGGCCCACAACACTTCTTCGATCTGGCCGCCGCTGTTGAAGTTCACGTTCATGCCCGCGGCGAGTGTTTTCCAGTTCCAGGGCTCTTGCCGCGCTGCCATCAGCAGCAACGCCGCGGCGCCGACCAGCGCCATGACAGCGCGCTTGGCTCGCTGACTGGCGCTGGTCGCAGCGTGCACGATCGCGATGCACAAGCTCGTAGCCGCGCACAGCAGCAACAACGACCGCGAACCGAAGCGCTCGAGCAGCCAAAAACCGCTGGCGATCGCGCCGGTGACACAGCCCAGCGTGTTGAGCGCGTATAGCACACCGACACGCCTGCCCAGACGTTCCGGGTCCAACGTCGCGCTGGTGAGCAGGATCGGAAACGTCATACCGAGCAAGGTCGCGGCCGGGAGCAGCATGGCGGCGCACACCGCAGCCCGCGTGACTTCCATCAGCGCAAAACTGGGCTCGTGTTCTCCGACCCGGGCAAACACCAGGGGCAAGCGCTGCCACGAGGGCAAGGTCGCGATCACCACCGCAGCCAGCGCGAACTGGACGACGCACACTGCGAGCGCGCGATCGACAACCCGGCGCGAGGTGCGCGCCACGATCGCACCTCCGAGCGCCAGGCCCGTGAGAAACGTGGCCAGCATCAGCCCGAACGCGTACACGCTCATGCCTACGATCGTCGCCAATAGGTGCGTCCAGACGATCTCCAAAGTGAACGACACCACACCGACGCTGAACACCGCCGGCGCTGCTGCGACGAAGGCCGCCCTGCCTGTCATGCCGGGATGCGCCGCATCCACGACGAGCGGTTGAACCGCTGCGGCCTCGCCAACCGCAGCGGCGCGGGCCGAATCGAAACGCAGCGCGCGAAACGTGATGAACGCGTTGGTCAGCGCCCCGAGCCCGAGCGTGCCGTACACACCCAGGTACGGCAGCAACAGGTAGTTCGCGAGCAGCGTTCCCGCCGCCGCGCCCAGCGTATTCAGCGCGTATAGGCGCGACAGCTCCTGACTCGCGTGCGGATGGCTGCGCACGATCGCCGCCGCCAGCAGGGGCAGCGTGCCACCCATCAACACCGTGGGCGTGACCAAGACCGCGCATGACAGGGCGAAGCGCAGCAGCATGTGCGGCAGCGCGTGCACATCGCTCGATACGCCCAACCACACATAGATTGCGCCCGTGAGCTTGAGCAGCAAGGGCACGCACAACACGTAGCCGCCGATCGCCAGCTCGAGCCAGCCGTAGATTGCGACCGGGCGGCGCACGGCGTCGGCGCGAACTCCGATCGCGCGCCCGCCGAGCGCGAGTCCGCCCATGAACGCGACCAGTACCGTGCTGGTCGCGAGCAAGCTGCTGCCGAAGACGTACGCGAGCAGCTTGTGAAACACCACCTCGTACACGAGGCTGGTGCAGCCGGACAGAACGAACAACGCGAGCAGCGGTCGGGTGTTCAAGCCGCAGCATGCTACGCGCAGCTCGTGCCCCGTCGCTAGAGCCGGCCTTCGATCGCCAACAGCCGGCGCTTCTCGCGATGTCGCCGGATGCAGGGTGCAAGGATTTCACCGATCAAGGTGCGGTACGAAATGCCCACAGCCTCGGCGATAAGACACATGTCCGAGAACCCCGGCGACAACCCTGGCAGTGGATTGCATTCGATGAAGTGCACCCTGCCCCCCGAATCCAGCCGCAGGTCGACGCGGCCGTAATCGCGCACGCCCAGCGCGACGAACGCGCGCTTGGCCACGCGTTCGAGCTCGCGCACCAAGGCCTCGTCGCTCTTGGTAAGTACCTCGTAGCGGATGCCGCGACCCTTGAACTTGCACTCGAAGTCGTAGATGGGGTGCTTGCGTTCAGGGTCGGTGAAAATAACCTCCATCGGAGGCAGCGCCTTGGGCTTGGTCTCACCCAACAGCGCGATCGTGAACTCGCGGCCCGGCAGGTACGACTCGACCAACGCGTCCTGCTTGTACTTCTGGATCATGGCGCGCGCCGCCTCGCGCAGTTCCGCCTCGCTCTCCACGACTGAGCGGCCCACGATGCCCTTGCTGCTGCCTTCCGCCACAGGCTTTACCATCAGCGGGAACGCTAGCCCCTTGGCGAGCCGCTCCTTGCCAGTGCGCATCACCATCGACGTGGGCGTCAGGCAATCAGCCTGCCCAACGATTTGTTTGGCGAGGCTCTTGTCGAGCGCCAGCGACATCGCCGCCGGGTCGGAACCGGTATAGGGAATCCCCAGCAGCTCCAACAGCGCCGGTACCTGGGCCTCGCGGTTGCGACCGCCGATGCCCTCGGCAATGTTGAACACCAGATCGACCGCCGCTGCCGGCAGCAACGTCGACAGCTCCGGCGAGGCCTCGAGCTCGACCACCGTATGGCCGTAGCTCTCGATCGCTTCACGGATCGCCGCGATGGTCTGCGGCGTGTCGTACTCGGCGTCGTGGTCGCGATCGGGCGTCAGGTCCGTGGTTCTGCGGACGTTGTAGGTCAAGCCAACGCGCAATCTCTGCGCGCTGCGGCGCGCAGGCATTGCACTCTGGGACAGTCCGTAACGCTCAGCGGCGGAGCGTAAGATCGTGTCCAGAACCGCTTCCTGACTCGACAAACCCGCCAGAGCGCTCGACGCGTAGATCGCCGCACCTTTCTCGAGACTCGGCAGTGCGTTCACTTCGAGGAAGTACACCTCGCCATCTTCACCTACGCGAAAATCGACACGGCCCATGTCGCGGATGCCGAGTGCGCGGATCACCTTCTGCGTGAGGTCGATACAGCTCTTGCGCTGCATGGCGTCGAGGTCCGCGGGCACCTTCACCTTGACCGCGCTCGAGCCGACATTCTTCAGCTCGAAGTCGTAGAGCTGGTAGCGCCGGCCGGCCACGAAGCTCTCGTCGTACTCGTAGCTCGCAGGCTCGAGCACGCCGGCGGTGAGCGGCAAGGCCTTCTCGATGAACGGCACCGTCAGGTCGCGACCGACGATGAACTCTTCGATCAGCACGCCGGCCGGAAAGCGCGCGATCAGATCCAGTGCGCGGGCGGTCAGTTGTTCGTGCGTTTCGACCACCGAGTCCACGGTGATGCCGACCGACGAGCCTTCGAAGTTGGGCTTGACGATCAAAGGAAATTTCAGTGAATCCGCCAGCGAGAGCTGCGTGACGTCTTCTACGAAACAGAACTTGGGGGTGGTCACGCCGTACTGGGCGGCCACCATCTTCGTGAGCCGCTTGTCGAGCGTCAGTGCACACACATACGCATCGGAGCCCGTGAACGGAAGGCCGAGCCGATCGAACAGCGCCGGATAGAACGCTTCGCGAAAGCGCCCCATACTCCCTTCGGCCGTGTTGAACACGAGGTCGGGGACGAGCGCCTCGAGCCGTGCCACCACACGCGAGGCAGGTCCCGACACTTCGATCGGTTCGACCTGATGGCCGAGCTTGCGCAAGCACCCGGAGATCCCCGCCACGGTCTCCGGCGTGTCGAACTCGGCTTCCTCCTCAGCGCCGCTCAGCTGAAGGTTGTGCGTGAACGCGATGCGCATGGCCACTCCTTTGCGCCGCGTGCGTGTGCAAACGCCACGCCAATGTCGGCAGAAGTACGGAGCAACCGACCGAAGCCCACGGCTGCGGTCATGCGTTGGCCTCGATTGTGCTTACGCAACGTCTTGTAAGCAGCGAGCACAGCTCGCGGAAAGGTATGTTCGTAGCATGGACGTCGAGACGAGACTGAGTGTCGCCGAGGAAGAAGCCGAAGAACCTCCGGGTCTAGGCCTAACCTCTCATTTGACATACCCGGCCACCGAGCGAAGCTCGCGCCCGGCCACCCCTTCGAGCGAGCCGGCACATCGGCAGCTCCTCGAAGGCGACTTCTGGCGACGCATCCCGGCTTACCGCGAAGTTTCGGAAGCCAGCTTCTTAGATCATCATTGGCAGAGCCAGCACGCCGTTACGCGCGTCGATAAACTGGCCAGCACGCTTCTGGACCTCCTGCCTGAGCCGTTCTTTCGCGACGTGCAGGCAGGCTTGGCCCGGGCGCCGATGAGTCTGCGCATCTCGCCGTACATCATGGCGCTCATCGATTGGAGCGACCCGTACAGCGACCCGCTGCGCAAGCAGTTCTTGCCGCTCGGCTCGGAGCAGATCGCCGACCACCCCATGGTCGGTCTCGACTCGCTCCACGAGCGCAGCGATTCCCCGGTACCGGGCCTCGTGCACCGCTACCCGGACAAGGCGCTGTTCCTCGCGCTCGACCTGTGCCCCGTGTACTGCCGCTTCTGCACGCGCTCGTACTCGGTCGGCGTCGACACCGACGGCGTGGCGAAATACCACTTACGTGCAAAACCGGAACGTTGGGAAAAGGCGTTCGAGTACATCCGCGAGCACGAGCAGATCGAAGACATCGTGATCAGCGGCGGCGACGTGCATAACTTGCGCGCGGACCAGATCGCGGACATCGGCGACACGCTGCTCGAGATTCCCCACGTTCGGCGCATGCGCTTTGCGACCAAGGCGATCGCGGTGCAGCCGACGAAGTTCCTCACCGGCGACGCCTGGGTCGAAGCGCTCACGGGCGTCGCGCGGCGCGGGCGCAGGCTCGGCAAGGAAGTCGCGGTCCACACGCACATCTCGCATCCGCGCGAGATCACCTGGATCACGCAACAGGCGACGCGCCGGCTGTACGCGGAGGGCGTGACGATTCGCAACCAGTGCGTGCTGCTGCGCGGGGTGAATGACGACCCCGGCCTGCTCCGAACGCTGGTCAAGCGGCTGTCCTACATCCACGTGCAACCGTATTACGTTTACCAACACGATCTCGTGCCCGGCGTGGAAGACCTACGCACGACGCTCGGGACGACGCTCGACATCGAAAAGCAGGTGCGGGGCTCAACCGCGGGCTTCAACACGCCCACGTTCGTGCTCGACGCTCCCGGCGGCGGCGGCAAGCGCGACGTCCACTCGTACGAGCACTACGACCGCACGACGGGTGTCAGCGTGTTCCGTTCGCCCAACGTGGATGAGAACGCGGTTTACCTGTACTTCGATCCGATCGAGCTCTTGCCGGATGAAGGCCGGCGACTGTGGGCGGACTCGAAGGAGCACGCGTCGATCATCGGGAATGCGGTGCTGGCGGCGGGTCGCGATCCGCGGGAGTTGCCGTACGGGTTCGAGTTCAATCCTCGCCGGCGCCTGCCTGTGATGATGTAACGCGGACGAGCGCGCGCGATGGGCGCGCGACCGGCACAGCCGATGCGGGGGCATGTGGCAGCCGGGCGCGCGCTGTGTGCTATGCTGCGGCCCGCCATGCGGTCTCTGGTAGTGCCGATAGCCGCTGTCGCGCTCATTCTGTTCGTCGGCTATCGCCAGTGGTCGCTGGAGCGCCGCTTGGACGCGCTGGCGCGCGAGCTCGGCAACGCGAACGCCGAAGCGCAGCGTAGCGGCGCCTCGCCGGCCCAGGCTGGCGTGCCGGTCGCGCCCAGCGATAGCCACGCGGCGCGCCTGTCGGCGCTCGAGGCTTCGCTGTCGTCGATCCGCGCGGACCTCCACTCGCTCGAAGAGGCGACGGGCGACATGCCGCAGGGCAAGCCGGTCAGCGATCAGCAGATCCTCTCGGTGATGAAAAGCCAGGGGACGAAGACCTTGGAGACGCAGCTCAAGTACCACCGCGAGCGCTGGCTCGATCAGCGCGAGGTGGCGCTCGCCGATTTCTCGAAGCGCTTTGGGCTGACCCCAGCGCAAAACGATCAGGTCTGGGGGCTCGTGTCCTCCGAGATCGACAAGATGGTCGAGCTCCTGCGCAAGCCGGAGTCGTACGAGAACCCCGAGCGCGCGGCAAACGAGTGGAAGCAGATCCTGCTCGAGACCGACGCCGGCGTGCACAAGGTGCTCGAGGCGCAGAAGGCGATCGCTTGGGATCAAGGCCGGTTCATCGAACGCAAGCTGCTGTGGCCGTGGCTGCCTGACTAACGCGCCGGCTTGTCCGGTAACCAAGGCCAGAGGAGCTTGCGCTCGAACTCGCGTGTCTTGTTCCAAACATCGCGTTGCGCCGGCGTCAGAACACGCATGGCCGTTTGATCCGTTTCATCCAATAAGGCCAGCCAGTCGCGCGCGGTCGTATCCGGTTCCGAGAACACATTCGGGCGCCGCAACACCTCGACCATGGCGTCGACCTCGCGCGTCACACTCGGCTTCAACGCGGCGGTCTGTCGATCCGACAGACCGTTCTGGAGCGCGAACTGGGCAAGTTGTGACTCACGCGCAGCCTGCCAGCGCGTCCGCGACCATTCGAGCTGCGCGTTGCGTACCCGCGCGTCCTCGCGTTGGACCACCGACAGGATTTCTTGCTCGGTGCGAGGGTTAGGCATCGTGACGCCCTCGCTCATCACGTATTTGAGGCGGCTGATCTTCGTCCGGACGGCAGCGATCCCCTCTTCCAGCGCCTGCAAGCGCTGCGCGTGCGACCGGCTCGACTCGCCGCCGGCTGCAGCATGGGTCGCCTCGTGCGGCGCCGCAGCCTCCGAGGGCACCAGGCCTTCGAGTTGCTCTCGAAGCGCATCGCTCCGGCGCTCGAGATCCCGGACGCGGTAAACGAGGACGCCGAGGATCAGGACACACAGAGCCGCGAGGGTGACGTTTCTCGCCGGCATGCTGCCGCGCATGATAGGCGGAACACGCCCAGCTCACCAGCGCTCGTAGCTATTCCAGATCTCGAGATCCGGCGGATGCGGCGCAGGCACGCGGATGAACCCGACGCGGTCGATATCCACGCTCGCGCGTTCAATTCGGCAGTTGGGGCGGCAGCGCAGGGCTTCGTGCCAGTGGTAGGACAAGAGCAACGACTCCGTGGGCACGCTGTCTCGCACGCGAATGCGATTCCCCGACGCCGTCGTGCTTCCTCCACCCGACAGCACGCGGTTGGCAGCGATGGTCGTTCGGTAAATGTGCCGCGCCGCAACGACGGCTTCGAGCTTCAGCCAGGTCGTCAGCGATTCGAAATCGTCGCGGTCCGTGACTACCCATTCGACGGCGAACGTGCGCAGGTAGTGCCCGAACGCGTCTGAATCGCGTGGTCGCCCCCGATGACCGCGGAAGTAGTTGGCATCGACGTGCTGAACGTTGCGCTCGAAAAACCCGCCGAGGATCTCGAACCCGGAGTGCCAGGCCAGCCGCTCACCCAGGATTGGCCCCTCAACGAGGATCCGAGAGCCCTTCGCGATGTGGCGCGAAAGCCAGCGAACCACTTTGTTGGCGCTGATCTCCAACACGTCCGAGGGAGGGACCTCGTACATCGGCTGGCCCGGCCAGTCTGCCCGCGACGGGAAGCCGACCCGGGAAACACGCCAGCCCGAGCTCTCTCCGCTGCCGGTTGGCTCAGCAATCACACCCGGAAAGAAGTACATGACCTGCCGGGCGACGAGCTGCTGTCCAAGGATGCCGCAGACGAGGCCCAGCGCGAGCAATAGGTGTCGCGGCAGTCGTGCGATTCGTCCGCTCGTCCAAAGCGCGCTGACGAACGCCGCCGCTGGCAGCGTGCACAGCAGCATCGCCGGAGTCACCTGCCGGTAGGGTTGTGTCTGCTGCATACCGGGCAGATAGCCGCCGAAGTACGCGGCGAAATACAACGGCAGGATACCGCTCGCCAGCGGGAGCCAACGCCAGTCACGCCGTCGATACAACTCCACGAGCCCAGCGGCCGCGAGCGCGAAGTACAGGCATCGGAACCCCGCACGAGTCCCGATGACGCCGGTATCCGAACCACCGCACAAGAGATCGAGCACATCGCACGCCAGATAGGCTGGATCGGCCTGCGCATACACCGCCGAGTCCAAGATGTAGTGCCAGTGCTGGAGCGCGTTGTCCAACCAGTATGCGTTGACGCCCACGGCGAACACGACCATCAAACATACCGACACGTGATCGATGATCCGCAGCTCGCGCCAAGCGCGCAGATACGTCGCGCTCATGGGCACGAGCAACGCGAAGAATGTATACGGGTGAATGAGCAACGAGGCTCCGAGCAGTGCTCCCGCCAAGCAGGCGCGGATGAGCGTGCGCTCTCTCAACCAGCGCTGAAACACGCCGAGTGTCACCAAAGCCAAGCACGCGGCCGCAGACCACGAGATCATCCCGACAAACCAGATCCAGTGGAGGTGCGAGTCGAAGAACCACAGCGTCGATGACATCGCCGCTGCCAAGAGGCTCGCGCCGTGGCTGAGGTCGAATTGGCGCGCTGCGGCAAAGATGAGCCACGGTGCACCGAGCATCACCGCGAGAATGAAGCTATTGAAGGCCAGCGGCACGGGCACACCCAAACGGAACAGCGCGAAGCTCCACAGCTCCCAGCCCTTGCTGCCGGAATCAGTGATCGTCCCCTCGGGCTGGCCCGCAAGCAGCTGGACGTCGTAGAGCCAGCTCTTTCCCCACTGATCGAGCGCCTGCACGACGCGAAAGACCTGGCCGATGTGTAGGTCATAGTCGATGCCGTAGAGTGGTTCATCCGAGAGTGCGTCAGGGATCGAGATGAAACGAGCTACGAGGCCGACGTGCGCGACCGCGAGAACAGCACCCATCAGCCATAACCGGCGACGTTCAACCGCAGAACGCGGGCGCGGCAGGACGCTCGTGTCGTTCCGATCAATCTCCATAGCTGTTCCAGATCACGAGATCAGCCGCGTGCGGTGCCGGTATCGCGAGGAAGCCAACGCTGTCGCCTACGTCGAGGCGCTCGACCCGGCAGTTTGGTTTGCAGCGCAAGGCGGGGTGAAAATGATATGACAGCACCACGCGGCGGTCGGGCGCGCTGCGCCGCACTTCGATGAGGTTCGGACGGGCGCGAACCTCGCCAGAACCCTCGAGCACGCGACTCACTGGTTGATTGACTGTGTAGATCCGTTGGCCCGAGACGAGCGCCCGCTGGGTGAGCAGGCCGGCGGCTTCCGCGGAGTCGCGGCGCGTGCCTACGATCCAGTCCACGGCAAAGGTGCGCGCATAGACGGAGAACGCGTGCGCTGACCCCGCGCGCGCGGATGGAAGATCGTCCGCGTGCGCGTGGGCCAATGGATGTTCACGCGGCCCGCTCAAGACCTCGAAGCTCGTACTCCACGCGAAACGCTCGGCCAAGGTTGCATCCTCGACGGCGATGCGTGCTCCGGGCGGAGCGTGTTTCACGAACCAGCCTATGATTTCGCCGGCGCCCCGATCCGTGAGTTCGGGGTGCGGAACCACGAGTCGCAACCCGCTCGGGAGATCGGCCGGCCAAAAATGACCAAACTTCGAGAGTGGGGATCGCGCGCGCCCCGGAAACAGCCTTGTCTCAGGCACGCTCTCTGGAAGAAAGTAGAGCACCTGCCCCGCGACGAGCTCGCGCGCGAGCGCGAAGGCCAGAATGAGCGCGAACGCTCCGAGTCCGCGAGGCAATCCCATCGCTGCTCGTCGCCCCACCCACGTGGCGACACACATCGCCGCGGGAATCGTGCAGAGCAGCGTTGCGGGGGTTAGCAATTGGTACGGGTGCAGCAGCCGCACGATCGGCACGAGGTCGCCGAGGTACGCGAGCGCGTGCCAAACCGCGAGTGGAACGAGCAAACCCGGCGAACCGACGCCTGTCTCAGCGCGCCGCAGCCAAAGGCCGGCGATGGCCAGGGCCAAAACCAGCAAG
>Ga0081455_10008842_pt1 | contig 10417 bp, 10 predicted proteins | sample TabmetS3T2R1_FD_70207 | JGI IMG/M metagenome (GOLD analysis project Ga0081455, IMG submission 70207) | Tabebuia heterophylla rhizosphere microbial communities from the University of Puerto Rico - S3T2R1 | ecosystem: Host-associated > Plants > Roots > Rhizosphere ... | reverse complement strand
TGGCAGCCTCACCATCCTGAAGACCGAGGAAGCGCCGGGCGGCCTGCAGGTGCAGGGCAAGGACGGCGAGTGGCTCGACGTGCCGCATCGCCCCGGCTGCTTCGTGGTCAATATCGGCGACATGCTGGCGCGCTGGACCAACGACCGCTGGGTCTCGACCTTGCATCGCGTCGTCAATCCGCCGCTCGAGGTGGCGCCGCTGAGCCGCCGCCAGTCGATCGTGTTCTTCCAGAACCCCAATTACGACGCGGTTGTATCCTGCCTGCCGAGCTGCACCGATGCGGCCCATCCGCCGAAATACCCGACGACGACCTCGGGCGGTCATCTGCGCGAAAAGTTCGTCGTTACCCAGCAGGCCATCGCTTACGCCGACTGAACGCGCTAACGTGGCACGTTAAGTGCCTACCCTTCCGGACGATTTGCGAGACGGTGAGTCATGTCCAAAGGCCAGCGCCAGTTGCGCTTCGGCGCCTTCTTCAGCGTACCAGGATGCCATCCGACCGGATGGCGGCATCCCGATGCGATCTGCGAAACCGATCTCGATTTCCGCTACCTCGCCGACATGGCGCGCATGGCCGAGCGCGGCAAGCTCGACTGCATGTTCTTCCAGGACAGCGTCGCCATTCCCGGCAGCACGGCGGTCTACGGCGCGAAGCCGTTCCGGGTGAAGAACGGACGGCAGGCGCATATCGAGCCGATGAGCGCGATCGCGGCGCTCGGCGCCATCACCAGCCGCATCGGCCTCGTGTCGACCTGCACGACGTCCTACAACGAGCCCTACAACGTCGCCCGGCGCTTCCTCACCATCGATCACATCAGCGGCGGGCGCGCCGGCTGGAACTTGGTGACCTCGCAGGCCGAGGACGAGGCGGTGAACTTCGGCCGCGATGCGCATTTCGAGCACGGCGTGCGCTACGATCGCGCGGCCGAGTTCCACGACGTTGTGATCGGCCTGTGGGACAGCTGGGAGGACGACGCCTTCCTGCGCGACAAGGAGAGCGGCGTCTGGTTCGATTTCGACAAGATGCACATCCTTCGCCACAAGGGAAAGCACTTCACGGTGCGCGGCCCTCTGAACGTCGCGCGCTCGCCGCAGGGTCGCCCGATCGTTGCGCAGGCAGGCTCCTCGGACGTCGGCATGGAGCTCGCGGCCCGCACAGCCGACATGGTGTTCACGGCGCAGACGACCATCAAGGAAGGCCAGGACTTCTGCAACGACATGCGCTCGCGCATGAGCAAGTACGGACGCGAGCCCGACCACATCCGCATCTTCCCCGGCATCATGCCGATCGTTGGCCGCACCGAATCCGAAGCGCGCGAGAAGTACGAAGAGCTGCGCTCGCTGGTCGATGACGGCGTCGGCATTGCCGGCGTTGCGCGGCTGGCGGGCGGCGTCGACATCTTCAAGTGCGATCCCGATGGGCCGCTGCCCGAGCTGAAGCCCAGCAACGCTGCCCGCGCGCGCCAGGAGATGATCATCGCCATGGGCAAGCGCGGCATGACGATCCGCGAGATCGGCCGCGTGCTGGCGATGAGCCAGGCCCATCGCGTCCTCTATGGCACGCCCACGTCGCTCGCCGACGACATGCAGGCCTGGCTCGAGGCCGGCGCGTGCGACGGATTCAATCTCCTGTTCCCGCACTATCCCAAGCCACTCGAGGAATGGGTGACCCTGGTGATCCCCGAACTGCAGCGGCGCGGCATCTTCCGCACCGAGTACGAGGGCAAGACCTTCCGCGAGAATCTCGGCGTGCCGATCCCGCCGAACATCCACACCACCCATCGCAGCAGCGTCCAGGTGAGCGCGGTAGCCGCCAATGACTAGTGCACGACAGCTCCGCCTCGGCGGCTTCTTCAGCGTGCCCGGCAACCATCTCGCCGGCTGGCGGCATCCCGATGCGGTGCCGGCCTACGACATGGACTTCCAGCTCTACGCCCACATCACCCAGGTCGCCGAGGCCGCCAGGTTCGACTGCATCTTCTTCCAGGACACGGTCGGCGTGGCGGGCAGCCGCGCGCTGGCCCGCGGCGAGCGCACGCGGGCCAAGCTCTCGCGCACCGTCAAGCTCGAGCCCACCGCGACACTCGCCGCGCTCGCCATGGTGACGACGCATATCGGCCTGGTCGCAACCGCGACCACGACCTACAACGAGCCCTACGACATCGCCCGCCGATTCGCTTCGATCGATCATATCAGTGGCGGCCGTGCCGGCTGGAACCTGGTGACCTCGCAGATCGAGGACGAGGCCGAGAACTTCGGCTTCGACGAGCACCTCGCCCACGCCGACCGCTATGAGCGCGCCGCCGAGTTCTACGAGGTCGTCACCGGCCTGTGGGACAGCTGGGAGGAGGGCGGCCTGCTGCGCGACAAGCAGAGCGGCGTCTACATGGACCGCGACAAGGTCCATTTCCTCGATCACGTCGGCAAGCACTTCAAGGTCAAGGGGCCGCTCAACATCACGCGCTCGCCGCAAGGCTGGCCGGTGATTGCGCAGGCCGGCTCGTCCGAGGCCGGGCGTGATCTCGCCGCCCGCACGGCCGACGTGGTGTTCACTGCCCAGACCAGGATCGACGAAGCCAAGGCCTTCTACGCCGACGTCAAGGCGCGCGCCGCGCGCTACGGCCGCGGGCCCGAGGACATCAAGATCATGCCCGGCCTCACGCCGGTGCTCGGCCGCACCATGCAGGAGGCGCGGGACAACTACGACTACCTGCAGTCGCTGATGCCCGACGACGTGGCGTTGCAGTCGCTGTCGCACATCTCGGGCGGCCTCGATCTTGCCAGGTATCCGCTCGACGGGCCGCTGCCCGAGCTGCCGCCCAGCAATGCCGCCAAGGCGCGCCAGGCGCTGGTCGTGAAGACGGCGCGCGAGAACAACATGACCTTGCGCCAGATCGCGCGCCACACTGCGGCCGGCACCGGCCATCGCGTGCTGGTCGGCACGCCCGAGTACATGGCGGACGAGATGGAGGCGTGGCTCGAGGAAGAGGCGGCCGACGGCTTCAACGTCGTCTGCAACCACTATCCCAAGCCGTTCGAGGATTTCTGCCGGCTGGTCGTGCCCGAGCTGCAGCGCCGCGGCATCTTCCGCACCGAGTACGACGGCAAGACGCTGCGCGAGAATTTGGGCTTACGCGTTCCGGAGAACCGATATACGCGCCAGGCCCGTCTCAGCCTGGCCAGGGAGGCATCATGAAAAGAATAATCGTGACGGCCGCGGCGGCCGGGCTCGCCGCCTTGTCGATGGCAGGCGCCGCGCTGGCGCAAGGTCCCACCGAGAAGGTGCGCAAGATCAACCTCTACTCCTGGCCGCAGGCGGCCTTGCCGCAGAGCTACCAGGCCGCCCAGCTGATCGCCCAGCAGTGGCGCCAGCTCGGGCTCGACGTCGAGGTCAAGCCGTTGCAGCGCCAGGCGCAGACCCAGCTGATCTGGTTCAGCCGCGACAAGTGGGACACCACGATGTGGCGCATGGTCGGCCGGCCCGAGCGCAGCGATCCCGACGAGTTCCTCTACAGCCTCTATCATTCGAGCTATGCCGAGAAGGGCTACAACTTCATCGGCTACATCAATCCCGAGTACGACAAGCTGGCCGAGAAGCAGCGCACGCAGCTCGACCGCGAGGAGCGGCGCAAGACGGCGTTCGCCATGCAGGAGATCATCAACCGCGATCAGCCGCAGGCCTTCCTGGTCCATCCGAAATATCCGCTGGCCTTCAACAAGGCCGTCTTCAAGGAGGACTCGGTCGTCAACCAGAGCGGTATCGGCATCCGCAACATCTGGACCTTCGTCAACATCGTGCCCCTGGGCGCGCAGAAGGACCTGATCATCAACAGCAACGAGACCATCAACGCCACCAACCCGCTCTATATCGGCGGCGCGGTCGACAGCTGGGTCACCGACCTGATCTGGGACCGCATCATGCGCATCGGCCCCGACGGCATGCCGCAGCCCTGGGCGGCCGAGAGCGTGACCTGGGCCGACGACAAGACGGTCGACGTCAAGCTCAAGCCCGGCATGAAGTGGCACGACGGCCAGCCGGTCACGGTCGAGGACGTGATCTTCTCCTTCACCGCACCGGCCGGCGACAAGGCGCCGATGTACAAGCCCTTCGTCACCGACATCGCGTCGATGGAGAAGACCGGCGACTTGAGCCTGCGCTTCAAGCTCAAGCAGGCCAACACGACGTTCCTCACCGCGTCGCTTGCCAAGATCAACCTGATCCCCAAGCACATCTGGGAGCCGGTGCTGAAGGATCTGGCCGGCAAGCCCGAAACCGCCGAGCAGCTCAAGGAAGTGTCCAAGATCGGCTCGGGTCCGTTCAAGCTGGTGCGCTGGGCGCCCACCGAGGAGATCGTGCTCGAGCGCTTCGGCGAGCATTTCTCGGCGCCCAAGGTCGAGCGCTGGATCATGCGCATCGTGCCCAACGCCGAGGCGACGCTCGGCATGCTGAAGCGCGGCGAGATCAACTTCATCGGCATCTTCGGCGGCGATCCCGAGGTGCTGGTGAAGTTCGCCAAGGACAACCCGGACATCGCGCTGCGCAGCGAGGTCGATATCGGCTTCGAGTACGTCGCCTTCAACAATCGGCGCCCGCCGTTCGACGACGTCGCCTTCCGCCGCGCCCTGTCGCTCGCCATCGACCGCCGCCTGATGGTGTCGGCGGCGTGGGGCGACTACGCGATCCCGGCCAACAGCCACGTCTCGCCGGTGCTCAAGTTCTGGCACGACCCTGCCGTCGACGAGCTGAGGACCGGCTTGGCCGAGGCCAAGAAGATCCTCAAGGACGCCGGCTACCGCGTCACCGGCGGCAAGCTCTATTACCCCGCCGGCAAGCAGGAAAAGCTGACGACGGAGTGATGCAGATGATGCTCTCATCGGAGCGCGGACCTCCAGGTCCGCTCATGATCATGATGCGGACCTGGAGGTCCGCGCTCCGATGAAGCTCATCCTCGAGCGCTTCGTCCACAACGCCGTGGCGTTGCTGGCCGTCATCACCATCCTGTTCTTCATGTTCCGGCTGATGCCGGGCACGCCGCTCGCCGCCTTCATCAACGAGAACCTGAATGCCGACCAGCAGCAGGCCATGCTCGAGCAGTTCGGTCTCGATAAGCCGATGTGGCAGCAGTATTTCATCTATCTCGGCAATCTCCTGCAGGGCGAGTTCGGCTTGAGCTTCTTCCAGCGCCGGTCGGTCACGACCATCCTGCTGGAAGTGCTGCCCAACTCGCTGATCCTGACGCTCACCTCGCTGATCATCGCCTACATCTTCGGCGTGCTGGCCGGCGCCTGGCTCGCCTGGAAGCGCGGCAGCTGGATCGAGCGCGCTGCCGTGCCGGCGGTGCTGGCGACGCGCGCCGCGCCCGAGTTCTGGATCGGCATGGTCCTGCTGGCGCTCCTGTCCTTCAACGCCGGCTGGTTCCCGTCCGGCGGTGCCAGCAGCCCAGGCTTGGCTTACGCCAACAACTGGCAGCGCATCGCTTCGTGGGATTACGTCCATCATCTCGCGCTGCCGGTGCTCACGCTGGCGCTCTACCTGCAGGGCCTGCCGCTGCTGCTGATGCGCTCCAACATGCTCGAGGTGATGCACGAGGAGTTCGTCACCATGGCGCGCATGAAGGGCTTCTCGGAATGGCGCATCGTCATCCAGCACGCCGCACGCAACGCGCTGCTGCCCGTCGTCACCGCCTTCGCCCTGGGCGTCGGCCTGTCGATGGGCGGCAATGTCGTGATCGAGACGGTGTTCAGCTGGCCCGGCATCGGCCGCCTGCTGGTGCAGGCCGTCTCCGTCCATGACTATCCGCTGGCGCAGGGCGCGTTTCTGATGATCGCGCTGGTGCTGGCGCTGATGAACTTCGTCGCCGACCTGCTCTACATGGTCCTCGACCCACGGGTGAGCCATGGTCGAAAGGGCTGAGCCGATCGCCCCTGCGCGCACCGGCTTTCCGCTGCTGCCGGTGCTGCGCCGCATGGCGGCGATGCCGCTCAAGGACCCGTTCGCCTTCACCGGCCTCTTGATCTACGTGCTGTTCGTCATGGTGGCGCTGCTGGCCGATCAGCTGGCGCCGGTCGATCCGCTCGAGATCCTGTTCACCAAGACCGGCAAGCTCGCCGCCAATGTGCCGCCCGGTGCCGAGTTCTGGCTGGGCACCACCAATCTCGGCCGCGACATCTATGCCCAGCTCGTGCATGGCACGCGGAGCGCGCTGGCGGTCGGCCTGTCGGCCGCGATCATCGTCTCCACTGTCGGCACCGTCGTCGGCCTCGTCTCGGGCTATTTCGGCGGCGCTGTCGATGCCGTCCTGATGCGCATCGCCGACATGGCGCTCAGCCTGCCGTTCCTGCCCTTCGTCATCGTGCTGACCGGCTTCCTGGGTGCCGACACCTCCAACATCGTGCTCGCCGTGGCGCTGCTGCTGTGGCCCAACTCCGCGCGCGTGATCAGGAGCCAGGTCCTGACCTTGCGCGAGCGCGCCTATGTCGAAGCCGCCCGCGTCACCGGCGCCAGCGCCTCGCGCATCCTGTTCGTGCACATCGCGCCCAACATCCTGCCGCTCAGCTTCGTCTATGCCGCCATCGCCATCGGCTGGGCCATCATCACAGAGGCCAGCGTGAGCTTCCTGGGCTTCGGCGATCCCGACAGCGTCTCCTGGGGCATGATGCTGCAGGACGCCTTCTCCTCGCAGGCGCTGTCGCGCGGCCAGTACGCCTGGTTCGTGCCGCCGGGCCTCTGCATCATCCTGGTCGTGGTCGCGGGCTTCTTCATCAGCCGCGGCTACGAGGAGGTCTTCATGCCGAGGCTGCGCGGGCGATGACGGTGCGCCGATGATCCTCGAGGTCGATGGCCTGCAGATCGAGTACGCCACGCGGGCAGGGGCGGTGCGCGCCGTCGACGGCGCCTCGTTCGCCGTGCCCGAAGGCCGCATCGTCGGCCTGGTGGGCGAATCGGGCTGCGGCAAGACCACGGCGGTGCGTGCCATCATGGGCGTGCTGGCCGAGAATGGCCGGCGCGCCGGCGGCCGCGTCCTGTTCAAGGGCCAGCCGATCGACGAAGCCACCACCCGCAAGCACCTGTGGCGCGACATCGCCTATGTGCCGCAAAGCGCCATGAACTCGCTCGACCCGGTCTACACGGTGGGCTCGCAGCTGGTGGAGGTGCTGACCCGGCGCGGCAACGCCTCGATGCGCGCCGCACGCGCCCGCGCGGCCGAGCTGTTCGATCTCGTGGGCCTGAGCGAAAGCCGTCTCGCCGACTATCCGCATCAGTTCTCCGGCGGCATGCGCCAGCGCGCCGCCATCGCCATGGCGCTGGCCTTGAATCCGAGCCTGCTGCTGGCTGACGAGCCGGTGACGGCGCTCGATGTCATCGTGCAGCGCCAGATCCTCGACATGCTGCGCGACCTGCAGCAGCGGCTCAGGCTCTCCATGGTGCTGGTGACGCACGACATCAGCGTCGTCGCCTATCTCTGCGACGACGTCGTGGTGATGTATGCCGGCCAGGTGATCGAGAGCGGCCCCGTGCGCGAGGTGCTGAATCGGCCGCGCCATCCTTATACGATGGGCCTGCGCAACGCCTTTCCCGACCTGATGTCGGACGCCCTGGAGCTGGTGCCGATCGGCGGCAGCCCGCCCGACCTCAGCGAGCCTCCCGCCGGCTGCCGCTTCGCGCCGCGATGTCCGTTCGCGTTGACGGCCTGTGAGACAACGCCGGCCTTCATCGCCAACGGTGCCCTTCGAACCCATGTCTCGGCCTGCCTGCGCGACGCCGAGACCGACACACTCCGCACCGCCGCATTGGATCCCGCGACATGGCAGCGCTCGTCGAACTACGCGATGTCGTAAAGCACTTCCCCGGCGCGCGCTCGCTCGGCGAGATCGTGCGCGGCCGACACCCCGCCGTGCGCGCGCTCGACGGCGTGAGCTTCGACGTGGGCGCCCGCGATGCCGTCGCCATCGTCGGCGAATCGGGCTGCGGCAAGACCACGCTCGGCCGCTTGATGCTGAAGCTGGTCGAGCCGACGGCCGGCTCGATCGCCTTCGACGGCGCCGCGCTGTCGGGCCTGTCGGGCGAGAACCTGCGCGGCTTTCGGCGCCAGGCGCAGCTCGTTTTCCAGAATCCGTTCGAGGCCCTCAACCCGCGTTTCACGATCTATCGCGCCGTCGCCGAGCCGCTGCTCAACGCTGGCATCGACCGGGCCGAGCACATGGACCGCGTGGCCTCCGCCTTCCGCCGCGTGCACCTGCCCGACCTCGAGCGCTATCTCGACAAGTACCCGCATCAGCTGAGCGGCGGCCAGCTGCAGCGCGTCGTGCTCGCGCGCGCCTTGGTCCTGGCGCCGCGCTTCCTGGTCGCCGACGAGCCGGTGTCGATGCTCGATGTCAGCGTGCGCGCCGGCATCCTCGCCCTGCTGCGCGAGGTGCGCGACGCCATGGGCTTGAGCGCCGTCTACATCTCCCACGATCTCGCTCTGGTGCGGTATCTCTGCGAGCGCACGCTTGTGATGTATCTCGGCCGCGTCGTAGAGGATGGGCCGACCGACGAGATCGTTCGCCATCCGCGGCACCCCTACACCCGTGCGCTGGTCGCCGCCGTCCCGGTCCCCGACGCTGACCAGTCGCGCGCCCCATTGCCGATCAAGGGCAACGTCCCGGACGCCCGCGAGCCGCCGAGCGGCTGCGCCTTCCGCGACCGCTGCCCCTACGCGATGCGGAAATGCACCGAGGAAACGCCCAGGCTCAAGCCGGCCGCTGAAGGCCATGCCGTGGCCTGCCACCTCGAATAGGCATTCTTGCCCGACCGCGGACCCCTGTCCTGAGCGAAGTCGAAGGATCCAGGTCCGCTCATAAGGTGCGTTGTTGCCGAGTGATGATGCGTACCTGACGGCAAGAAGGTATGCTCAGAAGGGCGAGGAGAGAGCCATGCAGGCCGACATTGCCAGAAAGCGCGATGCTCTTGCCGAAATCTGTCGGCGTTATGGGGTGGCGCGGTTGGAGGTCTTCGGCTCGGCCGCGCGCGGCGCCGATTTCGACCCAGGGCGCAGCGATGTTGATTTCCTGGTGACCTTCGAACCTGTCGTGCGGAACGACCTCGTCGCGTTCGTCGATTTTAAGGAAGCGCTCCAGCAGCTACTCAAGCGGCCCGTTGACCTCGTCGAACGGGAAGCTGTTGAAGCAAGCCGCAACCATATCCGTCGCCGGGCCATCCTGAATCAAGCCATAACGGTCTATGGCTGAGTTACCTCGAAAGAGACTTCAGGCACGTTCAAGCCCCTATGGCCGCTCGCGCCTTGAGGCGGGCCTCGGCAAGCTCGGCCGCCGAGGCCCGGCCTTTGCGCGCCGCGCGTCGCACGCGCCAGTCAAGGCTCTTGATTGGTGATTGTATACTTTACACACCCAAGTCTAGGCTTTGCTTTCGCTCGGAAAACGATAGGCCGGTGCGGCTTCACTCCAATTGCCACCACCATGGAGGCGGTCCACGAGCCCATATTCCGCAAGCAACTCAATGGCCTCCTCGCCAGCACTCATGAATTTATGCTCGAGTTCGAGCGGCCGATCACGGCGGAGGAAGCGCGCGAGACGCTGCGTGGCTACGCCGAGACTGCCCGGGCGACGCTGGTCGACGTGCCGGACGTCCCGGCCCGCGTCGCCCTGGAGGCGCTCGCCGAGCTGGTCATCGCCCGTACCGGCTGACCATCCGTCCGGCTCTCGCCGCCGGGCCAGCTCGCGGTCGTTGATTTCGACGGCACGGTGACCCACGATGGGGCCGGAGGGGGCGCGGAGATCACCGCAGAGGGGCGGTGACCGGCGTCCGGCTTATGGCTGATGACGAATCATTGCGCGCGCTGTCCGACGTGCTGGCCGACGCCGACGCGCCGCTGGCGCTGCCGCAGCTGCTGGAGCGCGACCGGTCGCTGGCCCAATCGTCCGCCTACCGGAACCTGGTGGTGCTGGAGCGCGCGGGCGTGGTCCACCGCATCGTCACCGCCGACGAGTTCGCGCGCTACGAGCTGGCCGAGGACCTCACCGGGCATCACCACCACCTCATCTGCTCGGAGTGCGGCGACGTGCGGGATTTCACGGTGCCCGCCTCGCTGGAGTCGGCGCTGGTCCGGGCGCTGGTCCGGGTGGCCGGGGAGCACCAGTTCGTCGCCGAGCACCACCGGCTCGACCTCGTCGGGCGGTGCCCCTCGTGCCGATGATCTGAACAGCCCTTGAACGCCGGGTGACGTAGGGGGTATCCAACCAGCACCGCCTCGCCCGGGGGGACCGACAATGACCACCTTGTCGTCGCAGACCGTGCGGCTCCGCGCCTCGCCCGCGACCAAGGCCGAGGCCATCGGCCTCGCCGCCAACCTGCTGGCGAACGCCGGTCACATCGATCCGGCCTACCGGGAGTCGATGTGGGCCCGGGAGAAGGTG
>Ga0081455_10008841_pt1 | contig 10417 bp, 12 predicted proteins | sample TabmetS3T2R1_FD_70207 | JGI IMG/M metagenome (GOLD analysis project Ga0081455, IMG submission 70207) | Tabebuia heterophylla rhizosphere microbial communities from the University of Puerto Rico - S3T2R1 | ecosystem: Host-associated > Plants > Roots > Rhizosphere ... | reverse complement strand
TGGTGTCGTTCCTGTCGAACGTCGTCATTGCTTCCCTTCTGGTGTTCATCGGCGACAAGCTGGGCGTCGGGTCGCAGCTGTCGACCGGCGTGATCGTCGTGCTGGGCATACGCATCTTCGTCAACGCTTCGGCGATTCGTCGGCGGATCTTCCGTGTCTAAGGTCCTTGTTGGCGTCCTGCTCGGCGCTCTCGCCTTCGCAGTTATCTCGCAGGTCGGAAATACCGGCGACGACCGTTACAGCGGCCTCCGTGGCGTCGAGTTGGTCGAACTGCTCAAGTCCACCGAGGTGGCGAATGACCGGTTGGCCCAGCAGATTGACGAACTCTCTGCCAAGCGCGACAGGTTGAAGCGCACCACTCGGCAATCCGAGACGGCGGCTCGTGAGTCTCGCCGCCAGGAGGCCCAGTTGGCCATCCTGGCGGGATCGGCCGGAGCAAGTGGTCCGGGCATCGCCGTGCGTATCAGCGATCCGGACGCCCGGGTCTCGGCGAGCCTGCTCCTGGATGCCGTCGAGGAGCTACGCGATGCCGGCGCCGAGGCAATCGTGGTGAACGGCACGGCGCGCGTTGTCGCCCAGACTTATTTCCTCGACGGCCAAGGATCGATCAGCGTTGGTGGCCACGCTCTGAAGGCTCCTTACGTCATTGAGGCGATCGGGGATCCTCAAACGATGGCGGAAGCGATGCGGTTCCGCGGCGGGCTTGTCGATCGGGTTCGAGGACGGGGGGCCAAAGCCGAGGTGGCGGAGCGTGACCTCGTGACGATCACTGCTCTCGCTGACGTCAAGCCCCCCGAGTACGCTCAACCCACGCCGTGACGACCCCAGGAGCGAATCGTGACCTTGGTGCCCGAAGACCTGTACTACAGCGAGGAGCATGAATGGCTCCGCATCGACGGTGACGTGGCAATTGTCGGCATCACCGACTTCGCTCAAGACCAGTTGGGCGACATCGTCTATGTCGACCTTCCGAACGAGGGCGAGTCGATCGACGCGGGCGCCGTCGTGGGCGAGCTCGAGTCGACCAAGTCGGTCAGCGATCTGTTCAGTCCGGTCACCGGAGAGGTGATCGCTCGCAATGTCGAGCTCGACGGCAGTGCCGAACTCATCAACACCGATCCCTACGGAGAGGGCTGGCTGTTCAAGGTGCGGCCGGCCGGTGACGACGTCACCGAAGGACTGCTTTCGCCACAGGAGTATCAGGCACTGACGACGCAGTAGCGATGCTAAGTTGGCAGTGTCCCGCAAAACCCCTAGTCCAACACCGGGAGTGATGACTCGTATGTCGCCCGAGGAGCCTGCGGAGGAAACCTCCACCATCCCGCTCATCGATGCAGACACCGAGGAGATGTCGGTCGACGACGTCACTGCCGTCGAGAATCTGCCGTCCGGAAGCGCCATGCTGCTCGTCCAGCGTGGGCCCGATGCGGGGGCGCGATTCCTGCTCGACACCGATGTCGTGACGGTTGGGCGCCACCCAGACAGCGACATCTTCCTCGACGACATCAGCGTCTCCCGTCGGCATGCGACGTTCAACCGCGTGGCAGGCGGCTACGTGATCTCCGATCTGGGAAGCCTGAATGGCTCCTACGTCAATCGCGACCGGATCGACACTGATGTCTCGCTCAGCGGCGGTGACGAGGTTCAAATCGGCAAGTACCGGCTCATCTACTTCTCGGGATCGCCGCGGGGCGGCGAATGAGCGCTGAGCTCCTCAACATCGGGCGAATGCTCGACGAGCTTCGCGAGGAGTTTCCGGAACTGACCATCAGCAAGATCCGGTATCTGGAGGAGCAGGGTCTGCTGTCGCCACAGCGCACCCCGGCGGGATACCGCAAGTTCTCCTTCGCCGATGTCGAGCGCCTGCGCTTCATCCTTCGCCAGCAAGCGAACTTCTGGCCGCTGGGCGAGATCCGCCAGACCCTCGACGACATGGATCGCGGTTTGGTGCCCAACATGCTCAAGGGCCGAGGCGTGCGGGTGCCCGAGCTCAAAATCGCCGACGACGGCCTGCCCATGGTCGAGGCATTTCGCGAGCCGCGCAGTCAATTGCGCCTGACGCGCGACGATCTTCTGGACGCCGCCGCGATCGACGAGCAGATGCTGGCGGCCATCGAGGAGTTCGGGCTCATCGTTCGGCGTCCATCCCAGACGTACTACGACGGCGACGATCTGCAGGTCGCATCGTTGGTCGCCGACTTTGCCGAGCAGGGCTTGGAACCTCGCCACCTGCGTCAATTCGCGATCCACGCCGAGCGGGAGTCCGACCTCATTCGCCAGATCCTGTCCCCGCGCGCCAGGGGCATGGAGTCCGACGCAGCCACGGATGCGACGGCAGCCATGGCGGCTCTCCTGGTCAAGCTTCACACGGTGCTCGTGCGCAATCGCCTCCGGAGCTGAAACGGTGCGCGAACTCGAGGTGGTCGGAGTTCGGGTGGAGATGCCCAGCAATCAGCCGCTGGTGCTGCTGCGGGAGGTCGAGGGAGAGCGTTACCTGCCGATCTGGATCGGTGCGGTTGAGGCCTCGGCGATCGCGTTTGCCCAGCAGGGCGTCGAGTCGCCGCGCCCACTCACGCACGAGTTGCTGCAGCGCATCATCGATGCTCTCGGCGATGAGCTGACGCTGGTCCAGATCGATGACGTCGACGACGGCGTCTTCTATGCAACATTGACCTTCGCTTCCGGCGCCACGGTCTCGGCCCGGCCGTCTGATTCGATCGCTCTTGCCTTGCGCACAGACACCCGCATCGAGGCAGCCGAGCAAGTTCTCGACGTTGCCGGCCTGATTCTGCCGGCCGACGAAGATGAGGAGGTCGAAAAGTTTCGCGAGTTCCTCGAGGACATCGAACCCGAGGATTTCGAGTAACCCTCAACTCATACTTGAGGGTTGGCGACACGCCCGGGATCATGTGGGGTCGTTGATTCAGGAAACTCTCAGCCCTACCTTGAGTGTTACTGCCAACGGTGTAACTCGCCGGGAGTAGTCTTTCAGGACAGGTTTCACGGGCTCAGAAGGGCACACAGATGATCGAGCGCGACTCCGCGAACGAGGCCGAGGCGGCTGAGGCTGCCGCGCGTGCCGGCGATCAAGGGCTGTTGTTCACTGACGATGTCACGATGATGCCCGAAGACACCGGCTTCCGCGGTCCGACTGCCTGCAACGCTGCGGGCATCACCTATCGGCAGCTCGACTACTGGGCCCGTACGAAGCTTGTGGAGCCGTCAGTGCGCTCGGCCGGGGGCTCGGGCACGCAGCGGCTCTACTCCTTCAAGGACATCCTGCTGCTGAAGATCATCAAACGGCTTCTCGAGGCCGGTGTTTCCCTCCAGCAGATTCGCATTGCGGTCGACTACCTCCGCACCAGGGGCACTGACGACCTCACACAGGTCACCTTGATGTGCGACGGCGCCAGCATCTATGAGTGCCGATCGGCCGATGAGATCGTCGATCTGCTGCAGGGGGCCCAAGGCGTGTTCGGCATCGCCGTGGGTGGCGTCTGGAAGGAAATCGAGGGGACCCTCCTCGAGCTTCCGAGTGAGCGCGCAGTCGAAGACGTCGACGACTCCTCCGACGAGCTTGCTGCCCGGCGCCGCGCCAAGCTCACCAGCTGACCTGTTAGGTTTGCATTAGCTGGCAAGCCGCGTGGGAGAGACTGACCCATCCAAGGCAGCGCCGAAGGGGCAATTCCTCCCCGGAACCTCTCAGGCAACCCGGACCACGTGAGCCACGGCGATTCTGGAGTTCCGGCGACAGAAGGGGAGGGTGACCAAACCCCCTTCGCACGTGGAGCTCACTGGTGACCGACTCATTTGCCCGTAGGCACATCGGCCCGACACCCTCGGATCAGGCTGAGATGCTCAAACTCCTGGGTTACGGCTCGCTTGACGACCTGATGGACGCGGCTGTTCCTGCCGGAATCCGGTTGGCAGATCCCGATGCGCTCCCGCCGGCTCGGGCAGAGCACGAGGTTCTCGCCCAGTTGCGGGCCTACGCCGAGCGGAACAATCCCGGTGTTTCGATGATCGGCTTGGGCTATCACCCCACCATCACACCGGCGGTCATCCGGCGCAACGTTCTTGAGGATCCGTCCTGGTACACCGCGTACACGCCCTACCAGCCGGAAATCTCGCAAGGCCGGCTCGAAGCGCTGTTGAACTTCCAGACGTTGATCGCCGACCTGACCGGCCTGTCGACCGCGAATGCATCCTTGCTCGACGAGGGCACCGCCGCAGCGGAGGCATTGACCCTCATCCATCGGGCCGCGCGCGGCCGGGAGACGCTGCCGGTTGTCCTCGACGAAGGGCTGCTGCCACAGACGATTGCGGTCGTACAGACACGGGCTGATGCCATCGGCATCGACACGCTCGTGGCCGACACGCGTGATGGGCTTGCCGTCGACGCTGCGGGCGTCATCGTCGCCTACCCGCGCGCTGATGGCGAGATCGCTGATCCGCGGCCGGCCATCGCCGCCGCGCACGGTCAAGGCGGACTCGCTGTGGTCGTTGCTGATCCGCTGGCGCTTGTCCTGCTGCAATCGCCGGGATCCATGGGCGCCGACGTGGTGGTTGGGTCGTCCCAACGATTCGGTGTTCCGATGTTCTACGGCGGCCCGCATGCCGGGTTCATGGCGGTGCGCGAAGGCCTGGAGCGCAACCTGCCCGGTCGGCTGGTGGGTGTCTCGGTCGACGCGATGGGGCAGCCGGCGTACCGACTTGCGCTGCAGACCCGCGAGCAGCACATTCGTCGGGAGAAGGCGACGTCGAACATCTGCACAGCTCAAGTCCTGCTAGCGGTGGCCGCGTCGATGTACGCGGTCTTCCACGGTCCCGATGGGCTTCGAGCCATCGCTCAAGAGGTGAACGGCCATGCGGCAGCCATCGCCGGTGGGCTGGACGCGGCGTCGATTCCGATCGCTGCGAAGAACCTCTTCGACACGGTCGTGGCCGAGGTGCCGGGTCGTGCGGCCGACGTGATCGCGGCGGCCCGAGCCGACGGCATCCACCTGCGGCTGGTTGATGGCGACCACGTCGGGATCTCGACCAACGAGCTAACGACTGCCAACGACGTGGCCGCTGTCCTTGCCGCATTCGGAGTCGATGCCTCCGTCACGCCGACCTTGGCGTCAACCTTGCCGGCCGACCTGGTGCGAACTGACGACATCCTCACGCATCCGGTGTTCAACGAGCATCACAGCGAGACCCAAATGCTGAGGTATCTCCGCACGCTCAGTGATCGGGACTATGCCCTCGATCGAGGCATGATTCCGCTCGGGTCGTGCACGATGAAGCTGAACGCCACGGCTGAGATGGAACCGATCAGCTTGCCTGGCTTTGCCGACTTGCACCCCTTTGTTCCGGCCGAAGACGCACAGGGCTACATCGCGCTCATCGAGACGTTGGAGTCATGGCTGGCGACCTTGACGGGCTACGCGACGGTGTCGATCCAGCCCAATGCTGGATCGCAGGGCGAGCTGGCTGGGCTGCTGGCGATCGCCGCCTATCACAGGAGTCGGGGTGACGACCACCGCGATGTGTGCCTCATCCCAGGTTCGGCGCACGGCACCAACGCGGCATCAGCTGTGATGGCGGGCATGCGTGTGGTCGTCGTCAAGGCGACAGAACTGGGCGAGGTAGACCTCGATGACCTCAAGTCGAAGTGCGTCGAACATGCCGACGACCTCGCCGCGATCATGGTGACGTACCCGTCCACCCATGGCGTCTACGAGCACGGCATCACCGAGCTGGCCAAAATCGTTCATGCGCACGGCGGGCAGGTGTACGTCGATGGAGCCAACCTGAATGCCTTGGTCGGTCACGCGCGGCCCGGACAATTCGGAGGCGATGTCTCGCACCTCAATCTGCACAAGACGTTCTGCATTCCCCACGGGGGAGGGGGGCCCGGCGTCGGACCGGTCGCCGTCGCCGCGCATCTGGTCCCGTTCTTGCCGAGCCATCCGATGCACCCCGTGGCGGCCAAGCGCGAAGGAATTGGTGCGATCAGCGCGGCTCCCTACGGGTCGGCCGGCATCCTGCCCATCCCGTATGCCTACATCGCGATGATGGGCGCCGACGGGCTGCGCGACGCCACGAGCGTGGCCGTGCTCAACGCGAACTACGTGGCACGACGACTCGAGGCAGCCTTCCCTGTCCTGTACGCCGGCGATGAGGGGCTCGTCGCGCACGAGTGCATCCTCGACGTGCGCGACGTCGTCAAGAAAGCGGGGTTGACCGTCGACGACATCGCGAAACGTCTCATCGACTACGGCTTCCACGCGCCCACGATGAGCTTCCCGGTGGCAGGGACGCTCATGGTCGAACCGACCGAGTCTGAGGATCTTGCCGAGCTCGACCGGTTCTGCGAGGCGATGCTGTCCATCCGCTCCGAAATCGACGCCGTTGCGGCGGAGGAGTATCCGGCCGACGACAACCCGCTGGCCAACGCGCCTCATCCGGCGCGTGCGCTGGCCCAGTGGAGTCACGGCTACTCGATTGAGACGGGCTGCTTTCCGGGCGGCAACTACGCCGACAAATACTGGCCGCCGGTCGCGCGCATCGACAATGCCTACGGCGACCGCAACTTGGTGTGTGCGTGTCCGCCGGTGGAGTCGTACGCGTGATCAACCAGATCGCCTACACCGTCTTCTGGCTGTCGGCGGTCGTCGCGCTGGTGGCAGCGTGGATGACGATCAGGCATACGCAGTTCAACGACGCGATGTTCTACGCCGTGTCGGCTGTCGAGGTCGGGACGCTCGCGCTGCTCGGTACCGGCATCGCCGGAGTGGTCACGACCGACCGCCACGTCGCCGGAACTCTCTTGATTTCGTATCTCGTCACCTTGGTCCTCGTGCCGCCGGTCACGATCCTGTGGGGTGTCGCCGAGAAGAGTCGCTGGGGGACTGGCGTCGTGCTCATCGGCATGTGGACCGTGGCCGTCATGTCGATCCGCGTGCTTCAGGTGTGGCATGGCTGATCCGGGAACCCAGCACGGGTTCGGGCGCGTTGTCGTTGCCATCTACGCCGTGTTCGCGCTGTCTGCTTCGGCCCGGTCGCTCTATCAATTGGCAACCAAGGCAGCTGAAGCACCGATGGCGTACTCGCTGTCGGCGCTTGCCGGGATCGTCTACGTCGTCGCCACCTTCGCGCTGGCCACGAACCGGCCGAAGCTCGCCCTCGGCACCATCGCCTTCGAACTGGTTGGCGTCCTGACAGTGGGAACGTTGACGGTGGTGGACGCGTCCCTGTTCCCGGATCAGACGGTGTGGTCTGATTTCGGTTCCGGATACGGGCTCGTCCCGCTTGTGCTGCCGTTCGTCGGCTTGGCCTGGCTGCGGCGAAACTCCACGCACGCACGTTAAGGCCCCGCGCTCTCATACGACGCGGGGCCATTTCCCATTAGATCGCTCCCGTCACACCAACCACGGGAGCGACACGCGCCTGCGTCACTCTTAGGGCCAGTGCGGGCTGAGTGTCACCACGTCGCCGACGACGGTGACGGCCGGGGGGCGGGCGCCGGCTTCCTCGGCCCGGTCGGCGATCGTCGCGAGCGTTCCGGTGGTGACCCGCTGCTGGTCGGACCACCCGGATTCGATGACGGCGACGGGCGTCTCAGGGTTGTGGCCTGCGGCAATGAACTCTGTGGCGGTCTCGCGCAGCCGGCTGACGCCCATGAGAAGAACGAGTGTGTGCGAGCGATCGGTGGGAAAGTCGCCAACCGATTCGTGCCCGGTCAGGACGCTGAATCCCCGCGCGACACCACGATGTGTGACCGGGATGCCCACAGCGGCCGGAACGGAGATGGCGCTAGACACGCCGGGCACGACTTCCACCGGGATGCCGGCTTCCTCGCAGGCGAGGCGCTCTTCGCTGCCTCGCCCGAACACATAGGGGTCACCGCCCTTGAGTCGGACGACGATTTTGCCCTCCGTCGCCCGCTCAATGAGAATCCGATTGATCTCGTCCTGCGGGATCGGGTGGTGGTCGGGCATCTTGCCGACGTCGATGACCTCGACGTCAGGCGCAAGTTCGGCGAGCAATCCAGTCGGTGCCAGGCGGTCGACGACGACCACGTCTGCCTGCGCGAGGAGCCGCCGTCCGCGCATCGTCAGCAGGTCCGAGTCGCCGGGGCCGCCGCCGACGAGGGCTACGAACCCCTCGGGATGGTGAGTGCGATGACGCAACGGAAGTTCACCAGCCTGCAGCACGGCTGCGACCCCATCGCGCAGTGACGACGCTCGTCCTGCGTCTCCGCCACCACTGACGGCGATGAGGACGTCGTCAACTCGCGCGACGGCCGGCATCCACGCAGATGCGTCGGCCGGATCCCCGCCCTTCAAGCACCAGATCTGACATGCTTCGGCATCGGCGGCAACCTGATCATCGGTCGCCGGATCAGCCGTTGCAGTCTGAACGAGCCACGCACCGTCAAGGTCTCCGGCCGTGTACGTCCTCTGATGCCAGGTGATACGTCCGGTCTCCGCCAGCTCGGTGAGACGCGCGGTCAGGGTCGGGGACACGACCGTGAGGTCGGCGCCGGCGTCAACCAGTGCGTGGGCCCGCCGAGTGGCGACGTGGCCACCGCCGACGACGACGACCTTGCGCCCGGACACGCGAAGAGTGATCGGGAAGCTTCCCGAGCTGACCATGCGACGACCTTAGTGAGGTCAGGTGTGGAGGCCGCACTCGGTCTTGTCGAGACCGGCCCACCGACCGGAGCGAGGGTCTTCGCCGGCGGCAACCCGGCGCGTGCATGGGGCGCAGCCGATCGAGGGGTACCCATCGTTCAGAAGGGGATTGATGATCACGTCATTTTCGGCCGCGTAGGCGAGCAGATCGTCGAACGTCCATGCCACCAGCGGGTTGAGTTTGACCATGTCGTTCTTGTCGTCCCACTCCACGATTGGCGTGTCGGATCGGAGGGGCGAATCTTCGCGACGGAGGCCGGTGATCCATGCCTCGTAGTTGGTCAACTGCTCGGCGAGTGGCTCGACCTTGCGCATCTGGCAGCACAGCGCGGGGTCGCGAGCGAAGAGATCCTTGCCGAACTCGGCGTCCTGTTCCTCGACGGTCCGTTTGGGGGTCACGTCGATGACGCTCAACTGCATGGTCGACTCGACGGCGTCGCGGGTGCCGATCGTCTCGGCGAAGTGGTAGCCGGTCTCCAGGAAGAGCGTGTCGACCCAGGGCAGGTGCTTCTGGACGACGTGGGGGAGTACTGCGTCTGCCATCGAGCAGGCGACCGCGGCTCGATAGCCGAACTCCTCGGCCACCCAGGCGAGCAACTCATCGGCTGAGGCTTCCGCGAATTTGGCTGCCGCTTCGTCGGCGAGGGCCTTCAGTTCGTCGCGGCTGCGAATGGGATGAAGGAGCGACTCCCGCTCGGCGGCATGAGCATCACGTTCGGCGTCATGCCGAACCTGTTGTTCGCGCTGGTCGTGGAGCGTGGACACGGTTCCTCCCGAGGCTGGCATACACGTGCCAACACTCAAGCGTAACGGGCTGTTCCCAACTCCCGCGACCTCACGACCAGCAGCAAAGCAAGGATCGCGGCCGATCCGACATGCAGCAGGATATCGGCATTCGGATGCGGGAAGTAGAAGACCCACGCTGGGCGCGCGCTGAATGGCGTCCAGGCTGCCGTGGCCAGGAGCGCAATGATCGCCGCCCACACGTAGGGGACGGCAACCTCGTCGCGCCTGGCGATGAGGAGCCCCGGCACGAAAAGGACGATGCCCGACAAGGCATGCCATCCATTGAAATCAACGCCGAGCACGCGCACCGATGTGGCGTCGGCGCCAATTGCGAAGTCAGGGTTGGCCGCGAGCCCGACTACGGCCCATGCGAGCTGAAGGATGCAATAGACGATGAGCAGACGTTGCCAACGGGCCATGTGTTCAGCCTAGGCCTGAATCCGTGGCACGATCACCGAATGCGCGCTGCGACGATCCACGGCCCCGGTGACATCCGATTCGAGGAGGTTCCCGATCCGGAGATCAAGGCGCCGACTGACGCGATCGTCGAGGTGGTCCGCGGCTGCATCTGCGGATCCGACTTGTGGCCATACCGGGGAATCGACAAACCGAACAGAGGTTCGACAATTGGTCACGAGTGCATCGGGGTGGTCGCCGAGGTCGGGTTGGACGTTCGCGAATTCAGGCCGGGTGACTTCGTCATCGTGCCGTTCGATCACTGCGACAACACGTGCGCGCATTGCCAATACGGAATGCAATCGGCGTGTGTGAATCTCGGATTCACGGTCTCGGGGCAGGGGGAGTACGCGCGCGTGAATCACGCCGACGGGAGCCTGGTCGGAACTGGGGGAGTGCCGGACGACTCGATGCTGCCGGCACTGCTCACGTTGGCCGACGTCATGGCCACCGGGTGGCATGCAGCAGTTTCAGCTGGCGTGGGCCAGGGGAGT
>Ga0081455_10008840_pt1 | contig 10418 bp, 10 predicted proteins | sample TabmetS3T2R1_FD_70207 | JGI IMG/M metagenome (GOLD analysis project Ga0081455, IMG submission 70207) | Tabebuia heterophylla rhizosphere microbial communities from the University of Puerto Rico - S3T2R1 | ecosystem: Host-associated > Plants > Roots > Rhizosphere ... | reverse complement strand
GCTCCATGCGGGGCTCTCGGCAATTTGTATCGTCACAAAACCCGGCGGCTAGCTCTGATTACCATGAATCCTTCACCGGCGATCCGGGATCATCTTCATATTCATAGTTCCCGGCCTTCGGAGGAGCGCCCCCACCATCTCTCTTCCCTCTGATTACTGGCATTAATACCAGTTTTATCCAGAGCCCCAGAAAATCGAAGGCGGTTCGGATCCCTCGCTTCCAGGTAAAAAACTGTGATTGGCCATGCTGTCGTGGATAATGATTCACCGGCACCTCAACGAAGCGAAACCCTGAAGCTTTAAGTTTGTAGATCATCTCGGTGCAGACCACCCCACTTGTTGAGACGAGATCAATCGATTGTATCGCACTCCGGCGAATCAGGCGGAAATCACAGTCCACGTCACGGATTGGTAATCCGAACAACCACCGCGCCAGGAACTTGTAGAGACCGCCGAGGATGACGCGTCGTCTTTGATCGAAGCGTTTTATTTTGTAGCCGTTGACTACATCCACACCCTCGATCATCCGGGGAAGCAGTTTTCCCAGCTCACGAACATCGTATTGGCCGTCTCCATCGGTATAAAAAACCATTTCCTTCACGGCATGCGAGAAGCCCGATTGGAGCGCCCCCCCATACCCGCGGTTATATTTGTGGTGAATTACTCTGACCGGCGGATGTTGCGCAGCCAGCTCATCGACCACATCGGCAGTGCCGTCTCGGCTGCCGTCATTAACTATTATGATTTCGAAATCGCCTGTTAATGTGGGCAGTAATGCGAGTGCCTTCTCGACAATTTCGACAATCGCATACTGGTCATTATAGGCAGGGAAGAATACACTTATACTAACGCAATAATTGCGTATCGTTTGAGGATTTTTCATAGCTTTGTTGCAGCATGCTGCCTGTTCTCGGCAGCTTTTTATTAATAATATTTTTAGACTATCAAAAACTTTGTATCACAATTCCCAGCGAGCAGCAAATCTATTTTCAGAATGCATCGAGTCAGAAAAAATCAACTTATTTTGTCTCTTCAGTATAGAATCTTAGATTGATGAATGTGCTATTGGGGAAAACCGAGGTCGAACTTATCGAGTTGGCTCTCGAGCTGGGGGAAGCACCACTCCGTGCTAAGCAAATCTACCGGGCCATCTACGGCCGCAGAGTACTTGACCTGACGCAAATTACCGAACTGAGTAAACCACTGCGCATGAAGCTGATTGCGAATGTCGCTGTGACTGAGACGAGGATTGAAAGAATTTTTTATTCGCAGGATGGAACCCGGAGATATTTATTGAAGCTGGCCGATGGTCGTCAGGTCGAAACAGTCTATTTGCCTGAAGAGCGCCGCGACACGATCTGCATCAGTTGTCAGGTCGGTTGCGCCGTCGGATGTAAATTTTGCATGACTGCGCAGCTTGGAATTGAACGCAATATGTCTGCCGGTGAAATTATTTCCCAGGTCCTGATCGTCCTGAATGATATTTACGGAGTGGGGACTGAACTACCGCACGGCACGAATCTGGTATTTATGGGAATGGGCGAGAGCTTTTTGAATTATTTTGAAGTGATCAAGTCAATCCGGATCATGGCTGATGATGCGGGACTGGGCATCAGTCCAAAACGAATGACTGTTTCAACCTCGGGGATCGCGCCACGGATTTATGCTTTCGCCCGAGAAGCAGTACGTCCGCACCTGGCAATCTCGCTCTCTGCGACGACCGACGAGCAGCGCAGCAATCTCATCCCGATCAACCGTAAATATCCGCTCCGAGAATTGATCAAAGCTTGCCGTGAATACCCGCTCGGCGAACGTGAGCGACTGACTTTCGAATATGTCATGCTCGATGGGATCAATGACACGGACGATGACGCGCGCAGACTGGTCAAATTACTGCACGGCGTCAAGGCGAAGGTTAACTTAATTCCTCATAACCCGGCGCCGGAGCTTCCTTACCGGGCCTCGTCCATGGAACGAATCATGAGTTTTCAGAAGATACTCGTGGAGCGAAACCTGCCGGCATATATCAGGCGGCCGAGAGGGCAGGATATTTCGGCAGCTTGTGGACAGCTGGCCGCCAGACATCAAGCATGAAAAACACTGAATATATAGTCATTGGCAGCGGTGTCGCAGGATTACGCGCAGCCATCGAGCTCGCACGCGAGGGATGCGTGGCAGTCCTAACAAAAGACCGACTTGACGAATCGAACACTGAGTATGCGCAGGGTGGAGTGGCTGTCGCCCTCTCGGACGATGACGAAATCTCGCTCCATTATGACGACACGATCAATGCCGGCGCGGGACTTTGTGATGAAGAGGCAGTGCGCGTGCTTGTCGAAGAGGGGCCACGCTACATCGGCGAATTGATCGAATGGGGTGCCGAATTCGATCGGGAAGGAGGCGAACTGGCCTTTACCCGCGAAGCGGCCCATTCGCGCCGGCGGATTCTGCATGCACATGGGGATTCGACCGGTCGCGAGATTGTCAGGGCATTAATTGCACGCGCCCGGAAAAATCCGAATGTTCAACTGATCGCTCATGCGGCGACAATCGACCTGATTATCGAAGACGGTCATTGCCTCGGAGTCAGTTTCATCGATCCCAACGAAAGCATGCGGCGGGAACTTTATGCGCGCGCGACTGTTTTGGCGACGGGCGGCGCGGGCCAGCTCTTCGCGCAGACGACAAACCCGAGTGTCGCGACTGGAGATGGGATGGCGATGGCTTACGCGGCTGGAGCTGTCATGTCCGATCTGGAGTTCGTTCAGTTCCATCCGACTGCCCTCGCTCTGCCTGATGCTCCACGCTTTCTGTTATCCGAAGCGTTGCGCGGCGAAGGAGCGATTCTCCGCAACCATGAGGGCGAGCCCTTTGCTAAAAAATACGACCAGCGAGGAGAGTTGGCTCCGAGAGACGTGGTTGCGCGCGCCATTGTTGCAGAGATGGAGCGGACGGGGACAACCTGGATGTATCTGGACCTAACGCATCTAAGACCGGATTTTCTGCGTGAACGGTTCCCGAAGATTTTTGAGACATGCCGCCGATATGGGCTCAACTTAACCAGCGATCAATTGCCGGTGAGTCCGGCCGTCCATTACATCATGGGTGGTGTTCGCAGTGATCCGAGCGGGAGGACGTCGGTCACGGGATTGTATGCGGCTGGTGAAGTTGCCTGTACCGGCGTACACGGCGCTAATCGCCTGGCGAGCAATTCCCTGCTGGAAGGCCTGGTCTTCGGCGCGCGTGCCGGAGCGGCGGCGCTGCAAGATTCTTTACTCCTGACTGAGAGGAACGATACTGGCCCGGTTGAGTTCGATCTATCGCGCTGGCGCCTGGATCAACGAACCAAAGCTCGTGTCCAGGAGATAATGTGGAGAAAGGTCGGTCTGATTCGTCGCGCGGATGAGTTGAAGAGCGCCATTGGGGAGTTTGCGAAGCTCATGGAAGAGAGCGTAAATCAACGAACCAAAAACTTCGTCAATCTGGCGAAGTTGATGAGCGAGGCTTCCTTGTGGCGTGAAGAGAGCCGTGGTGGGCATTATCGGGCCGATTTTCCCCAGCGCGATGATGAAAATTGGCGCGTCCATTCGGCGCAGCAGATCGACGGAGGGATTACGAAAAATACGAAAGTAACGAAATAAACGAAATAATTATCTTTATTTCGTCTATTTCGTTACTTTCGTATCTTTCGTAATCCCTCTTCAACTCACCATTTGATCGAGATATGTTGAAGACAATAACTGGGTGCCGAGGTCCGAGAGATGAGCATTGACGTATCGATGGACTTCGGCAGGAGTTGTCAGGGTAATCGCATGGTTGGCGATCTTTTCGGCGGCGCTCATACGGATTGAGCGAACCAGCCGCCTGATGGAGGGAATCGCGTTCGGAGTCATGCTCAGGTCTCTCAAGCCCAAACCGAGAAGGACAATGACCTGGGCAGGATTCGATGCCATCTCGCCGCAAACATTGATCGGGATGCGCATGCGGTGGGCGGCGTCTGCGACATACTTGATCGCCCGCAGAACCGCCGGGTGCATCGGGTCGAAAAGCGCGTTGACATTTTCGTTTCCGCGATCGACTGCGAGCATGCTCTGGGTCAGATCATTGGTTCCCAGGCTGAAGAAATCGGCCTCGCGCGCCAGCGGTTCGGCCATGATAACGGCCGCCGGGACTTCGACCATGACGCCGATTTCTACATCCTCGGCGTGCGGGATTTTTTCAGAGCGGAGTTCCTTCTCGATTTCAGCGATCGCCTGTTTAGCCTCGCGCACTTCATCGAGATTCGTAACGAAGGGGAGGAGAATCTTCAAGCGCGCGCTCCCATCTTGATTATCTGCAGCTCGGAGAATGGCGCGTACCTGTGTCCGGAAAACTTCCCTGACGGCCAGGGAAAGGCGAATCGCGCGCAGGCCGAGCGCCGGGTTGCGTTCGGGTTTGAATCCTTTCAGATTAAGCTTATCCCCACCCAGATCGAATGTCCGGATCACAGCATTATCCCTTCCGCTGATCTCCGCCAGAAAACGGTAAGCCTCGAACTGCTCGTCTTCCGACGGCAATCCTGATGCAGCTTGCGAAAAGAGGAATTCCGAGCGATATAGACCGACGCCCGCTGCATTATAACGTTGGAATGCTTCGATCTCTTCGATCAACTCGATATTCGCTCGCAGCTTCACTTCCTGGCCGTCTGGTGTGACAGCCGGCAGTTCCCGTTCCTCCAGGTCATGCAGTTGCTGTCGCTGCTGCCGCTCGCGCTGTTCGCTATAAAACCTGTATGTCTCGGGAGAGGGGTTGAGGATCACCGTGCCGGTCGTTCCGTCGATGATCACTGTTTCACCCGAGCGCACACGAGCAGCCACATTACGAACACCAACCACCGCCGGGATATTGAGGCTGCGCGCGATGATTGATGTATGAGATGCCCATCCACCGACATTGGTGACAAAACCGAGCACCCGCCTCGGATTGAGGTCAGCGGCGAGTGAGGGCAAAAGGTCATCGGCGACAATGATCGCTCGATCAGCTAATTGGTTGATATCACGCGTCTTTGTTCCGGAAAGAATCTTGATCAGACGATGGGTGATATCAGCCACATCGCTGCCGCGTTCCCGTAAATAATCGTCAGTGATCTGCGAATAGACGTCGAGTAGTTGATTGGAGACGTCACGAACAGCCCATTCGGCGTTGGCCCGGTTGTCGCGAATGAAGTTTTCGACCTCGTCCCCGATCGTCCGGTCCTGAAGCATTAATAGGTGTGCTTCGAGTATATAGGCGCGCTCCGATCCGAGAGCCGCCCGCAGCCGTTCAATCGATTCCTCGACCTGTTTCCGCGCGACCCGCACTGCGTCGCGGAACCGGGCGACTTCCGCATCGAGTTGTTCCGGAGGTAGAAATACGCGAACGATACGACCGCGCGGGTCGTCAACCAGGAAGGCTGTGCCGATGGCCACTCCCTGGCAAACTCCGATGCCTTCCAGCCTCTCTTCGGGGTATTTTCTTGTTGGGGTACGCATAATTAATTTTCAATTTCACCAAACCTATCTTCTATCATGCGACATAAAGCCTCAACCGCTTCGGCTTCGTCCCCTCCTTCTGCGAGGATCTCGATCATCGTTCCATGTGTGGCAGCCAGAACGAGTACGCTAAAAATACTCTTGGCATTGACCGTGCGGTGCGGCGAATCCGAGCGCGCGAGCCTGATCTCGCTCTGGAAACCGTTAGCCAGCTTGACCAACCGCGCCGCCGCGCGAGCGTGTAAACCCAGGGAATTGCTGATCATCAATCTTCGTTGCTGCATAACGCCATAGGATGAAGGAGGAGAAGAGGATTACGAGACAAACGAAAATAACGAAACAAACGAAAAGATAGAGAAAGTTTCGTCTGTTTCGTTATTTTCGTTTGTTTCGTAATCCTCTTCTCTTCTTTCATCCCTTATCCTGGTTTTCCCGGCGAGAGCACTTCACTCGCCAGATAGATGTTTTTCTGTCCTTGATCGCGGACACGGCGCGCAATGACAGCCAGATTCTCATCCCCTTGCTGGTCGGCAAGCTTGATAATCATCGGCAGATTGACTCCGGTGACCACCTCAATTTCGTTCGCATTGCTGAGAAATGTGCATGCGAGGTTGGTCGGGGTTCCGCCAAACATATCGGTCAGCACCAGAACCCCCGCGCCTTCATTAACCCGCTCGATCGCCTTGCTGATCTGTTCGCGGGCTGCATCAATATTATCGTGCCAGCCAATTGTGACGGCAGTAATGTGGCGAATGTCTTCGTTGATGATCGTCTCTGCCGCGCTCAGCAATTCAGCCGCCAGATTTCCATGCGTGACAACCACGCCTCCCACTAAAGACATAATCATTCTTAATATGCAATGTAATATAAAATATATAATATATTTTATATTTTATATTTTATATTACATTGCATATCTCTAAAATTATAGGGCCAGTCTAAAAGACCGACTCTCTTCCATATCCATTCATTTCTTCACATCCCGGTGCATAACCCGAGCGTGATGGCCTTCACTATTGAGGTGTTTTCCCAAAGCATTAGCGATTGCCACCGAGCGGTGTCTTCCGCCCGTGCAGCCGATCCCCACAGTAACATAACTCTTTCCCTCACGGCGATAAAGCGGCATGAGGTAATCGAGTAGATCGTTGAATCGTTTGATCGTCTCGCGCACCTCTGCGCTTTTCCCCAGGTATTCGATCACCGGCTGATCATTGCCGGTCAGTTCTTTCAATTCCGGCTCGAAGTGAGGATTGGGGAGAAAACGGACATCAAGCAGCAAATCGGCATCGAGCGGCACTCCGTATTTATAACCGAAACTGACAACGCTAACCTCTGTATTGGCTTCGGGATTCTCCGGCGCGAATCGATTCCTGAGCGAGGCTCGCATGGTATGCACTGTATGCTCCGAAGTATCGATGATAATATCAGCCAGCTTACGGATCGGCTCCAGTTGTTTGCGCTCTTCCCTGATCGCCTCGAGAATGCTCCCATCTCCCAGCGGATGCGGTCGCCGCGTTTCACTATAGCGACGCTGCAGCACTGCATCGCTCGCCTCCAGAAAAAGGACATTGCTCTCCAGATCGTCGCGCGCGCGCAATTGCGCATAGACCTGCGGAAAAGTTTTGAGAAATTCTCGTTCGCGAAGATTGACGCTGAGTGCGGCGCGCGTGATCCCTGACTCCTTCATCTCGAAAAGATGCACGAAACTCGAAATCAATTGCGCGGGTAAATTATCAACACAGAAATAACCCATGTCTTCAAAAACATTCATTGCTGAAGACATTCCCGATCCACTCAACCCTGTCACGATAATGAGTTGTGGACTCATATTCCTCCGGATACCCACTGTCCGGAGTCACCTTAAATTAGTCCTGAGCGCTGCCTGCGCCCAGGACCGAAGTGTTGTTGAGGCACGAAAAAAAACTCCAGATCAGTCTTTAAGGTTCAATCAAGCCAAAATTGCCGTCATTTCGCCGATAGACGACTCCGATTCGATCGGTATCGGCATCGCGAAAGACGAAAAATTGCTCATCGGATTCCTCTACTTGTATGATGGCTTCCTCAGGCGTCATCGGTTTAACCGAATACCGCCTCGAACGAATAATGCGCGGTGTGGGGATGTCGGGGATGTCGGGTTGAACTAGAGGTAAGGGGCTCGGCGCTACGGTGGCGGCCGATGGGGCGTGGTGCTTGCGATCAATAATCTTTCCTTTGATTTTTACCGCCTGCCGGCGCATCTTGTCGATCGCCTGCAAGGTCGATGCATACATATCACTCGTCTTTGCTTTGCTGGTCAGGGCTCGATCATGCCAGTTGACCACAATCTCCGCGACGTGCCGGTGATGTTTCTCCACGCTCAGGATTACATGCGCGCGCGTTGCTCCATTGAGTACTGTGATGATTTTTTTGAAATGAACGGTAATGTGTCTCCTGATCGCAGGAGAAATGGTGAAGTTGCGTGCTGTAAATTCGATCTTCATCCCGAGGCTCCTTTGTAAGTTTGGACGCTTCCAGTCGGGGAAGCCCGGAAAGCGACCATGGATTAGAAGAACGTTTATCTATGGGTGGGAGTGAAAAAAGGCTGAAGGATAAAGGATGAAGGATGAAGGAAAAGATTTATCAATCGATGTCTCTCATCGGTCATTAAAAAAAAGCCGAGCGATTCAGTATCTTCCAATGACAAATGACAAATATCAGATGATAAATTATAAATCTCTTCCTTCATCCCTCATCCCTCATCCTTCAGCCTTTTTATACGACCTGTCGTCGTTCACGCGAACCGGATATTTTCATCTGGTCGCGATACTTGGCGACAGTGCGACGTGAAAGCTTTTGTCCCTCCTGTGCCAAACGCGCGGCAATCTGGTCATCAGTCAGCGGCTCGCGCGGGTCTTCTGCTTCGATCATCTTCTTGATCTTGAGTTTAATGGTATGGGTCGAGACTTCTTCCCCATCATCATTGGTCATGCCTTCGGTAAAGAAGCGGCGCAGCTCGATCACTCCCTGCGGGGTGTGTGCATACTTGCCGTTTACCACGCGTGAGACCGTCGAGAGGTGCATGCCGATGTCCTCGGATATATCCTTGAGCATCATCGGCTTCAAGGACTCGACGCCATGGTCGAGAAATTCACGCTGGCGTTCGACTATCCGCTCGCATACTTTATAAATCGTCTGCTTCCGGTGCTCGATATTCTTGAGCAGGTCGACCGCCGAGCGGAAGCGGTCCTTGATATAATCGCGTGTCTCCTTCGGAGTCTTCTTATCCTCCATCATCTGCCGCAATTGCCGGTTGATGCGCAGCTGAGGCAATCCGTCGTCGTTGAAGCGAATCGAATAATCCTCATCGATTTTCTCGATATACACTTCAGGCTCGATATAACGCGCCTCCCGCGGCGCATATTTGCGGCCGGGATGCGGCTCCAGCTGCCGGATGATTTTCAACTCCTGGGCCACGATGTCGACACTCACACCCAGTTCCTTGGCGAGTTCCGGCAGTTTGTGATTTTGCAGCTTGTTGAAATGCTCGCGGATCATCTTCGCCGCCAGTCGTTCACCGTCACCATAGTAATCCAACTGGAGCAGCAAACACTCCTGCAGGTCGCGCGCGCCGACACCGGTCGGATCGAATTGCTGCACAATAGCCAACGCTTGCTCGACAGTCTCCATCGTCCAGCCACCGAGCGCGGCAATCTCTTCGAGAGTCCCGTCGAGAAAACCATCGTCATTGAGATTGCCGATGATCTCTTCGGCAGCATCGCCTACCTCGGGTGAAGTGATAGTCATGCGCAACTGCCAGTTGAGGTACTCTGCCAGATTCTGCTCGGAGGAGATGTACTGTTCGATCGAAGGAGCTTCTTTGACTTCCGTCTCTCGTGTCCGGTAACCCGGATCGAGATATTCCTCAAAAGTCGGCCCGTAATCGATCTCCTCGAACGAATCGCGCTCACCGATTTCCGGTTCACGCGGTTCCCCTCCCTCCTGTTCGCGCAAACTATCTCCCGGCGCCGGCCCGAAATCGCTTTTCTCAATTGTTGGCTGTGGGGTGAGATCGAATGATTCGGCGCCGCCCGCCTGCAACTCGCCGGACATGTCTGACCCATTGGATAGGCTTGATGGCGTCTCAGGGTAATCGACATTCGCCTGGTCAGGCAAACTGTTAACTTCCTCAGGTTGCAGTTCGTCGAGGATCGGGTTCTCATTCAGTTGCTGGGTAACCAGCTCGCTCAATTCGAGCACAGTCATCTGCAACATCTCGATGCGCTGCCGCAATTGCGGCGTCAGTACCAGACGCTGCGTTTGCTGTGGACTGAGTGTCGGTTTGAACGTCATCGCTAAGCCAATAAATAAAAATCGAACCGCAACCTATCACCGTTAAGAAAGACATTTGTAATTTGTCATCTGTATTTGGCTTGTAATTTGCTATTTGTAATTGGAAAAATCGAATAGAGAGTTCTCTTCGATGTCAAATAACAAATAACAAATGACAAATTACAACTGCCTTCCATAAATTCACATCCTGAACTTCTCCCCTAAATAAACTCTGCGCACTTCCGGGTCATCGGTCAATTCCTGCGGGGTCCCCGATCGGAATAGTCCGCCTTCACTGATGATATAGGCGCGATCGGTTATCTCCAAAGCTTCCCGCACATTGTGGTCGGTGATCAGGATGCCGATCCCACGATCCCGCAAACGCGCGATGATGTGCTGGATATCATCGATCGCAATCGGGTCGATCCCGGCAAATGGCTCGTCAAGCAATATATAGCTCGGATCCATGGTCAGCATCCGAGCGATCTCCGTTCGCCGCCGCTCGCCGCCGGAGAGTGCATAGCCTTTATTCTTTCGCACATGACTGAGCCGAAACTCTTCGATCAGATGCTCGAGTTTTGCCTGGCGTTCCTCGCTCGT
>Ga0081455_10008839_pt1 | contig 10419 bp, 9 predicted proteins | sample TabmetS3T2R1_FD_70207 | JGI IMG/M metagenome (GOLD analysis project Ga0081455, IMG submission 70207) | Tabebuia heterophylla rhizosphere microbial communities from the University of Puerto Rico - S3T2R1 | ecosystem: Host-associated > Plants > Roots > Rhizosphere ... | reverse complement strand
TTGACGGAGGCGGCCGACGAGATCGCCGAGGGCCACTACGACGTCAAGCTTCCGCCGGCGCGAGGCCATGACGAGATCGGGTTGCTGTCGGCGCGCTTCGGCCAGATGGCCGAGCGGCTCCAGGAGGCCGAGGAGCTCGAGCGCAACTTCCTGATGACGGTCTCGCACGAGCTGCGGACGCCATTGACGGCCATTCGTGGCCACGTCGAAGCGCTGCGCGAAGGCGTGGCGCAGGACGAGGCCTCACGCAAAGAGTCTCTCGGGGTGATCGCCGCCGAGGCGGCGAGGCTGGAGCGCCTCGTCGGCGACGTGCTCGACCTCGCCAAGCTCGACACTCGGCGCTTCACGCTGCGCCAGGAAGAGGTCGACATGGCCCGGCTGCTGGAGCGCGCTTATGCGGCATTCTCCGAAGAGGCTCGCCGGCGCGGGATCGACTACGAGAGCGAGATCAGCGCTCGCCCGGTGATCGTGGCGGACGGCGACCGGGTCCTGCAGATCATCTCCAACCTGCTCTCGAACGCTTTCCGCTGGACACCTGACGGCGGTCGCGTCGAACTGGCTCTCGACCAGCAGGACGGGCTCGTCTCGGTCGCCGTCCAGGACTCCGGCCCTGGCATCTCGGACGACGAGGTCGACCGCATCTTCCGCCCGTTCTGGTCTCGTGACGGCAGCGGCACGGGTCTCGGCCTTGCGATCGCGCGAGAGCTGGCGTCGGCGCACGGCGGACGGATCGAGCTCGAGACGGAGCCCGGTCACGGGACGCGGTTCGAGCTCGTCCTGCCGCTCAGCCCGCGGTTCGACGGCGGCTAGAGGCGCCTATCCGTTCGAGGTGCGGCGGTCCTGCGCGTCCTCGATGCGGTAAACGCTCGCGCCGCTCGACTCCGTCAGGTTCCGCTCGAGGCGTGCGAGACGGTCGTCGACGCTCTGCCAGCCCGAGGTGATCAGATCGACGAGCAGCGCGAGATCGTCGACGCGCGCGTGGCGCTCGGCGAGGTGGTCGCCCTCGATCCGCTCGAGACGACGGATCGTCTGGTTCGCGAGGCCGCGCACCTCTGCGAGGTGGCGCGCGACCGGGAGCGTCTCTTTCTGTAGGCCTTCCTGGACTGCCTCGCCGATCTTGCCTGGTAGCGACGCTTCGAGCTGTGCCGCGAGCTCCGCGAGCTCCTCGATCTGGGCGCGTGCCCGCTCGAGCGCGGCCTCGACGTCTCCCGGTTGCGTTCTCGACTTGGCGGCCGCCTCCAGCCGCTCCCTGGCGCGCTCGACGGCGCTGTAGTCCATGCGCGGAGGGTACCGTGGCGCCCGGATGGACACTTCCGAGCTCGACTACGAGCTCCCGTCCGAGCTGATCGCCCAAAGGCCGCCGAAACGGCGAGACGAATCCCGGCTGCTGGTGTACGAACGCACCTCCCACGAGGTTCGCCACCGGCGGTTCTCGGAGCTGCCCGACGAGCTCGAGCGCGAGCTGGTCGTCGTCAACGAGACGCGGGTGATCCCAGCGCGCCTGCGCCTGGAGCGGCCCGGCGGCGGGGAGGCGGAGGTACTGCTGCTCGAGCCTCTCGGCCAAGACGGGGTTTGGGAGGGACTGGCGCGTCCGACTCGGAGGCTCCGGGCCGGCCAGCGGCTCGGGCCGGTCGAGCTGTTGGAACCGCTCGGCGGTGGACGCTGGCGTCTGCGGCTCGAGGGCGCGCCTGCGGGGGAGACGCCGCTTCCGCCCTACATCACGGAGCCGCTCGCCGATCCCGAGCGCTACCAGACGGTGTTCGCGCGCGAGGAGGGCTCCGCCGCGGCGCCGACGGCGGGGCTGCACTTCACGCCGGAGCTCCTCAACCGACTCGACGTCGCTCGCGTGACGCTCCACGTCGGTCTCGACACGTTCCGGCCGATCGAGACGGACACGCTCGAGAAGCACGAGATCCACACAGAGCGCTACTCCGTGACGGCGGACGAGTGGGAGCGGATCCAGGCCGCGGACCGAGTGGTCGCCGTGGGCACTACAACCGTCCGGGTGCTCGAAACGCTGGCAAGTAACAACTTGTTACAAGGGAGGACCGGTCTGTTCATAACACCCGGCTACGAGTTCAAGCGGGTCGACGCGCTCCTGACGAACTTCCACCTGCCCCGCTCGACGCTGCTCGCGCTCGTGATGGCGTTCGCCGGAGTGCAGGAGACGCGGCGGCTCTACGAACTGGCGATCGCGGAGCGCTATCGCTTCTACTCGTTCGGCGATGCCATGCTCGTGCTGTGACGCCGTTTCGAGTCACCGCGACCGACGGGGCAGCGCGGGCCGGCGTCCTCACGACCGCCCACGGTGAGGTGCCGACGCCCGCGTTCATGCCCGTCGGGACGAAGGGCACAGTGAAGACCCTGCACCCCGACGAGCTGCGCGACCTCGGAGCGCACATCCTGCTCGGCAACACCTACCACTTGCATTTCCGCCCCGGCGACGAGCTGATCGCCGAGCTCGGGGGTCTTCACGACTTCATGGGCTGGGACGGGCCGATCCTCACCGACTCGGGCGGTTTCCAGGTCTTCTCCCTCCGAGACACCCTGCTCTCGGTCGACGACGACGGCGTCAGTTTCCGGTCGGTCTACGACGGCTCGCCCGTCCGACTCACGCCCGAGTCCGTCGCGAAGATCCAAGCCAACCTCGGCTCCGACATCGCCATGTGTCTGGACGTCTGCCCGCCGGCGGGCGTTCCCCGCGCGGAGCTGGAGGAAGCAGTGCGCCTGACGACGAGCTGGGCCACGCGCCAGCGGGATGCCGCCCGCGCACCGGACCAGCTCCTCTTCGGGATCACCCAGGGCGCCTCCGATCCGGACCTCCGCCGACGCTCGATCGAGGAGGTCACAGCCGTCGACTTCGACGGCTACGCACTGGGCGGACTTTCGGTCGGCGAGCCCCGCGAGCTCACGCTCGACGCAACCGCCTGGGCGGCGCCGCTCCTCCGGGGTGACCGCCCCCGCTATTTCATGGGGATCGGTGACGCTCGAGGGATCATCGAGGTGATCGAGCGCGGCATCGACATGTTCGACTGCGTGTTGCCGACGCGAACGGCCCGCACGGGGTCGGCGCTGACCTGGGCGGGCCGCCTCAACCTCCGAAACGCCCGCTTTGCGGCCGACCCGAACCCGCTCGAGGGAGGCTGCGAATGCCCGGCGTGCACCCGTTTCTCGCGCGCCTACATCCGGCACCTGGTGAACCAGGAGGAGCTTCTCGGCCTCCGGCTCCTAACTTTGCACAACCTTTACTTCGTCCTACGCGTCACAACCCAGGCGAGGGCAGCGATTGAGGCCGGAGAACTGGCATCCTTCAAGCGCCAAGCCCTCCAGCGCTTGGAACCCCCCACCAGCAAGACAGGAGCCGACGGCTTGGTATGAACGCGGGACCCCTGATTTTCCTCGTCGCGATGGTCGCGCTGCTGTGGTTCGTCCTCATTCGACCGCAGCGGCAGCGGCAGGCGACTCAGCGCGCGCTGCTTCAGGAATTGGCCGCCGATGACGATGTTGTTACGGCGGGCGGCGTCTTCGGTCGGGTTCGCTCGGTCGCCGACGATCACGTGGTGCTGGAGATCGCGCCGGGGACGGAGGTCCGCGTTGCCAAGGAGGCCATCACCGGCGTGATCCAGAAGGACGAGCAAAAAGACGAGCAAGTGTCTGCCGAGGCGGAAAACCCGGGCTAACCTAGCCCTGCAAAGCGTGTCCGACCGTCGTTCTCACCTCATCCTGACCGGCTGCATCGTCGCGGCGCTGCTCGCGGTGCTTGCGCTGGCGATCCCGCAGTCGCCGATTCACAAGAAGATCAGGCTCGGGCTGGATCTTCAGGGAGGGCTCGAGGTCGTCTTGCGAGCGGTGCCGCCGAAGGGGCACGAGATCACGACGGCCGACATGGACCGGTCGGTCTCGATCATGCGGAACCGCGTGGACAAGCTCGGCGTCTCCGAGCCGGAAATCCGGAAGCAGGGCAGCGACCAGATCGTCATCCAGCTCCCCGGCGTGAAGGACCCGAACGCGGTGACCGGGATCATCGGCAAGACCGCGCAGCTCTGGCTCTTCGACACCCAAGCGGATGCCGCCGAGCCAACCGCCTCGACGCAGGGCTTCGTGACCGTGTTGCAGCCCTCGGACGATCTCTACCAGCTGCTCAAATCGATCCAAGGCCAGGCCAAGCAGGGTACGCCCGAGGAGTACTACCTCGTGGATCCGACGGCGCCGAAGGGCAAGCAGGTGCTCCTCGGCCGGCAGCCGCAGGACACGAAGCAGCGGCTCGTCCAGACCTGGAAGGCCCTACCCGGAAACGCGGCCAAGCCCTTCCCGAAGCGCTTCAAGTTCTTCGCCGTGCCCAACCACCGAATCGTCCTCAACTGCGGCCTCGGAGAGCGCTATTGCCCCGGCGTCAACGAGGCGCCGCCGACCAGGAACTACTACTACCTCTTCAAGTTCGACCCGGAAAACAAGGAACACCCGATCCCGGAGATGACCGGCGCCGACCTCAAGCTCGACGGCACGCGCCAGGACTTCTCGCAGACCGAGGGCCCGATCGTCCTCATGCAGTTCACTGACAAGGGTGGGGAGAGGTTCCACGAGATCACGCGTGACCTGGCAGCTCGCGGGCAGACCGCTGCGAACCAGACCGGCAACGACGCGGCGGCGCTCCAGAGCTTCGCGATCGTGCTCGACCGCGAGATCAAGTCCGCCCCGACGGTCGACTGGAAGCAGAACCCGGACGGCATCGCAGGCGGAAGCGCGCAGATCACCGGAATCGGCGACGTCGGCGAGGCGAAGGACCTCGCGCTCGTTCTCCAGACCGGTGCGCTGCCGGTGGAGTTCGAGCAGATCGACCGGACCGACGTCTCCGCGACGCTCGGCAAGGATTCGCTGAACGAGGCGAAGAAGGCGGCGATCGCCGGCCTCCTCGTCGTGGCGCTCTTCCTGCTCGTCTTCTACCGCTTCCTCGGGCTCGTCGCGGTCGCAGGCCTCGCGATCTACGCGGCCTTCCTCTACGCAGCAGTACTGCTCTTCAACGTCACGATGACGCTGCCGGGCTTCGCGGGACTGATCCTCACGATTGGAGTCGCGGCAGATGCGAACGTGGTCATCTTCGAACGCATCAAAGAAGAGGTCCGCGCCGGGAAATCGGTGCGGGCCGGAATCTCCGCCGGGTACAGCAAGGGCTTCCACACGATCGTCGACGCGAACGTCGTCACGGCGATCACCGCGCTCGTGCTGTTCGCGGTGGCAACGGCAAGCGTCAAGGGCTTCGCGCTCATGCTGCTGATCGGTACCGCGATCTCGATGATCACGGCGGTCGCGGCGACACGCGCGCTTCTCGGCCTGCTCGCCGGCTTCAGCTGGTTCGACAACCCGCGGTTCATGGGCGCCGCCGGGCAGCAGCACGGGAAGTGGCTCCAGATCGACTTCATGGGCAAGCGCTACATCTGGCTCGCCATCTCGGGCGTCGTCGTTGCCCTCGCAGTCGGCTCGCTCGCCGCCAAGGGGCTGAACCTCGGGATCGACTTCAAGGGCGGGACGCAGATCAACTTCCAGACGGCGCAACCGCAGGGGCTCGACGACGTCCGGTCCGCTGCAGGTCAGCTCGGGCAGGCGAACGCCGTCATCCAGGGGCGCGGCCAGTCGACGGACGGGAAGTACACGCGCTTCCAGATCCGGACGGAGGAGCTTTCCCGCTCCGAGCAGGCCCAACTGTCGAGCGAGCTGACGGACCGGTTCGAGGCGACGATCCGCGGCGTCGACAACGTCTCGTCGAGCTTCGGAAAGCAGATCGCACAGGGCGCGATCATCGCGATCATCGTCTCGCTGCTCCTGATCGTCCTCTACACGACGTTCAGGTTCGACTACAAGTACGCGCTTCCGATCATCGCGGCGCTCCTCCACGACGTGATCATCACGGTGGGCATCTACTCGCTGACCGGACGGGAGGTGACGACGGCGACCGTTGCCGCGGTGTTAACCGTCCTCGGTTACTCGATCTACGACACGATCATCATCTTCGACCGAATCCGGGAGAACGTCCCGCTGATGCGGCGCTCCTCGTTCGCGACGATCGCCAACGTCTCGCTGTGGGAGACGATCCGCCGCTCACTGGCGACGACCTTCATCACCCTGCTCCCTGTCGCATCGCTGCTCATCTTCGGCGGCGACACGCTGAAGGACTTCGCGTTCGCGCTGCTCATCGGTATCGGATCGGGTGCGTACTCCTCGATCTTCATCGCCTCGCCGCTGCTCACCATGTGGAAGGAGAGGGAGCCGGAGTGGGCACGGAAGAAGCACCTCGACGAGGGTGCTCCGGAGGACGGCGCAGGCGCAGAGGCCGCGCTCGAGGCTGCGACGTCGATCGCTGCCGCCGAGCCGGCGCCCGAGATCCCGCCGCCCGTCGCGACGACCGAGACGAAGCCTGCGGTGAACGGGCAGTCGAAGCGCGAACAGCGGCGCCAGCGCAGACGCGCTCGCCCACATGGCCGAGCCCGGTAGCAACGCCGCCTGGCGCGAGCTGGCGGAGCGGGTCTTCCTCTCCGCCGTCGGCGCCGTCGCACTGACAGCAGAACGCGCCGACGCACTTGCCGACGAGCTCGCCGACCGCGGGCTCGCGCGGCGGGACGAGGCGAGGGCGCTGATCGACGACGTCTCCGCTCGGTGGCGGGGGGACGCGACGCGGCTCGGAGAGCGCGCAGGCGCGACGCTCGACACGCTGTTCCGCGAGCTCGGCCTCGTGACGAAGGACGATCTCGAGGAGCTCGAGCTGCGCGTCGCGCAGCTCGCGCACCGGCTGGAGCTGCTGGAGGAGCCTCCTACGAGGGATGCTCCGCCGCCCGTGCAACACTGATTTCGTGGCACAGGCTCCTCCGCGCAGTCTTGGGCGGATCACGGAGATCGCACAGGTCGCGGTCCGGCACGGCTTCGGTTACTTCTTCCACCGAAACCGTCTGAGCGATCTCATTCCGGGGGACGGGCGGCCGGCGGAAGAAGAGCTGCCGTCGGAGCGGGGCCGCCGGCTCCGCGAGATGCTGGACGAGCTGGGGCCGACCTTCGTCAAGTTCGGCCAGTTGCTCTCGATGCGGCCGGACGTCCTGCCGCCCGACATCATCGCCGAGCTGCGCGGGCTCCAGGACGACGTCTCGCCGTTTCCGTACGAGCAGGTCGAGGAGATGATGATTGCCGAGCTCGGCCAGCCCGTCGAGCGGCTGTTCCGGGACTTCGACCCAGTTCCGATGGCGGCGGCGTCCATCGGGCAAGTGCACCGGGCGACGCTGCCGAACGGCCGCGAAGTGGCCGTGAAGGTTCAGCGGCCCGGAGCGCCGCGGCAGATCGAAGCCGACCTGAACCTGATGTACCAGGCTGCTCGAATCGCGAAGCAGCGCGTTCGCGCGCTCGACTTCATCGACTCGCACGCCCTCGTCGACGAGTTCGCGCGGTCGATCCGCCAGGAGCTGGACTATCGCGGCGAGGCGAGGAATGCTGAGACGTTCCGGAAGAGCTTCGCCGGCCATCCGCACGTCCGCATCCCGCGCGTGTACTGGACCTACACTCGCTCCCGCGTGCTGACGCTCGAGTACATGGAAGGCACGCAGCTCGCCGACATCGACGTCCTCGGCTGGACGCCGGAGCAGCGCTACCGGCTGGCCGAGGTGCTGACGGAGGCCTGGATGACGATGATCTTCCGCCACGGCTTCTTCCACGGCGACCCGCACCCGGCCAACGTCCTCGTGTTCGCACCGGATCGGATCGGCCTGGTCGACTTCGGGCTCGCGGGCCGCCTGACGGACGAGGACGTCTCCAAGGCCACCGGTCTCTTCATCGACGTCGCGAACGAGAACATCGAGGCGCTCCCGAAGCGTCTCGCCGAGCTCGGGGTCCGCTATCCGAAGGATCGCGAGGAGGAGTTCACCGCCGAGCTGCGCGAGCTCTTCTACCGCTACTACGGCGCCACGCTGGCGGAGATCGACCCACAGCAGGTGATCCGGGAGGTCTTCGCGATGATTTACCGGATGAACCTGCGTCTTCCGACACGGTTCGTACTCCTCGACAAGGCGATCGCGACGCTCGGGTCGGTCTCCACCGAGCTCTCGCCGGACTTCAACGTGTTCGAGGTTGCCAAGCCCTATGCGCGGAGCCTGCTGCTCGGCCGTTACACGCCGGCGCGGCTTGCCGCGCGGGCACGTCGGGAGTCGATCAATCTGGCGCGGATCGCCACCGACCTGCCGTACCAGGTACATGACGTCCTCGAGGAGTTCCGCGACGGCCAGATCGAGGTCGGCTTCGTGCACAAGGGCCTCGACGAGTTCATGGTCAAGATCGACGTCGTCTTCAACCGGCTCGTGATCGCGCTCGTTGTCGCCTCCGGACTCATCGGCTCGAGCCTGATCGGCATCTTCGCGGAGAATGGGCCGCAGATCCTCGGCCTCCATGTTCTCTCGGTGATCGGCTTCACGGTTTCGGCTCTGCTCGGGGTTTGGCTGTTGTGGGGCGTCTTCCGTTCCGGACGCCTCTGAGTCGCTGAGAGTCCTCGACTTTCAGCGAAGGCGGGGACTTCAAACGGCGAGCGGACCCGGGCGCTGCCGAACGTTCCTCCTCTAGCAGCCTTCCCGGCGGGACGGGCAAAGGCCGTTCCGCGGCGACCTTGTCTGGTTCGAGCGGGTGTCGACGATTCGTCACCAATCCGTGGGAAAGGACATCTGGTTCCGCGCTGAGGCCGTTGGTAGCGTCGCCGGCATGTCCAGTGCCCTGCTACTCGCCGAGCCGGAGCCTGCAACGAGGGGGTTCCTCGAGCGTCACTTGAAGCAGGACGGCTTCGAGGTACTCGAGGCTCTGGACGGAGACGCGGCGGCGTTGCTGGACATCGCGCGGCCAGATCTCGTGCTCGTCTCCGACTCGCTGGCGGCCGACCTGTGCCGGTGCGCGATCGACGTCCCGGTCATCGTGCTCGGGCGCGCGGACTCGGATGCAGTCGATCGGGTGCGGGCCTTCGACGGAGGGTGCGACGACTACCTCGGGCGACCATTCCACTACGAAGAGCTGCTGGCTCGAATCCGCGCGGTCCTGCGCCGGGCCTCGCCGCCGGAGACCGACCGCATCGAGGTCGGAACGCTCGAGATCGACCGCGCAGCGCGGCGGGTGACGGTTGCCGGCGAAGCGGTTCCTCTCGCTGGCAAGGAGTACGAGCTGCTCGTGAAGCTCGCCGCCGAGCCGAAGCGGGTTTTCACGAAGGAGCAGCTCCTACGCGAGGTCTGGGGCTTTCGCTCGCTTGGCCGCACACGAACGCTGGATTCGCACGCCTCGAGGCTGCGGCGGAAGCTGGCCGCGGCAGGCGGTGACTTCGTTCGAAACGTGTGGGGGGTGGGCTACTCGCTGACGGAGTGACGAAAACTAGACCGGCGCGTGCTCGAGGTCGAGCAGGAGCCGCTTTCGGTCGAGACCTCCGCCGTAGCCGACCAGGCTTCCCGTCGATCCGACGACGCGGTGGCAGGGGAGGACGATGGGGATCGGGTTGCGGTTCATGATCGTCCCAACTGCGCGGGCGGCCTTGGGCCGGCCGCTTCGGGCAGCGAGCGATCCGTAGGTCGTCACCTCGCCGTAGGGGACACGCGCGAGCTGCTCGAGCACGAGACGCGAGAAGTCCGTGCGCCCTCGGAGATCGATCGGCAGGTCGAACTCATGGCGCCGGCCCTCGAAGTACTCGTCCAGCTCCCGCTTGACCGGGTCGAGCGGACGCGGTGCACGCAGGATCCGTGAGCCGAATGTGCGGGCGAGCTCCTCGACCTGGCGGTCAGGCTCGGGGTCGTAGGAGATGCGGCAGAGACCGAGCTCGCTGACGGCAACGAACAGCGGCCCGACCGGGGTGTCGGCGATGTCATAGGAGACGTCGAGCAGTCCGGCCGCGGCGGCAGCGTCGCGGAACCGCTGGTCGAGCGCCTCGGGGACGGCGGTCATGTCAGCCTCCTTCGGAGCCGGCGCACTCCCGAGGAGGCCGCCTGGCGGGCGGCGTCCTCGCTCGAATCGAGCGCGTCGGCGATCTGGTCGTAGGGAAGGTCGTAGCCGTAGCGGAGCACGACGGCCGCGCGCTCCTTGTCTGGAAGCTCGTCGGCGAGGTGCTCGAGCTGCGCATAGGCCGGCCGCTCAGGCTCACCGGTTGGCTCCTCGGTCAACGTCGTCTGGGGGCCGTCCCGCCGGCTCGCGTCGACGGCGACCCGGGTTGCGATCGTGAACACCCACGCTTTCAGGTGCCGACCGTGCCGGAGGGCAGGGTAGCCGCGGAGAGCCCGCAGGAACGTCTCCTGGAACGCATCCTCGGCGCGCTGGCGCCCGACGAGGCGAACGAGGTGGCCGAAGACGGCGGTGCGGTGCTCCTCGTAGAACCGTTCGAATGGCGGAATGCTCACGGATTCCATCATTCTCTTCAACGTG
>Ga0081455_10008838_pt1 | contig 10420 bp, 8 predicted proteins | sample TabmetS3T2R1_FD_70207 | JGI IMG/M metagenome (GOLD analysis project Ga0081455, IMG submission 70207) | Tabebuia heterophylla rhizosphere microbial communities from the University of Puerto Rico - S3T2R1 | ecosystem: Host-associated > Plants > Roots > Rhizosphere ... | reverse complement strand
TTGCGTTGCAAGGATGAGAGCCCTTTCGAGGCGCTTGGCGCGCTCACTCTGCGCATCGTCCACTTTCGGTGAGTCAACAGCATGCACGCGCCAGCACGCGATGGCGAGCGCTTCCCGCTTCGGCATGCCGTGTCGCGTGAACCGTTCCATGTTAGTCGCTACGTATCGATTCACCAGGTCAACGAACTCGTCCTGCACGTTCTTGCGTCCAGTGCTATCGGAGCTCGCGACAGCCCTGGCAGCTCGTTTGCGCGTTGTCATGGCACCGCGGCCAAGCGATCTGCGCGCTTGTTTCCGCTGAGGTCGCGAAGCGCGCCCTCTATCTGCATCGCCGCCTCTAGCGTTCGCGCATCGCGGGGAATGCCGCGGTGAACGCCGAGATAATGTCGCTCCGCGACGGCGACGCTGTGACCAAGCTGGCGCGCTGACAGAAACACCGTCGCAGCGCCGAAGATGCCCGGCGCGTTCGTCAGAAATGTTGCGCACGTCGATCGCAGTGTTTGCCAGTCGAATGAAGGTGCACCGTACTCGCGAATGAGCCGCTGTCGTGCTGTGGCGACGAGATCCGCGGTGTAAGGCTCAGCGCCTCCGAAGACATGAAGCCCGTCACTGTTGCGGCCCGCGCGAAGCTTCAACTTGGCGAGCAGTGCGTGCAAGGCCGGAGACACTTCGAGCCCGATGGTGCGCGCGTGCTTCGTCTTGGTCGCTTCGGCCTTGAGCCGGATCTCGCCGACCACTTCTCCCTGCGAGTCAACTGCATCTAGATCGACGTCCGCCCACGTGAGTCCCAAGGCCTCGCCGCGACGGCAGCCCGTGAGCAGCAAGAATGCTGTGAACGCGGCGATCGGTTCGTATCGAAGCGTGGTTCCCACGCGCCGCAGTCCTGAGTGTTCCTCGCGAGTCTCCGCGAACACCGCGGCATCGTGCCGCATGGCTGCCTGAAGCAGCTTCTGAAGCCGTTCTGGCGGAAGGAACTCGGGTTGTTCGCGAGGGACGGGTAGTAGCTTGAGTCCGTCGCCAATCGCATCGCGGTCGAGATGCGGAAGCCAGCCAGCAACGCGCCACGCGTTCAACAGCGTCTTGGTGCTTCGCAGCTCCACGTTGATCGACACAGGCGAACGTTTGCGCTTTGTTTCCTTTCGCGCGCCTCGCTTGCCGCCCCGCTTGGCGGTCTTGCTCGGTGCGGCCACGAGAAACGCCCGGAACTCTGCGAGGCGCATTCGGTTTAGGTCGCCCGTGCTGCTCACCCCCGCGCTCTCGGCCCATTGCAGCAGCCGCGCGATCGCGAGCTCGTACGTCACGATGGTCTTCCGGCGCAGCCGAATCTCCGCGCCTTCACGAAACGCCTTGAGCGCATCGGCTAGCGGCTTTGCGGTCGCGCGCTCTTTACCGGACGCGACGTCCATGCGGTCCTTGGCGATGCTCTGTGACTTGCGTATTGCCCAGAGTCTCCGCGCCTCGTGCGTGGGCAGACCTACCGGGTCCAGCGTGATGTCCTTCGTGCGCTTCGTATCCGGATCCACGAAACGCGCGCGCCACTGAGTCTTGCCGCTCGGCAGCACGCGACGATTGAGCTTCACGCCCGGGTGCGGGCTTCGGATTCTGCGCTTCCGCTTCGCCATGTTTGCCTCGGTGAATCGGCTCCGCTTGGGAGCGGCCTGGCGTGCCCCCCTCTATGCCCCCCTTAATTCGGGTTGGGGTGGGGTGATTCGCTAGGCTTCGACCTGGGCCAATTTGCGCGAAAACCTGCGGCAATTCCACTCATTTCGTCTCATTGGGGACCGAGGCAAAAACCCGTGCCATCGAACTTCGGAACCGAATGTCGGGAGTTCGAATCTCTCTGGGCGTGCCGAGCTGCCGCTGCATCCTGCCCGCGGTAGGATACACTATGGCTGCGGAGAAGATCAGTCGTCACGGTCGATGCGGAACTAATGAAGTGGGCGCGGAGTGCAGCGAAGAAGCGTCGCTTGACGTTGTCGGCTGTGGTTGCGGAGGCGCTCGCGTTGCAACGACAGCATCAGGCACGTGAGCAGTTTCTGAAAGAGGCCTTGTCAGGTGTTGACGAGGAAGAGATCGAGCGTCGCACGGCGGAGGCGTTCAGAGAGATTTTCGGAAGCTCGGACGCGGCGCAATGATCGGGGCGACGTTCGATAGCGGTGCGTTGATAGCGCTGGAAAAGCACGACATCAACATGCTGATCAAGCTTCGTGTGCTTCATCGAGCCGGCGTGCCGATTACGATCCCTGCGAACGCGGTGGTCGAGTTCTGGAGCAAGGGCCACGGTCAGTCCGCGATCCTTGACCTCGGCACGGTCGAGCCCCTCAAGGAGCCCATCGCGAAGGCGGCGGGCGAGGCTTTGGCGAAAGTACAAGGCGCGACAGTGGTCGACGCTACCGTGATGGCATCCGCTGCGCAGCGAGGCGATCGTGTGTTCACTTCCGATCCGAAGGACATGCAACGATTGCACGGATATTTTCGGGCAGTCGCCGGGATTATCCCCGTCTAATATCGGTTGGAGAGCGCTGTGCGCTCCAAAGTTGCAGCGCGGTTCGAAATTCCGGAACTCGGGCGTGCTCACTGCTGGAGCAGCACGGCTAGTCGGCGCGACTGCGAGCGCATGAACGCGTGCGCAGCAGCATCCAGGCTGCGAGAGCTGCGAGGACTGCGGCCAAGAGTGACAAGCTGCGGTGATCGGACGTTGGCACAGCTGTGGTCGTCGCAGCAGGGCTGGTGATCTTGAGCTCGATTCTTCCGGCCGCTGCACGACCCGCGGTCGAGACTTGGATGTAATAGGTACCGCCAGGTCGCGGCGTTGGATAATACGCCGAGCCGTACTGATCGTACTTGCTGCCGGGGCCGTAGGTGTTGTCGCCGCAGGCCACTTCCTGCAACTGCGAGCAATCACCCTGCGGCGCATAGTAGATGGCCACGCGTGTGTCGCCCGCTCCACCGCCGTTGGGATAGAACTGTGCGGTGTCTGCAGTGCTGACGGACAGTGGCTTGACAGGCACGCCCACGGGTTGGTCGTAGCGATACCACAGCGTATTGCTTCCGTATGCGGGGAAGAAGACGTTGTGGTCAGCGCAACTGTACGCCGGATCCGAGCCGCTCTCGGTCGCGTAGTAGTTGTCTGCTGGTGGCTTGTAACCGTCGCGCGGGTAATCGTACGGAATAGTATAGGCGTGACCACAGTCGTCGTAGGTGGGTGGCACCGGGCAACCATTGGCTGGGCAAGCCGCGCCGCTACCCAGGAATGATCCCGAAGCTTGCAAGCATTCCTGATCGGATAGCACCTCGCAACCACCGACCGGCAAGCAGCATGCTCCAGGCGTCGAGGGGCACTCGACACCCTGACACTTGGTTTCGTCACCTTCGTACAAGCCGCCGATGGCTGCGCACTGTTGCGCTCCTATCTCCTGGCAACCCTGGCGAGCGCAACAGGCGCCGCGGCCGGTGGGCGCAGTTCGGATGTCGAGTGCGTCGAGATCGTCGGCGGGGCGCAGTCCGAGCATCGCCGCCGTGACGTGCAATCTACCGCCGAGCGCGCCGCAAGGTACTCCCGCAACGGTGTGGCAGAAGATGTCAGCGGCCGAGTTGCCGGCGAGCGCGGCGCTGCCCGCACGCAGCGAGTAGTAAATGCGATCGGCCGCAGTCAGCGAATTCGAGCCGTCGCTGTCCATGATCGCGAGCGCATCGAGATCGTCGCCGGCGCCGAGCCCGAGTACGCCGCCGGGTACGGCAACCTGCAGCCGACCGCTGCCGTCGACGGTCAGAATGTCCTGGGGACCGACGGCGCCGCCGCCCGTTGCCTGCACGCCGAACGTGGTGCCGGCGCGCAGCGAAAACCATTGCTTGGGCCGATCGTAGATTCCTGGCAGCTTGGCGTCATTGGTGGCTTGAATCTGGCGACTTTGATCGACTTCGAGCGCGTCGAGCTCATCGCTGGTGGTGGCGATGAGGCCGAGCGCGGACTCGGGGCGAAACAACGCGTTGGTTCCGGTTGCCGCAGATTCGAAGATATCACCGCCGCGCACGGCCTCGGCGGCGACCGCCGTACCAGCGACCCCGGCCGACGCCATCGTCACCGAGAAATACCAACCAGCAATGGATTGATTCAGTGTCGTAAAGGCGTCGAGATCCCACCCGTTGAGGGTGCTCCATTGGCGCACGCCCGCCTGATAGACGAGGTTGCTGTTGTTGTTGTTGGCGACGTAGATGTCAGATCCGATGCGCGGAATGGCCCCGTACTGGTTGGCGGTCGCCGGATTGTTGCCCTGGTACACGTTGGACTGGCGGCGGCGATTCAACGCGCTGCCGGCCGCGCCCGAGGCATCGCTGGACACGCTCAGAAAGATCGGCAGACCAGTGTTGCCGACCAGCCGGTACTGGCCCACCGCCCAGTCAGCATAGATGTTGTTGATGTGCTTGTGCACGTGGAAGAACGCGCCATCGCGCGTGGCGTCGTGCGTGTTGCCCATGTCGCCGAGTACGGCGCCGACGCGATCATGCGTTGCGATCGCAATGTGGATGTTGCCGTGGAACAAACTGTCGAGCGCATTGCCGACGCCCGCGGCGTTGTACAAATGAAAGGCCAGGTTGCCTAAGCGCAGATTGGCCGGGCGCGCAGGCCATGCGGTGGGGGTACCGGGTAGCAGCGCAACATCCTGTCCCGCCGGCCGCACGAAGCCATTCAAGTTCGTGTGACCGAACACCAAGGTCGCGCCCGGCTGTGGGGTGACAGGCACCGCAGCCGGGTCCGGGTCGACGTCACCGGGCGGCGAATCGAAACCGTACAGTCGAAAGTCGTCGGACTGCGCCAGGAACTCGCTATGGAACTCGACGAACTCGAGACCATTGCCCGGTCCGAAGCTCAAGTGCCACTGGTGGTGCTCATCTTGAATCGCGGGACCTGCGAGCGCCGGACACCAACCCGGTTTGCCGATGTACTCCTCTTCCAGCGGCGTCGCCCACGCCTGCGCGGGGCCGAGCACCAGATAGCCGACTGAGAGTAGCAAGATGCACCTGTGCAACATGTTCCTGACCCTTTCGATCAAACGAGCGCGCGCAACTCGACCGCAGCCGCGGATGAGCGCGTCCTTCCCCGTTCGCGGGCGGGCACGTAATCAAGAATCGCGCCGAGCGTACGCGGGCGCGTTGCGAGCATGAGAAGCGCCTGGAACGATTCTCAGCAGGACACAACACTTGCGTTGAGTCGGTGTCCGTCGCTTGGCCATACGAATGTCGAATGCATAGCTGTCGGTTTCCGGAATCTGCGATCAGTCGACAGTCAAGACGATCCGCAGTGATCGTTAGCGCTTGCATCGCGTACTCGACGATTGTTTAGTCGCAGGCCGTGAAAGGTCCCGACTCGCAACGACTCGTTCGCTCGATCGCAGCGCATGCAGTTCGATGGCGCAGCGTTCGGGTTGTCGTTGTGGCTAGCGCGTATTTGGTTGGCTGCGCTCCGGACTCGGAGAAGTTCTCGTCTGCGCCGACCGATGCAGAGGACAGACGCTCTACGCGAGCTAGCTCAGTGACGCCATCAGCAGCCGAACCCCGGATGGCTGCGCCGAGCGCCGAGCCCGGACACCAGCACGCAATGGACCATAACAACCAGTTTCCCGGCGCGGGCGGCCATGGGACCGAGCATGCGAGCATGGGCGAATATGCCAGCGGCGGGCACTCTGCCATGCACGTCCCCGCCGCTGTCGATGAGGATGCGAGCGTCGAGCACGTGACGGAGCATTCGCATCCTGCCGCTGATAGCGGCAGCAGCCAGTCTCCACCGGCAGCGCAGCCAGTCGTAGACCACGATCACATGGCGCATGACCACGCCTCATCGCAACCGGAGACACACGCGACCGCGGACACGGATTCAGGCGCGAGCATCCATCCAACCAGTCACGTCGACGACGACGGCGACGCAGGCGACGCCCAGGAGCCGGAACCGCCGCACGAACATGAGCACGCGGCAGCGACCGACGCGGGCATGTCGAGCGCCAATCTTCCTTCGTGCCATGATTGCGTGGTTGCCTACGCAGGCCAAGGCATCGCCGACATTTGCAGCGCGCTGATGGGCGCAGCCAGTGGCGGCCCGGCGGTTGGGCTGGAGAAACGACAGCTCTGCGACGAGGCGCTGGCCTGCTTTCACCGCACGAACTGTCATGCCAACCAGCTATCTGACTGCTATTGCGGTGGCGACATCGACGTCGCGACGTGCAGCACCACCACGCGCGCCGCCGGACTCTGCAAGACCGAGCTGGATCGGGCGCTGCAAGTAGAAGCCGGTGCGTCGGGAGCGACCGCGCTGTCACGCTTGATGAATCCGCAATACGCTGGCGGAGCAGCGGGTTTCGTGGCCGGCTACGAAACCGCGGACAACGCTTGCCGTGCAGCCTGCGTAGCGCGCGACACGGCGCAAGCTCCTTGATACCACGACCTGCTGCTCGATGCCGATCGCTAGCGGGTTCTAGAAGGGGCCGCCGGTGCCGCCAGCGCCGCCGGTTGTTCCTCCCATACCGCCGGCTCCGCCGGTGCCAGCCGTGGCTCCGCCTTCTCCGCCGGTGACTGGTGGGGGGCACGTGCCGGTGGTGCCTGTGTGTGCTCCTTCATCCGAATCGCCATCCTCGTCGGATTGATTTCGGGAGCTTTCGTGGGAATGCGGCCCGCCGGCCGGTACGCCGAGACCTGCCGCTGACGGCTGCCGATGCGGGTTTGGTCGCTTGGCTCAGGTGGCCATCACGTATGAGCTCGGCTGCTGGTCGACTAGGCTTCGCATTCTCGCGCTGCTGTTGGTGCAGCGGCACGACGGACGCAGCAAAGCGTCATTGCAAGCCCGAAGTCGTTGGAGGTGCGGGTCGCCAGTAGTCCTCATTGTCGGATTGAGGCGAGCTGGCGCAGCGCTTCCAACTTGCCTCACGCCAAAATTGAACATCGCATCCGCCGGCGGTAGCGCCTCCGCTGACGTTTGCGAGCCGGTCCGCGTACTTGCGCGGCTGCCCAGGGCTCGGTCCAAAAACTGCATTGCAGCTGGTCGCGCGTCCGGCGCAACGGTTGTGCCCATGCAGTTAGAGATCCCGACCGCCTCGTCGCCAGATCGTGCAGCATCCCAGCGCCCTGGGCCGGGTGCAGTTATCGGCGGCAAATACCAGCTGGAAACGCAGCTCGGGGAAGGTGGCATGGGCAGCGTATGGCGCGCGCGCAACGTCACGCTCGATTTGCCGGTGGCGCTGAAACTATTGCATCCGGAGTTGTCGAATGCGCAGAGCACGAGCCGCTTGCTCAACGAGGCGCGCGCCGAGGCCAAGCTGTCTCATCCCAGCATCGTGCGTGTGTTCGACTTCGGGGAGACGGAGCAACACGACGCCTATATCGTGATGGAGCTGCTCGAAGGCATCAATCTCGCGCAAGTGCTCGACGAGCATCGCGCCCTGCCGGCATCTTATGCAGTACGGCTGCTGTTGCCGATCGTACACGGCCTGTGTGCTGCGCATGGCGCGGGCGTCGTGCACCGCGACATCAAGCCCGAAAACATTCTAATTGCAAAGGCTGGATCGCATCTGCAACCCAAGCTGCTCGATTTCGGCATCGCCAAGCTGAATGGTGATCGGGCTGCACGCGGCGAAACCAGCGGGAGCGACTTATTCGGCAGCCCCGGTTACATGGCGCCGGAGCAGGTTTGCGGTCTCGATGACGTCGATGAGCGCGCGGACGTTTGGGCGCTGTGCTTGGTGCTGTACGAGTTGATCTCCGGCCAGAACCCGTTCGCCGCTCCGACTCAAGTGGCCGTGTTGTGCGCGATCATGCAGCGCGACGTCCAGCAGCTGGCGGCGGCGGGCTGCGAACAGCTATGGCCGATTCTACGCCGTGGCCTGGCCAAAGACCGCGAGCAACGCCATGCGAGCGCGCGCGAACTCGGCGATGCGTTGGCGCGCTGGTTGGTCAGCGCATACGGTGAGCTCGAGGATGCCTGCGGCGAGCCCTTGGCCTGGAACTGGAACGTGCGCGCGTCACAAGCTGCCGACGCGCAGCTTTGGAACTCGACGTGGTCCGAGCCGCCGCTTGAAACAACGCCCTCGAGCGAAGCGATCGCTTGCCCGCGGTCCATGTACAGCACGACCACGCTTCGGATCACGCGCCCCGACCGCGAACTCGGTGTGCGCTCGCGCGTGGCGCGTCGAGTTACGGGCTTCGCGTTGCTGTCGATCGCAGTCTGGGTCTTCATCACCGGTGTGCCGGGAGCACACTCCGCCAACGTGAACATGTTGCGCGCGCAAGCGTTGAGCATGCTGCCGAGTTACGCCCGACTGCAGTCGCTGATCAGGATCCCCGCGTCGGATGCGCTGCCACCCGAGTCCGGTAAGCAGCCGGCGTCCGAGTGACTGAGCGCTTCACTGCGGTAGTTGGCGCGCGAAGGTCAGGATGTCTTGCAGCATTTCTGGGCTGGGGTGGAGCGGCAGCCAGTGATCCATGGCGGGGTAGTTCTTAACTTGAAGGCTGGTTGCGTAGCGGGGGAGCAGGTCAAGCTCGCTTGCAGTGCGCCGCTGGTAGCGGCGAGTGACTAGAAGCGCCTGCCAAAGGCCGTCCTTGCTCGAATCCCGTTCCTGGTCTAGTACGATGTCGATGATGCGTTCGCGACGTGCGTGGAGCAGCTTTGTCGCGTTGCTGTGGCTCACGGCGTGCAAAGAGCGAGTGCAGCAGACCGCAGCACCCGCGACGATGGCGCTGGCCGGATCGTCCGCGCCCGACGTCGCTGGTCAGCCTGCAGCGCGATCTCCAGTTCCGGCCGCGAGCGCTGCTGGAGCATCGGGTCGTAGAGAAACGACAGCCGGAGCAGGAGGGCAGGATCGGCCGCCATCCGCGGCGGGCGTCGCTGGCGGTGCTGCTGGCCGAAGCGCTGCAGGAGCTTCGGTTCCGGCGCCAGGCCCGGCCGACATGGTGCCGCTAATTCCCCCGAACGGGGCGCGCGACGTCTGCGCCGACGTAGCCTTGCGCATGCGCTTTACCGGCACGGCGCGCGTCGGCAGCACGGGCAAGCTGAGGGTGTTCGACGCCGGCGCGGACGACGCGCCCGTGGCCAGCGTGGATTTCGCTGCGCAGAGCAGCAGCGAGAACATCGGCGGACGTGCGTTCATGTTGCCGCGCCCGGTGTACGTGAACGGCGACGAGGTCATCATCCGCTTGCCCGCGCAAGCGCTCGCATACGGGCGCCGCTACTACATCACCATCGACCAAGGCGCGATCACGGCTCCCGACGGAACGCCGTTCGCGATCAGCGACAAGACCAGCTGGCAGTTCGATACGCGAGCGGCGGCGCCGAGCCAGCGAACGCTGCTGCATGTGGCGAGCGATGCGAGCGCCGAGTTTTGTTCCGTGCAGGGCGCGCTCGACGCTCTGCCCGCGCGCAACGCCAACCCGGCCACGATCGAAATCGCGAACGGCACGTACTTCGAGGTGATCCACGCGCAAGCCAAGAACAATGTCACGCTGCGCGGGGAAAACCGCGACGCCACGATCATCCTCGGCGTCAACAACAACAATCTCAATCCGAGCACGGCTGCGCGTGCGCTGGTGGGTATCGATAACAGCAGTGACTTCACGATCGAGGATCTCAGCATTCACAACCTGACACCCCAAGGCGGCTCGCAGGCAGAAGCCTTGCGTATGCAAGGCTGTGACCGTTGCACACTGCGTCGGGTCAACGTCCTGAGTCTGCAAGACACGCTGCTGTGGAGCGGGCGGATCTACGCGCGCGATTGCTACGTCGAAGGCAACGTCGATTTCGTCTGGGGTACCGGGGCGGCGTTCTTCGAGCGCTGCGAGATTAAAACCGTCGGTCGAGCTGGGTACGTCGTGCAAGCGCGCAATGCGGTCGACGCGTTTGGCTACGTGTTCGTGGATTCGAAGATCTCGGCGGCACCGGGCGTGCGCGGCATCATGCTCGGGCGCATCGACATCAGCCAATATCCAGGCAGTCAGGTCGCGTATATCAACTGTCAGATGGGCGAGCACATCGCGCCCCAGGGTTGGACGATCTCGGGCGGTGGTCCCGGAGCGGCATTGCGCTTCGGGGAGTACCGCAGTACCGACCAGACCGGGCAGCCGCTCGACGTCAAACAGCGCATCGCGGGCTCCCGGCAACTGACCGACGACGAGGCCAACGCCATGCGCGCGCCGTCCAATGTGCTCGGTGGCTGGACACCGACGCCGTAAGACCGCAGTGGTGTCTACTTCAACTACTCAGCCGCCGACCCATGCAGGGCGGGCGAACATCCCTCGCGTCTAGCTGCGCGCGCATCGACGACAAAGTCGCCACGCACTTGATCCGCGCGCATCGACGTACGCTCTGAAATAGTCGACCAACGTGTATCAATTGTTTGCTGCCAAGAGTGGATTTTGGTGGTGATGCTGACAGAATCAG
>Ga0081455_10008837_pt1 | contig 10422 bp, 15 predicted proteins | sample TabmetS3T2R1_FD_70207 | JGI IMG/M metagenome (GOLD analysis project Ga0081455, IMG submission 70207) | Tabebuia heterophylla rhizosphere microbial communities from the University of Puerto Rico - S3T2R1 | ecosystem: Host-associated > Plants > Roots > Rhizosphere ... | reverse complement strand
TCGCAGGCGTATCGCCGTCTTCATTCTCGCGGGCGTAGATGGACAGCACTGCCCGACCATCCTCGCTTTCGAAGCGCTGGCCAACTCCTGTTTCCGCTTGGCCGACGGGGGAGAAGATGCTCGCCGGATACTCTATTCGGGTTCCGTAATCTGGAACTTTGAATACCTGCCAATCCGGCGCGAGACGCGATTGCGCTTCTACCGAACTGGCGGCAAAAAGGGCGACGCTGCACAGCAGATGGAAGACAACGCGCATAACCGCACCGGTCGACCTTAAGGTCCAACCCAATCTGCTGTGTGTTGTTCCTCTTCGGGGCGGGAGATGGGGCACCAAGGCCCCGGCGCGCGTGCAGCCACCTTAAAAAATTCCTCAGGTCTTTGAACTTCCCGTCCGATACAGCGTTACCGGCTGCTACCCGCCACGGGAGGGGCTTTGGTCATGTCCGCCAGCCTGGTCGAGGAGTGTCACCGGCGTGCTTGTGATGCGAAGCGCTCTTCTGAGATGGCCTCTATGCCATCCGAGAAGACACACTTTCTGGAATTGGAGCAGCGATGGCTGCGTGCCGCTAGCAGCGTAGCGCCCAAGACCCCGCCGGAGGCTAAAGCGATCGCCGAACCGAAAACCTCTAATGTTCGCAAACGAAGGCCGAGCAAGTTTACCCCAGAGAGGCTTGAGCAGATCAGGAATCTAGTCGCGCTCGGTAAGAGCAGGGAGGAGATCGCCGGATTACTGCGCGTGACGGTCGGTACGTTGCAAGTCACCTGCTCAAAGCGGGGGATCAGTCTGCGGCGCCCTCAAAAACTCGACACCGAAGTGAACGTGCCGGCGCACGAGGTTCTCCTGCAGGGCGCGCAGCACGATGAGGCTTCAGCGCCACCGCGAGACGACATCGACCGCCAGCAGGGGCACAGCGCAAACCTCGCGCTGACGATGCACCTCCGAGGTCGCGAACGGACCGTCCCGCTGCGCCTTCCTAGTAACGTCATCACAGAGCTCGCTCTGGAGTCGCAGCTCCGGGGAATGAGCCTGGGTCAACTCGTTGGTGAGATCGTGGCCAGCGCTTTGGCGGACGGGCTCTCCGGCCTGCTGGATGGTGACCCCCCACGTGCGGACGCGGCCTAATCGCTGCGCGAGTTAGCGCCTCCTCCCTTAGCTACTGCCCTCGCGGCGCCGCTTCGTCGCGCTTCCTCCCGGGCTGAATAATACCGATCTGCGTAGATGGCCAGTGCTGACCAGCTCACGCCGATCCGATGGAGGTTGCGCGTCCGGTTGGATCCGTCCGTGCAGAAAAAACCCCGCCGCGCTCGGGTAGCGCATGACGGGGTTTGCTCGGGCGGGCGGCTCCTGCAGAGGTTCGGGCAGAACCGAGCGCCCAGTACAGATTGCCACAGGACGATGCGAGCACGGATGTGGTCGGTTACCTGAATAACCGTAATCGATGAATTTCGGGGAAGTGTTGCTCATTAGACACAAGATCGACCGCAAAGGAAAACGGCTCCGCACGGGAGCGGAGCCGTCATTTCAAGGGATCAGTTGCGCGCCACAGCAAGCTACGCAATCGCGGCGCATTTGGGGCCGACGACCGGCGGAATCGACGGCGGCTATCTATCGGTCACCGAGTAAGACCCGCAGGCTTTCCCAACGGCCCCTACGGCCAATCCACCTTAACGGCTTTTTGCAATGCTTCCTTGAGCAAAGCTACCGCTTGTGACGCGTCATTCTCTGATTCGAAGTAAAATGTAACCCAGCTGGTAGGCCTATCTATATTGCTGATGCGGATGATGTGTTCGCTCATCGCAGCTTCAGGCTCATGGACCTTCAAAACCATGGATCGCTTTCCTTACCTCGACGTGTGGTGAGTGGAGGCTAGCGATCATCCTACGCCATCCGAGCCCGAGATTCTCCCGCATGCTTCCATTTCCTCCGCAGCTCTTATGGTGTCGGGATGGCTCGAACACCTCCAGTGCAGGCGGTTTGTATCTAAGCGGGCGTACGGATCGACTCGAGCGGGTGTTGGCCGAGGACGAGCGCGCAAATGGGCTTCTGGCTTGATCCAGCGGATTTCGCCCTGGTCGCGGGGCATCTCCGGAAGGCTGCCGGCCCCAGCCAACATATGCTCACTGCGAGGTTTTCGCATTTTGAACCCGACCCGGACATCGGCCGGAGGCGCAAGCGCCGCTCGATTCAAAACGATTTAGGTCTGCCCCAGGGACCTGCCCCTGCGTCTTGCGATAGACTGCTTCAATCCCCGGTAGGAAGTCCCCCATGTCAGTGAATCCGGATCAGGACGAGCATAGACGCAATCGTCTCCTGGCCGCGCTGCGGCCGCGGGATTATGCGTTGCTCGAGCCCCACCTGCAGATTGTCCCTATTGGCGAGGGCGAGTACCTGCACTTGCCCGGAAATGAAATCGAACAGGTCTATTTCCTGCACCAAGGCATCGTTTCCCTGATGGCGATCTCCAGGGAGGGGGATGCAATCGCCACGGCAAGCGTGGGAAGCGAGGGAGCTATCGGTACGATTGTAGGCACTGGCTTCGCGCGTGCCTTCACGCGAGCGTTGGTCCACGCGCCGGGGGTCGCCTCACGAATTGAGGCCCCGCACTTCCGCCGCGCGGTGAGCAAGAGTGAGACGATCAATAGTCTCCTCACCCGCTATCACATGGCGCAGATGTGCCAGGTCCAGCAAACCTCGTTGTGCAATTCGGTGCACGATGCGACCTCGCGCCTGAGCCGGTTGCTGTTACTTCTGAGCGAGCAAAGCAAGGACGACATCATCTCGTTCAGCCAGGAACGGCTAGCCTATATGCTGGGACTGCGCCGATCGAGCGTAACAGTGATCGCACAGACGCTGCAGTCGCAGCACTTCATCAAATATCGACGCGGGCGAATCGAGATCGTCAACCGCAGGGGGCTGAAAGCAGCGGCGTGCGAATGCTACGACGTCATTAGCCGGACGTTCGATCAAATTTTGGAGGACAAGCAGGTCGCGAAATAGGTGCCTGAGCAGGGGCTGACTTTAACCTAGGACGTCCCCCGTGCTCCTACTGCTTCGTCTTTTCGCCTTTACGAACGGTCCTTCATGGCAGCTCGGTCAACATCGGCATTGACGGCCTTTTCGATCGCGGCGCTCATGTAATCGACAAGGTCGCCCACCTCTTCTTCAATGTCCTGCTTGGCGATGCCTTGTTCCTTTGCGGCGATCAGACATTCTTCTGCGCGAAGGCGCGCCTCTGAATCGTCGCCCTCTGGTGCACCAGCAACGGGCTTTACCATATTTTCCGAGACCCACTCTTCCAGGAACTCGACAGCACGTCTGCTCATGACCGAACACTCCCAAGGCCGGCTTTTGTCCCTGTGAAACCATGTCTGACAAGGATCGGTCCGACCGGGGCTAGTCTGGATGAGCGCTCCTCATTGGCAAAACCTTCCGCGCCCTTCCATCGCACTGCCGACAATTCGAATGTGCAATGATTAGTTCCTCTCCGTCCTCCTGAACACTCTATCACACATGCTATGCGAGTACGAACAGCAGCTGACCAGCGCGTCGCATCGCCGCGATGGAGGCCGCATCGGCCACCACCGGGGGACCAAGAGCTCGGCGTCCCTGTAAGACACGCGGCGTGCGACCGCAACAGCCTTGGAAACGCGTTTCAAGCCGCGCGCCCATCTTGCGCTGCGATTGCCTGCATCGCACATGACGGTGAGCTAGGCGGGTCCGACCGGGAGAGCTCCTAATGAACAAAGGCTTTGTGGTCATGGGCTCTCTGCTCGCCGCCTTGGCGTTGCTCACGGTCGCGTGGTTAGGTTGGGACGTGTACTTGCTAGCAAACCCCGATTAGATCCCGGCTTCCGCAGGTCATTTACGGAACGGTTGGCCGCCTGGCAGCGCTGGAGCGAGACGGCGTCCAAGAGAGTATACAATTGGCACAAAGAGGGCGCTGCAGAGCATTCGGGAAAACCAATAACCGCAAGCCAACATAGGATAGTCGCAGTGAATCCTGCGTCTGCGCAGGAGCATGACTCTAAGGCGCGGCGCTGCAACATCACCTGCGTTAGGTAAGCATTGTTGCCCGAGTTGTCCCTATTGGCGGGGGAACTGTGGGGGTAAGCCCTGAATTTATTAGCGTCACGGTACGGGGACTTCAGGAGTTCCCTATGGCCACCGACGAGGAATGCGTGGGTTACGCTCGCGAGTGCGTGCGGCTTGCCGGACTTGCGACTGATCAGGAGCTTCGAGAACAACTTCTTCAGATGGCGCGCAATTGGATGGCCGAAGCTATGCACGAGCGCTGCAAGGATGCGCTTGCGCTGAAGCCCACTTCACCGAAGCAATCCCGCAAGGGCCTCAGCTTTCACCCGCCCCGAGCGCGCCGGCGGCCTGCCGTCGTAAGCCGGTAGTGGCCGTAACCGCCTTCCACCAGTCCCCGATCCCGCAAGGCGATAAGAGTGCGCAATGGATTTGTCAGGGGTTTGACCGATCTCTCCTGGCGTCGCACATACTGGCCAATAATGCTCCGCATCGTCGAACGATGCCAAGGCGCGCACAAACAGAACCTGATTAGGCCGAAGGTAATTCCTCGCCGTCACCGCTCCAATCCTCCTCGGCCTCACGCTTCCCCGCAGGCGCATTCGGGTTCGCCCGGAGCGGTAGTGCGAGTCCTTGCGCTTGGAGATGCCTTCGAGACCGAGCAGGCTACTAATCAGGCTACTGTGAGGCCGAGGGCTCCTTAAACCCCTCGGCCACAAGCGCGTGACTGCAGCCGAACGCCGTCGGAATTTGCGGGGCCGAAAAAATCCAACGCGCCCAGCCCGTCGAATGTCGATGCGAACGAGAGAATTAATACTTGGCGAGCCTAGTCGGATGGCGCATATCCAACCGAAGAATGAAACCGATCGTGCGGGCCGAGGGTTGATTACCGAGCCGGGCGTTGGTTACCAATTCCCGGCTCGTCCAATCCAGACGACGTCATGGCCGTCAGTGCCCGAATTGAAAATCTCGCGTCCTGGTTCGCCGCCTCGGTTCTGGTGACGGCGGGCGTGATCTATGCCCTCAAGGACGAGAACGATCGCCCCAGGTCGCATCCTACCTTGGTACCTCCGCGCGCCACGCCGGCGCAGGAGCCTCCGATATTGCAGCGACGACGCGCTACCGAACTCGGCCGCGGGCGCCATGCGCATCGGCCGCTGCGGATTCCCTGGCGTGGGTGGAAGGACGTCCTCGTTCGTACCTATCGTGAAATTCAGGACGACCGCCTCTTGGCGCTCGCGGCCGGCGTAGCGTTCTATTCGTTGATTGCCCTATTTCCCGGGATCGCGGCCGGAGTTTCGTCCTACGCGCTGTTTGCCGATGCCGCCACCATCAGCAAGCATCTCGCGGTTGCCGCCGACATCGTACCTACCGGCGGGCTCGACATCCTGCGCGACGAGATCACCCGCATCGCAGCGAAGAGCGACGGAAGGCTCACCTTCGGCTTCCTCCTCGGGCTAGGCATCGCACTGTGGAGCGCCAATGCCGGGATGAAGGCAATCTTCGACGCGTTGAACATCATCTACGACGAAGACGAGAAGCGCGGCCTCATCCGGCTCAACCTGGTGTCGCTGTTTTTCACGATTTGTGCCATTGCCGGCGCCGGCTTGGCGATTGCGCTCGTGGTCGTGTTTCCGCTTTTCCTGGCCGCATTCGGCGTTACCAGCTCCGATCATCCGATCGTGGCCTACCTGCGCTGGCCGGTGCTGTTTGCGCTGATCATCTTCGCACTCGCCGTGCTCTATCGCTATGGGCCGAGCCGAAGGAGGGCGAAGTGGCGCTGGATCAGCGTCGGCAGCGTCTTCGCCGCGCTCGCCTGGCTCGTAGTGTCCGCGCTGTTCTCCTGGTACCTCGGCAATTTCGCCAATTACAACGCCACCTACGGCGCGCTCGGCGCAGTGGTCGGCCTGATGATGTGGATGTGGCTTTCGACCATCGTGGTGCTGGTCGGCGCCGAGCTCAACTCGGAGGTCGAGCACCAGACCGCCCGCGATTCCACGGTCGGCCAGGAAAAGCCGCTCGGCGCCCGCGGCGCCGTGATGGCGGACACGGTGGGTGCGGCTGTGAGCTGAGACCGAGTCAACCGTGCGTGAGCGAACATGAACATCGCCGCCCAAATGGCCTTCGCCTCGAACGTGGAAGTCCCACCTGTCGGCAGGTGGACCATGGCCGTGATAACGGTCGCGTATCAGACCTGCTTAATCAAATTCTTCAGCAAACCGGACCTCACAGCGCGTTGTGGTGTAATCACCCGAGAAAAAAGGTTTGAGCCGCGGAAGGATTGTGTCCTGCAAGATTTCACCGTTCTCGTACGAGCGCATCGCCGCCTCGTTCTCCCACAGGCTTATCGTATATCCAGCATCGGGATCATCGACAGCATGTGCCAGCCAGCGTCCCCTTAGCCCCGGGATCTTTCCGGCCTTTGCCATGACATCCTTGTAGGCACGTTCAAAAGAGTCCCACGTTTCCGGCTTGAGCTTGCCGTGAATGATACGTAACATCATATGCTCTCTCCCTATTTAACCGCTACATCACGGTAGCTGCAGCAGCGCGCCCTGTTGGACCAAGGAAGGCAGCCTCTCATCGGCGTGCCCCTCATCTGAATGGCAGGCGCCTATTATCCCACGTCCGTCTTGCGGTACTCGCGCTGGCGCCTACGGACCTCACGGTAGACAGCCTCAAGGCTTCCGCGCTCTTTGATTTGCTGGTGCCACCATTGCACATGGTCGGCCTTGGCGTAGTGCTTCCCTAACTCGGGGCGCCATCCACACGGGCAGACTTCCCACTCCTCGCTTGCCGGGTCCCATCCTGCTGGCGCACACACTGTGAACCAGCGGAAGCCATGCACTCCGTTGGCGGTCGCCGCGGTGTGGAGGACGTGATTGTGGCAGAGGATTTCACCTTTGCGGCGTCGTCGGTTATGGGCGACGATGTGACCGGGCTTGGGTTTCCCACGTGCGACGCGGTGGACGCGCTTACGTTTTCTAGACTTGGTCATTGGCGACCCGTCCCGGTTTTACGCTGTCGCGCGCGGTTCCGTGTGGGTTGCCCCAAGGGCTCGGCTTAGACAAACGTGTGGGGCGCGGCAGAGGTTCCTCACGGAAGTTGGGTCCCACGCCGGGCTCACCCCTGTTGAGTAATCCACTCCCATCCCTGAGGCGGTGCAGTAGATCGGCCGGGTGAGGGTGAAGCAGGTGGGGCTATTTGCAGGGCGACTCAACGGCAGACCGACTGCCGACCGCGACAGCCCCGCCCGGGTGACTAGCGAGGAGGGGGACGGCGATTCTCTTGCCGAATCAGGACGCGGGCGCGACAAGCGCGACAGAGCACGACAGATGAGCCAGCAGGACACGACCTCGTGCGGCGCCAGTGCTGCCCCTGCGTGGCTGCGCACAAACGGAGAGACCGACGAGTCGCGCGCGCCGGATGCCATATGTCCACGGCAGTGCCCACCGGGGTGCATGCCGCAACGGGATCTGGGTCTCCCCAGTAGGCGGGGACATCTATGCCCCTTGCCGTCCTACCCCGTTTGCCTACCCGTCCGCAGGGGTGGCCAAGCTCCCCGCCTTCTGTCGGCCTGTCGCGGTTTGTCGCTTGTCGCGCCCGCGCTCTGATGCGACAAGAGATCTGCGTGTCGTCCCCGCTAATCACGCGCGCACGAATCGACGGCGCAAGAGACAGTGACATGAAAGCTGTCTACAAAGCCCTCGCTGCAATTGCGATTGTCCCGATTGGTTGGACCTCGACTGCTGCTGCTCAACCAAACGAGGAGCAAAAGGCGTTCGTCGAAAATAGGCTGAGCCGACTGAATTTGACCACAGCAAAAACGGTCGGCTTGACGGCATTCGCGATACATTTCGTTGAGCGGTGCGATTCCATCACTGAACATGAGCTTTCGATTGCGGTCGCTATTGTGGAGGCAGCTACTCGCACCGTTTATGCCGCGGCACTAGAGCGCTTTAAGGTTATGAGAGACTCACTGGATGAGACTGCAGCGTGTCGCCTCGGTCGTGAAATGCTCCGACAACACGGCCTGTTAAAATGAGAAGGAACCGTCCCGGGTTGATGATCATCAGGAAGGGGACGACGCCGTGTCGGGCGTGGACTGCCGACCGCGACAGCCCCGCCCGGGTGATTAGGGAGGGAGGGCGCGGCGATTCCGCTACTCACGCGCGCACGCCTGTCGCGGTCGGCAGTCGGATGTTTCGCACAACGTGATGAACTCGCGTCGCCTCATTCGACCACCTCGTCGGCGCGAGCGAGCAGCGTCGGCGGCGCTTCGAGGCCGAGCGCCTTAGCCGTCTTAAGGTTGACGAGCAGCTCGTATTTGGTCGGCGCTTGCACCGGCAGGTCAGCAGGGTTAGCGCCCTTGAGGATGCGGTCGACGTAGCCCGCCGCTCGTCGGTACTGGTCTTGGAGATTGGCGCCGAAGGAAATCAGGCCGCCAGCCTCGATGAAAGATCGATATGGATAGACCGCGGGCAGACGGTAGCGCGCCGCCTGCTCGATGATCGTATGCTGATGGATCACCGCCCGCGCGCTCACCTGCACGATCAGCGCCAGATCGGGGCCGCGCGCGATGGCTGCGATGCCACGCTCGATTTCGGCCTGCTCACGAACTGAGACCGGGCTGACCTCCATGCCGAGCGGCGCAGCCGACGCCTGGATGATGGCCCACTGCCCGATCCCGGCGGGATTAGTTGAATCGCGCAAGACCGCCACGCGCTTGACGCGCGGTGCGATCTCCTTAACGAGCTCGGGCCACTTGCTGCTCAAACTGTACTCGAATTGCGTAAAGCCGGTCGCGCTGCCGCCGGGCCGCGCCAGGCTCTGGACAGTGCCGGCGCCGACCGGATCGACGGCTTGTGCGAACACAATCGGGAGCGTGCTGCTGGCGCGTTGGATCGCAGCCACGACCGTAGCGCCCGCGGCAACTACGACGTCAGCCTTGAGCCGGGTCAGCTCGACCGCGTGGCGCGCGGTGAGCGCGGCATCGCCCCCGCCCCAGCGCACGTCGAACAGCATGTTGCGGTCCGCAATCCAGCCCAATTGCTGCAAGGCCTCCCGCAACGCGGCGACGTTCGCCTGCGCTTCCGCCACGCCTTCGGTTGCATTCATGAGAACGCCGATGCGCCGCACACGCTCGCCTTGCTGCCCTCGCGCCGCAATCGGCCACGCCGCAGCCACCCCGCCGAGCAGCGTGATGAACTCGCGACGCCTCATTCAATCACCTCGTCGGCCCGGGCGAGCAGTGTAGCGGGCACGTCGAGGCGGAGCATTCTCGCGGTCTCAGCATTAATGACCAGTTCAAATTTCGACGCCTGCACGACGGGTAAGTCGGCAGGTTTTGCACCCTTGAGGATGCGACCGACATAGACGCCGATCTGCCGAGACGCGTCCACCGTGTCGCTTCCGTAGCTGATCAGTCCGCCGATTTCGCAATAGTGACGCCCAGAATATGTCGCGGGCAGCGCGTGTCGCGACGCCAGGTTGACCAATTGGGCGCGCCTGTTCGAGAAAAAGGGATCAGTGCCAACGAAAAGCGCGTCCATGCGGCCGCGCACAAAAGTCTCAAACGCCGTGTTGATTTCGTGGCTGCTGCCCGCGTTTAGAACCTGGATTTGCAGTCCCGTGCCACTGATAGCCGCCTGGAGGTCTTGCACCGTCGCTGTGGCACGCATCGCATTGGTCGGATTGACGAGCACGCCTACACGAGTCGCGCCAGGCACAAGCTCACGCATCACCTCAAGCCGCTTTGCTGACAACTCGGTCGAGAAAAAATTTATCCCCGTCAAGTTGCCACCTGGCCGGGCGAGACTTGCGACAAGACCAAGCCTAACCGGGTCTTCGGAGAGCATGAAGACAATGGGAATTTGCGACGTTGCTGCCTTTGCCGCAAATGCGCCGATTGAGCGAGTTGCGATAACGTCAACCTGCCGCCGAACTAGTTCAACAGCCAGCCCGGGCAGCCGATCGCTTTGATTTTCAGCAAACCGGTAGATGATTTCCACGTTCTCGCCTTCAGCGAATCCTGCGTGCTTGAGGCCCTGGCGAAATCCACGCAGACGGTCAGCTTCTGCGTCAGGCGATGTGGGATCGAGAAAACCAACCACCGGCATTGCCGCCTGCTGCGCCTGCGCCGCTCGCGGCCACATTGCCGCCGCGCCCCCGATGAGCGTGATGAACTCGCGCCGCCTAATCATTCGATCACCTCGTCGGCGCGGGCGAGCAGAGTCGGAGGCACTTCGAGGCCGAGCGCCTTGGCGGTCTTCATGTTGATCACCAGCTCGTAGTTGGTCGGCGCCTGCACCGGAAGGTCGGCCGGCTTCTCGCCCCTGAGGATGCGATCGACGTACCCTGCGGCTGCCGGGTCTGGTCGATCGGGTCAGGCC
>Ga0081455_10008836_pt1 | contig 10423 bp, 10 predicted proteins | sample TabmetS3T2R1_FD_70207 | JGI IMG/M metagenome (GOLD analysis project Ga0081455, IMG submission 70207) | Tabebuia heterophylla rhizosphere microbial communities from the University of Puerto Rico - S3T2R1 | ecosystem: Host-associated > Plants > Roots > Rhizosphere ... | reverse complement strand
AAGCACTATTGCCCGAATCGAGCGCAAAACAGTCGCGCGTTCGCTTAATCGAATGCAGCAACTCAACGCCGTTACAATTAGCGGCGTTCCAACCGGTTCGGTCGATTCAACGCTCAAATTTTTGGAAGATGAAGCGCGCAAGGTCCTGCCGGCCGGTTATGTTGTTGATTACACAGGGGGTTCCCGCCAACTTCGACTGGAAGGGAACAGCTTCCTTGGGGTTTTCATGCTGGCGGTTGTGCTAATCTTCCTTGTACTTGCCGCACAATTTAACAGCTTCCGTGATCCATTGATCATTCTGCTGGGCTCTGTTCCGCTTGCGCTCTTTGGTGCAGCAGTATTCATGTTTTTGAAAATGCCCTTCGGCAAGTTTTTCACAGACAGTTGGACGACCTCATTCAACATTTATTCTCAAGTCGGCTTGGTGACTTTGGTTGGTCTTGTTTCCAAGAACGGAATTCTGATTGTTCAGTTCGCGAATGAACTCCAGCGTACGGGTTTAACGAAGCTTGCCGCCGTGGCGCAAGCCGCTCGAATTCGGTTACGACCGATCATGATGACCAGTGTCGCGACTGTGGCCGGCCACTTTCCACTTACACTGGTGACCGGTGCTGGGGCGGCTGCTCGAAACTCCATTGGTCTGGTACTCGTTGGCGGAATGACGATTGGGACAATCTTCACTCTCTTCATCGTGCCATCGTTGTACATGCTCATTGCTAAGGAACATCACGAGAAATCTCTGATGGAACCGGACTTAGAAGGTGTCGCTGAAGACATAGATCTTACGCCCGAAATGGCAGCCGCAGGCGTGCCAGACGGAAACGGCAACGGTTGGAAACAAGCGTGAACTAATCTTGTGAATTCGGGAGTAGTGGTACGCTGAGGGGAAAACGAAAGCCTCGGCGGGAAAACCCGCCGAGGCTTTTTCTTTGGTTCTTTGCTTAGTGCATTTATCTGGGGACTTGCCCAGAGGTTCGGAATTCAGCGAACTCGGTCGAGTTGCTTATTTTTGTGACAACCCAGGGTTCCGGTCCCAGCGTAGCGGACGGCTGTTCTATGATTCCTCTCCCGATTGGAGTTGGCCCAAAGGCGATCGAGTGACCAGCCTTCGCGACTGCGATGAAGTTTTGCCCTCTGTTTTGGCAGAGGAAAAATCCTTCTTCCCCCTGCAGCAGGCTTGCCAGGTCCAAACCGCTTACCGGTACGTTGATTTGTAGTTTCATTTACCTAGTTCCCTTTCTGTTTTTTGTTTTTCGTTTTCTTTGTAAAGAGGACAGTCGCGCATCGATTGCTAATCGCGAGGTAACTTAGGTTGCCTTTTGTACGGGCGATTGTTGAACACATTTCGGACGAGCGTGGTCTTTTTTCTAAGAAGCGCGCACGAGCTCAGAAGAAGCGATTTTCACGTGTGCGCGGGCGAGAGCAAGACGTGAAGGGGAACCGCATTGCCGTCAGCGAGCGCGAGCCGGTAGTCGATCCGGTATTGGAAAGGCCCCTGCTCAAGCTCCATCGAACCATGGACGTTAACTCGTTTTGGAAAGCAACTCAGCAGCTGCTTGCCGCGGCGATATCGAATCGGGTCATCGGCCTGACGCTTCGGCCAAGTCCGGTTTTACCCGCTGTCACCAGATGGACACGACCCATGTCCCACGATTTTTTCGCAGTCGAACCTCTCAAGAGCTATTCTCTCGGGCCGGTACGCAAGAAGTTGGTGCGTCTGAGCGATCTTTTTCGCAACAACAGCAGGTTCGCCAGGTCGTTCTTTTATCGCCACTACTTGGCAGCACACAAGTGCGCTCACGGCGTCGTTCTCTTTTTTTGGAAACGCCGGAAGCTGATTTGCGGGATCGCAATCATGCGCACGGGAAAACAAGGCGAGTTTTCTTCAGAGGAAATGAGATTGCTCCGGCAGCTTTACCCCCAGTTTCAAACCGCGCTCCGCAGGCTTGGACCCCTCGACCGTGAACATTCAGTGCGAATGGATTTTGAAGAATTTCTAAGCCGGTTGCCCATGCCGACGATTATTTTGCGATGGAACTTGAAAACGATTTATCAAAACCCGGCCGCCCGCGAATTTTGCGCCCTGTGGGAGAAAGGACCGGAGGAAGCGAAGCGGACAAAAGCGACTTCCCCGGTTCCTTCAGAGATTTTAGATCGATGCCGAGATTTTAAGAAACGATGGACGAATGCGCAGTTCCCATCGCGTTTGGGGTCGCGACGAAAATTGCTGGAAGAAGAAGTGCATCATCAGCAACTGCCTCATCTGAGGGCAACCATTCAGCTGAAACAGTTTAAATCCGCCTGCATGGCACTGCCGCATTTCGTTATTAAATGCGAAGACTTATGCCGGAACGGAGGGTCTGCCCGCGTAGTTAAGTCCCATTTGCGATCTTGTCTTCGGCTCACAAGGCGGGAGCGGGAGGTTGCACAACTTGCTTGTGAAGGGCGAAGCAACAAAGAAATCGCTTGCGATGCGCGTTTGAGTTTGCCGATGGTGAAAAAGCATCTTCACGCGGTCTTTCGGAAGCTCGGCGTCCCCAGCCGCAGTCGCCTCGTCGCGCTGATGCTATAATCCTGATAGCGGCGATTTACTCGAGCCGTGGGTTACGCTCGGGGTTAAGTGGCTACTCGCGAACGCGGCTTCCGTCGCTGACTTCGCAGCGCATCGATCGACAAAGGACCCGCACCGGCCAGGATCAGCACCACCAGACCGGCGATGTATAGCAGGTTAATTTCGTAACCAGGCGGCCCAAACTCAGGCCCCTGCGGAGTGAGGCCGATGGTGTTCACGGCGCTGAAGCCGTACTTGATGTTTACGGTAAACATTGCCCCCAGCATCGAAAGGATCAGTGGAATACTTACGATGGTGACAAACGCTCCAATTAGCAGAGCCAGCCCGCCAAAAATTTCTAGGAAGGTCACCAGCCAGGCGTTAGCCAAAGGCAGTGGCACATGAGCCTGTTTTAAAAGCTCAGCGAACGCCGCTGGTCCACGACTCCACTTGGCCCATCCATGGACCATGAACCCCACCCCGAGGATCATCCGAATCGGGATGGGAACCAAACGCTGCCACCGTTCGCCGTTAAGCAATTCAAGCATGCGGATCTTTCGAAAGACTATACCGATGTCGCCTAACGAGAAGGGAGACTAGCCAAGGCAGAGTGACGTGGCAAGCACGCTAAGTTCATGCTTGCGGTCGCGGCTGGTCGGCCATAGTGAACGAGAACAGTGGGACTTTTCTGAGGCGCTGCCAGCTCGGCCGCTATGAGCGAGCATCCACGGCGACCTCGCACCACAATTAGAAAGACATGTCTCGACTATTGTCCGTAAACGTGGGACTTCCGCGCGATATCAAGTGGAAAGGGCGCACTGTGCATACCGGGATCTGGAAGGAGGCGGTGCCTCGCCGCTGTCGGGTCGGCAGGCTGAATCTGGACGGAGACGGGCAAGGCGACTTGGCCGGCCACGGAGGTGAGCAGCGCGCGGTCTTCGTTTACCAGATCGAATCGTATCACTATTGGCAAGAACAGCTGAAGAGGACCGACTTCGTGGATGGACAGTTCGGCGAGAACTTCACGATTGAAGGGCTGCCCGACGATGCGGTGTGCATCGGCGACCGTTATCAAATTGGCACCGCGCTATTCGAGGTCACTCAACCCCGTGTTACCTGCTATCGCGTTGGCATCCGAATGAACGAACCCCGTATGCCAGCTTTACTGACATCCAGCGGCCGGCCAGGGTTCTATTTCCGTGTCCTGCAGGAAGGCGAGGTTGGCGCTGGCGACGAAATCGTGAAAGTGGGAGAGGCAAAGGATCGAATGACCGTCGCAGAGATCAATGCGTTGCTCTATTCGCCGAACCATCCGCGCGAACAACTCGAACGCGCATTGCGAATCGAAGCGCTTTCGCCCGGATGGCGGTCATCGTTTGAGGCGTTGCTGCAGAGCCAAACGACTGCCGCGGGAAGTGGAAACGCAGGGCTCATGCTTCCAGCTGCGCATCCGGCTGCGCCAGGGTTTCGGCCGCTCATCGTGAAATCGATAGATCACGAATCCGTCGACGTGCTCTCATTGACGATGCAAAGCGCGGGTGGTGAACCACTGCCAATAGCTCTGCCCGGACAATACGTGCTTTTACGTCTTCAACGCACTGCCGGTGGCCCACCACTTTTTCGCTGTTACTCCCTTTCGGATGCCCCGTCGGCGGAGCGCTATCGAATTAGCGTGAAGGTTGAGCCGAATGGGGCGGCTGGAACCTATCTGCGGGACCATGTAAGAATAGGCGATACTCTCGACGTGAGCTCACCGCGCGGAGGCTTCACTCTACAGGGGGGAGAGCGCCCGGTAGTGCTGCTTAGCGCGGGAATTGGAGCTACGCCTGTTCTCGCCATGCTACACGCGCTGGCGGTTGCACGCTCCAGACGGCAAGTCTTTTGGCTGCAAGCGGCTCGCGACGGGCAGCATCATCCATTCGTCGGCGAAGTCCGGCGCCTGATGCTCGCGCTTCCGCACGGGCGAAGCCTCGTTTGCTACAGCAGGCCGGGCTCGGACGATAAGATGGGTGAAAATTTCGACGCAACTGGTCATCTGTCACAATCCGTCTTCGAAGAGGTTGGCGTCCCGCGGGAGGCGGATGTCTATCTCTGCGGGCCAACTCGCTTTATGTCAGACATGAAAGGAGTCCTTGGGACCTTGGGCGTTCCGCCGCAACGGATTCATGTCGAAATTTTCAACGGCAGTGAGTCAATAACTCCTGGTGTCATTGGCGCGGCGACGCCAGCTCCGCATTTGCCCAACGACGACGCCAACACCGGTCCCATGGTATCTTTCGCGCGCAGTGGAATCGCTGCACACTGGAAGGCCTCGGCGTACCAAAGCATCTTGGAACTGGCCGAGGCGTGCGACGTCCCGGTCCGCTGGTCTTGCCGGACCGGTGTTTGTCACACCTGTGAGAGCGGATTGATTTCAGGCGCAGTTGTCTACGAACCGGAACCCCTAGACAAGCCGGCCGAAGGCAACCTTCTCGTTTGCTGCTCGCAACCGATTCGCGATGTCGTCATCGATTTGTAGAGAATAATCGGGATTCTGCTACGGGAAAAATTCTCATCAAGGTCAACGCAGCATCCCGCTTACGCACCAGATACGAAGTGACCATTAGAGCGAAAGGATTTCCATGGGCGCGATAATGTACCGACAGATCGATGTTGACGGTATCAACATTTTCTACCGCGAGGCTGGCGCGAAGGAAGCGCCAACGATTCTTCTGTTGCATGGGTTTCCCACCTCCGGTCACATGTTCCGCGATCTCATCCCGCAACTCGCGGATCGGTTTCGCCTCATTGCTCCGGACTTTCCGGCGTTTGGGCAATCCGACATGCCGAAGCGCGGGACGTTCGCTTACACGTTCGACAACATCGCGAGTGTCATCGATCGCTTCACCCAGATCATCGGGCTCTCTCGCTTTGCAATGTACGTGTTTGATTATGGCGCACCTGTAGGCTTTCGCCTCGCCGTTCGGCACCCGGATCGCATTACGGCGATCATTACCCAGAACGGCAACGCCTATGAGGAAGGACTGAGCGACGGCTGGAACCCCATTCGAGCCTATTGGCAGGAACCGTCGCCGCCTAATCGGGAAGCGCTTCGCAGCTTCCTGGCGCCTGAGACGACGCGCTGGCAGTACACGCACGGTGTGCCTGATGTGATTGCCGTTTCGCCGGACGGCTATTCTCTCGATAATTTTTACTTGGCTCGTCCGGGCGCAGACGAAATTCAGTTGGATCTGTTCGGTGATTACAAGAGCAACGTTGCGGCTTATCCCGACTTCCAAAATTACTTCCGAACGCACACACCACGCTTGCTGGCAGTATGGGGGAAGAACGATCCATTCTTTTTACCACAGGGTGCCGAGGCATTCAGGCGCGACATCCCAAGTGCGAGCGTCCGTTTGTTCGACACCGGCCATTTTGCGCTTGAGACTCACGCGAAGGAAATCGCGGCGGCAATTCGAGATTTCCTTCCATGCTGAGCGTTTCCATGCGGCGCGCCTCGCTGGCGATTTACTCAAACGGCGGTTTGGAGTAAACTCGGCGTCCAACCTTTGAGTTTGTTCCCGTAGTTCAACGGATAGAACAAGGGTTTCCTAAACCTTAGATGTGGGTTCGATTCCCGCCGGGAACGATTTAGCGTGATCCTATAACATTGAGACACACTGGGGATGTTCGTGATTCTGTGCTTCGATTGATTCGCTTTCGCCCGAAAGCTCACGCTGCGGGCTTCGTCCATGTCGCTCGACTCCCGTCGGCCCATTCCCGCCGGGAACGATTAGCCAAGTATAGCGTGTGAGCAGAGAAGCAATGCTTTTCTGGGAACATCCAAGGTCGGCAGGCCCCGCGCGACTTGGGAATTGTGTCCGGTATGCGACGAGCTAGACTCCGAGTGTCTGCATGAAGCTCTGGCTAGATGACATACGGCCGCCGTGGAAATACGGTCGAATGGGCTGGCATTGGGCAAAGACTGCGGACGAAGCGATTGCGTTCCTTAGAACAGGAAAGGTAACGGAGGCCTCTTTGGATCACGACCTTTCTGCAAATGCAACGCTCGGGCTGCCATGCCAAGAAAAAACAGGCTACGATGTTGTGTTATGGATGGAGGCAAACAATGTGTTTCCGCTGAATGGCGTCTGCATTCACTCATTAAACCCAGTCGGCGCTAATCGCATGAAGCTGACTCTTAGAAGGTACGTCCACGTTCGCGTAGAGCCAGCTGCGATTTGATGCCAGGGCAGTCCGACCCGCAAGAGCGTGAAAATCGCGGAAGACCTGGCTCGCCGGCAGGTGACTCAAACAACCCTTCCATCCGCCGCGAACACGCTTCACTTCGACGGGCCCGCGGCGGGCAGAGCCAGGCGATCGTTCGTGGCTTTGTGCTTCGATTGATTCGCTTGCTCCCGCTCGCTCGCCCTTTGCGGGCTTCGTCTATGTCGCTGGACGCCATCGATTATGTAATGAAAGTCAGTTAGATTTCCGTCGGAATTTCTGACAAATGTCTGGTAACCTTTACAATTCATTGTCTGGCATATTTTACAATTGCTTGTTCCCCAGATACATGTAGAACCCTAGAAGCTGGCATGTTTGGTGCTCCTCTGATTAGTAATGAAATCCTCATTTAAACTCTTACTGGTGTTGGCGGTGGCTGCCGCATTTTTCGCTATCCAGCCTGTTAATGCAGGTCAGTTTTTCCAAGGCGGACCTACTTTTGTGACTGTTCCCGATGCCGGTTCGACAATGTCTTTACTTGGCCTGGCATTGCTAAGCATCGCCGCCGTACGGCGAAAATTGAATCGCTGAGATAAATTTTTTCGAACGCTGAAGTTCATTAGCAGCCGCGTATTCGAAGCTTTCGGGGGAGACGCGTCGGGCTTCCCTTTCAGCTGCGCGGATCACGCGAATTCAGCGCGAACATCGCTGAGCCTGTCCGTGAGCTTTTCTAGCGAATCTCCTTCCAAGCGAATGCTTTTCATCTCGCCGTGCCAAGAAAATAGATGCTCACTTGGCTGGTAACGACATAGTTACCGGAATTATGCATAGAACATTTCTGGCGCTCGCGTCGGCTGGATTGTTTGCGCTCACTCAAAAAACCGGAGCAGAGACGCAATTTAAGTATCCCGCCGCTCCAACAAGCAAACAGGTCGACGATTACAACGGCGTAAAAGTTGCCGACCCCTACCGGCCACTGGAAAATCCTGATACGCCCGGATCGCGAGCGTGGATCGAAGCGGAAAACAGGATCACGTTCGATTTTCTGAAAGCAATCCCGGAACGCGACGGGATCAGGAAACGGCTGACCGAAGTCTGGGATTACGAGCGCTTCGGAGTGCCGTTCAAGGAAGGCGGGCGTTACTTTTTCTCGAAGAACACCGGTTTACAAAACCAGAATGTGCTATATACGACAACGAATTTCGCCGGGAAAGCGCTCGAGTTACTCGACCCGAATTTGTTGGCCAAAGACGGCACCGTCGCCCTCGGCGGTCTCGACGTGACCGATGACGCCAACCTGATGGCTTACGGTCTCGCCACCGCCGGCTCCGATTGGCAGCAATGGAAAGTGCGCGACGTGCGGACAGGCAAGGATCGGGAGGATGTGTTGGATTGGATCAAATTCTCCAATACGTCGTGGAAAAAGGACGGGAGCGGATTCTTCTATAGCCGGTACGACAAACCTGATGAAAAAAACAAGCTCCGTTCTCAGGTTTACAATCACAAGGTTTTCTTCCACCAGCTCGGGACGCCGCAGTTACAAGACAAACTGATCTACGAACGGCCCGATCAAAAGGAATGGCTTTTCGGCGCCGAAGTCACCGATGACGGCCGATATCTCATTATCACCGTGCAGCGCGGCACCGATCCAAAGAACCGGATCTTTTACAAAGACCTTGCCGACTCTCATTCGAAAGTCGTCGAACTGTTCGACAAGGCCGACGCCGAATACAATTTCATCGACAACGAGGGACCGGTCTTCTTCTTGCGAACAGATCTGGACGCACCGCTTGGTCGCATCATTTCGGTCGACACGAGTAAACCGTTGCCTCCGAAGATTGTCGAAGTGGTGCCGGAATCAAAAGACAAACTCGATGCGGTCAGTTCAGTCGGCGATCGCTTCGTCGCAGTCTATCTAAAGGACGCCCACAGCGCGGTGAGGCTGGTCAAGTGGGACGGATCGCCTGATGGTGAAATCGCCCTCCCGGGGCTCGGTACTGCCGCGGGTTTCACCGGGAAACGCAAAGACCGCGAAACGTTTTACTCCTTCACCAGCTTCACTACGCCGACTGAAATTTTTCGTTACGATTTCGACAAGCGCGCAAGCGAGTTGTTATTCAGGCCGAACGTAAAATTTAACCCTGATGATTACACCACCGAACAGGTCTTTTACAAAAGCGCCGATGGCACGCGCGTGCCGATGTTTATTTCATACAAAAAAGGAATGAAACGAGACGGCCAGACACCGACTTACCTTTACGGCTATGGTGGCTTTGATATCTCCAGCACCCCGTCATTCGCGCCGGCTAACCTGGTCTGGATGGAGATGGGTGGTATTTACGCCGTCGCGAACCTGCGTGGCGGCGGCGAGTATGGCGAGAAATGGCACGAAGCCGGGATGCTGCACACAAAACAAAATGTGTTCGATGATTTCATCGCAGCCGCACAGTATTTGATCGACAACAGATTTACGTCCGTTTCAAAGCTTGCAATTGGCGGCGGTAGTAACGGCGGATTGCTCGTCGGGGCGTGCATTACGCAACGTCCCGATCTTTTCGGCGCAGCTTTGCCAAATGTTGGCGTGATGGACATGCTGCGTTTCCAGAAATTTACGATTGGCTGGGCATGGACCTCTGATTACGGCAGCGCCGATAAGCCGGATGATTTTGCCTATTTGTACGCGTACTCGCCGCTCCATCACATCGCCAAAGGCGTTTGTTATCCGTCAACGCTGATCACGACGGCTGATCATGACGACCGCGTGGTGCCGGCGCACAGTTTCAAATTCGCTGCGACGCTTCAAGCGGCGCAAGGCTGCGACAAGCCGGTTTTAATTCGAATCGAAACCAAAGCCGGTCACGGCGCCGGCAAACCGACAACGAAAATTATTGAAGAAACCGCCGATCGTTGGGCGTTCCTTGTCAAAGAACTTGGGATGAAAGTCTCAAAGTGATCAGCGGTTTAACGGGACATTTTCGCGCCAGAGCGATCTAAATAAAGCCCCAGCCCTTTAGCCACGGCCCTGTGGGCCGTCCCTCTAATCTCAAAAGCAGTGCGCTCCGGTGGGAACCGGCCATGGCGGTGGCTACAAAATTTATCAAATTGCGTTATGCGGCTATCTGGCCAAGAACGGCGCGCAGTTCGTGAAAATCGACCGGTTTGGTAAGGTGAAAATCGAAACCGGCTTCCTTGCCCCGCTTGATATCATCCGGCGCTCCAAATCCACTCAGCGCAACTGCCGTAACAGGTTGTTTTCGTTTCGCCTCGGCAACCAGATCGTAGCCGCTGCCATCTGGCAGAGCGATATCGGTCAGAACGACGTCAAAATCCTTTGAACGGATAATCTTCCGTGCACTCTCCGCGTCGTCGGCTGTGGAAATTTCATGTCCAAAATGCGTTAGAAGATTGGACAAAGCTTGCAAAGTGTCACTGTGATCTTCGACGATCAAAATCCGTAACCTTTTGCCCGAGCTGTACGCTTTTTTTGTTCTTTCCTGACTCATTTTTAACGTCTGAAGGGAATTCCGTACACTAAAATTTTTGCATCGTCCAATTTCCCTAAGAACTCAGAGATCGGTTGCAAGGCTTCTCGCGGTCGTATGGCTGAGTAAGATGGACAGCCATGGCCTACAACGAGATTGCTGTGTTGAGCGATGCACATCTTCG
>Ga0081455_10008835_pt1 | contig 10426 bp, 8 predicted proteins | sample TabmetS3T2R1_FD_70207 | JGI IMG/M metagenome (GOLD analysis project Ga0081455, IMG submission 70207) | Tabebuia heterophylla rhizosphere microbial communities from the University of Puerto Rico - S3T2R1 | ecosystem: Host-associated > Plants > Roots > Rhizosphere ... | reverse complement strand
CCACCACGCCCGCATGCTCTTCGTCGAGATCGATGACCACCTCCTCGATCGGCTCGAGCAGCGTGCCGTCGGCGGAGCGCTTGAGCAGGACCTTGGGGCGCGACACGGACAGCTCGAAGCCCTCGCGCCGCATGGTCTCGATCAGGATACCGAGCTGGAGCTCGCCGCGACCGGCCACCTCCATCGAATCGCGCTCCTCCGACTCGGTGACGCGGAGCGCGACATTGCCTTCGGCTTCGCGCAGCAAGCGGTCGCGGATCATGCGGCCGGTGACCTTGGTGCCTTCGGTGCCGGCGAGCGGCGAGTCGTTGACGCGGAAGGTCATCGACAGAGTGGGCGGGTCGATCGGCTGGGCGGGAAGCGGCGCATCGACCTCTGGCGCGCAGATGGTGTGAGCGACGGTGGCGTTGGGAAGGCCGGCCAGCGAGACGATATCGCCGGCGCTCGCCTCGTCGAGGCCGACACGCTCGAGCCCGCGAAAGGCGAGCACCTTCGACACGCGACCCTGCTCGATCAGCCTGCCGTCATGGTCGAGGACTTTAACCGCCTGGTTCGGCGAAACCGCGCCAGAGGTGATGCGGCCGGTGACGATGCGGCCAAGATAGGGATTGGCTTCGAGGATGGTGCCGAGCAGCCGGAACGGACCGTCCTCGACCCTGGGCGGCGCCACGTGGCGGAGCACGAGATCGAACAGGAGCTGCATGCCGAGATGCTTCGGGCCCTCCGCGCTCGCCGCCATCCAGCCTTCCTTGGCCGAGCCGTAAAGGATCGGAAAATCGAGCTGCTCGTCGGAAGCATCGAGCGCCGCGAAGAGATCGAAAACCTCGTTCACCACCTCGGCGGGCCGGGCGTCGGCGCGGTCGACCTTGTTGATGATCACGATGGGCTTCAGCCCCATCTTGAGCGCCTTGGACACCACGAACTTCGTCTGCGGCAGGGGACCTTCCGCCGCGTCCACCAGCACCAGCGCGCCGTCGACCATGTTCAAGATGCGCTCGACCTCGCCGCCGAAATCGGCATGGCCCGGCGTGTCGACGATGTTGATGCGGGTGTCCTTCCACAGGATCGAGGTGACCTTGGCGAGGATGGTGATGCCGCGCTCGCGCTCCAGGTCGTTCGAGTCGAGCGCGCGCTCCGCCACCCGCTGGTTCTCGCGGAAGGCGCCGGACTGCTGCAAGAGGCGGTCGACCAGGGTCGTCTTGCCATGATCGACATGGGCGATAATGGCAATGTTGCGGAGATTCATGGGGGCCTGAATGTGCCAGCGCGGGCCAAAACGGCCCGCGCTTCCTATGGCCGGGATATATAGGGCGTGTGACGGCGGCGCAATGGTGGTCTAGGCTACCGCCAGATCCGCTGAAGCCGGCGACGCTCTGCCACACCCACAAGGTCGTGATCCGACGCGTCCCCATTTCCGCCCGAACGTTATGTACGGGTTGCGATTCTCAGGAGCTTACAATGTGCGGCATAGCGGGCGTGCTTGATCTGAAAGGCGTCGAGGAACCGGCCCAGGATTTGGTGCGCCGCATGGCGGCCGCGCTGCGGCATCGCGGCCCGGACGGCTACGGCTGCCTGCTGGCTCCGGGCATCGGCATGGGCAATCGCCGGCTTGCCATTATCGGCGTGACCAACGGTCATCAGCCGATCTTCAACGAGACCAGGAGCGTCGGGGTCATCGCCAATGGCGAGCTGTTCGACTATCCCGAACAGAAGGCGCTGCTCGAGGCGAAGGGTCATGTGTTCCGCACCGGCTCCGATACCGAGCTCATCGTGCATCTCTATGAGGAGCACGGCGAGGATCTGTTCGAGCACCTGAAAGGTCAGTTCGCCTTCGTGCTCGTCGATTTCGCGCGTTGCCTCGTCCTGCTCGCGCGCGATCGCGCCGGAATTTGTCCATTGCACTGGTCGCGACAGGGCGACCGCATCTATTTCGCGTCGGAGGTCAAGGCGCTGTTCGCGTCGGGCGCGGTGCGGCCGGCCGTCGACCCGCGCGGGCTCGATCATATCTTCACGTTCTTCGCCATGGGAACGCAGCGCACCATGTTCGCCGGCGTGCAGTGCCTGCCGCCCGGGCACTATTTGCGCGTCGGATTTCGCCCCGACGGCAGAGCGGCGGACATCGAGCAGCGCCGCTATTGGGACCTCGATTTCCCGGATTGGGGCGAGGAAGACGATCCGGCGGATGCCGCCGCGCTGATCGACGAGTTCGAGGCGACCTTCAGCCGGGCGGTCGAGATCAGACTCAGGTCCGAGGTCCCGGTGGTGGGTTATCTCAGCGGCGGCGTGGATTCGGCCTATGTGCTGGCGACGGCCTCGCGGCTGCGCGGGAAACCGCTGCCGAGCTTCACCGTCAGGGTCCCCGATTCGCAATTCGATGAAACGCCGGTGGCGATGAACACGGCGAAGCAGATCGGCAGCACCCAGACTGTTCTCGAAGCCGGCGCGGACGTGATCGCCGCCAACTATGCGCGGCTGATCGAGGCGGCCGAGAGCCCGGTGCTGGACACCTCATGCGCGGCGTTGCTCACGCTGTCGCGCAAAGTGCGCGACCTCGGCAACAAGGTCGTGCTGACGGGCGAGGGCGCCGACGAGGCGTTTGCCGGCTATCTGTGGTTCAAGTGGCGAGAGATCGGCAGGGTTCTCGACGTGGGCGGCTTCCGGCCGAGTACGGCGCTGAGCCGGCTGGTGCGAAAATGCACAACGCCGCATGTGCATCTGGAGGAACTCCGGCACATCGACGCGATGATTGGGGGGCCGCATGCGCAATCCATTCTTTACAACCTGGTCGCGGGCTCGCGGCACCGCTACTACAACGCCGATCTCAAGGAAGAGCTCGGCTCCCACGTGGCCTACGAGGATCTTGGCTTCGATCCTGAGCGGTTGCGCCGCTGGCACCCGCTGAACCGGTCGCTCTATTTCGGCTACAAGGTCCTGCTCGCCGGCATGCTGCTCAGTCACAAGGGCGACCGCGTGACCATGGCGAACAGCGTCGAGGCCCGCTACCCATATCTCGACGAAGACGTGATCGCGCTTGGGGCAAGGCTGCATCCGCGGTGGAAGCTCCGCAACGGGGTCAAGGACAAGTATCTGTTGCGGCAGGCAGCATCGCGCGTGCTGCCGTTCGAGATCGCGCATCGCCGCAAATCGATGTTCCGGCTGCCGCTGGCCGAGAGCTTCTTCATCACCCCGCCGCCTTTCGTGCGCCAGCTGATGAGCGAGGAATCGCTCGCCCGGACCGGATATTTCGACGTGGCAAGCGTGCGGCGCGACTACCGGCGCTTCAACGACGCGACGGGGTCGAAGCTTGGGACCTTTGCGAGCCTCGGCCTGACCGGCGTGATGGCCACGCAGCTCTGGCACCACCTGTTCCTCGGTGGCGGCCTTTGCGATTTGCCGACGCTCGACTTCCGGCCTGCCGCCGATGGTGCGGGGAAGCTGGCCGCCTAAGGACCGCCGCGTTCACTAGCGTCGCGCGCTGCCCCAAGGACCGGCCGATGCGTCAGGCCGGGCGGATTTGATCATCATCATCTCGCCGAGATTCTCGACCGTCAGCAGACCGACGAGGCGACCCTCGCCGTCGGTCACGCCGACGACGGGTCGCCGCTTCTCCATCAATGAGCGCACCGCCCTGTCGAGCTTGGCGCGCGCCGGCACGGTCGGAATATCGGCCTGCATGACTTCAAGCACAGGGGTGTCGGGCCCACGTTCTTTCAGCGCCTTGATCATGGCGTCGCGGGTGAGGACGCCGCGCAAACGGCCCGCGCCATCGACGATCGGAAACTCGGTTTGCGTGGTGCGGATCAGGGCGTCGGCAGCGTCGTTGACCGTCGCGCTCGTTCCGAGCGATTGGAACTCGGTGATCATCGCATCGGAAACAAGCGTGCCTTGCGCCACGGCGCGAAGCTGGGCTTGGGCAGCCTCTCCGGACGCGGCGAGAAAGATGAAGGCGGCGATGATGATCAGCATGGGGTTGTAGAGGATGCCCAAGACGCCGAAGAGGATGGCGAAACCCTGGCCAATGGTCGCGGCAAGCTCGGTGGCGCGCGCGTTTCCCATCCACATGGCGAGAAGGGCGCGCAATACCCTGCCGCCGTCCATCGGGAACGCCGGAATCATGTTGAACAAGACGAGCATGATGTTGGCGCCGGCAACCTTGGCGGCGAGAGAGATGGCCGGGTCGTCGATTCTGGCGAGAGTTTCGGGATCCAGCCGCGGCCCGAGCCAGAGCAGCAGCGCCGCGGCAATGGCCACGTTCACCGCCGGTCCGGCGATGGCCACGACAAGCTCTTGCCCCGGCCTCTCGGGCATCTCCTCCATGCTGGCGATGCCGCCGAAGGGCCACAGCGTCACGTCGCGGGTTTTGACGCCGTAATAGCGCGCGGCGAAGACGTGGCCGAGCTCATGCAGAAGCACGCACAGGAAGAGGAGCACGATGAAGATCGTGCCTTGCAGGGCGGCTTCGGGGCCGCCCGCCCGCCAATAGACGACGCCGAGCCAAATGAGGAAGAGGAGAAAGGTGACGTGGATCAGGATCGCCGTGCCGCCGATCGATCCGAGTCTCAAGGACCAAGGCATGGGTCGCTTCCGTGGGATGCCTCGATTATAGGTGTGGACCCGTGAGCGACAATCAAGTGTTCCTTAGCAAAACTCGGTCACAGTCGGGCCGCGCGAAGACCAAGGGCTCCCATGCGTAGGCTCATCATTGCCTCGGTTTTCATTGCTGCGGCCTTCGCCGCTCACGCGGGCGAGTCGGATTCGTTCGAGGTGCAACGGCCGAAGGGCAGCTGGCAGCAGCCCGGTGAAATCCAGGTGCCGACCGGCCCGTGGCAGGAGCCCGGCGAGATTCAGGCGCCAAAAGGAATTCAGGCCCTCCACACCACCAAGGAACAATGCGAGGAGCGCCTAAGCGTCGTCGCCGACGCGCTGTTCGATTTCGACTCCGCGAACTTGCGCAAGGACGCGGAGGAAACGCTGGTAGCGGCCGGGCCGGAAATTGTCAAACTCGGCAACACGCCTTCGGCTGTCGAGGGCCATACCGACGCGATCGGGTCCGACGCCTACAACATGACGCTGTCGGAGGCCCGCGCGCGGGCCGTGCGCGATTGGCTTGCGATCCACGGCTACGTGCCGGCGGAAACCCCCATCAAAGGCTATGGCGAGACGAGGCCGATCGCGCCGAACGCAAGCCCCGACGGCAAGGACGATCCGGTCGGGCGCCAGAAGAACCGCCGCGTCGAAGTCGTCTTCTCACGCTGCTGATAGGGCTTTAAGCAATGTCCGGACTATCTCGACGCGATCTGATGGGAGGAGTGGCTATGGGTGGTCTTCTGTGGAACACGGCGGCACTCAGCAGCGAGTCGCGGCAGCCGCCTTACGGCCCCGCGCCGGCGCCTCTCGACCAGCCCGAGCTGCCCTCGTTCCGCTATCCGCTGGGAGCGCAGAAGACCGAGACGTTCAATGGCGGCACCGCCAAGGAGGCGAATGTCACCGGCTTCCCCGTGTCGGACAAGCTCGCCGGCGTCTACATGACGCTCGAGCCGGGCGCCTTGCGCGAGCTGCATTGGCATGCCAACGCCGCCGAATGGGCCTATGTGATCGAGGGCAATTGCCGCGTCACCACCATCGACCCTGCCGGCCAATGGGAGATCGTCGATTTCGGTCCCGGCGATGTTTGGTACTTCCCGCGCGGTCACGGCCATTCGATCCAGGGGCTTGGTCCGGGCACGTGCACCTTTCTCCTCGTGTTCGACAACGGTTATTTCTCGGAGTTCGGCACCTTCTCGATCAGCGATTGGCTCGGCCAGACGCCGGCGGAGGTGCTGGCCAGGAACTTCGGCGTGCCCCCCTCGACCTTCACCGACTTCCCCAAGAAGGAAGTGTATATCGCCACGGGACCGGTGCCGCCGCCGCTCCCGCAGGACCCAGCGCCAGGGTCGCTCAACGAGCCTCCGCTCACGCATCGCTATCGCCTGCTGGCGGCGAGCCCCGAGGTCTTTGCCGGCGGCACGCTGCGCCGCGCGTCGTCAACCGAGTTCCCGATCTCGACCACCATGACCGGCGCGTTGCTCATCATCGAGCCTGGCGGCATGCGCGAGCTGCATTGGCACCCGCACGCTGCTGAATGGCAGTACTACATCAAGGGCAGGGGGCGGATGACCGTGTTCGGCTCTCATGGGCGCGCGCGCACCGACGAGTTTGGCGCGGGCGATGTTGGCTACGTGCCGCAAGGCTACGGCCACTACATAGAGAACACCGGCAGCGACGAGCTTCAGATGATCGCCGTGTTCAACAACGGCTCCTACGAGTCGATCTCGATCACCGCGTGGATGGCGGCCAATCCCGATCTTCTGCTCTCCACCAATTTCGGCGTGCCTGAGAGCGTGTTCGCCAAGTTCCCGAAGGGCGCGGTGATCATGCCCGAGCAGGGCTAGGCCGTAAAAACTCCCTGCGCATCCTGCGCGAGCTTCCGCGTCAGCTCGCCTGCGCCCATGGACGCGGGCAGCGTTGCCGCCTGACCCGACCAGAGCGGCGAGAAATCCGTCGAGCCTTGCGCCTCGGCCTTGGCCCGCAATGGGGCGATGGCGGCCCTCGCCAGCGGGAAGGCGGGCGCCGCAGCATCGATAGGGCCTTGCTCGCGCATGAAGCGGGTGACGATGCCGCGCGCAGGGCGGCCGGTCAGCACATTGGTGATGGCGGTTTCGCGATTCGGGTCGGCGAGCGCCGCCTTGTGCAAGGGAGAGGTCGTGGCTTCGGGACAGGTCAGATAGGCCGTGCCGATCTGCACCCCCGAAGCCCCCAAGGCCAACGCCGCCGCGATGGCTCGTCCGTCGGCGATGCCGCCGGCGGCGATTACCGGCACCTGCACGGAGGAAGCGACGGCGCGGACGAGCGCGAAGGTCCCGATCTGCGTTGCGGCGTCGGTCTCGAGGAACATGCCGCGATGGCCGCCGGCTTCCGCGCCTTGCGCGATGATCGCATCGACGCCGCGCTCGGCGAGCCAGAGAGCCTCACGCCGCGTGGTCGCGGAGCTCAGGATTTTGCACCTTGTCGCGCGCACCCGCGCGAGCAGCGGCGCCGAGGGCAGGCCGAAATGGAAGCTCACGATCTCGGGGCGAAGCTCCTCCACCGCAGCGCATTCAGCTTCGCCGAAGGGCGGATGTCCGGCAGGCAGCGGCAGAGTAGGCGGCTCGACACCAAGCTCGGCGTAGTAAGGCGCGATGCGATCAAGCCACGCCCTGTCGCGCTCGGGGGCTGGCGGCGCTTCCTCGTGACAGAAGAAATTTAGATTGAGGGGCTTGTTGCTGCGCGCTCTGAACGCGGCCACGCTGTCACGAATTTTGTCGGGGTTGAGCGCTGCGCATGGCAACGACCCGAGTCCACCGGCTTCCGCCACGGCAATCGCAAGCTCCACGCCCGCGAAGTTTGCCATCGGCGCCGCGATGATCGGCAGCTCGATGCCGAACAGATCGAGTAGCCGCGCGTCAGGCCACATCGGCTATGCCATCCAGCGGGCTGGTCGCAGGTACCCAGATGGCCGCGCGATCGTCGCCGTAGGGCTTGGCCCGGCCAGCGAGCCATTCAAGGCCGACCCAGCAGCAAACAACGGCGTCGATCACATCCTCCCACGCTTTCCAGTGTCGGAGGGTCTTACCGGTACAGTCAATTTCGAGGTGCAGGTCGATGTGACGATTCAGGCGGGCAAGGATCTTGTTCCATTCCGCGCGCACGACTTCGAGCCGTGACGCATGATCTCGGTCGGGAAAGTTCTTGCTCCGCCGCGATAGCTTGTAGGGCAAGCGACGCTCAGCGCTACAGAGCGTAAGCAGCGCCACGTGGGGATAGACTTCCAGGAGTGCAGGAACATCCATGCCTGAAGCAGAGGTCTTGAGCGCGAAGCCCGCGGCCTTCGCCTGCCGGTGAAACATCTCGGAGAGCTTGCCGGGACGCTGTTCTGTCGGACTGTGGGTCGAGCAGCCGCGCGCGCCGAAAGCCTCCGACACAGCATTGTCGCAACGGCGTCTCGCCGAGATTGGTGTATGCGCAAGCGGCATGTCGACGGCTACGACCGTTATGGCCCCATCACCGATTTCCTTGGCTGTGCGGAGAATGTCCGGAAGTGAGGCACGAGAGGCGTGCTTCCCGCACCACGCGTCAGGGGCGGTGCCGAGGACGAAATCCTCAAAGGATGGAGCAGCGCGAATGAGACGCGGGCGGTCAGTCCCGGTTGAGACAAGCGCGACGCCGCTCGGATTTTTCTCCGACCACGCTGCGTCGATGCCGAGAACGAGGCTCATGTCTCCTTACGGCGCTTGCCGAGGAGGCGTAGGCGAAGCGCGTTGAGCTTGATGAAGCCTTGAGCGTCCTTCTGGTCGTAGGCGCCGGCGTCATCCTCGAAGGTCACGATCTTGCCGGAGTAGAGCGACTTCGGGCTCTTGCGGCCGACGACGATGACATTGCCCTTGTAGAGCTTGAGCGTGACTTCGCCTTCGACATGCTCCTGGCTCTTGTCGACCAGCGCTTGCAGCATCTCGCGCTCGGGCGAGAACCAGAAGCCGTAATAAACGAGCTCGGCGTAGCGCGGCATCAGCGAATCCTTGAGATGCATCGCCTCGCGGTCGAGGGTGAGCGATTCCATGGCGCGGTGCGCGACGTGCAGGATCGTGCCGCCAGGCGTTTCATAAATGCCGCGCGACTTCATCCCGACGTAGCGATTTTCGACGAGATCGACGCGGCCGACGCCGTTGTCGCGGCCAAGTTCGTTGAGCCGCATGAGCAGCGCAGAGGGGGACAGCGTCTTGCCGTCAATGGAGACAGGATCGCCTTTCGCGAAGCCGATGGTTACGATCGTCGCCTTGTCGGGCGCGTCCTCGGGCGACAAGGTGCGCTGATAGACGTAGGGCGGCGGCTCTTGCGCAGGGTCCTCGAGCACCTTCCCCTCCGATGAGGAGTGGAGCAGGTTGGCGTCGACCGAGAACGGCGCCTCCCCGCGCTTATCCTTGGCGACGGGGATCTGGTGCTTCTCGGCGAACTCGATCAGGTCGCTGCGCGACTTGAATTTCCATTCCCGCCAGGGCGCGATCACCCTGATGTCGGGGTTGAGCGCATAATAAGTGAGCTCGAAGCGCACCTGGTCGTTGCCCTTGCCGGTGGCGCCGTGAGCCACGGCATCGGCGCCGGTCTCGCGCGCGATCTCGATCTGGCGCTTGGCGATCAGCGGCCGGGCGATCGAGGTGCCGAGCAGATAGACGCCTTCATAGAGGGCGTTGGCGCGGAACATCGGAAACACGAAGTCGCGCACGAACTCCTCGCGCAGATCCTCGACGAAGATCTGCTTCACCCCCGCCAGCTCGGCCTTTTTCCGCGCAGGGCCGAGCTCCTCGCCCTGGCCGAGATCCGCGGTGAAGGTCACGACCTCGCAAGCATAGGTCTCCTGAAGCCATTTGAGGATGATCGAGGTGTCGAGCCCGCCGGAATAAGCGAGCACCACCTTCTTGATGTCGGTTGCCATGGGAGGCTCGCAAGAACGGTCGGGCGGTCAAAATCCGCCGCGACTATAGGCAGGTGCGGCCCTAGCGCAAGGGCTGGCGGCCTTGAGGAGGCAGGCTTTGCCCAAGTTTCGCCCCGGCGTGGTGCCAAGCCACGCCGCCACAAGAGGAGACACCCCCCAATGATACGTGAGTTCAAGAGAGCATCGATTTCCGGCATCGCGGTCGCGGCGCTGGTCAGTGTCAGCATCGTGCTGCCTTACCAACTCGCCGCAGCCGGCGTCCCGGGGCAGGGCCTTGGCGCGGGATCGCCGGCGGCCGGCACCTCGCTCGTGATCGAGGCCAAGCACGGCCACGCGGGCAAGGGCAAAGGCAAGAACATCCACGTGAACAAGAACATCCACGTGAACAAGAACATCCGCGTGAAGGGCGGAAAGAACTGGTACGTGAGGAGCTGGCGCCACAAGCCGTATTACGGCAGCGTCATCGCCGGGGTGGCGCTGGGCACGCTGATCGGCGTGACCGCCGCCGGCATCGCGCCTCCGCCGCCGGCGCCCAATCTCTGCTGGTATTGGAGCAACCCCTACCGGAACCAGGGCTACTGGGATTACTGCTACTAGTTTCACTCCGCGCGGAGCTGGTCGACCGCGACTCGAAGCTATGCGAAGGCCCGGTTCTCCAGGGAGAGCCGGGTCTTTTTCTTTTGACAGCGCAGCGGGCGACTAGAGGCAGGCGACGCGCTTGTGCAAATTCTGCCCGGCCTCCTTCAGCGTGCCGCCCGCATTGGCCAACGCGGCTCCTGCACCGGCAAGGAGCGCGCCTGTACCCCGATGCAGCGCCACCGAGAATCGCTCGATTCCCCGCTCGAGCCGCGCGTCATTGCGCCGTGCCGGGTCGAGCAGGAGCCGGTGCAGCGCGATCACGATCAGAATGGTGATGAC
>Ga0081455_10008833_pt1 | contig 10427 bp, 11 predicted proteins | sample TabmetS3T2R1_FD_70207 | JGI IMG/M metagenome (GOLD analysis project Ga0081455, IMG submission 70207) | Tabebuia heterophylla rhizosphere microbial communities from the University of Puerto Rico - S3T2R1 | ecosystem: Host-associated > Plants > Roots > Rhizosphere ... | reverse complement strand
TCGTCCTCGTCGTCGCCGCAGCCGCTGGCTGCGCCTTCCTCCTGCGTCCTCGCCAGCGACGAATCTGACTCGGCGATACATCCACGGAACTTCCGCGAGCGCCCACTAGTCGCCGAGCCGAGGCCTAGGCCCGCGCTCCGGCGGCGGCGACCGTGGCCGTCACCGGCAGGTGGTCCGAGATCGACGCGAACGGGGGGAAGCCGGGGTCGCCGTACCGGGGCACCGACACCGACTCCGGGTCCAGCCCGTCGCTGACGAACACGTAGTCGATGCGCCGGGTCGGTGGCTTGGTCGTCCCCGCCACCCAGGCCCGCCAGTTGGTCGGGCCCGGCTCGTCGGGCCGCAGGACGGCCCATACGTCCCGCAGGCCGGCCTCCTCGAAGCGGGCATGCACGGCGGACGCGGGGCGATCGTTCAGGTCGCCCGCCACGATCGCCGGCCGGCCCCGCTCGGCGATGCGACGGAGGACCGCGTCGGCCTCCAGCATGCGGATCGTGGCCGCATCGCCGGTGCTGAGGTGCACGTTGACCAACGTGACGAAGGTGCCTGCGCCGGGCTCGGCGCCGGGCGCGGGGTCGACGCGGACGGTGGCGACCTGCAGGATGCGGCGCCGCCAGCTCCAGGGCATCACGCGATGCGTGATCGCGTGGGTGCGGGCCAGGGCCGGCTGCGTGACGCCGATCACGGCCATGCCCTCGGGCCACGTGCGGATGGGCCAGTGCTTGAACCCCCAGCTCCGGCTCTCGGCGCCGAGCGATCGGGCAATGGCTCGGGCCTGGAAGAACTGAACCTCCTGGACCACGACCACATCGGCCGCCACCGCGCGGATGTGGTCGGCCACGGCACGGACATCGACGCCCTTGCTGCCCTTGAGGTTCCAACTGAGAACGTTCACGTCGTGCCACGCCCTTCCCGGCAAACCGATCCTGACGGTAGGCGACCTTCACGCGTTCCCCCGCCGCGTTCGTCGACAGCTTCAGGCTGTCTCAAGCTGCCGGTCTTACCCTGCGTGGGTCGGCGCCACAGCGGGTGACGCCGACTGCGGACCAGGAGGCGGACCCTGCATGAAACGAATCATCCTCGCTGTCGTCGCCGCGCTGACGCTGTTGCTCGGCGCCAGCGCCGCAGCTGCCGACCCCGACTTCGGCCCCGGCAACTCGTCCAAGGGACCGAACGACGGTGGTGCCAAGTGCCACCCACCCGGCCAGACGGTGGATGAGCCTGGCTGCAAGTAGACAACGCACTCGCGTCTCCGTCTGAGTACCCGGGTGTGCCCCAACGGGCATCGCCCTGACGAGACGGCGTTTGACGATTCGCTGCGGCGACGCAGGACGGCCCCTCGGGGTGCACAGGAAACCGGGGGGCCGTTCCGCGCCGGACGTCCCTACCCCCGGGCCGGCAGCGGACCGCGACGCGGCCCCAAGATCGTCAGAGCCGAGGGGCTCCGCCCGCGACCAGCAGCTCGGCGATCTGTACGGCGTTGAGCGCCGCACCCTTGCGGAGGTTGTCGTTGGACACGAACAGCGCGAGGCCGTGCTCGGCCGTCGGATCGCGGCGCACCCGTCCGACGTAGCACGGGTCGGTGCCGGCGGCCATCAACGGCGTCGGCATGTCCACGACCGTGACGCCGGGCGCTTCGGCGAGCAGCGCCAGGGCGCGCTCCGGGCTGATCGGTCGCTCGAAGTCGGCGTTGATCGACAGCGAGTGCCCGGTGAACACCGGGACCCGCACGCACGTGCCCGACACCGGCAGGTCCGGGATGCCGAGGATCTTGCGGCTCTCGTTGCGGAGCTTCTGCTCCTCGTCGGTCTCGCCGCTGCCGTCGTCGACGATCGAGCCGGCCAGGGGCAACACGTTGAAGGCGAGCGGCGCTGCGAACTTGACCGGCGCGGGCATGTCGATCGCGGCCCCGTCGAAGGTGAGCGCCGCCGCCCGGTCCGCAGCCTTGCGGACCTGCTCGTCGAGCTCGGCGGTGCCTGCGAGCCCGGCGCCAGAGGCGGCCTGGTAGCTGCTGACCACCAGGCGCCGCAGCCCGGCGTCCCGGTGGAGCGGCGCCAGCGCCGGCATGAACGCCATCGTGGTGCAGTTGGGGTTGGCCACGATGCCCTTGGGCATGGCGTCGAGCGCCCCGGGATTGACCTCGGACACCACCAGGGGGACGTCGGGGTCCATGCGCCACGCGGAGGAGTTGTCGATCACCGTCGCGCCGGCGGCCGCCACCCGGGGCGCCAGCGCCCGTGACGTCGACTTGCCTGCCGAGAACAGGGCGATGTCGATGCCCGACCAGTCGGCGCTGTCCGCGTCCTCGACGACGACGTCGCCGCCCTGCCAGGGAAGCGTGCGCCCGGCGGAGCGCGACGAGGCGAAGTACCTGATCTCCCCGACCGGGAACGAGCGCTCCGACAGCACCGAGCGCATCACGCCGCCGACCTGTCCCGTGGCGCCGACAACGGCCACGCGCACCAGTGAACTCATGCCGGAAGGCTACGGGGCCGGGCAGATGGGCCGGCAAATGGGTTGGCGCCGTCAGTCCGCGAGCTCGAAGGCCGCGTGCAGGCTCTGGACCGCCTGCTCGATCTGGTCCTCGCGGACGACGCACGACGTGCGGATCGCCGACGTGGAGATCATCTCGATGTTGATGCCCCCGCCGGCCAGGACCTCGAACATGGTGGCGGCGACGCCGGGGTTGGACTTCATGCCCGCGCCCACGATGCTCACCCGCGCGATGTCGCGGTCGGACGACACACCGGTGGCGCCGATCTCGGTGGCCAGGCGTTGGCACACCTCGGTGCCGGTCGTCAGGTCGTTCTTCGGAACCGTGAACGAGATGTCGGTCACGCCGTGGTCGGACACGTTCTGCACGATCATGTCGACGTTGACGCCCACGTCGGCGAGCTCGCGGAACAGGCGGGCTGCGATGCCCGGCTTGTCCGGCACCCCGGACACGGTGACCTTTGCCTCGCTCACGTCGTGGGTGACGGCGGAGACGATCGCCTGCTCCATCGATTGGTCCTCCTCGGTGATCCAGGTGCCCGGCTCCCAGGTAAAGGCCGAACGGACGTGCAGCTTGACCCCCCACCGGCGCGCGAACTCCACCGAGCGCATCGCCGGCTTGGGACAGCCGGTCGCCGTCATCTCGAGCATCTCCTCGAAGGACACCTGGGTCATACGCCGGGCCTCGGGGACCAGGCGAGGGTCGGCGGTGAACACGCCGGGCACGTCGGTGTAGAGCTCACACGCCTCGCCCTCGAGCGCGTGACACAGGGCCACGGCGGTCGTGTCGGACCCGCCGCGGCCGAGGAATGTGATGTCGTGGTCGGTGGATACCCCCTGCGCGCCGCCGACGACGGGCACCCGGCCGGCCTCGATCGCCTTGCGCAGCCGGTCGGGGCGCAGCTCGATGATCTTGGCGTTGGTGTGCTTCGTGTCGGTGATGAACCCCGCCTGACTTCCGGTGAAGCTGTCGGCCGGGACGCCGATCGCGTGCAGCGCGATGCACAGCAGGGCCATCGCCTTGCGCTCGCCGGCCGTGATGAGCATGTCCATCTCCCGGCCGGGCGCAACGTCCGAGACGTCGCCGGCAAGGCGGATCAGGTCGTCGGTCTCCTTGCCCATGGCGCTCACCACCACGACCGGGTCGTCGCCCCGGCGCTGCGTGCGCGCGACGTGATCGGCGACCTCGCGAATGCGATCGGGATCCGCGACCGAGGTGCCGCCGAACTTCTGGATCACGAGGGACACGAGCCGTGAACGTACCTGTGGTGGGGCGCGTCGATCGAACCCCTTCCCCGTTCCGGGAAGGTCGGGTGCTGAGAAGGGTCGCCCGCCTACGAAATGTCAGCCGAGGTGGGAGGGGCTCTCGACGAGCGCCCTCCAGCCCTCGAGCCGCGCGATGGCCTCCGGCACGTCGAGCTGCAGGAGCGCGCAGATGGCTCGCAGGTCGTCGCGGCGGATGGTCAACACGCGGCCGTTGTAATCGCCGCGCTCGATGATGATCGAGCGGACGAATCGCTGGACCGGCGCGGCCTCGGGCACCCGGTTGAGCGCCTCGAGGTCGAGCACGAGCTTTGGCGGACCCTCGGTCGCCGGGGTCTGTTCCCCGAGCAGAACCGACACGGGCACGTCGTAGAACTCGGCGAGCTCGTGCAGCCTCGGGAGGCTCAGGGTGCGGAAACCCCGCTCGTAGGCCCCGATGGCCGATGCGCTCCAGCGCCCGGCCGACTGGCGTTCGACGTCGTCGAGGGACATGTGCCGCGCCTTGCGCAGCGCACGTAGCCGTCGACCGACTTCGATCGTCACGTTGGAGGCCGTGGTCTCTTCTTCTTCGTTGTTGTTCATCTGGTTCTTGGTGTAATGGTCCGTCCTGGGAACCGCCTCGGGGGTGATTCTCCCACGTTCCGCTCCGAATCGTGCAGTCGGGACCCGCTTGGGTGGTCACGGCACCCGGCAGCGACTGCAGCAGCAGCGGCGCTGATCGCTAGCCTTGCGGCCTCGTGGGCACAGTGAAACGTGAGCGCCAGAAGCAGGGGAAGCAGGCCAGGTCGGTCGCCGAGCAGGCGGCCGCCAAACGCCAGAAGACCAAGCGCACCGGTGTCCGGCTGGGCATCGCGCTGGTGGTCGTGCTGGCGGCGGCGTTCGCGTATTCGCTGCTGACCCGCGACGACGGTTCGTCCGACAACACCGAGACGGCCGACACGACCACGACGGCCGCCGGCGACCAGACCACGACCACGGTCGCCTACAGCAACCCCGACCTGGCGGCCCAGGTCCTGGCCCGCGAGCCGCCGGTCCCGGCGAACGCGCCCGCCGACACGCCCCCGGACGCGGTCAACGCCAAGACGCTCATCGAGGGCCAGGGCGAGGGCGCGGCGGTGGGCGACACCGTCACGGTGCACTACGTGGGCGTCCTGGCCGACGGCACCGAGTTCGACCAGTCGTGGTCGCGCGGCCAGCCGTTCGTGGTGGAGAACCTGGGACAGGCCAGCGTCATCCCGGGATGGAACGAGGGGCTGGTCGGGGCCAAGATCGGCGAGCGCCGCCGGCTCGAGATCGGGTACAACAAGGCGTACGGCGCCGCCGGCAGTCCCCCCCAGATCCCTGCGAACGCCCCACTGGCGTTCGAGATCGACGTCGTCGACATCACGAAACCCGGCGGCTGACCGGCCACCAGGTCTCAGCCGGGCAGCGCAGCGAGATCCGCTTCGTGCCCGTCGATCCAGACGCTGACCTTGCCCGCGCCCTGCGCCCGCCAGGCGGCCGTCCGGGGAGGCCCACCGTCCCGGATCAGCGCCGTGCGCTCGTCGACCATCGCCACCGGCACCCCGGCCGGTGCGAGCTGGCGGGTGCGATGCAGCTTGTCGTCCGACCAGGTGTCGGCGCGGGGGACCAGGCCGAGCTGGCCGACCAGCCCGAGGCCCACGGTGTAGGCGCCGCCCCGGGGATCGACCATCGGATCGCACAGGACCATCGCGCCGGCCGCCGTCCCGGCGACGACCGCCCCCTCGTTCCACGTCGTCACCAGCGCGTCCCACAGGGGGGTGTGCAGCAGCACCGAGCGCAGGTGCATCGGCGACCCGTCGGCGAGGTAGACGAACCGGGCGGCCCGAACGGCGGCCACGTGGGCCTCGTCGTGGGCGCCGGCACGATCGACGGCCATCACCGGACGCACCCCCGCGCCGAGCGTCGCGAACCAGTCGGTGGCGGCGGCCACTGCGTGGTCGGGGTGCTCGTAGGCCGCGGCGGTCGGCAGGACCGCGACCTCGTCGGCGCCGGCGGCGGCGAGGAGCTCACGGTCGAAGTCACAGCCCGGGGTCCAGGCGCCGCCGCCTACGAGGGCCAAGGGTCCGCTCACACCCGTTTTCTACGCGGGAACGGTCGTCCCCGCGGCCATTCCGGCGAGGAAAGCGGGGAAGGCGGCTTTGGGCACCGGTGGTTACCGTTCGGTAGCCTCCGGCGATGGCTGTGGAGAGGGTCGGCATCGTCGGGTCGGGGATCATGGGCTCGGGCGTGGCCGAGGTGGCCGCCCGGGCCGGGATGAGCGTCGTCCTGCGCTCGCGCAAGCAGGAGTCGGCCGATGCCATGGTGGCCGAGCTGGAACGCTCGCTGGCCAAGCAGGTCGAGCGGGGCAAGCTCGACGAGTCCGAGGCCAGCGCAGTGAGCGCCCGCGTCAGGGCCACCGCCGACCTCGAGGCCCTGGCCGAGTGTGACCTCGTCGTCGAGTCGATCGTCGAGGACCTCGAGACCAAGAAGCAGCTGTTCATGGAGCTCGACCGGCTGGTGAAGGACGGCGCCATCCTCGCCACCAACACGTCGACGCTCCCGGTGGTGGAGATGGCGATCGTCACCAATCGCCCCGAGCGGGTGTGCGGGATCCACTTCTTCAACCCGGCACCGGCCATGAGCCTGGTGGAAGTCGTCCGGACCCTGCTCTCCAGCGAGGCGACCATCGCCGAGGCGACTGCATTCGCCGAGGCCTGCGGCAAGTCCCCGGTCGTTGTGGAGGACCGGGCCGGCTTCATCGTGAACGGGCTGCTGTTCCCGTACCTCAACAACGCCGTGCGCATGCTCGAGAACCGCACCGCCAGCCGCGACGACATCGACGCCGCGATGAAGGGTGGTTGCAACTTCCCGATGGGCCCGCTGGCGCTGCTCGACCTCGTCGGCCTCGACACGTCGCTCGCCATCCTCGACGCCCTGTACACGGAGTTCCGCGATCCCAACTACGCGGCTGTGCCGCTGCTCAGGCGGATGGTGGCCGCCGGCCACCTGGGCAGGAAGTCGGGCCGGGGCTTCTACGAGTACGCGAGCGCCCGCTAGCGCGCCCGGGAAACCTGCCGCGGGATCGGGTGCTCCGGCGACCATTCCCGCGGCAAGAATCGTCGGCGTGCGCCCGCACGCCAAGGCCAACCTCCCGGATCTCGACGAGCTGGCGGCGTCCGCCCGTCGCGCCGGCCGCCGCGCGGTGGTGAGCGGGCGTTGGCTGGCCGAAACCGTGGTCGACGTGGCGCCCCGCCTGCCCGTGCGCGACGCCGACCGGCTCTCGGCGCAGTACGACGGGCTGACGGGCGACGATCTGGCCCGTGAGCTCGTGCGGTCGGCCGGCCGGGTGTCCGGGGGGATCGCGGCCACCACCGGGGGCATCATCGCCGCCCAGGAGCTGACGGTCGCAGGCCTGATCCTGATCCCCTTCGAGCTCGCGGCCGAGACCGCTCTGGTGGTGGCGACCGAGGTGAAGCTCGCGGCCGAGCTGCACCACGTGGCCGGCCGCCCGCTCCCGGGTGCGCCACACCAGCGGGCCGGCGCGGCGCTGGTGGCGTGGATGTCGGGCCGGGCCGTGCCGGCGAACCGGGTCGTCGCCACCGTCAGGGGCGACATGCTCGGGCGGGCCGGCCGCCAGGAGCTCCGGGAGGTGCTGCGCCGCCGCTTCGCGCGCAACCTCACGACGCTCGCGCCGATGCTCACCGGGGCAGCGGCCGCCGGCTACCTCAACCGCAGAGCGACGCTCGACATCGGCGGCCGGCTGGCCATCGACCTCGGGCTGGACCGGCGCTCCGGTTGGGGGGCCAACAGCCGCGCCCCCTCCGGCCGGTGATGCCCGTCGAGCCCGCCCCGACGCCGTGGGCGTTCCCGCCTGTCGAGGAGGCGGACAGCGACGGCCTGGTCGGGGTCGGCGCCGACCTCGAACCCGGAACGATCCTGGCGGCGTACCGCCGCGGCCTGTTCCCGATGCCGGTGGGGCGCCGGGGGACGCTCGGCTGGTGGTCACCGGATCCCCGCGCCGTGCTGCCGCTGGACCGGCTGCACGTCAGCCGGTCCCTCCGGCGGAGCCGGCGCCGATTCGAGATCCGGGTCGACACGGCGTTCGACGCGGTCATCGAGGCGTGTGCCGACCCCGCGCGGCCCCACGGCTGGATCAGTCCGGAGGTCCGGTCCGCCTACACCCGGCTGCACGAGCTGGGGTGGGTCCACTCCGTGGAGGCGTGGGACCGCGACGACGGCGAGCTCGCCGGTGGCCTGTACGGCGTCGCGATCGGCGGGCTGTTCGCCGGCGAGTCGATGTTCCACCGCCGGACCGACGCCTCCAAGGTCGCGCTGGTCGGCCTGGTCGACTTGCTGCGCGACGGCGAGGGCGTGCCGGGGACGCCGATCCACCGCCTGCTCGACGTCCAGTGGATGACCGACCACCTCGCGCAACTCGGCGCGGTCGAGGTCGTGCGCGACGAGTACCTCGAGATGGTGAGGCGGGCAGTGGATTGCCCACCGCCCTCAGCGTTCGTCGGCTGACGCGGATCGTCGCCCGGTTGTGACCGCGCGGTAAGTCGGGCGACCATGGACGACATGACCGAGAGCGAGGCGCACCTGGCCCAGCCGGATCGCCCCTGGATGATGCGGACGTACTCGGGTCACTCGACGGCACGGGCCAGCAACGAGCTCTACCGCACCAACCTGGCGCGGGGGCAGACCGGCCTGTCCATCGCCTTCGACCTTCCCACGCAAACCGGCTACGACCCCGACGACCCACTGGCCCGCGGCGAGGTCGGCAAGGTCGGCGTGCCGGTGGCCCACCTCCGGCACATGAGTGAGCTGCTCGACGGCATCCCGCCGGGCGAGATGAACACGTCCATGACGATCAATGCCACCGCCGCCTGGCTCCTGGGGCTCTACGTCGCCAACGCCGAGCGCCAGGGCGTGGCGTCGAAGGAGCTGCGCGGCACCACCCAGAACGACATCGTCAAGGAGTACCTGTCTCGCGGCACCTACATCTTCCCGCCACTGCCGTCGCGCCGGCTCATCGTCGACATGGTGGCGTTCTGCTCGGAGTGGATCCCGCTCTGGAACCCGATGAACGTGTGCTCGTACCACCTGCAGGAGGCCGGAGCCACGCCGACGCAGGAGATCGCCTACAGCCTCGCCACCGCAGTGGGCGTGCTCGACGCCGTCCGCGAGTCCGGGCAGGTCCCCGAGGAGCGGTTTCCCGCGGTGTTCGCCTCCATCAGCTTCTTCGTCAACGCGGGGATCCGGTTCATCGAGGAGACCTGCAAGATGCGGGCGTTCACGCGGCTGTGGGACCGGATCGGCCTGGAGCGCTACGGCGTCACCGATTCCAAGGCCCGGCGCTTCCGCTACGGCGTGCAGGTGAACAGCCTGGGCCTCACCGAGGTGCAGCCCGAGAACAACGTGCAGCGGATCGTGCTGGAGATGCTGGGGGTGACCCTGAGCCGGGACGCCCGGGCGCGCTCGCTCCAGCTGCCGGCATGGAACGAGGCATTGGGCCTGCCGCGCCCGTGGGACCAGCAGTGGGCGCTGCGCATGCAGCAGGTCCTGGCGTACGAGACCGACCTGCTCGAGTACCCCGACGTCTTCGAGGGATCGAAGGTCGTCGAGGCCCGGACCGCCGAGCTGGTGGAGTCGGCCACCGCCGAGCTCGACGACGTGCTGGCCCTGGGCGGTGCGTTCGAGGCCGTCGACGAGCTCAAGGGCCGCCTGGTCCGCAGCCATGCCGAGCGCCTGCGCCGCATCGAGGACGGCGAGCTGACCGTTGTCGGCGTCAACCGCTTCACCGAGACCGCCCCGTCGGCGCTGGTCCAAGATGGTGACGAGCACTTCCTCAGGGTCGATCCGGCCCTGGAGGCGCAGACGATCGCCGAGGTGCAGGCGTGGCGCTCCGAACGCGACAACGACGCGGTCAAGCGGTCGCTCGACCAGCTGCGCAGCGCCGCCGAGTCGGGCGACAACGTGATGCCCGCGACGATCGACCTCGCCCACGCCGGCGGGACGACGGGGGAGTGGGCCGGCGTGCTGCGCGAGGTGTTCGGCGAGTACCGGGCACCCACGGGCGTGGGCGCCGCGGTCGGTGCGGCCGGGGGATCGGCCGGGCTGCGGGCGATCGCCGAGCGGGTGAAGGCGCTGCCGGGTGGCCCGCCGCGGCTCCTCGTGGCCAAGCCGGGCCTCGACGGCCACTCGAACGGAGCCGAGCAGATCGCGGTGGCCGCCCGGGACGCGGGCCTGGAGGTGATCTACCAGGGCATCCGCCTCACGCCCGAGCAGATCGCGGCCGTGGCGGTGGAGGAGGACGTCGACGTCGTCGGCCTGTCGATCCTCTCGGGGTCCCACCTGGACCTGGTGCCGCAGGTGGTCCGCCTGGTCCGCGCCGGCGGCGTCGAGGCACCGGTGGTGGCCGGCGGCATCATTCCCGAGGAGGATCGCCAGCCCCTGCTCGACGCTGGCGTCGCCGCCGTCTACACGCCCAAGGACTTCGAGCTGGTCCGCATCATGAACGACATCGTCGACCTGGCCACCGCGGCCCGGGGTCGGTGACGACCCGGCCGGGCGATAACGAGGCGTCAAATCGGGCGGCCGGGTGTATCGGTCGCGTGAAGGCGCTCCCACTTGAGCGCCCGGCAGCGGTAGGCCGGAGACATGGAAGC
>Ga0081455_10008832_pt1 | contig 10427 bp, 13 predicted proteins | sample TabmetS3T2R1_FD_70207 | JGI IMG/M metagenome (GOLD analysis project Ga0081455, IMG submission 70207) | Tabebuia heterophylla rhizosphere microbial communities from the University of Puerto Rico - S3T2R1 | ecosystem: Host-associated > Plants > Roots > Rhizosphere ... | reverse complement strand
ACTCGAAGGGGTACGGCTTCATCAGCCCCGACGAGGGCGACAAGGATCTCTTCGTTCACCACACGTCGATCGCGGGTGACGGCTACAAGTCGCTCGCCGAAGGGGCGAAGGTGGAGTACGAGGCAGCCGAGGGTGCGAAGGGCCCCGAGGCGAAGAACGTCACCACTGTCGGTTAACCGAGCGTCAGCGCGCGCCGCAGCCGCGGCACGCGCTACGTGGTTGAACGTGCCAACCGAGGGTAGGAGGGGTTCATGGGAAGTAACAGACGGCAGCAGACGATCAACAAGCGCAACCGCGAGCGAGCGGTTGCCGAGAAGCGTGCACTGAAGCTCCAGCGCAAGCAGGAGAAGCGCGAGGCCGCGCGCAACGGTGAGCCGTGGCCGCCCCCCGAGCAGACACCGCTCGAGCCCGACGGCGACGCCGCACCGTAAAGGGCTCGGTCACGCGAGAAGCAGCGGTCGCCGGTTGACGGCTTCCTGGGCTTCGCGCAGGCTCACGCAGTGGCGCCGGAGACCAGGTACGCGAAAAGCGGCGACGTCCACATCGCCTATCAGGTCGTCGGCGACGGGCCGGTCGACCTCGTCTTCGTGCCGGGCTGGATCACGCACGTCGAGCTCTCGTGGGACGAGCCGCTCGAGGCGGCCTTTCGCCGCCGGCTCGCGGGATTCTCCCGGCTGATCCTCTTCGACAAGCGCGGCACCGGGCTCTCCGACCGCGTGCCCGTCGACCAGCTGCCGATCCTCGAGGAGCGGATGGACGACGTCCGCGCGGTCATGGATGCGGTCGGTTCGGAGCGCGCGGCGCTGATGGGCGTCTCCGAGGGCGGCGCGATGAGCGCGCTCTTCGCCGCCACCTACCCGGAGCGGACGGCTGCGCTGATCCTCTACGGCTCCTTCGCGCGCGCGGGGGCAGCCCTGCTCGGCCAGGACGAGCTCGACGCGCGCCTGCGCGAGCTCCAGGAGAACTGGCCGGACGCGATCGACCCGAGCGTCCCAGCGCCCACGCTTGCCGCCGACCCGAGCTACCGCGACAGCTGGCGCACGTTCATCCGTCACGCCGCGAGCCCGGGCGCCGCGCTCGCGCTGCTGCGGATGAACAGCCAGATCGACGTCCGCGATGTGCTGCCGACGATCAGCGCGCCAACGCTCGTCCTCTACCGTCGCGACGCGCGTTTCGGCCACGGCGCGGCCGCGTGGCGGCAGGCCGGCGAGGATCCGATCACGCCGCGCGGTGAGGCCGAGTACCTGGCCGAGCACATCCCGGGTGCACGGTTGGTCGAGCTTCCGGGGGGCGACCACCTGCCGTGGGTGGGCGAGCCGGACGCGGTGCTAGGCGAGGTCGAGGAGCTCCTCACCGGCGTCCGCACCGCGCCGGAGCCGGACCGCGTGCTCGCGACGATCCTGTTCACGGACATCGTCGGCTCGACCGCGCTGGCCGCCCGGCTCGGCGACCGCGAGTGGGGCGACCTCCTCGAGCGCCACAACGCGCTCGTGCGCCGGCAGCTCGAGCGCTTCCGCGGCCGGGAGCTCGACACCGCCGGCGACGGCTTCGTCGCCTCGTTCGACGGCCCCGCACGCGGCATCCGCTGCGCGGCGGCGATCGCCGAGTCGGTGAGCGCGCTCGGCCTCTCGATCAGAGCAGGCATCCACACCGGCGAGGCCGAGCTGGTCGACGGCAAGCTCGCGGGGATCGCTGTCCACATCGCCGCCCGCATCGCGTCCCTCGCCGACGCCGACGAGGTGCTCGTCTCGAACACCGTCAAGGACCTGGTGATCGGCTCGCGGATGACCTTCGCCGACCGCGGGGCCCACGAGCTGAAGGGCGTGCCCGGCCAGTGGAGCCTGTTCGCGGTCGACGCCGCTTCGGCTACCTGAGCACGCGCCGCGCGCCCGCGAACGCCGGGCGGAGCTGCGCCAGCGGCACGTAGTGGACGCGTTCGCCCGTCTGCGGCGCCGAGATCGCGGCACGCCTGGAGACCACGAGCTGGACGTGGCCCCCGCCCTCGGTGAAGAGCAGGTCACCGGGGCGCAGGCGCGCGAAGCGGATCGGCCGGCCGGCACGCAGCTGGTCCCACGAAGAACGCGGGATCGTCCAGCCGATCGAGCGGTAGGCGGCATAGACCAACCCCGAGCAGTCGAAGCCGGTCGCGCGCGAGGTGCCGCCCCAGCTGTAGGGGACGCCGAGCTGGTGCCGGGCAAAGGCGACGACCCTTCGAGCGAGCTTCTGCACGCGGGGGGCGTGGGGAGACTTGGTGCCCGAGGAAGGCCATTTCGTCTTGGCGAAACCGGCTTTCGGGAGAGCCGTGGCGATGGTCGCAAGCAGCACGAGCACGAGCAGCGGGCGGCGCATCGGGCCTACATCGGCGAGACCCGAGCTTCCTCAAGCGAGTGTCCCTCGTTCGAGGGATCCCCGCCGCGGTGACGGCCCGGCGACCGAGCGAAGCCCGGCCGCAGCCGGGCTTCGCTCACGGCCGGCGCTCTGATCCGCTACTCGGGCGTGTAGAGCTCCGCGTCCGCCAGGGGGTCGTCGCAGACGTACAGGCCGCAGTACCTGATCTTGCGGCCGCCGGCGTAGAGGACCTGCCCGTTCGGAAGCAGCGCGGCTGCGGCCGAGGCGTACGGAAAGACCATCGGGCCGGTCGCCGTCCAGGTGCCGGTCGCGGGCGAGTAAACGTCGCCTGTGCCACCGCCGGCGACGAGCACGCGTCCGTCCTGCAGGCGCACCGCCGGCCCCCCATGCGGGGCGTTCATGCTTCCGGTGGCGCTCCAGCGGTTCGAGGCCGGGTCGTAGAGCTCGGCGGAGTCTCCGGCGAGCCCGTTCGGGTTGCCGCCGCCGGCGAGCAGCACTCGACCGTCGCTCAGGAGAGCCGCACCCGCACCCTCGCGTCCGGTCGCCATCGTCCCCCCGCGGTCCCAGCGCCCGCGCGTGGGGTCGAAGAGCTCCGCATTCCTCGGGTAGCCGGCCGAGTTCGCGCCGCCGGCGACCAGTACAGTCCCGTTCGGCAGCAGCGTCGCCGTGTGATCACGGCGGGCCGTCCGGAGGCTGCCGGTCAGCGTCCAGCGGCCGGTCGCCGGGTTGAAGAGCTCGGCGCTGGCCTGGATTCCGCCGAGGGAGTTGCCGCCGACGACCAGCACGCGCCCGTCTCTGAGCAGGGTTCCGGTGAACGAGATCCGGCCGACATTCATGCTTCCGGTCCGAGTCCAGCTGTTCGTCGCCGGGTTGTAGATCTCGGCCCTCCCGCTGTACCAGCCGCCTCCGGCGACGAGCACGCGACCGTCGGCCAGACGCACCGCGACGATTAGCCCGGCCGGCTCGCTGAGCGTGCCCGCCGGCGACCAGGTACCGGTGGCCGGGTTGTACAGCTCCGCAGTGGATACCTCCGCTCCGCCGACCACGAGCACGCGCCCGTCGGCGAGTCGCGTCGCGGTGGCGGTGTAGCGCGCAGCGGCCATGCTCGCCGTCGCCGCCCAAGTGCCGGTCGTCGTGCTCGGAGACGCCGCCCGGCCATCGTCTCTGGGCGACCTCGACGCGGCGCTCGAAGCGAGCGCCGGCACCGCGAGCGTAAACAACGCGCAGACAGCCGACGCCAGCAACCTCGTACTCATGGCGCTCCCCCCTTTGCTCACCTTTGATCGAGACGAGAATGGCACCAACTGCCGGGCCCTGGGGTTACGAAACCCTTAAACCGTGACCGGCCCCCACAACGCGAAGCCCCGCGCTAGCGGGGCTTCGCTCACACCGTTAGGCGACGTGCGCTAGAGCCGGTCGTCCGACCGCGCGGTCTGGCCGCGGCCGTAGTAGCCGCCCAGCTCGTCGCGGTACTTCTGGTCCCGGAACGTCTGCTCGTCGAACTCCGGCGCGTTCTTGATCTCGTCCTTGTCGCGGTTGACGAAGATCGTCTCCGCGTCCGGGTCGATGTCCCGGATCACGCCGGCCGGGATCATGACCTTCTTGCCGAAGATCCACGGTCCCGTGTCGACGATGACGAAGCTGCTGCCGATCTCGTTCGTCGCCTCGTCGACCTTGCCGATGTCGCCGTCCATCGCCTCGACCTTGAAGCCGGTGAGGTCGACGGTCGGCGGCGTGTCGATCGTGTAAGTCCACATCTCAGTGGTCGTCATTGACTGCACCCCCTCGCTCGCTTTCGTTTCCATTCGCGTACCCCGAGAACACGACGCCAAACAGAAAAAACCGGCTGATTTGCAGGGAATTTTTAAGTCTTGGGCCGGTACCACTCGGCAGCCGCGCGCCGGTTGCGGAGCCAGACGGCGATGCCGATCGAGATCGGCAGGACGACGATCAGCGCGAGGACGGCGAGCGGAACCGCGAGCCACAGCGCGCCTGCACGTGAGCCCGTGCCAGCCGACTCGACCGCAGCATCTCGCTTCGCCGCCTTGTTCCCCGGCAGCTTGTGCACCTTCGGCGGGCCTTCGCTCAGCGCGGACGCCGAGTCCGACGCGGCCGCCGAGCCGGGGCCGTGGAACTTCGTGATCATCCAGTAGTCGACGCGCCAGCGGTCGTCACGGCCCTTGACGACGTCGACCTCGGCCGTCGCGACCGAGTAGCCCGACCCCGGCTTCGGGAAGACGAGCACCTCGAGGCCGACCTTGCGCGGGTACGAGTAGTTGACGACGTCCCAGGCGCCCTGGCCGTGGCGCGCCGCCGGGTACGGCGTGACGGGAATGTCGCCGGTGCTCCACTCCTTGCGCGTCATCCCGGAGCGCAGGCTCGGGCCGGCGATGTCCCACGAGCTCCCGACGTCCTTCCGGGCGACGGCGGTGCCGATGAACTGCGCGAGCGCCTTTCGCACCTGGCGCTTCTTCGCAGCCGTGAACGGCACCTGCTTGGGTTCGGCGTACCCCGTGTCCGCGACCGCGGGCCCGGTCGCCTCGCCCTTCGAGCCGGGGCTCGAGAAGTGGACGCCCAGATAGATCAGCGGGACCGCGAGGACGACGGCGACCGCGGGGATCAAGAGCCTGCGCCGCCGGCGGGGCGAGTCGAGGACGCTCCACACGACGGTTACTAAGACGCACGCGCCGACCGCGAGGTTGGTCAGTATCGGCGTCATGGGAGCGGCGTTCGGCTGGGGTGCGGTGGCCGCGTCGTCGCTCGTCCTCGGGATGCTGCTCGGCCTGCTGCGGCCCTGGCCGAGCCGGCTGATCGGGCTCGTGCTCGCATTCGGTGCGGGAGCCCTGATCAGCGCCGTCAGCTTCGAGCTGTTCGAGGAGGGCGTCCAGGTCGGCGGCGCAGCGGCGGTCGGGATCGGGCTCGGAGCCGGCGCGGTCGTCTACTTCGTGCTCGCCCGCGCGGTCGAGAGCATCGGCCCGGGCGGCGGCTCGGGCGGGACGGCGCTCGCGCTGGGAGCGTTCCTCGACGGCATCCCGGAGCAGATGGTGCTGGGCATCGGGATCGCGGCCGGCGAGGGGGTGAGCGTCGCGCTGCTCGTCGCGATCTTCGTCTCGAACCTCCCCGAGGCGATCGGCTCGGCGATCGACATGCGCGAGGCGGGAACGGCGGTGCGTTCGATCCGTCTGCTCTGGCTCGGCGTCGCCGCCCTGTGCGCGCTCGCGACGCCGCTGGGCTACGCGCTCGCGGAAGGCACCGGCGGGCACTTCCAGGCCGGGATCAACGGCTTCGCCGCCGGCGCGCTGATCGTGATGCTCGTCGACTCGATGATCCCGGAGGCGACCTCGAAGAGCGGCCGCGTCGCCGGCCTCGCGACCACCCTCGGCTTCGCGGTTGCGGCGGGCTTGTCGACGCTCTCAGCCTAGTCGCGCCGGGTCCCGCGCCAGGGCCCCGGCACGAAGTCCAGCACGACGTTCACGGCCCAGACGATGATCGTCGCCCAGACCAGGGCCATGAAGCCATGGATCTCGAAGCCACTCACGAAGAGATCGGTCAACCAGAGCATCAGCATCGAGACGCCGAACCAGATCAGGCCGAGCGTGATGAACGCGAGCGGCAGGGTCAGCAGCCGCAGGAACGGCTTGAGAATCGTGTTCAGGATCCCAAACAGGAGCGCAGCCGTGATCAGGTCGCCCGGCGAGTCGACCTCGACGCCGCTAAGGACCGCCACCACGACCCCCAGCACGACGGCGTTGGCGACCCAGGAGAGGACGAGCTGCTTCGCGAGGCGGATCATCGGCTCTGGGATTGCGAATTCGCCGTCGAGGGCGAAGTGCCTTTCGTCTCCGACATGACGTCGTCGTGGAAGAGCTGCAGCTGCTCGCCGAGTGTCGGCAGACCGTCGATCGTGATTCCCGCCCAGCTCTCGACGAGGAACGGGTCGGCGAACGTCACGAGGACGTGCCCGAAACCGCTCGGGGCGAAGTCGCGCTCCAGCCAATCGAGCCAGTCCTGCGCGGTGCCGGCGACCGTGAGGGCGTCGGTGGCGTCCCGCGGCGTGAGCTCGAGCGCCTGCTTCACGTCACCTCGTGCGAACGCCTCGACCGCGGGCTCGACCGCCGCCGGGTCGACACCGTTTCGCTCCAGCAGCTCGCGCGGCATAGCCGAGATGTAGAACGCCGCGACGATGCGAGCAGCCTCGCGGGCAGGACCGGCGTCGGGGGCGATGGCGCCGAGCACGTTGTTCGCGAGGTCCAGCTCGGTCCAGTCGCGGCCGGCCTTTTCGGCCCCGCGGCGGAAGGCCGCCGCGGTGAAGTCGAGCGCCTCGCGGGAGTACGCGCACGCAGTGTGCAGCCCGGCGGCGATCTCGCCGGCGAGCTCGAACGAGCGCGGGCCGCGCATCCCGCCGAGCTTGATCGGGAACGGCCGCTGCACCGGCCGCGCCGCGGTGAACAGGCCCGAGTACCGGTAGTGGGCGCCTTCGTGGTCGATCGTCCCGTCGGCCAGGAACCTCGACATCACCTCGTGCGCCTCGCGCAGGCGCGCGATCGGCTTCATCCCGGCAAGCTCGACGCCGTACTGCTGCAGCATCGCGAAGTTGCCGGTGCTGAAGACCAGCTCGGCACGGCCGCCGGTGAGCTCGTCGAGCGTCGCGGCCTGCTGCGCGATGATCGTCGGGTCCTTGAGGATCACGTGCGTGACCTCCGGCCCCATCCGCAGCCTGGAGGTCCGCGCAGCCGCCGCCGCGAACAGCGCCCACATGTCCTTGTGGTACGTCTCGTCGGCGCTGTAGCAGGCCCAGTACCCGAGCCGGTCCATCAGCTCGATCAGGTCGAGGAGCTCGTCGAGCGGCTGATCCGGGAGAAGCTGGTAGCTGAAGCGCACGGGCGATGATCCCACGCGCTGGAGCGATCGGCGGAGAAGCCCGCCCGTGGAGGGCTTCTCCGCCTCGATATCCAGCGTGCGTTATCCGGCCGCGGCGCGGTACGCCTTGCCGTAGTTCGAGTACGCGCTCTTGTACGCACCGGCAGCCCTTGCCGCGTCGCCGGCCGCGAGGAACGACTCGGCGTTCCCCACGCCCTGGCCGGTCGCCAGCATCTTGGCGATCGTGTCGGCCACGATCGAGCGGGCCAGGTTGAGGTAACCGCCGTTGGCCTCCGGCACCTCGAAGAGCGCCAGCGGGTGGTTGCCCGGGTCGGCGAGGTCGTCCTCGATGTGGATGCGAAGGTTGAGCGCCCCCTGGTCGGAAACCGTGATCGTCAGGTTGTCGAGCTTGGTGTTCGCGGAGTCGAGCTTGTTGTTCACGACGATGGAGTTGGCCGTGAACTCGTTGTTGAACGCGGTCACGCTGTTCTGCAGGTTGTTCACGTTCGTGAGGAGCGTGTTCACGCTCGTCTGGGTTGCCCGTGTCGAGACCGCGACGTCGAGCCTGGAGTTCACCAGTGTGCTCAGCGCGGTCAGGTTGGTGATGAGCGCGTTCACGCTCACCTGGGTGGCCCGCGTCGAGACCTGGACATCCAGGTTCTGAGTCACCAGCGCCTGATGATCGGCGTCATCGCACGCTTGAGCGATGTTGTAGAGGTGCTCGAAGGCCCGCTGGGTGGCGTGCACGCCGGCCCAGACGCCCACGGCGATTAACCGCACCGGCACAGAGATGAGGTCGCTGGGGACAGCCTCGAGGACCGCGTCCGCTGCGAGCGAAGCGTCGGCCGCAATCTCGACGTCGGTCTGGGTGAAGCCCGCCGCGCGGGCCGTAGGACAGTCGTCGGGAGTGATCATGAACGACTTCGCCGGCGTCGCCTTCATACGCGTGGCGAGCCTGTCCATCGTCACAGGAAGCGTGCGCCACTTCGGATACGCCGAGAAGCTCTTCTGGAGCACCGCGAGCTGCTCGGGTGTCATGGTCGCGACGGCCGCGCGGGCTCTTGCGAAGCTGCCCGCCGGTGTGAACCCGATCGACCTGAACGCTGCCCGCCCCATCGGTGTCGCTTGCACCTTCATCGCGGCACGCTGCATCTGGACCAGGTAGGTCGTGAACTCCCGCCGGAACTGTGCCTGGCCCGACTGGTGTGCCTTACCGGTCGCCGACGACGCGGTGAGCGCCAGAACGGCGGCGAGCACGGCGGCAAGGACGAAAACTGCAAAGGAACGGTGAAGCATGCGGCCGCAGAGAGAACGTGGACTCATGGGTCCCTCCCCTCATGATGTGGTCGGTCCGAACGCCGGAGGCCTGCCAAAACGCGGGGTGTCCACGGGCCTGTACCCCGGACGCCATCGCCCGACGATGTCTGGCCACGGCCGCTGATGACCCGGTCCATCGAGAGGTGCGACGGCGGTGCGCCGGCAACCTGACGGCATCCATCGATTGTCCCGCGGAGCCCACAAAAGTCAAGGTAGCCGTGGACTCGAACGCGACGACGTCGAGACGCTCAGCGCTCGTCGACTAGCTCGAGCAGCGCTTCGACGGTCGTCCAGTTCCGTGCAGTCGCGGTGACGCCGAGGTCCTTCCCGGCCAGCTTCGCCCAGAGCTTCGAGCGCGCCACGCCGGCCGGGTGCCACGCGTAGAGCTCTCGGCCGTGCGCGGCCACTCGCTCGCTGGGCGCAGCGACGGCCTCGAGCTCCTTCAGGGTCTTCGCCGGAAGCCTCTGCTCGAGGAAGCTCACCTGGTAACGCTTGGGCTCGGTCGCGACCTTGCCGAGCGGATTGCGCTTCACGACCGCGGCGAGCTCGGCGCGCGTCCGCACGACGACCGGGATCTCGAGGTCGAAGCGGTCGGCGATCACCTGCTCGACCTTCCGGCGCACGGTCTCGGGCTTGGCGCGGCTGCCGAGGACGACGTTGCCGCTCTGCACGTACGTCTTCACGTCGTCGAAGCCGGCCTCCTCGAGCGCCTCGCGCAGCGCGGGCATCGCGACCCGGTTGCGCGGGCCGAGGTTGATCCCGCGCAGCAGCGCGATGTAGCGGGCCATGGCGGGAGCCTAATGCGCGGCTTGACTCCGTCCGCCCCTTGCGCAAGCCTCGGCCATACCCACGTTGGCCACAATCAGGACGCTCCGGGGCACAGGAACGACCTAGCTGCGCGCGGTGTACCAGCTTCGATGCGCCGAGTCGTCGCCGCGCTGATCGTCGCCTTCGGGCTCCTCGCGGTTCCCGCCGGCCTCGCGAAGGACTTCCAACCGGGAGACCTGCGCGCCTGCGGCCGCGACCGGTGCGTTCGGCTACTCGACAGAGACCTCCTGCGCAGCCTCGCGAGGTACTACTACGGCCAAGCTGCGGTGGTGCGGGCCCCGCGCGTGCCGCTCGGAACCGCCGGCTACGTGCTGCGGTTCAGAAACGGCTACGCGACGGGCATCGTCGCCGGCGCGAAGCTCGGCCGGTTCCAGTCGTACGGCGTCATCTGCGGACGCTTCGAGCGCGGTCGGTGGTATCGCGTCCCGCCGCGCGCCGCCCTCGAGTTACGACGGCTCACGGCCGATCTCCGCCCGGCGCGAGTTCCGACGCCGCCACGTTCCTGCTGAAGGGCGTAGCCTGGAACGGTGGACGACGAGACGTCGGTCAAGCTCCTTCTGCAGCAGCCGACGCGCCGGCGCGAGTGGGAGCTCCGCCAGGGCGACGAGCTGGTAGTCGAGCTGCGCGTGCCGGCCCTGGGTAGCGGCGGGCGAGGCTCGGCGGCCGGGCGCGAGCTCGAGATCCGCACCCAGGGGATCCTGAGACGCGAGCACGTCGTCGCCGACGCGGCGACCGGAGAGGAGCTCGCGCGAGTCCGCGGCCACACGGTCGAGCTGCGCGGAATCGAGAGCGCGGACTGGAAGTCGCTCGGCCGCGGTCAGGGCTACGGGCTCGTCGGCCCCGACGGTGAGCCGTGGCTGCGCGCAATGGCGAAGAGCGGGACGTTCCGCACGACGGGCCACGTCGAGATCGCAGCCGGTCACGATCCCGCGCTCCCGTCGCTGATCGCCGCCTACCTGCTGATCCGCAAGGCCGACGAGGCAGCCGCAGCGGCCTCGGCGACCGTCGCCGCGACCTAGGCCGCCGGGGCGCGCCGCTCGGCCTCGCGCTTCAGGTGCTCGAGGCCCTCTTCG
>Ga0081455_10008831_pt1 | contig 10428 bp, 14 predicted proteins | sample TabmetS3T2R1_FD_70207 | JGI IMG/M metagenome (GOLD analysis project Ga0081455, IMG submission 70207) | Tabebuia heterophylla rhizosphere microbial communities from the University of Puerto Rico - S3T2R1 | ecosystem: Host-associated > Plants > Roots > Rhizosphere ... | reverse complement strand
TTCCGACGTCCGGAGCGTATAATTTTCAGGACAATTGGCGGTAGCTCGGATGTTTATTGTCGTACGCAGCCTGGGTTTTGCACTGGTATTGACAGCGCTCTGTCTGGGCGGGCGAACGGCCCATGCCCAGGCCGCGCCGGTACAATACTGGTTGCCGAGCTCGTCGTTCGGTTTCGGCGGCACCGTCGATCAGGGCGTGGACGGCGAAGACGCGCAAGGCCGCCCAAGCGGCTGGTTCGTCGCCAACACGCGCAGCAGCCTGAACATGAACAGCTTCAATCGGTTTGGAGCGTTCGGCAATTTCGGCTCGCTTTCCACCGAGGGCGTGCAGTTCGGCTACAATCTCAAGAACGCGCCGGTCTCGATCTATGCCGGTTTCGACACGTTGAAATACAATAATGCCGGCACCGCCTTTGCGTCCGGTACCCACCCCTCGTTTGCGGCGTTCGACAGGTCCAGCACCGCGCCTGGCGCCTTCAGCACGAATGGGGGCGTCGAATTCCGGCCGACGTCGAATCTCAGCCTTTCGTTCGGGGCGAGCTTCACCCAGCAGCAGTCGCAAGGGCTCGTCGACAGCGACATCAATTCGCCGCTGCTGCCCGGCCAGTCGCCGCTGACCGTCGGTGGCGTGCGCCGCTAGCCGCGCGCTTACCTTGCAAATCCCAGAACGCTGCAGACCACGGGCAGCAGGATCGCCGTGAGCACGCCGTTGAGGCCCATGGCGAGCCCCGAAAAGGCTCCGGCGGTCTCGTTGATCTGCAGTGCGCGGGCGGTTCCGATTCCGTGTGATGCGATACCCATCGCCAGACCCACGACGCGCGGATCCTCGATGCGGGCAAGGCGCGCGATCATCGGTCCAAGAACGGCTCCGGTGATGCCCGTCATGATCACGAGCACAATGGTGAGCGTCTGCAGGCCACCGATCTGCTCGGATATGCCGACCGCGATTCCGGCGGTGACCGACTTGGGCGCAAGCGAGAGGATGGTTTGCGAATTTGCTCCCAATGCCCAGGCGATTCCAACCGCACTCAGTACGCCGACAGGCAATCCAACGGCCAATGCAACCGCGATCAACCGCGCGGAAGCGCGGATCACAGCTCTTTGACGGAACAGCGGTACCGCCAGCAGCACGACCGCGGGACCCAGCATGAAGTGAATCACGTCGGCGCCGTGCAGATAGGTTTCATAGGGGATGCGCGTCGCTTCGAGGACGAGTGAAATCAGAATGATCGCGAGCAGCGTGGGATTGAGCAGCGGGTGATTGCCGCCCAGTCGCGCTATCCTTGTAGCGGCCAGGAAGGCGAACACCGTCGCACCCGTCTCGAGCACCGGCTTGTCGGCGAGGCTGACCCAGGTCAGGCTTAACTGGCTAAGTGTTGACATCGCGGACTGCTCCCTCAAGCTGGCCGGCGTCCGGCTCGCGGCGTTTCGCGATTGCGACGCAGAGCCAATTCGCAATAACCATCGTCAAGAAAAGAGTGATGGCTGTGCCGCCAACGATGGCCGCCAAAATCGGCAGTGCTTCCGTCTTCAGGACATGCAGATGAGCCAGCACGCCGACACCGGCCGGCACGAACAGCATCCCGAGAAATTGAAGCAGCCGATCGGCAAGCACGCCCAGATCATCCGGCAGCTTGCCGCGAATGGCGAGTTCGGCATAAAGCAGGATCAGGCCGATGACCGGCGCGGGGAGCGGCAACAGCCCCGATCTTGCGGCAATTTCGCCGACGCTAAGCCAGCACAGCACGCGCGCAATTTGCTCCAGCATGACATTGGCTCCAAGGATTGGTGATCAAAATGTGCTTGTCAGAAAATATCTGGCAGCGACCATGGCATGCTTGAAACGCAGTCAGCATCATCCGAACGGAGGAGGCCGTCAGGGAGGGCGAGGCCATGCGTCGCTGGATGCGCTCGGCGCTAAGTCCCGCACTTTGTCGTCCCTGCGAAAGCAGGGACCCATACGCCGCGGCGGAAATTGTCTTGGCGAGATGGTAGTCGGCTGTCCCTCAACAAACATGTTCTGTGGTTATGGGTCCCTGCGTTCGCAGGGACGACAGCGGAGCTAATACCCCCGCTTGCGGTCCACCACATTGTCCAGTGCGGCGCCGGCTTCAAACTGCTCGATCTGTCGCGCGACGTATTTCGAAATCTCATCGGGGTCGGTGTCGGCCGCATTGTGCGGCGTCAGCACAACCTTGTCGTGGGTCCAGAACGGACTCTCCGCCGGCAACGGCTCGGCCTCGAACACGTCGAGCGAGGCTGCGCCCAGTGTGCCGTCGTCGAGACAGGCAAGGATGTCCTTCTCGTTCTGCAGGCCGCCGCGGCCGGCATTGATCAGCACGGGCGCGCCGAGCGGTCCGCTGCGGCTGAGCCTTTCGAATACGCCGCGGTTGAGGATGTGGCGCGTGTCCGATGTCAGCGGCAGCAGGCACACGAGAATATCGGTCTGGCGCAGGAAGGCATCGAATCCGTCCGCGCCGTGAAAGCAGATGACGCCTTCGATCTGTTTCGCGCTGCGGCTCCAGCCCGAAACGCGAAAGCCGAGCCGCCGCAGGATGTCGGCGGCGTTGGCGCCCAGCGTGCCGAGCCCCATGATGCCGACCGACACCGCGCTCGCCGCATGTTGAAACTTCGGCGCCCACCGCTTCGCGCGCTGCGACGCCCGCAGATACGGCTCCTGCCGGTGATGCATCAGCACGTGCAGCACGACGTATTCGGCCATGCGGTCGGTGAGGTCGGAAACCGCCACGCGCACCAGCGGCACGTCGGGCAGGGAGCTGTCCGCCATCAGCGCATCGACACCGGCGCCCAAATTGAAGATCACGCGCAGGTTCGGGAAGCCGGCCAGTTCTCCCGGCTTCGGTTTCCACACCGCGGCGTAGCGCACCTCGGCCGGATCAAAATCGTGCGAGGGGAGCAGCAGCACGCGGCGGTCGCCGCAGACTTCGTCGAACCGGCCCTTCCAGCGGGCCGGCGACCAGTTTTCCGTCCCGCCATGGACGAGGATGGCCAGCGCCCCTTTTTTCATTCTGGGTTCCCCGGGAATTTGTGTGAGGTCAATCACATAACGGTTCGGGCGGTTGCCCTAGTCTCCCCCCATCAAACAAGGGAGACTTCCGATGCGCAAATTCGTCCTGATTTCCGCCCTGCTGCTGGCCTCCGTTTCCGCGCAAGCTGGCGAGACCCGTAGCCTCAGCCTCGCCGGCGTTCCGACGGCCGAAGTGCAGAAGCCGATCGCCACTGAGGCGCCGAAGCCGATTGCGCAGGTTGCGGTACGGCTCGCCCAGGCGGCCACTACCGCCAACGACGCTGCCCCGGTTCAGGTCCAGGCTCCCGCCGCGGTCCAGGCGCAAGCTCCCGCTCCGGTTCAGACTGCGGCTCCGGCGGCCACCACGACCACGACGGCCGCGACGACCACGACTGAAACCAAGCCCGCGACCAAGACCGCCGAGAGCAAGAAGACCGTGAAGAAGGCCCGTCGCGAGACCGACGAAGCCAAGGCCCGCCGCATCGCCGCCAAGTATGGCGTCTACTGGTAAGCCTGATCGCCTCTCACCGAAGTTCCCCTTCACGAAGCGGAAGAAATTGAAAAATTTCTTCCGCTTCGTTGTCGGCTGCAGGCATATTCCGTCGTCTTTCAGACGTTCAAGGAGTTGTCTGCCGCATGCTGTACGCCATCCTTTGCTATCACGACGAAGACTTTGTCGGCTCCTGGTCCAAGGAGCAGGACGCCGAAGTCATGAAGAAGCTCGCCGTCGTGCAGGACAGACTGACAAGACAGGGTCGGCTCGGTCCGGTCGCGCGTCTCTTGCCGACCACCGCGGCGACCACGCTGCGCAAGGACGATCCGCCGCTGGTGCTGGACGGCCCCTACGCCGAGACCAAGGAACAGCTGCTCGGCTTCTATGTCGTCGACTGCAAGAATCTTGACGAAGCGGTCGACGTCGCGCGCGACCTTGGCGCCGCCAATCCCGGCGGCGCTTACGAAATCCGCCCGGTCGGCGTGTTCAGGCCCGGGAGCGTTGCGCCGTGACCGACACCGCCTGGATCGACGCCGCGCTCACTTCGGCGCGCCCCCAGGCGGTCGGCGCCCTCTTGCGCTATTTCCGCAATCTCGATGCCGCGGAGGAGGCGTATCAAAACGCCTGCCTGCGCGCGCTGAAGAGCTGGCCGCAGAACGGCCCGCCGCGCGATCCCGCAAGCTGGCTGATCATGGTCGGCCGCAATGCCGGCATCGACGAGGTCCGCCGCCATCGCAAGCAGGAAGCACTGCCTGACGACGAGGCGATCTCCGATCTCGACGACGCCGAGGAGGAGATTGCCGAGCGGCTCGACGGTTCGCACTACCGCGACGATATTTTGCGGCTGCTCTTCATCTGCTGCCATCCGGATCTCCCCGCGACCCAGCAGATCGCGATGGCGCTGCGCATCGTCTCGGGCCTGACGGTGAAGCAGATCGCACGCGCCTTCCTGGTCAGCGAAGCCGCGATGGAGCAGCGCATCACGCGGGCGAAAGCGCGCGTTGCCGAGGCAAAAGTGCCGTTCGAGACGCCGGGCGCGGTGGAGCGCAGCGAACGCCTCACCTCGGTCGCGGCGATGATCTATCTGATCTTCAACGAAGGCTATTCGGCAAGCGGCGACACCGCGGAAATTCGCGCGCCCCTGTGCGAAGAGGCGATCCGCCTGTCGCGGTTGCTGCTGCGGCTGTTCCAGAGCGAGCCCGAGATCATGGGGCTGACCGCGCTGTTGCTGCTGCAGCATGCGCGCGCCGCCGCGCGGTTTGATGCGGATGGTGCGGTGATCCTGCTCGAGGACCAGGACCGCTCGCTATGGAACAAGGCGCTGATCAATGAGGGGCTCGCGCTGATCGACAAGGCGATGCGCCACCGCCGTAGCGGGCCGTACCAGGTGCAGGCGGCGATATCAGCGCTGCACGCCGGCGCGGAAAAGCCTGAAGATACCGACTGGGCCCAGATCGATCTGCTCTATGGCGCGCTGGAGCTCATGCAGCCTTCGCCAGTCGTCACGCTCAATCGTGCGGTCGCGGTCTCAAAAGTGCGCGGGGCGGAAGCTGCGCTCGACATGATCGAGCCGCTGGCGTCGCGGCTGTCGAACTATTTTCATTATTTCGGCGTGCGCGGCGCCTTCCTGATGCAGCTTGGCCGCAACGACGAGGCACGCGTTGCCTTTGACCGCGCGATTGCGCTCGCCAACACCTCGGCCGAGGCCGCCCACATCCGCATGCATCTCGACCGTCTGATGCGCGACAGCAAGCCGACCGCCAAAGCGGTGAAGAAGTAGGCGAATGACCATCACCATTACCGCCTTTGAACGGTCACCCGACGGCGGCAAGGGACTGGCGCGTGATACGCGCGTTCGCTGGGCGCTTGAGGAAGTGGGCCAACCCTACGATGTTCGCCTTGTTTCGTTTAGTGCGATGAAAGAACCCGCGCATCTGGCGCTGCATCCGTTCGGCCAGATTCCGACTTATGAAGAAGACAATCTCGCCCTGTTCGAGACCGGGGCGATCGTCTTCTATATCGCCCAGCGCCACGCGGGCCTTCTGCCGGATGACGCCAATGCCCGGGCGCGCGCGATCACCTGGATGTTTGCCGCGGTTAACACGGTGGAGCCGCCGATCCTCGAACTTGCAACCGCCAAGATCCTGGAGGGTGACAAGCCCTGGCATGACGAGCGCTTGCCTCTGGTCGAGGATCGCGTTCGCAACCGGCTCAAACAACTTTCCGCCCGCCTCGGCGATGCCGACTGGCTCGATGGTACGTTCAGTGCGGGCGACCTGATGATGGTGTCGGTGCTACTCAGGCTGAAATCATCGGGCATTCTGGACGAATACCCGAACCTGGCCGCCTATCTCGTTCGCGGTGAAACGCGGCCTGCCTATAGGCGGGCCTTCGCCGCTCAATTGGCTGTTAACACCGGCTAGCCGCCGCCTGGCTGATGCGGTCTGCTTCGGGCTCGAAGTCGTCATCCAGGTTTTTCGTTCGGTCTATGGGTCCCCGGCTCCACCGGCGAATATTGCACCGATCACCGGAAACATTGCACCGATTTGTCGGTTTGCCTTCGCTGCGTTCGTCATATGGCAAGACGCATCACAATGCCCTGACGGAGCAAGCCATGACGATCTTCACCGATACCGGTTCGACCGACACCGTCTCGAACGCCGCACGCTGGACCGGCCGCGCATTGAGCGGCGTGGTCGTCCTGTTCCTGTTGCTCGATGGCGGCATGAAGCTCTTGCCGCTGCAAATCGTCACCGAAACGATGGACAAGATCGGCTATGGTGCAAGCGACAATCTCGCGCGCAGCCTCGGCCTGATCACCATCGTCTGCACCGTGCTCTATGCAGTGCCGCCGACCGCGATCCTCGGCGCGATCCTGCTTACCGGCTATCTCGGCGGAGCGATCGCTTCCCATGTGCGGATCGACAGCCCGCTGTTCACCCATACGCTGTTCGGGCTCTATCTCGGCCTGATGCTGTGGGGCGGATTGTGGCTGCGCGACGGAACCCTGCGCTCGCTGCTACCTTTCCGCCGCTGACTTTCCTCGCTACAGCATGATCCCGAAAAGTGGAGTCCGGTTTTCGGATAAGATCATGCTCAAACAATAAGACCTGCCGATAGGAGCCAGCCATGTCCGAAGCCATTGCCATCATCGCCATCGTGATCGCGGTCGCGATTGCTGCCATCCTCATCCTCGCCGCGACCAAGCCCGATACGTTCCGTATCGAGCGCAGTGCCACCGTCAACGCGCCGGCGGAGAAGATCTTTGCTGTGCTCAGCGACTTCCATCAATGGACTGGCTGGTCGCCCTGGGAGACCAAGGATCCAGGCATGAAGCGCAGCTATAGCGGCGCCGAGCGCGGCAAGGGCGCAATCTATGGCTGGGAAGGCGACAAGAACGTCGGAACCGGCCGGATGGAAATCCTGGAAGCCAACACGCCGTCCAAGCTCGTCATCAAGCTCGACTTCCTGAAACCGTTCGAGGCCCACAACACCGCCGAATTCACAATGCTGCCGCAGGGCAATGCGACCAATGTGCACTGGGTGATGCAGGGACCCGCGCCCTTCATGTCGAAGGTGATGCAGGTATTCATGAACATCGACAAGATGGTCGGCAAGGATTTCGAGGCGGGCCTCGCCAATCTGAAACAGCTCGCCGAGAAGTGAAGCGACTTTCGTGTGCCGGACGCGGTGCAGTGCTTGTTCAGCAGTGCACCGCAGAGCCGGAAACCGCTCTGAAACAGGTTCTATGGATTCCGGATCAGCAGCGCACCGCTAGTGCGGCTCGCGCCGCATCCGGGGAACGCAACCGAGATGCAGTAAGTACCAGGGAGTCAACGATGCAGGTCAATCCGTACGTTTTCTACAACGGCAATTGCGAAGCCGCGCTGAGATACTATCAGAAAGTGCTCGGCGCCAAGATCGAGGCGATGTTTCCGTATGACAGCGGCCCGCCCGACATGCCGACGCCGCCGGACTACCAGAAGAAGATCATGCACGCCAAGGTCACGATCGACGGCGAGGTGCTGATGGCTTCCGATGCGCCGCCCGGCCACTTCAATAAGCCGCAGGGTTTTTCCGTCTCGCTGCAGGTCGAGGACCCCAACGACGCCGAGCGCAAGTTCAAGGCGCTCGCCGAAGGCGGCACCGTCAACATGCCGTTCGGCAAAACCTTCTTCTCGAAAGGGTTTGGCATGTGCACTGACCAGTTCGGTATCCCCTGGATGGTGAACTGCCCGGCGGAGATGTGAGGATTGGCTGCTTGCACGTCGTCACACGGCGGAGCAAGCGGCACCCCTCTCCCTTACCCTCTCCCGCAAGGGGAGAGGGAACCCATCCGCCGATGCGTCGCTTACTGTCGCCGCGTAGGTCAAGATGGAATCGCGTGACAAGCGTGAGGCGAGCACGCTGGTCAGGCTCCCCCTTGCGGGGAAGGGTTGGGGAGAGGGGTAAGCCCCGAACTCCGATGGAGGAGATTTCGCGCCGGCGTCAAAAATCCTACCGGCAGCTCGGATAGAACGCGGCGAGCTCGCGTCCGCGCAACAGCAGCATCCGCGACGTCAGGCCGCCGCGGCGGCTGATCCAGTTGCGGATCGGTACCGGATACGCCTCCTGCACCGCCCTCGACGCCTCCGGCTCGGCGTACATCTTTCCGCGCCGGTCCATCGAGCGCGCGGCGTGGAAGCCAAGCACCGCGCGCCGCGTCACGCAGATGCGATCGCTCGGCACCGTCATCAGCACCAGCGTGCAGGCCGACAGGCACGGCCCGTCGATCACCACCCGCTCGCCGGATTCGCGCACCTTGTCGAACAGCTCGATGAACGGGCCGACCTGTCCGCCCGGGCTGGAGAGGATGCGCACCTCGGCGCGCGCAGACGCCGCGCCCGCACACAGCGCCAGTGCCGCAACGACCATTCGCAAACGCCTCATGCCATCCACCCTCGATGCCGTGATCTAGTCAGGGGCCTTGCCGTGACAAGGTCAGGTCCGGTTGGAAACGCCGGCCTCGGCGAAGCTAGCCATGCCATTGTGGCAGGCCAATGCCGCCCGCAGCAGCAGGATCGCGGTGGCGGCGCCGGAGGCTTCTCCGAGGCGCATGCGGAGATCAAGCAGCGGATCGAGCTTCAGCTCGGCCAGCAGCGCGCGATGTCCGGCTTCGGCCGACACATGCCCGGCGCAGCAATGATCGAGCGCATCGGGGGCGAGCTGCGCCAGCGGCAGCACCGCTGACGTCGCCACAAAGCCGTCGAGCAGCACCGGGATGCGGCGGCTCCGCGCCGCCAGCACGCTGCCAGCAATTGCGGCGAGCTCGCGCCCGCCTAGGCTGACGGCGGCGCGGAGCGGATCGGCGAGGATGCCGCGATGGAAATCCAGCGCAGCCATGATCGTTGCGCGCTTGCGCAACAGCCCGTCGTCATCGACACCGGTACCACGTCCGGCCCAGCGCGCCGCACCGCCACCGAGCAGCGCGGCGCACAACGCAGCAGCAACCGTGGTGTTGGCGATTCCCATTTCGCCGACCGCCAGCAGGTCGCAATTTTGCGGCACACAGCGAAAGCCGATGTCAACCGCACGGAGGAATTCGTCCGCATCCATCGCGGCTGCCGCCGTGAAGTCGCGGGTCGGGCGATCGAGCTCGATCGCCTTCACCGTCAACTCGGCGCCTGCCAGCCGCGCGATCTGGTTGATCGCGGCACCGCCTGCCGAAAAATTCGCGACCATCTGCGCCGTCACTTCGGCGGGATAGGCCGAGACCCCGCGCGCGGCGATGCCGTGATTGCCGGCGAACACGTTTATCGCGACGCGATCGAGCTGCGGCTTCTCGCGGCCCTGCCAGCGCGCCAACCAGAGCGCGAGCTCTTCCAAGCGGCCGAGGCTGCCGGGCGGTTTTGTCAGAACCTGCTGCCGATTCGCTGCGGCTTCGGCAGCAGCCGAATCGCCCTTCGGCAGGTCGCGACAAAACGCGCCGATGTCGTCGAGTTTGCTAAACTGCATTTGCGAATCTCTTGTGGGTATTCTGCAGGCTAATCGATTCCCGGATCGCGCCACCATGAATGAATGGCTTGACGATTTCAAAACCGCGGTCGCGTTCCTGACTCGGCTGCCGATGCCGCATCCGCAGGGCGCGATGCCGCCGAACTTCGTGCGCGCGCACCGGATGTTTCCAGTCGTCGGTGCGCTGATCGGTGTTGCGATCGGGCTTTTCTGTCTGCTCTTGCGCGCCACCGGCTTGCCCGACCTTGCCTCCAGCGCGCTTGCGCTTGGTGCCGGCATGATGCTGACCGGCGCGCTGCACGAGGATGGGCTTGCCGACGTCGCCGACGGATTCGGCGGCGGCCGCGACCGCGAATCGAAACTGGAGATCATGCGCGACAGCCGGCTCGGCACCTACGGCGCGGTGGTGCTGCTGGTGAGCTTTGCCGCAAAACTGTCGGCGCTCGCGGCGATTCCGGACGGCTACGTCGTGCCTGGCCTGATGGCCGCGCATGCGCTGGCGCGCGGCGTCCTGCCGGCGATGTCGCTGAATCTTCCTTACGCGCGCAAGGACGGCTTGGCCCGCAATGCCGGCCAGCCCGATGCGGCGACGGCTGCCATCGCCGCCGGCATTGCGCTGCTGATCGCGTTGCTGTCGCTGTCATGGAGCAATGCGTTCTTCGCGGCGGTGCTGGCGGGTGTGAGCGGGCTTGCCATCGCGTGGCTGGCGCTGCGGCAGATCGGCGGGCAGACCGGCGACGTGCTGGGGGGCGCCGAACAAGTGGCCGAGACCGCGATCCTTGTCCTGCTCGCCGCACGGCTGGCGTAAGCGATGAACGCGCAAACCAATCTGTGGCTGATCCGTCACGCGCCGGTCGACGGACCGCGCGGCGTGATTCACGGACACGACGCGCCGGCCGATCTCGGCGATGCC
>Ga0081455_10008830_pt1 | contig 10428 bp, 12 predicted proteins | sample TabmetS3T2R1_FD_70207 | JGI IMG/M metagenome (GOLD analysis project Ga0081455, IMG submission 70207) | Tabebuia heterophylla rhizosphere microbial communities from the University of Puerto Rico - S3T2R1 | ecosystem: Host-associated > Plants > Roots > Rhizosphere ... | reverse complement strand
CCCGCGAGACGTGCGGGGCCCGCGAGGGCCGGGTCCTCAAGGAGCCGTTGGGCGAGTGAGCTCCACGCTGCTCACGAGCGTCACCGTGCTCGTCCTGGCCGCGTTCCTCGGCTTCGAGCTCATTTCGCGCGTGCCGACCCTGCTGCACACGCCGCTCATGTCGGGGACGAACGCCATCCACGGCATCGTGCTCGTCGGCGCGATGCTGATCGCCGGCTCGGCGGACTCGACCCTCGAGCAGGTGCTCGCATTCGTCGCCGTGGTCTTCGCCACGATCAACGTCGTCGGCGGCTTCCTCGTCACCGACCGGATGCTCGAGATGTTCAAGCGGAAGCCGTCGGAGGGCGGCGACGCGTGATTTTCGCCCTGTCCCAGACCACGATCAACGTCACGTACCTCGTCGCGGGCGTCTGCTTCGTCGTCGGCATCAAGCGTCTGTCCTCGCCCGCGACCGCCCGGTCGGGCAACGTCGTCGCAGCGGTGGGCATGGCGATCGCGGTCGGCTTCACCTTCCTCGACTCCGACATCGACACCTACTGGCTGATGCTCGCGGGCATGGCCGTGGGGACGGCGATCGGGATCGCCTCAGCCCGCCTCGTGAAGATGACCGCCATGCCGCAGATGGTCGCGCTGTTCAACGGCGTCGGCGGCGGCGCGGCGGCCCTCATCGCGGCTGCGGAGTTCCACCGGCTCGCGCCCGACTCGGGGCACGTGGCCTCCGACGCGATCGGCGCGATGCTCTTCTCCGCGCTCATCGGGTCGATCAGCTTCGCCGGGAGCATGATCGCCTTCGGCAAGCTGCAGGAGGTCCTGCCGGGGCGGCCCCTCGTCTTCCCCGGGCAGCAGGCGGCGAACGCCGCGCTCTTCGCGGCGCTGCTCGTGCTCGGCATCCTGGCGGGCACGACCGAGGCGGGCGTCTGGCTGGTGCTCCTGCTCGCCGGCGCCCTGCTCTTCGGCGTCCTTCTCGTCCTGCCCATCGGGGGCGCCGACATGCCCGTCGTCATCTCGCTGCTGAACGCGTTCACCGGGCTCGCGGCCGCTTCGGCCGGTTTCGTGCTCGACAACACCGCGCTCATCATCGGCGGGACGCTCGTCGGCGCTTCGGGAACGCTGCTCACCATTCTCATGGGGCGGGCCATGAACCGCTCGCTCGCCAACGTCCTCTTCGGCGCGTTCGGGGCCGTGGCCGAAGGCGCGCCCGGAGCCGCGGCCGCCGACGCGGACGGGAAGTCCTACCGGGAGGTGACCGCGGAGGACGCCGCCGTGATGCTCGCCTATGCCGACCGCGTCGTGATCGTCCCCGGCTACGGGCTCGCAGTCGCCCAGGCCCAGCACTCGGTGAGGGACCTCGCCGACCTGCTCGAGCGGCGCGGCGTCGACGTCAAGTACGCCATCCATCCGGTCGCCGGACGGATGCCTGGGCACATGAATGTCCTCCTCGCGGAGGCGAACGTGCCCTATCCCCAGCTCTACGACATGGAGGACATCAACCCCGAGTTCCCACGCACCGACGTCGCGCTCGTCATCGGAGCGAACGACGTCACCAACCCCGCTGCCCGCAGCGTTCCCGAGAGCCCGATCTACGGCATGCCGATCCTGAACGTGGACGAGGCCACGAACGTGATCGTCCTCAAGCGCAGCATGAACCCCGGCTTCGCGGGGATCGACAACGAGCTCTACTACGACCCGGGGACGTCGATGCTCTTCGGCGACGCGAAGGCGTCGGTGGACAGGCTCGTGGCCGCCGTCAAAGCAGCCTGAGCTGATCCCCCAGCCGCACGCTTCCTGTCCTGACGACCGAGGCGAGCATGCCGCGCTTGCCGTCGAGCTCGACCTGCAGGCCCGGGCGGATCTCCTCCATCAGATGGCAGGGCTCGCAGATCATCGAGATCTCGAACTCGGCCTCGCCCACGCCCACGCGCTGGCCGATCGGCCACTGCATCACGTCGGCCCCGCGGACGGTGAAGTTCTCCTTGACGGCGCCGTGCCGGACGTCGAGCGACTCGAGGTCCTCGGCGGCGACGAAGAGCACGGCGCGCTTCCCCGACCGCCGGTGGGCGCAGCCCTCGAGCCCGTCCTCGAGCACCTCGGCCGACTCGAGCGGCTCCATTGCGGTACGGCGCCTCGGCGAGCGCCAGATGCCGACGATCTCCGCCACGTCTTCGAGTATACGGAGGGGGCCGGTGTACGCCCCGGCCGCTTCCGCGGCTCGCCCGCTAGTCCCGGAGCGTGACCGCGCGGAGCGCGTTCACGATCCCGTGGCCGTAGAAGCCGTTCACGTCGCCTTGTTCCTGGCAGCGCGAGTCATCGGGGCACGGCACGGGATCGGCGGTCTTGCGCAGGATCGCCTCGACCTGATACGGCGACAGGGCGCCGAAGAACGGCCAGTCGTCCGACCGGCCGTACTCGCTCACCACGAGCGCGGCCACGCCGGACACGTGAGCTGCGGCCTCCGACGTGCCGAAGACGAAGCGGTAGTAGCTCCGCGGGGTCCCGTCGGGCGGCGGGCACGGTGTCGCAGGCGGGTCGCAGAGCAGGCGGGGAACCTGGAACTTCGCCGGCCACGGGCCGAGCACGAGTCCCTCGGGCGGCGTGCCCTGGTCGAGGGCCCCGCCCGGCGCTGCGACGTCGATGACGCCGAGCCCGAAGTTCGAGTACGCCGTGCGCTCGCCGAAGAGGCCTGTCGCGGCGACGGTGACGACGCCGGGAAGCTCGCTGGGGAGACGGACGCACGGGTCGGCGACCATGTCGGCATTCAGGTTTCCGGCCGAGGCGACGACGGAGACACCGCGCAACGTCGCGTAGCGCACCGACCGGCGGACCGCCTCGATGACGACGCGCTGGTTCTCATCGGTCTCGCAGAAGGACGTCGTCCCGTCGACGATCGCGCTGTCCACCGAGTAGCTGTTGTTGGTGACGTCGATCCCGTGGTCGGCGGCCCAGACGAACGAGCAGATGACGGCCTCGGGGAGGAAGACGTCGCGCGCACCGTCGCGCACGCTCGCCTTGATGGCTGCGATGCGGATGTTCGGAGCCACTCCGACGATGCCGATCCCGTTCGACTCGGCAGCGACGATGCCCGAGACGCTCGTCCCGTGGCCCGAGTCGTCGTCCCAGGCGGCCGGATCGCGGTTCGCGGCGCCCCCCACGCAGGACACGCTCCGCCTCGGGTCGAGGTTGTCGTCCAGGTCCGGGTGCGTCGCGTCGATGCCCGTGTCGATGACGCCGACGTGCACCTTGGCGCTGCCGCCGGTGACGGCGTGCGCCTCCTTCGCGTGTGTCTGGTCGAGCCCCCACTGGAGCCCGGAGAAGGTGTCGTCGTCCGCCGCCGGCTCGCTCGGGAGCCCGGGCCGGTCCTGCCCGTCCCAGTCCAGGGAGGCGGCAGCGGCGTACTCCGCCGTGGGCGCGGCGCCCTCGACGGAGCGCTTACGCTCGATCGAGGCCTCGAAGTCCGGAGCCGACGACTCCGCGACGACCACGCCGATGAGCGGATAGGTGGCGACGACGTCGCCGCCGGCCCGCTCGACCTGCGCCTGCGCGACGCCGGGCAGGGCGAAGTGGTCGTACACGACCACATAGCGCTGCGCGCTCGCCGATCCGGCGAACGCGAGTCCGAGCGCGGCGATCGCCGCGACGAGCAGTGCACGAGTGGTCAGACGTGACCGCAGCGCTTCTCCCTGTCTTCTCCGTTGGCCTCTTCCGGGACGCACGCCCTCAGCGAATGACTATACGGGCGCGTCCGGGCGCTGCCCTCCCTCGTCCGGGGGAGCCGCACGCCCAAGTAACAGACTGTTACTTGGAGCAGGAGACGCCGGCTGCTTAGTAGCGCGCCCTGACGATGTTGGCCCTACGTGTGCCGAGCGACCAGCGTGTCCAGTAGGCGACGCCGCGGCCGAGCGCCGTCGTCCAGTAGCTCTGTCCACGGGTGCGACGCTGGGCGAGGGTGCGCGTGCTGCCCCCCGAGATCGATCGCAGGCGAAGCCGCACCATGCCCGAGGACTCCGCCACCCAGGCGATGCGCCAAGGGTTGAGGGAAGGGTTCGAGAGATTCTGGATCCGGCTGGACGCAATCGTGCGACGCCTGCCGGTCGAGAGCGTCTGCAGGTAGATGCCGGAAGAGCGTCGGCGTGTCACGTGCCAGGCGAGGCGACCGGCTCGGAGCGAGGGCCGTCCCAGCGCGCCCGACACCGTCACGATCCGACGGGACGTGCCCGCCTTGAGGTTGCGGAGCACGAGGTAGCGCTTGCCCCGGCCCTCACGTCGAAACGCGATGCGCGGCCAATCGAGGGCCGGCTTCGAGACGGGCCCCCGGATGCGAGCGACCTGTCGCCCGGTTCGCCAGCGCACGACCCGTATGCCGGCTCGGTCCCTGTATGCCAGGAAGTCACCGTCGAGAGACGGGGTCGATGCGCCTCTGTACACGATCGGATTGGTCGGCCTGACCACGACCGAGCCGTTCTGCCTTGCGAACGCGACGTACCCGGACGCTTCGGTCGGGTCCAGGCTCCGCCAGGCGACGACCTTCAGCCGCGCCCCCGCCGCGGGAGCGAGAAAGAGAAGCGCCGCGCACGCGGCCAAAGCGACAGCATTGGCGCGCAAGAGCCTGCCCCTGCCGGCGGCCAGGCGCTCGACGGCCTCTACGGCCTCGCCTCCCCGGCGGCGCGCCCACAGGATTGTGGCCGCGCGGCCGGCTCCGTACAGGCTGAAGCAGAGGGCTGCGGGCAGCGGCCGCGCCAGCGCCAGCGCTCCGGCACACGCCACCCAGAACGTCGAGACCGGCTGAAACGTGAAGACGCCCGCGCCGAGCCCGGCCCCGTAGCCGGTTGCCCACAGCGGGAGCGGCAGCTCGAAGCGCCAGCGCTCTGGGACCTGCCGCCGCGCCTGGGGAAGCGGCAGGCGCACGAGCCCCGCCTCCCGGGCGGCCGCGAGAAGCGCCAGCGCGCCGGCAGCGAGCACCGCCTCGCGGGCGCCGACGACCCCTCCCACTAGCCCGAGGAGCGCGCCGAGCGTCGCCGCGGCCGCGATTGCGCTCGCCGTGAAGAGCGCGACTGCTGCTCTCTGCCGTCTGCGGCTCCCGCACACGGCGGGAGTGAAGGTCTCGAGCATCGACAGCCCTCAGGGCGACCAGGCGCCGGAGACCCCCGCGACGAGCGCCGCGAACGCGACGGCCGTCTCGATCAGCAAGGCAGCCCCGTGTCGTAGTACTGGACGCAGAAGACGCGCCGCCCGCCCCAGCAATAGCCGGTGAGCGAGGCGTCGCCGTTGATGCGCCGTCTGCTGAACGAGCAGCAGTCGACGAGCTTGCGAATCTGCCCTCCGCAGCAACGGAACCAGGAGCCCTGGATCCGCGTGTCGTTCAGCCCGTGCACCTCGCGCGTCCAGTCCTGGCAGAGGCGCGTGCGCGGAGCGGGCGCGAGCACCCTTCCGTCGGGCCCCCGGCGCCGGTTGCCGCTCGAGTTGATGGCATAGCCCTGAGCGTCGACGAGCCGTCCGAGGTTGTCGATCGGCCGGCCGGACTGGGGATGCACCGGATACCCGTTCCGGTCGATGCGCGAGAGCGGCGGATACGGGCTCGGGCACGAGCCGGTGGTCCAGGTGTGACCGCACAGGTGGAAGCCCTCGGCGTCGTCCGGCTTGACCGCGGCGGCGACCGCGGAGCCCCCTGCGACCGCGAGCGTGGCGGCCCCCAGGCGACCGAGGAACGAGCGCCTCGTGGTCGCCTCGGCGAGCTTGGCGGAGAGCTTCTCCGCGCCCCGGTCGAGCTTGACCTCCGGCTTAGACCGCGGCATGCACCCTTCTCCTCCCGACCGCGAGGAGCTCGTCGACCTCCTCCAACGTGTTCACGGTTCCTTTCGCGACCACGACGCCGTCGACGACGTGGACTGCGAACGGCGTCCCGGGGACGTTCCAGAGCTGGAAGACGTCGCCCTCCTCGTGCTCGTGCACCACGCGGACGGGGAGGCCCTCACGCGCGAGAGCCGCCACCCCCGGCGCCAGCTGGTGGCAGAGCCGGCAGCCGGGTGAGAAGAAGGCGACGAGCTGAGAGCCCTGGTCACCGAGATGCTCGAGTACGGGAGCCGGCTCGCCCAGAGCGGGTCCCTCCTCCGCGAGCTCGAGCGGCATGCGCGGCCCGAGCCGCAGCGTGAGGACGCCGACCTGGCGGTAGAGCGCCAGCACGAGGAGCGAGAGCGCGCCGACCGCCGCAGCGAGGACGCCCAGCGCGACGAGCACGAAGGTCTCCTGCGAGGGCGCCGGAAGCCCGTCGCCGAACGCCGCAAGGCCCGCGAGCCCCGTAAAGACGCACGCGCGCGCGAGCAGATGGGACGTCCGTCCCTCGCTGGCTCCGAAGCAGCCGCAGCGGAGCCGCTCGACCCCCCGGGCGCGGGCGGCGGCGAGGGCCAGGACGAAGATGACGCCGAGCCCGAGAGCGGCGTAGGCGCACCACGGCAGGAGCAGCCGTGCGACGAGCAACGCGCCGACCGTCGCCTCGGCGGCGATCAGGGCAGCGGCCAGCGGCGCGGCCGCGCGGGCCGGGACGCCGTACACGCGCAGCCAGCCTGGCACGTCCTCCCGATGTCGCAGCTTTGCCAGCGCGGCCCAGAGGAGCAGCAGGCCGACCCCTATCCCGGCGATGGTGGCCACCACGAGCAGCACAGGCTAGACGGTCCGCAGGAAGGACGCGACGCTCGACAATAATTCCTTACATGCCGAAGTCGAAGCTCGTCGGCATCAACCACGTCGCCCTCGAGGTGGGCGACCTCGAGGAGGCGCTCGACTTCTACGGACGCCTTTTCGACCTCGAGCTGCGCGGCCGGGTCAGGGGGATGGCCTTCGTCGACATGGGCGACCAGTTCATCGCGCTCGCCGAGGGTCGTACTCAGGGTCCCGACCGCCACCGGCACTTCGGCCTCGTGGTCGACGACAAGGAGACGACCCGCCGTGCGCTCGAGGAAGCCGGCGTCGAGGTCCTCCCGGGCCGCGGCCTCGACTTCCTCGATCCGTGGGGCAACTCCGTCCAGGTCGTCGAGTACTCCGAGATCCAGTTCACGAAGGCGCCGGAGATCCTCCGGGGCATGGGCCTCGACGGGCTGGGCAAGAGCGAGCGTGCGCTCGAGGAGCTGCGCCGGAAGGGGCTCGGCGGAGGCTAGGCGCCCGAGGCCTCAGCGCGGCGGAGGCTCCGCTGCGCCCAGACGACGAAGAGGGCGAGTGCGGCGAGCGCGAGCCCGAACGCGACGGCGGTCTCGGTCGGCTCGCCGGAGATGAGCCCGCGGCCCGCCTCCAGGAAGAAGGTCGCGGGGTTGACCGAGGCGACGGCGTGGATCCATCCGTCGAGGAGGGCGAGCGGGACGTAGACCGGGGCGAGGAAGAGCGTCAAAAAGACCGGCACCTGCATGAGCGGGCCCGCCTGCATCGTGCGCATCCTCATGGCCACCCCGGCGGCCCACAGCACGGCGACCATGTTCACGAGGAGCCCGAGCACGACGAGCCCGAAGAGGTCGACGCCGCTCCCACCCACCTGCATGCCGGCGACGAGCGCGACCGCGGTGACCACGGAGGCGGTGAAGATCCAGCGCACGAGCGCGCTGATCGCGTAGCCGGCGAGGATTCCGCTGCGGCGAGTAGCGGCCAGGAAGAGGCGCCTCGTAAAGCCGCTCTCGAAGTCGCGCGCGATCGCAAAGCCGGTGAAGACGCCGCCGAACGCCGCGCTCTGGAGGAAGACGAACACGAACTGGAAGGCCGTGTACCCGCTCGGGAAGTCGAAGCCCGGCACCTCGCCGACCCGCGACAGCCCGCCCGCGAACGCCGTGAAGAAGAAGAGCGGGAAGAGCAGCGACGGCAGCAGGATCGCCGGGTTCGTGAACGCGTTGTGCAGGCTGCGCCAGGCGACGGCGAGCGCGACTGAGCGGAAGGCCTTCACGAGCGCGCCAACCGTGCCTTGAGCGCGAAGGAGGATGCGGCGAGCGCAACGACGGCGACCGCGGCGCCGAGGCCGAAGCCGAGCGCGAGCGCCTCCGCGTCCCAGCCGATGATCACGAGGCTGCGCATGCCCTCGATCAGGTACGAGACGGGATTGATCGTCGCCACCGTGCGGAACCAGTCGGTCTCGATCAGATTGCGCGGCATGTTCATCGAGGAGAGGAAGAGCGTCACGAAGAGGAGCGGGAAGAGCGCCTGCACCGCCTCGCCCGACCCCGTGCGCAGCGCGAGGAAGGCGCCGATCGCGCCGAAGCCGATGGCGATGAGGACGGCCAGGGACAGGAGGACGACGATCCCGAGCGGGCCCGACTCGAACCGCACGCCGGCGGCGAGGCCGACGCTCAGGTAGAGGATCGACTGGAGCACGGCGAGCGCGACGATGCCCGCGAGCTGCCCCGCGAGAAGCGCAGCGCTGCGGAGCGGCGTGAGCGCGAGCCTGTTGAGGAAGCCCGTCTGGATATCGCGCGCGAGGTCGGTGCCGGCGTTCGTCGTGGCGAAGAGGGCGCCCTGCATGAACGTGAACGCGAGGGCGAAGTCGAGGAACGAGTCCGACGGGAAGCCGGGTATGCGCGCGGCGGCGTCGAGGCCTCCGGAGTTGACGGCCAGCAGGAGGAGCGGGAAGAAGAAGGAGAAGACGATGTTGGCGGGCTGGCGGAAGGTGCGCGCGACGGAGCGCCGCGCCAGGTAGCCGACCTGGGTGAGCAGGACCTTCACGCCGTGACCGGCTCGGCCTCCGACTCTTCCTCCTCCGCGGCGCCCTCGAGCGAGCGCCCGGTCTTGGCGAGGAAGACGTCGTCGAGCGTGGGTGCGTGCAGCTGGAGGTGCTCGACCGGCAAGCCCTCGGCGTCGAGCGCCCGCACGATGCCGGCCAGCGCTCCCTCGCCGCCGCTCAGGCGGACGGCGATGCCCCGCGGCGAGCCGGGCTGGAGCTCGCCGAAGCGGGCAAGGGTGCGCGCGACGGCCTCGCGGTCCTCCGGGTCGGCCGGCACGGCCTCCACGCTCGGGCGACCGATCTCCGCCTTGAGGGCGGCCGGTGTCCCCTCCGCGACGATGTGCCCGTGGTCGATGATGCCCACGCGGTCGGCGAGGACATCCGCCTCCTCCAGGTACTGCGTCGTCAGGAAGACGGTGACGCCCTCCTCCTTGGCGAGCCGGCCGACCTCGATCCACAGCGCGCTGCGGCTCTGGGGGTCGAGGCCCGTCGTCGGCTCGTCGAGGAACACGATGCGAGGGTCGTGCACGAGCGCGAGGGCGAGGTCGAGCCGCCGCTTCATCCCTCCCGAGTAGGTCTTCACCTTGCGGTCGGCGGCGTCCGTGAGCCCGACCCGCTCGAGCAGCGCCACGCTCCGGCGCGCCCGCTCCTCGCGCGCGATTCCGTGCATGGCCGTCTGCAGCCGCAGGTGCTCGCGCCCTGTGAGCAGCGGGTCGAGAGCAGCCTCCTGCAGAGCCGCGCCGATCGCCGCCCGCACCTGAGGGGCTTCGCGGACGATGTCGTGCCCGGCCACGCGCGCCGTCCCGGCCGTGGGCGGCAGGAGCGTCGTGAGCATGTGCACCGTCGTCGACTTGCCCGCGCCGTTCGGGCCGAGGAAGCCGTAGATCTCCCCGGGCGCCACCCGGAGGTCGATTCCGTCGACGGCCCTGATCCCGCCCTTGAACTCCCGAACGAGACCCGCGACCTCGATTCCGTGCTCGTCGGTCATCGTTCTAGACTACCTAGACAGTTGAGCTTGTCAACAGTCTGACCGATCAAGTATCATCTTGGTTCATGGCGACGGTGTCGAGGCAGGAGACGGCTGCGCGGGAGGCCTGGGGGCTCCTCATGGAGCTCGCGTTCGCCAACAAGAGCCGCTTCATCGCGGCGATGGCCGAGTTCGACCTGACGCCGGCGCTCGGCCACGTCCTCCGGCTTCTGCAGCCGGGCAAACCGCTGCCGTTGAACGACCTCGCCGTCGCGCTCCACTGCGACGCTTCCAACGTCACCGGTCTCGTCGACCGCCTCGAGGCGCGCGGGCTCGTTGCGCGTCAGCCGGGCGAGCGGGACCGCCGTGTCAAGGAGCTCGTGCTCACTCCCGAGGGACTTTCCGTGCGGACCCAGGTCCTCGATCGGATGGGTACGCCGCCCGAGGGAATTCGCGCCCTCTCCGCGGCTGACCAGCGGGCGCTCAGGGATGTGCTTCGCCGAGCGCTCGGACGAGGCCAGTAGGCTGGACCGAGGTGGCGACCAGAGCTACAGCACTCCCGGGCGTCCAGCTCACCGCATGGGTGCGCTTCCTGCGGGCGCACGCGGCTCTCACACGCCGGCTTTCCGCGGACCTCGTCGCGGAGCACGGCCTCACGATCAACGACTACGAGGTGCTGCTGCACCTCTCGCGCGCGCCCGAGTTTGCCCTCCGGCGCGTCGACCTGGCCGAACGGGTCGTGCTGACGGCGTCGGGTATCACCCGCCTCCTC
>Ga0081455_10008829_pt1 | contig 10429 bp, 11 predicted proteins | sample TabmetS3T2R1_FD_70207 | JGI IMG/M metagenome (GOLD analysis project Ga0081455, IMG submission 70207) | Tabebuia heterophylla rhizosphere microbial communities from the University of Puerto Rico - S3T2R1 | ecosystem: Host-associated > Plants > Roots > Rhizosphere ... | reverse complement strand
CGCCGGCCTCGGCGACCAGGGCCCGTCCGTCACCGTCGTGCATGCGTTGACGCCGTAGTACGCCTGCGCCGCAGCACTACGCAGCCTGCCTGTCATACCCCCTTCAAATGTGCAGGAGGGGCTGCCTGTCCTGCTCAGAGCGTTGTGCCCGCGGGCCGTGACACGCCTTCGTCTTCGGCCGCCCGAACGTCGGCTTGCCACTCTTCGGTGGGGTGACCAGCTGCCGGTCGACGGTCACGGTGCGACGCAGGAAATCGATCCGGTCGACCGTGCGTAGCGCCCGTGTGAGTGCGGCGAGCTGGGTTTCGATGGGGTCGAGTCGCGCGCCATCTGCGAGCGTCATGTCGATGAGGTCCGGCGCTTCGATAGGCCGAAGCTGAACGGGCCGAACTTCCAGCGCTTCCGGAACTGCCCCATCACGCCCCTCCTCTCGCAGGTGCAGCACTTGCAACTACGCCGAACCGCCCCCAATCCGTCGTCCGGCGCCGGCATGGCCGTCCGCCCCCAAGAGAGGGGATGTCGTCCATGCCGGCGTCAGCCGTATGGTCGAAGGGCTGCTCCAACCAGCAACATCGCGACGCTCCCGGGGGGCCCCACGCATACCTCCCCCGGGGCGTCGGCGCGATCACGACTACGTACGCGAAGCGGCCCCTGGACAGGGAGGCCGAGGGACCGCTCCGCTTGCTGGCGGGTACCCCACCTCTCCACGCCTCAGCCGCCAACAAGGCCGTTGACTGGCTGGTACGAGGGCGGGACCGTCAACCCGCGCACCCGCTGGGTGCCATGCTCAGGAGGGTCAATTGTCGGATGACACGAAACCCTCGCCGAGCGACGTTCTGTACGTCGCAACCAGCTACGACGACGGGACCGCCACCATCGTCCTCGTAGGCGAGTTCGACATGAGCGGCGCCGCGCACTTCTGGGCGTCTGTCGGCGAGGCGCTCGAGATGCGTCCGCCGTCGATCGTTGTCGAAGCCCGCGGCGTGACGTTCATCGACTCATCGGGCATCGCGGCACTGATACGCGCCCACGAAGCAGCCAACCAAGCGGGTGTGGCGTTCCGTGTCCGTGAACCTTCGCCGATGCTTCGGCGCATGGCCGAACTCACAGGTGTCACGCACTTGCTGCCCGACGAGTGAGAAGCCAGCCCGCGGGCCGACGCGGACCGGCCCCCCGACGGGAATCGCCCGGGGGCCGGTCGGCGGTCCAACCATGCGGGTTTGTACGGCTCGACCAGTGGGAGCGCTGGGTCCCACGACTACGTAATCGCTCGGGAGTGGGGGCACGGTCCGCGAGCTCGGCGGATTTAGCCAGGTGAATCGTCACTCCTGACTGACCGCCCGTTTGCCGTCGGCGTGGTATGGGCGCATCGCGTTGCTCGGTAGGGACCCGTGCCGGGGGGACCGGGCACGAGGAGCATGGATGTCACGGACTGGAGACCGCTTCCACACGGACCAACTTGGCAGCACAGATCGACGACGCGCTGTCGAGCCGGCCCGAGTCGGTCACCGTCGAGGCGAGCGAGCTGGCGTTCCTGGACTCGTCGGGTTCGCGGCGCTGCTCCGGGCCAGGGCACGGGTTCGGGAGGCAGGCGTGGCGTTCAGGGTGACCGAGCCGTCGCCGGCCCTCCGCCGTCTGGCCGATGTCGGCGGGGTCGGGGAGGGGTTCCTGTCCGACTGGTGACGCCGAGCCCTGGGTGCACGCGAACCGGCCCCCGGGGCGTCTCCCCTCGCGTCCCAGGGGCCGGATGGTGGCTGAACCGAGGCGGACCGGTTCGGCCCTGGGGGACAGGTCCTCCCCCGCTACGCATCGTGACAGATTGACTCCGATTTGCAAGGACCGGGCTCTGCCTCCCCATGCGCGGAACCACCCCCCGATCCTTGGACCGAAGGGTGGCGCGCTGGTGGTGTCAGCGATTCAGTCGATCGAGGGTCGCCATGATGCGGCGGAAGCAAGCAACCATGTCTTGGGTGTGACACACAGAGACGCACAGCGACATGTCATCGCTGGTCAGGTCGGGTGTCACCGGCCGAAGCGCAGGTGACCGGACCCTGCCTGTCAGACCCCCTTCGTATGGTCACCGTGTCCGACCGCACGAGGAGGCAGAGCCATGGAGCTCTGGTCACCGCCCCACGACAAGCCGCACCTGTTCGAGTGGTGGCGCCCGCTGGTGCTCGCCAGCGAGCGCGCGCGGCGTAGCCGGGTGCCGTGGCCGATCCACCTCGACGAGTTCCGCCTCGCCGGGCGGGTGCTCCGCGGTGGCCGGCCCGACGTGTGGATCTACGAGCACCACGCCAACGGCGGTTCGCTCTGCGTCGATGCCACCGGCGCCACCTACCGGTTCATCCCCACGCCGGGCGCCAGGGGCGTGGGCCAGTTCCGGCCCTGCGACGCCCGCAGCGCCGTCTGGCGGGCCGGCCTGCCCGAGGTCGTCGAGCCCGTGGCGTACGGGGAGGAGGCCGACGAGCGGGCGCCGTGGCGTCGGGTCACCGATCGGCACACCGGGGACGTCGAGCTCCGCGAGGCGTCGGGAGGCGCCGCGGCATCGGGACACGTCGTCCGCCGAGGGCATCTCACCGTGATCCAGGGCGGCGGCTGACGGCGCCCGGCGGCGAAGTTCCGAACCGAGCGACTTCCCGCTGGACGCTGCTCACCACCGGGCGCACACTGAGGTTGCTGGGTCACCGGCCTCGGAGGTGGCCCCATGTGGGTTCTCGATCCTCCACTGCGTTCGCCTCGCCAAGGTGAAGCCCGGTTCCACCCGATCCGCGTGCCTCCTCGCGGACCGAGCCCGCCGATGCGGCCTCAGGGCGAGCTCCGATCTCGGCGACAGCCGGGCCGTACCTGGTCGCCCCGCGTCCTGAGCGGAGCGCGTCCCGTACATGCCGGAAGAGGAGTGAGAGATGATCATTCGCAGCTGGAACCTGCGTCCGCGGCCCGGACGCTACGACGACGCCATCGGCCTCATCACCGAGGGCGTCAAGCTCGCTGACCGCCACGGGGCCCAGGACGTTCGCCTGACCCAGGCCGCCACCGCGGGGCCGAACACCGGGCTCCTGGTGCTGACCTGTGAGTTCGACAACGTGACCGCCTACGGCGCCTACCTCGACGACACCCTGGCCGACGCCGAGGCGCAGTCGTACAACCACCGCGTCAGGGAGGCGGAGGCGCCGTTCACCTACGAGTCGACGGCCGTCTTGGTCGAGATCGACCTGGAGCGCCCCGACGCCAAGCGGGGCAAGGGCAGGGTGCTCGACGCTCGCCTCGGCCGCCCGCGTCCCGGGCGCTGGGACGAGTCCATCGCCTTCGCGCGCGCAGCCTTCGATCTGTGCGACCAGCACGGCGCCGTGGGGTGCCGCCTGTTCGAGCTCAACCACGCGGGTCCCGAGTCCGGGCTGGTGTGCGCGGTCATGGAATACAACTCCATGCGGGAGTTCGGCGAGGCGGGCGACTGGTGGTTGTCCGACGCCGAAGGCCGCCGCATGACCGAGACGATGCGGAGCGACAGCCCGTTCGAGCCCGTCTCGTCGGGGCTCTTCACCGAGGTGACCATCCTGTAGCCCCCGGGCGGTGCGCGCGCGGCCCGGCCAGCGGCGCCCGCTCCGCGGCGCCAAACTGGTGGGGTGCGCGCGCTCGCCGTCCATCACGTCTCGATCAACGTCGACGACGTCGACGCCGCCCTTGGCTTCTACGTCGACGTCCTCGGTCTGGCGCCACGCCAGGACCGCCCCCCAGACCTCGGCGTCGATGGTGCCTGGCTCGATGCCGGCGCCCAGCAGGTTCATCTGATCCTTGCGCCGCCACCCGCGGCCCGTGGTCAGCACTTCGCGCTGCTCGTCGACGACCTCGACTCGGTGGTCGACGAGCTGCGGGGCCGGAGCGTCGATGTGAGCGATCCAGTGCCCGTGGGACGCAACCGCCAGTCGTTCCTCCACGACCCCGCTGGCAACCTCATCGAGCTGCACGAGGCGGCCTCGTCGCGGTAGCGGCACCGTGAGGCGCCTCTGGCTGCTGCGGCACGCGAAGTCGAGCTGGGACGACCCCGACCTGCCGGATCGGCTCCGGCCGCTGGCACCCCGGGGCGCCCGGGCGGTTGCCGCCCTGGCGCGCCACCTGCGCGCCACCGCCGTCGCCCCCGGCCTGGTGCTGTGCTCGCCGGCGCGGCGTGCGGTGCAGACGTGGGAAGGCGTGGCGCCGGGTGTCCCGCCGGGTACCCCGGTGACCATCGACGAGGCGATCTACGGCGCCGAAAGCGATGAGCTGCTCGCCCGGCTGCGGGAGGTGCCTGCGCCGATCGGGTCCGTGCTGCTGATCGGCCACAACCCCGAGGTGCAGGAGCTGGCCGTCGACCTGGTGGGCTCCGGGGATGGTGGGCTGCGGGACCGGCTCGTGGCGAAGTTCCCCACCGGTGCGCTGGCCACCCTCGAGGTCCCCGGCGACTGGCGCGACCTGGCGTGGGGTGCGGCCACGCTGCTGGCGTTCGTGGTGCCGCGGGAGTTGTGACGGGTCCGGCCGGCGGCGCCGGCGGTGGTCCCCGTGGGTGATGATGGCGGCATGAGCGACCTGACCTTCGACACCTACGACGCGCGCGTCGCAGAGGGACTGCTGGCGGCGCACGAGCGGGATGCGGGGTTGCCGGGCTGGCTGGGCATCCGTCCCGTCGACTTCGGGCCGGGCACGATGAGGGCCACCGTCACGGTGCGGCCCGAGCTGCTGACGCCGTTCGGGAACCTCCACGGGGGCGTGCTGGCGGCGCTCTGCGATCACGTGCTGGGAACGGTCTGCTACCCGGTGATTCCTCGGGGTGCCTGGGCCGCCACCACGGAGTTCAAGCTCAACTACCTGGCGCCGGTGAAGGGGGGCGACCTGGAGGCGGCGGCCACGATCGTGGCCCTGTCGAAGCGGACCGCCGTCGTCCGCATCGAGGTCGTGAACGACGGGCGGACGGTGTGCGCGGCCCAGGGGACGGTCCTGGTGGTGGCGCCGAAGCCGGACGGCACGTGATGTCCGGCGGTGACGCCACCGTCCGCGCGCTGGTGCTGGAGGAGCCGCGCCGGCTCGAGGCCCGACGGTTTCCCGTCCCGCCGGTCGCCGACGACGACGGCCTGCTGCGGGTCGAGGCCTGCGGGCTGTGCGGGACCGACCACGAGCAGTTCACCGGCGGCATCCGGGTGGCCGGGCCGTTCGTGCCGGGCCACGAGATCGTCGGCGTCGTGGAGGACGTCGGCGCCGCCGCAGCCGAGCGCTGGGGGGTGGCGGCGGGGGACCGCGTGGCGGTCGTGCCATTCCAGGCGTGCCGGGCGTGTCCGGCCTGCCTCGCCGGCGACCACCGCCACTGCGAGCGCCACGGTTTCCGGGAGTTCTACGGGGCGACCCCCCTCGATCGGGCGCCGGGCCTCTGGGGCGGCTATGCCGACGTCGCCTACCTGGGTCCGGACGCGCTGCTGCTGCCGGTCCCCGACGGGCTCGACCCGATCCTCGCCACGGTGTTCAACCCGCTGGGCGCGGGCATCCAGTGGGCCGTGGACGCGCCGGCGACCGGGCCCGGGGCGGTCGTTGCCGTGCTGGGTCCCGGCATCCGCGGGTTGTGTGCGGCCGCCGCGGCCAAGGACGCCGGGGCCCGGTTCGTCATGGTCACGGGGTTCGGCCCGCGTGACGCCGACCGGCTGGCACTGGCGCCGCAGTTCGGGGCCGACCTGGCCGTCGACGTGGCGCGCCGCGACCCGGTCCGGGAGCTGCGCGACGCGACCGGCGGCCGCGGCGCCGACGTGGTCGTGGACGTGACGGCCAACGCCCCCGCCGCGTTCGGCCAGGCGATCGACCTCGCCCGCCCGGGGGGCACCGTGGTGGTGGCCGGCATGCGGGGCTTCGCGCCGGTGGACGGGTTCGTGCCGGACCTCATCGTGGCCAAGGAGCTCCGGGTCCTCGGTGCGCTGGGCGTCGACGCTGCGGCCTACCGCGCCGCCTTTGCCCTGCTCGCGGCGGGTTCGTGGCCGTTCGCCGACCTGCCCCGGCGCTGCATCGGATTCGACGACGCCGCGGACCTCCTCACGTCCATGGCCGGCGAACCGGGAGCGCCGCCGGCGCCCGTCCACGGCGTCTTCGTGCCGGGCTGATGCCCGACCTGGGCGCTCAGGTCCCCACGGATCCCGCTCACGACGTAGGGTCCGCCGGCCAGGAGAAGAAGGAGGCGCCATGTCCACACGCCCGGTCACGTTCGGCGCGTTCGTGCCGCAGGGGTGGAAGACCGAGCTGGTCGACATCGACGGCGCCCAGGCGAAGTGGGCGAAGGCGGTCGAGATCGCCGAGCTCGCCGACCAGCTGGGCTACGACTCGATCTGGGTCTACGACCACTTCCACAACGTGCCGGTGCCAGCGCACGAGGCGGTGTACGAGTGCTGGACCGCGCTGGCCGCGCTCAGCCAGCGCACGTCCCGGGTGCGGCTGGGCCAGATGGTCGGCTGCGCCGCCTACCGCAACCCGGGACTGCTGGCGAAGATCACGTCCAACATCGACGTGATGAGCGACGGCCGCCTCGACTGGGGGATCGGCGCCGGCTGGTACGACCACGAGTTCCGGGGCTACGGCTACGAGTTCCTGCCGGCACGGGACCGCATCGCAGCGTTGAGCGAGACCGTCGAGATCGTGCGCTCGCTGTGGACGGAGCCCGACACCACCTATGCGGGCAAGTGGTTCCAGCTCGAGGGCGCACAGTGCGATCCCAAGCCGCTCCAGCAGCCCCACCCGCCCATCCTCATCGGTGGCGCCGGCGAGCAGCTCACGCTCCGGGTCGTCGCCCGGCTGGCCGACCGGTCCAACTTCGGCGGCAACCCCGAGGAGTTCGCCCACAAGTGCGACGTGCTGCGGCGCCACTGCGACGCCGTCGGCCGCGACTACGACGAGATCGAGAAGACGTGGAGCCCGGAGATCTTCGTCCGGGACACCGACGCCGAGGTGCGGGCCATCGGCGGGTCGACGTGGGGCGAACCGTTCGAGAGCTGGCAGGCCGGCAACCTCGTCGGCACGCCCGAGCAGGTGATCGACAGGATCGGCCGGTACCGCGAGATCGGGGTGACGAGCTTCATCCCCTGGAACCGCGACTATCCGTCGACCGAGACGCTGCAGCTCGTCGCCGAGCGTGTGATCCCGGCATTCCGCTGAGGACCTGCACGATGTGGCTGTGGTCGGCATCATGCGTGAAGGAGGATCAGCGGTGAAGATCGATCCCGACGCTGCTGGCATGGATGCCACCCGCCTGGCGCGCATCGACGAGCACCTGCGCACCCGCTACATCGAGCCCGGCAAGATCGCCGGCTGCCAGGTGGTCGTGGCTCGCCATGGTGCGATCGCCCACGCGTCGTCGCTGGGCGAGCGGGACCGAGAGCGGGGCCGGCCCGTCTCGGATGACACGATCTGGCGCCTCTACTCGATGACCAAGCCGGTCACGGGGGTTGCGCTCCTGACGCTGTACGAGCGGGGACTGTTCCAGCTCGATGATCCGGTCCATCGCTTCCTGCCGGAGTGGCGCGACCTGCGGGTGCGGACCGAGGAAGGCGAGCGGCGCCTGGTGGAGCCCCGGCGCCCGATGCGCGTGCGGGACCTGATGATGCACACGTCCGGGCTCGGCTACGCGCTCGACAACAGCGACATCACCGTCGACATGCTGCGACGCCCGCCGGGGGAGCGCATCGGCAAGGGCGCCACGCTCGAGACCCTCGCCGACCGGCTGGCCGAGGCGCCGCTGCGGTTCCACCCCGGGACCCACTGGCTCTACTCGTTCTCGACCGACGTGTGTGCCCGCCTGGTCGAGGTGCTGTCGGGTCAGCGGTTCGACGACTATCTCCGCACCACGATCTTCGAGCCGCTCGGCATGGTCGACACCGGGTTCTGGGTGACAGACGAGCAGGCCGACCGGTTCGCCGCCTGCTACACGCGGGACGCCGGCAAGCGTCTGGTCCTGCAGGACGACCCGGTCGAGAGCCGCTACCGGCGGCCGATGTCGTTCCTGTCGGGCGGCGGCGGGCTGGTCGGGACGATGGCGGACTACGTGCGCTTCTGCCGCATGCTGCTGGGCGGCGGCGAGCTGGACGGCGTGCGCATCCTCGGCCGCAAGACCGTCGAGCTCATGGCGTCGAACCACCTGCCCGGTGGCGGTCAGTTGTCGGCCTTCGCCGTGCCCGGCGCGTACGGCGAGGTCGGCTTCGCCGGCATGGGGTTCGGGCTCACCGTGGCGGTCAGCCTCGGTCCGGTCGCCACCGGCATCGTCGGATCCCCCGGCGAGTACATGTGGGGCGGGGCAGCGTCCACGCTGTTCTGGATCGACCCGGTCGAGGACCTCACGGTCGTGTTCATGACCCAGCTGATCCCTTCCGGCACGTTCAACTTCCGGGGCCAGCTCAAGACGCTCGTGTACCCGGCGATCGTGGATTGACGGTGCCCGCCCGGGCGGGGTGCAGCGGGTCGACCTACCTCGCATCGGTGCTCGACGGATGTCGCGGGCTCGAGCGACATACGTGCTGGAACGTCTGTCTACGTCCCGCGAGGGAAGGATGGGTGGCTAACAAACCCGAGGACCTTCGTAATGTCCGGGAAGCGGCGGTGGATGCGATTGACGCGGGCATCGATCCGGCGGCCGGACACGAGCGAGTCGAGGAGGATGAGATCGAATCCGGCGGACTCCACCCAGGAGACTGTCTTGCGATATCCGCACACGAGCTTGGCCTTCGTGGACGTCTGGAAGTCCGCGACGGCTCTGCGGTCGGCCATCACGCCGCACGACCCGAAGTAGATGACGCGCTCGGCCGCCCGACGGCCAATGCAGTCCGCCAGCTCCTCGAGACTGATGGTGTTCCGTCCTAGCTGGATGGCTCCCGGTGTGCCGTGACTGGCGATGTAGAGCACCTCGTAGGTCGCGTACTGCTTCTGTCCCCATTTGCGAAGGTAGAGCTCGAGTTCCTCGAACGTGCCCACGTCACGATGGATGTAGGTCGCAATTCGCAGGCGCTCGAGCGTGTCCAGCGTGGGTAGGACACTCGATCGGTCGGCGAGCTTGCTCTCCCAGGCACCTTCGACGCAGAAGATGCCTTGGCGGGGTAGTGACATCTAGCCCTCCTGACTCATTGACGGGTGGCTAGTGGTGATCGCCTCGAGGCGGCGTCTTGAAATGGACGCCCAACTCGAGTTCAGCCCGGCGCACCTGGTACACAACGGTTTGCCAGGCGTCGACGATCTGCGACAGCGGGCGCATCTCGTTGGCACCGGACGGCGACTGGGTGCTCTTCGGGTTGACGATCCCCGGAAGGTCGACGACCGGCCGGGCGAAGCGCATGCCGGCATCGCCATCGACGCGGCAGGGCACGAAGGAGAACATTCCGTCGACGGGATCGTCGGGGGTTGCCCCCTTGATCAACGTGTAGTCGGATCCGGCGATGTGCGGCGCATAGCCGGCGAGGCGCTGGCGCGTACAAACCTCGAAGGCGTCATCGATGGGCAGGTCGCCCCGGCCGGCCGCCGGCACGAACGCCCCGGCCAGGCCGGCGACCACGAAGACAGTGTCGATCACGAACTGACTTTGCCTGCCCGAGCCGAAAAGGATCACCGACCCGCGGGGGAGGCGCTGTAGCGCTGACGGCTGCCGGTCAGGCTGATTGCTCGTGTGCTGCTTGCAGTTGCTGTAGAGGAAGCGATCGCCGAACACCCAGGGGTCGGTGTTTTGCCACTCGATCGGGCCGGCCGACGGCGGCAACCAATATGGCTCGTGGAGGACCGTCGGCCGGTCGGGCTGTGCCGGCCAGCGGTGCACCACGCGCGACTGCGCCTCCCACTCGCCCCAGAACACCAACCGGTCGGCGTGCACCTGTCCGGCCGCGTCGATGAATCGACCAGGTGAGACGAGGAACTTTCGCTTATGTGGACCCGAGTTCCACCCCATGTGGCTGCCCGGGGGCACATGCTCGCCACCCGGGTGCGGGAACTGGACGATGGCGCCCCGCCCGCCGGTGGCCGTGCGGGTACCGCTCTGCGCTCGCATCTGCCGGCCTGGTACAGCGTCGGTCGGAGGCCGGGCCGGTGCGGGCGGGTTCGGCTGTCCCACCGGGGGCTCGACCGGGGCCGGCGCTTGCATGCTCTCGCCCCCATGGTCTGGAGCGGGCCGGGGCGTGGTTGTCGGCGAGGAGGCGGCTACGGCACGGCTCGGACCCAGCCGGGTCTCCTGCACCAGTGGCTCGGCGAGGTAGGCGTACCAGCCCGGCGTGCGCTCCTCGGAGAACAGCACCCGGTTGACCCTGCCGTTCCGATTGGCGACGACGAGCCAGTCGTAGCTGCGCCGCGCGCTGGCGGCGTCGACGAGCGCCTCGACGGCCTCGCGAGTGGTGTCGCGGTTGATGCCGATCGGGCCCGCTTCGGACTCGACCGTGATCCACACTGACCC
>Ga0081455_10008828_pt1 | contig 10430 bp, 6 predicted proteins | sample TabmetS3T2R1_FD_70207 | JGI IMG/M metagenome (GOLD analysis project Ga0081455, IMG submission 70207) | Tabebuia heterophylla rhizosphere microbial communities from the University of Puerto Rico - S3T2R1 | ecosystem: Host-associated > Plants > Roots > Rhizosphere ... | reverse complement strand
GGCGAAAGTTTCGGCGATCCCTACGAACTGCCCAGCGACCAGGCCTACGCCGAAACCTGCGCCGCGATCGCCAATGTGATGTGGAACTTCCGCATGCTGATGCTCACCGGCGATGCGCGCTATGCCGATGTGCTCGAACGCGCGCTATATAACGGTGTGAATTCCGGCATGTCGCTTTCCGGCAATTTGTATTGTTATCGGAACCCGCTTGCTTCGAACGGCGAGCGGCTGCGCAATCCCTGGTACGACACCACTTGCTGCCCGCCCAACATCGAACGTTTGTTCGAATCCCTTCCCGGCTATTTTTATGCGCTGAGCCGCGATGGGGTCTACGTGAACCTATACCATAATTCCGACCTCGATTGGCATTTGGAGGACGGCGCCGAAATCAAGCTGGCCCAGGCGACCAACTATCCTTGGACGGGTGACGTGAAACTCACCGTCAACCCGGTTCGGCCCGCCGCCTTCACGGTTTATTTGCGTTGGCCGGGTTGGGCGCAATCGGTTGATGTCCAGGTGAACGGCCAGCCGCTGCCGTTAGGAACCGCGCGGCGCGGCAGCTACATTGCTATCGCGCGAACCTGGAATCCGGGCGATTCCATTAATCTTAGTCTGCCCATGCAACCGGTGGCCATGGCTTCCAATCCCCGGGTAAACGATACCTATGGGCGGGTAGCCCTTGAGCGCGGCCCGCTTGTTTATGCCCTGGAGCAGATCGATCAGGGAGGCGCCGCGCTCGGCGATCTCTTTATTAAACCGGCTAGTCCCATAGCGACCGAAGCCCGCCGGGACCTGCTAGGGGGGGTAAGCGTCCTAAAGATTTCCGGTCAAGCTGCCGAAAGGTCCCTCAGTGAGGAACCTCTCTATCAGCCGCTTGCATCCGCGATGAATCGCTCAAAGCACCCCACTACCCTAACGTTTATTCCCTACTATGCAATCGGGAACAGAGATCCGAGTCCCATGGAGGTCTGGGTGCCGGTCACCAGGGATCCTTTGCTCGCTTCCCATGCGCGCATGATGGGAACCGAGCCGCGGCCGTAACTAGCCCGCTAAACTATGGCAAAATTAGATGAGTCGGAGATTCGATTAAGGTTCATGAGCAGCTTGCCGAGAAACCAAAAACTGTGTGTAACCACCCTTATATTAATGCTTTGCGCCGCTCCCATTGGTATGGCGCAGCAAGCGCCCATCGCGCCGCCGCCGATACCCGAAGAGAACAAGCCAACCCCGCCTCCGGGCGGCGACAAAGCGCCCGCCGAGCACAAATCGGGCGCTGGCGCTGCGGTCGATTCGAATAGCTACAAGATCGGACCGTCTGACATATTGCTGATTCGAGTTTGGAACGAAGAGAAATTTTCGGGTGCCGTAGCTGTGCATCAAGATGGAAAAATCACGCTACCCCTTGTCGGCGATCTAGAAGTCGGCGGCTCCACGCCTAACGAGACGCAGGACACCGTGGCCAAGGCCCTTACAAAATATGTCCTGAAACCGTTGGTGACCGTCACGGTCCAGGAGGTGGGGAGCAAAAAGTACTATCTCGACGGCCTTGCGAGCCACCCGGGGGAATATGCGCTTACGGTTCCTACCACGATTCTGGAGGCGATTAGCAAGGCGGGCGGACTCCAGGATTTCGCCAATGGAAAACGCATCTACGTGCTGCGTGGAGACAAACGCATCCCTTTTAACTACAAAGAGGTGTTACGCGGCAAGCGGATGGAGCAGAACATAAAGTTGGAGCCCGGTGATCACATTGTCGTTCCTTGATCCCAGCCGCAACAAAATAGGTGAGAAATTATGCTAGACAGGCTATCCGTTCCCCGTCGCGCCCTCGATTTTGAGGACTACATCGATATCATCCGCCGTAATTTCCGCTGGCTGATCGGTCCTGCGTTCGTGGGCCTTGTGATCTCCACTGTAGTCGCCTACTTTATGCAAGACACCTATGTCTCGCAGGCGATGATTCGCATTGTCCCGCAGCAAATAGCGGACGACCTGGTAAAAAATGTCAGCGCCCAGGACGTGTCGGATCGCATAAGCGGAATGGCGCAGCAAATTCTCAGCCGCGGCACGCTGAGTAATCTGATCGAGTCTTACGGTATTTACAAAGATGAATTGAAGCATGCGCCTATGCAGGACGTCGTCACAACTATGCACGACGCCATCGCCATACGACCGGCGATGGGCGTCACGAACATGACGGGCGGCCGCACCTTGCCCGCGATTACGATCCAGTTTGCCTATCGCGATCCGGGGCTTGCTACCAAAATATGCACCGAATTGGTATCGCGCCTGATGAATGCCAGCTCGCAGGATGTAATGGATTCTCAGCTTGCCGCCAACCAGTTTCTGAACGATGAATTCGACCGTGCCCAGCGTGAGCTGAATGAGGCGGAACAAAAGCTGACCGAATACAAACAAAAGAATGCCGGTCACCTTCCGGAAGAAGTCAGCACAAATATTTCGCAGATGAATGCGCTCGATCAACGCTCCTCTTCCCTGTCGGATGCGGCGACGCGGAACGCCGAACGGCGCATGATGCTCGAAGCTGAGCTGCGCGCTAGAAAAGACCGCCTGGATATCCTCAAAAAGAACAACTATCAGACCCAATCGAGCAATGGCAGAGTGACCGAACTCGAGCGTCAGATAGGCGAGTACGAAAATGCCATTTCTGCCATGAAGGATCGCTATACCGAGGAACATCCCGACCTGCAAGCGGCGCAGGAGAGGCTCGCGGTTCTGAAAAAGCAGCGTGAGGATGCGATCAAGAATGCTGCCAAAACGGACTTGACCGCTCCCGTCTCGGAAAGCCCCATGGCGGCGCGTGAGCGTATGGATGCCGAGCAGGCTGTGGAAGCCGTTCAGACGCAGCTCAAGGCTTTGAGTTTGGAGGAGAAGGACGTCCAGCGTGGGATGGGTTCTGTCAACGAGTCGTTGAAAAGATACCAGGCGCGCCTTGAAAGCGCTCCGACGGGCGAGATGGAGTATGGCGAACTTCAGCGAAACCGCGAGCACGCTCGAGCGAAATACGACGATTTTTTAAGCAAGAAGCAGAAGACGATTGTGTCGATGCACCTTGAGCAGCGCAAGCAGGGTGAGACGCTTGAACTTTTGGACGCGCCTTCCACCCCGGCCGCGCCCACGGCTCCTAAACGGGCTCAGATCATTCCGATCGGATTGGTAGCGGGCCTCGTTCTCGGAGCGGTTCTCGTCGCCCTTCGCGAAGTCAAAGATACATCTCTAAAAAATCTCAAAGATGCTCGCCTGTATACCCAGCTCTCCATTCTGGGCAGCATTCCGCTACTCGAAAACGATGTCGTGGTGCAGCGCCGCAAACAGGTGATGTGGGTCGGCTGGGCCACCGCAACCATTCTCGGATTGGCCATTATGGCCGGATCGGTAGCACATTACTACTGGAGTAAGACACACGTATGAGCCGGGTCCACGACGCGTTACGCAAGGCGGGGCAAGATAAACCCGTCGTCAATACCAGAAGCAATATCTCCCGGCCGGTGGCCCCTCCTCCATCCGTGGCGCTACCCTCGGAGCCGGTTGCCCCTGTCCAAGTTGCCGAGCCATTTCACGGCGGAATCGAGGATATGGAAGCCTGCATCCAGTCGGCGGCGAGTGTCCCGTTCACTCCGCTCAGCGATGCGCTGCTTGTAAACCCGAACAAACCGCGCGAAGCGCCGGCGGAAGAATTTCGCAGCCTGCGTACTCGCCTCAACCACATGCAAACGGTCCAACCGCTGCATACCCTGGTTGTGACGAGCGCATCGCCGGCCGAAGGTAAATCCTTTACCGCCGCGAATCTTGCGCTGACCCAGGCGCAGCTCGCCGAACATCGTGTTCTCCTGATCGATTTCGATTTTCGACGCCCCACCGTCGACAAAGTTTTTCAGATTCCGATCGCGCCCGGAATGACAAATTACCTGCAGGGTACGGCCGCTTTCAGCGACATCATCCGGCGCGTCGATGGGACGAATCTCTATGTCGTAACGGCTGGCGATCCCGTCACCAATCCGCTCGAGCTGCTCAATCTCAAGGAATGCAGCACTCTGATCTCCGAATTGCGGAGCAACTTTGACTGGGTCATTCTCGATAGTCCGCCGCTGCTATTTGCGGCCGATGGCAACCTGCTCGCCACCATGTGCGATGGCACGATTCTGGTGGTCCGAATCGGAACCACAACGTTCGATTCGGTCAGCCGCGCCTTGCAATCGCTCTGTGAAAACAACGTGCTCGGAATCGTTGTCAATGGAGCCCGCCGCGGCGAGCTATACAGCAAGTACAGCTACTATCACGATTACTATTCCTACGGTACCGACCGCGAATCAAAGGACGAATCCGGCAAGGAAGAAGAAACCGACGCCGTAGAAGCCGAAAGATAACTGTAGCTCTGAAAGCTGACCGCTGAAAGCTAAAACTTAAAACGGATACCGCGGACTAATATTATTATTTTTCTGCTGCTGGACCGTTCCGTCAGCCAGCGACCGCGAAGGCGCCGCATTGCTGAAATCCAAATCCGCTGCGCTGAAAGTAAGCGCCCGGTCGAGCACCATCTCAACAGTGGAACCGCGCAAAAGCGTCGCGTCCGGTCCTCGCGTCAAAAGCACGCTGATGAGCCCGGCCGCCGCGCCGCCGCCTAGTCCGATCAGGCTGCCGCCGCGAATGTGGCCGGAGGCCGCTCCGACCCCTGTGCCGATCGCCGAACCGGCCGCCGTCGTGCCGATAATCGTTCCTGCATCGCTCTTCTTGTCTCCAGGTCCTTTGATTTTGCTGTCTTCCCGTTTCAACGTGCCTTCGTTGCTCGCGTCGAGCCCGGCAAGATCGCCGCGAAAATTACGCGTCACTCCGTTCGGCAAAACCACGGAATCGAAGCGCACCTGCAATTCGCCGCGGCCGTGCGCCCGCCCGGGCTTCTTCACTTCGAGAATTGTGCCCGTTACCCAGCTTCCTTGGGGAATGATCACCCGATTATTGTTCACCACTGGAAAGGCGGTCTCGAGGTAAATCCGATCGCCCGGCAGCGACTGTTTCGTGCTCACGCTCTTTACGACGTTGAGCAGTATATGCGTCCCGGCATCGACCTGGTAAGAGCCGGGGGTAGGCATCACTTCCCGCCGCTTCAGGCCCTCTGCCGGCTGTGCCTGAGCTGCCGGTTCGGCCGGTGTCTGGGCGGTCACGATACAGGCAAGGGCAAGCCCACAAATGAAGACGAGACGTTTCAGCATCAAGTGGCTCCGCTGGTTCCAGTCTACCGGATTTATACCAGCGCGGAAGACGCCACTTTCGCCCGCAGCACATGCCGTCGCGCTTTCCTAACAATCGTGCTGAGCGGCAAACGGCCCAGCCCCGCGAGCGGCACCCACTCGCACGCGCCAATCTCCTCGGGCACTCCCGCTGCCAGTACCTCGAACGAGTAATTATGAAACGTGATGCCATGCCGGAACGAACCCAGTTTCGCGCCCGGCGCCGCGCCCGGTAAATGAACGGCCTCGGGCAGCTCCCAAAAACCGGGCATCAGGCGCTCTGTGGCCGAGCGCTGCCAAAGCAGCAGTTCGCCATTCCGCTCAATCCAGTACACCGCCCGCCGCTCTTCCACAGTCGCTGTGCGAGCCGCCTTCACCGGAAGCTCCTTTTGCCGGCCTTGCGCGTGCGCGCTGCAATTCTTCGCTGCCGGGCACACCAGGCAATGCGGATTTTTCGGCAGGCAGACCGTCGCCCCGAGTTCCATCATCGCTTGGTTGAACGCGCCCGGCTGCTGCGGATCCAAGAGCGTCTGCGCCATCGCCGAAAAATGCCGCCGGCCCGTCCCGGATCCAATATTCGTTCCATCCCCGAGCAGACGGCTGAGAACCCGCAGAACATTGCCATCGACGGCCGCGTGCGGCAGTTCAAAAGCAATACTCGCCACTGCCGCTGCCGTGTAGTCGCCGACGCCTGGCAACGCGCGGATCGTTTCGTATGTACGGGGAAATTCTTTCTGCTCCGCCATGAACCGCGCAGCTTGCTGCATATTGCGCGCCCGATAGTAGTAGCCGAGGCCCGCCCAATGCGCGAGCAGTTCGGGTTCTAGTGCGCGCGCCAATTCGCGAAAATCCGGAAACCGCTCGAGAAACCGTTCATAATACGGAATCACCGCCGCCACCCGCGTCTGCTGTAGCATGATTTCGGAAACCCAAATGCGATAGGGATCGCGTGTTTTCCGCCACGGCAGCGCGCGCTGGTGAACTGAGAACCAGCGAAGCAATTCTCCTCGAAATTGTTCTATTTCCTGCCGCGAAAGCACGCCGTTCGTCATCCTATACTAGTTAAGGAACTTTCTTCCAGTCGCAATTCCTCGTCCGTTTCCCGAGCAATGCCGGAACATCCCAGCTTACCTTCGGAGCCAGTATTGGCCGTTCGCGGCGCGCGCGTCCACAATCTCAAGAATGTGAGCGTGGACCTTCCGCACAATCGGCTCACCGTCATCACCGGCGTATCCGGTTCCGGCAAATCTTCGCTCGCCTTCGATACCATTTACGCCGAAGGACAGCGGCGCTACGTGGAATCGCTGTCCGCCTATGCCCGCCAGTTTCTCGAGCGCATGGAGAAACCCGATGTGGACGAAATCGTAGGCATCGCTCCGCCCATTGCCATCCGCCAGAAAAATCAAACCCGAAATCCGCGATCGACTGTCGCCACGGCCACCGAACTCTACGATTTCATGCGGCTCCTGTGGGCCCGCGCCGGCCGCACCTATTGCCCTAACGACGCGACACGCATCCAGAACGATACGGTCGATCAAGTCGCGGATACGATGCTCGCGCAAGCGGAAGGCTCCCGCTGGTACGTGCTGTTCCCCGTGAGAGCAGCGGGTGCATCCGAAGCCGCCGCGCTGCGCGATCGCTTATTCGATCTCCGCAAGAAGGGTTTTGGGCGCCTGTTCCAACAGGGGAAAATTTTCGAATTCTCCACGCCCGAGTCGTTGCTCGAAATCGATTTCAAAAAGCCCTTGTATGTGCTCGCCGATCGCATCGTCATCCGGCCCGATTCTCATCAGCGCCTGGTAGACACCGTCGAGATCTGCTACCGCGAATCGGGAGAAGTGTTCTTCGAACAAGCGGGCGTGGCCGATCCCGTTCAGCTCCATTTCAGCGAAAAGTTTGCTTGCAAAACCTGTGGACTTACCGCGGGCGCGCCCGAGCCGGCGCTGTTCAGCTTCAACAATCCGATGGGCGCATGTCCCGTATGCCAGGGCTTCGGAAACACCGTCGATTACGACATGGATTTGATCATCCCCGATCCGTCTCTCACGCTCGAACAAGGCGCCGTCGATCCTTGGACCAAGCCGCAATACACCTGGTACTACAACGAAGAGATCAAGCCGAAAGCTCGCGGCAAAGTCCGTTTGAACGTCATGTACTGCGACTTGAAAGTGGAGGAGAAAGAATTCATACGCAGTCACGTGCGCCGCTTCTTTGCGGAAGTAGAGCGCAAAAAATATAAAGTGCACGTGCGCGTTTTCATGAGCCGCTATCGCGCTTATACTGAGTGTCCCGCCTGCCGCGGCGCCCGTCTGCGTCCGGAGGCCCTGTGGGTAAAGCTCGGCGGATTGAATATCGCCGAAGTGTCTCGCATGAACATCCAACGCGCGCGCGAATTTTTCGATGCGCTCGAGTTGACTCCGGAAGAGCAGGGAATTGCCGACCGCGTGCTGGACGAGATCCGCCAGCGCTCAAAATTCTTGAACGATGTCGGATTGGAATATCTGACGCTCGACCGCCTGTCCTCTACGCTTTCCGGAGGAGAAGCCCAGCGCATTCAGCTCGCAACCTGCCTAGGCTCCCGCCTCGTCGGCGCGATTTACGTGTTGGACGAACCGTCTATCGGCCTTCACAGCCGCGATACGGCACGCCTCATTCACATTCTCAAAGATCTGCGCGAGCTAGGCAATACCATCATCGTCGTGGAACACGATCCCGAAATCATGGCGGAAGCCGATCATATTCTCGATCTCGGTCCCGGCGCCGGCGAAAATGGCGGACGCGTTGTGTTCTCGGGAACCTATCCACAACTGCTCACGCCGGCTGCCAATTGTCTTACCGGCCGCTATCTCCGGGGCGAGCTATCGGTCTCACACAAAATCGACCGGCGCAAAATCAATCCGAAACGAAAGATAAGTTTTGTTGGCGCGCGCGCCAATAATCTTAAGAATGTCGACGTTGAAATTCCATTAGGTGTGATGGTGGTTGTCACTGGTGTTTCGGGCTCAGGCAAATCCAGCCTCGTACACGAAGTGATCTATCGCGCACTTGACCTGCGAGTAAATAAGGAGCGGCAGGCCACGAAATCCGGCGAAGAGGAGGAAGGCAGCGCGCGCAAGCTGCCGCTGAAGCGTGTGGATCGTGCCGATCTTTTGACTAGCGTCGTCATGGTCGATCAATCTCCCATTGGCCGGACGCCGCGCTCCAATCCAGTGACATACGTCAAAGCTTTCGACATCATTCGCGAGCTGTTCGCATCCACGCCCGAAGCCGAGCGCCGCGGCTATACGTCCGGTCATTTCTCTTTCAACATTCCAGGTGGACGCTGCGAAACGTGCCAAGGCGATGGAACAGTCACAGTGGAAATGCAATTCCTCGCGGATGTAGAACTCATCTGCGAAGAGTGTAAAGGCACCCGCTACAAGCAAAGCGTGCTCGATATCCGTTATCGCGGATTAAACATTCACGAAGTTCTCCAACTCACCGTCCGCGAAGCGCTCACTTTTTTCTCCGGAACAGCGAAACTGGCCGCGCGTCTGAAAGTACTGAACGACGTCGGCCTCGGCTACCTGCGTCTCGGCCAATCTGCCACTACTCTCAGCGGTGGCGAAGCGCAGCGTGTAAAACTCGCCGCTCATCTGGCTCAATCCACCTGCGAAGGTACTCTATTTCTGTTCGATGAACCAACCACCGGTCTGCATTTCGATGACATCGCCAAATTACTCGCTTCCTTCGAGCGGCTCATCCTAAACGGTGGCAGTGTCTTAGTCATTGAGCACAACCTCGATCTCATCCAGGCCGCCGATTGGATCATCGATTTAGGACCGGAGGGCGGGGAAGCCGGTGGTCGCATCGTCGCGCAAGGCACTCCCGAAACGATCGCTGCGACGCCCGAATCCTACACAGGTAAATATCTGAAGCAGGCGCTTGCGCAAGAAGCCATCGCCGGATGAGCCTGCGCGATCTCCCTTCCGTCGACGAAGTCGTCCGCGATCTCGCGGACCTCCCGCATGCTCTTGTCGTCCGTGAAACGCGTGCGGTTCTTGCTGAGATGCGGAAAACTGCCGCAATCGGTCCCGTCCAACAAATCGTCAGAGACCGCCTCACGGCGCTACTCATACCATCGTTGCGGCCCGTCATCAATGCCACCGGCGTTGTGCTGCACACTAACCTCGGCCGTGCGCCTCTGCCCGCTTTTACACCGATCGAGGGATACTCCAATCTCGAGTACGATCTCACAACCGGTAAGCGCGGCCGCCGTGATGTGCATACCGGCCGGCTTCTGGAACGTCTGCTAGAGAGGCCGGCCATTGTAGTCAACAACAATGCCGCGGCCGTGTATCTGGTTCTGAAAGAACTCGCGCTTGGCTATGAAGTGATTGTCTCGCGCGGCGAACTGGTTGAAATCGGCGACGGATTTCGTATTCCCGAGATCATGGCGAGCTCGGGTGCCATAATTCGCGAAGTAGGAACCACTAATCGCACTCATCTGGCGGATTACCGCGAAGCCATCAACGAGCGCACGCGCCTCATTCTGCGCGTCCACCGCTCGAATTTCCAAATCAGCGGTTTTACCGCACAGCCGGAACTGTCCGAACTCACAAAGCTTGGCATTCCGGTGTATGAAGATCTCGGCAGCGGTTGCCTGACCCGTAAAATCGGCGAGCCGCTCGTTACCGATAGCCTCGCCGCCGGTGTTTCCTTGGTCTCGTTCAGTTGCGATAAGTTGATCGGCGGCCCGCAGGCCGGCATCGTTGCAGGCGACGCCCAACTCATCGCTCGTCTCCGCCGCAATCCCATCTATCGCGCGCTGCGAGTCGACAAATTGACGATTCAGGCTCTCGAAATGACCTTGAACCACGTTGCCCGCGAGAACTGGCAAGCCATTCCCGCTTTGCGCATGCTGTTCGCGAGCCTCGACGAAGTCCGCAGCCGTGCCGAGCGCGTCGCTGCAAAGCTCGATCTCGATGCCGTGATTCGTCCGGACGAATCTGTCTCGGGTGGGGGATCTCTGCCCGATCAGACCCTGGCGACTTGGGTGGTTGAACTGAACGTGCCCGCGCCTGTTGAATTCGAAAAACGCTTACGCACCGGCGATATGCCCGTCATCTCGCGAATCGAGAACGGCAAAATCCTGCTCGACATGCGCACTGTTTCGGATCGGGAAGTGGAATCGCTTGTCGT
>Ga0081455_10008827_pt1 | contig 10430 bp, 6 predicted proteins | sample TabmetS3T2R1_FD_70207 | JGI IMG/M metagenome (GOLD analysis project Ga0081455, IMG submission 70207) | Tabebuia heterophylla rhizosphere microbial communities from the University of Puerto Rico - S3T2R1 | ecosystem: Host-associated > Plants > Roots > Rhizosphere ... | reverse complement strand
GCAAATATCTGGCGACGGCGATCCGGCGGCCGGCGATTCTCGAGGCGGTTCAGCGTGCGCGCGCGACGGGTGTTGCGCAATCCATCGAGTTCTTCGATCTCGTGCCGGTCGAGCGTCACTTCACGGCGTATGTGGCGCGCATCGAGCCCGATCCGCCGCGGGCGGGTGCCGTGCTGCTCGGCGTGCGCGACATCACCCAGGGCAAGGTGCTCGAGCAGATGCGCGCCGATTTCGTCGCCAATGCGAGCCACGAGCTGCGTACGCCGCTGTCGTCGCTGTCGGGTTTCATCGAAACGCTGCGCGGCCACGCCAAGGACGATCCGGACGCGCGCGAGCAGTTTCTTCTCATCATGCATGAGCAGGCCCAGCGCATGCGCCGGCTGATCGACGATCTCCTGTCCCTATCGCGCATCGAGCTCAACGAGCATGTGCCGCCTTCGGGCGCCGTCGATCTCAGAGGCGTGGTGGGCGAGGTCGCCGCCGCCCTTCAGCCGCTTGCCCAGGCCATGCAGTCGCGCCTCAATGTCGTGCTGTCGCCCGAGCTGCCGGAGGTGATCGGCGCGCGCGACGAGCTTGTGCAGGTGATTCAGAACCTGGTCGACAACGCGCTCAAATATGGCCGTCCCGGCAGCCCGGTCGACATCGAGGCCGCGCCGGGCGCGCCGCCTTGGGTGCAGGGTGTCGTGGGGCCGACGGCGTACATCTCCGTCGTCGATCGCGGCGAGGGCGTGGCGCGCGAGCATATCCCGCGTCTCACCGAGCGCTTCTACCGCGTGGACATCAAGCGCAGCCGCGAACGCGGCGGCACGGGTCTCGGGCTCGCCATCGTTAAGCATATTGTCAGCCGCCATCGCGGCAAGCTGCACATCAAGAGCGAAATCGGTCAGGGAAGCACGTTCACCGTCATCTTTCCGACCGCGGCGGCAACAAACGGGGTTAAGCCGGCCGGTTTGTCGCAATAATGTCATTTATCTGTCATAGATGCTTGGCGTCGCAGTCCTAGCGTGCGCGCAATGAAGGCCGCGCTGAGTCGCGCCGGGATCGAAAGGCCGTTCCGATGAACAGTCATACGGTGAAGTCGTTCGACGCCGAGCTTGAAAATCTCGCCGCCAAGGTGGCGGAGATGGGCGGCTTGGCCGAGGCCCAGCTGGCGGCCGCGATCGAAGCGGTCCAGCGGCGCGATCTGGCGCTGGCCGAACGCATCATCGATGAAGACAAGCGCATCGACGAACTGGGCCATGCCGTCGAAGCGGCGGCGATCCGGCTGATGGCGCTGCGCCAGCCTGTGTCTTCCGATCTGCGCGAGACGTTGTCGGCGATCAAGATGTCGGTCGAGCTCGAGCGCATCGGCGATCTCGCCAAGAACGTCGCCAAGCGCGCGCTGGTGCTCAACCGCGAGGAGCCGATCCGCCTCACGCAAAGCGTCGGGCGCATGGGTCGGCAGGTGCTCAGTCAGGTCACCAACGTGCTCAACGCCTACAGCCAGCGCGATGCCCAGGCCGCGCTCGCCGTGCGCAATTCCGACAGCGAAGTGGACGAGCTTTACAACAGCCTGTTCCGCGAGCTCGTCACCTACATGATGGAGGATCCGCGCACGATCGGGCTTTGCGCGCATCTTCTGTTCCTCGCCAAGAATCTCGAGCGCATCGGCGATCACGCCACCAATCTGGGCGAGATCGTCTATTTCCTGATCATCGGGGAAGATGTTGCGGGCGACAGGCCCAAGGGTGATGTGACGAGCACGACCAATATCGGGTATCCGGCGAGCAAGACGTGAGGCGGCTATGAATGGGACGGGTGGGGGTATGAAGCCTTTGGTGCTCGTGGTCGACGACGAGCGGGATCTGGCGACGCTGCTGCGTTACAATCTCGAAAAAGAAGGCTTTCGCATCATCGAAGCTCATGACGGCGAGGAAGCGCTCCTCATGCTGAATGAGGAATCGCCCGATCTCGTCCTTCTCGATTGGATGCTGCCGCAAGTGTCGGGCATCGAGGTGTGCCGGCGTCTGCGCAACCGGCCCGAGACGCGCAATCTTCCGGTGATCATGCTGACCGCGCGCGGCGAAGAGACCGATCGCATTCGCGGGCTCGACACCGGCGCGGACGATTACATCTGCAAGCCGTTCACGGTGGCCGAATTGCTGGCCCGCATCCGCGCCGTCATGCGGCGTATCCGGCCGGCGCTCGCCTCCGATCTCATCGTCCACGGCGATATCACGCTCGATCGCGCCGGACACCGGGTGCGCCGGGCCAGTCGCGACATTCATCTCGGGCCGACCGAATTCCGCCTGCTCGATCATCTGATCCAGTATCCCGGCCGCGTGTTCAGCCGCGAGCAGCTGCTCGACGCTGTCTGGGGTTCGGATGTCTATGTCGAGGCGCGCACGGTCGATGTTCATATCGGCCGCTTGCGGAAAGCGCTCAACGATCGCGGTGAAGCCGACCCGATCCGCACCGTGCGTTCGGCGGGCTATTCCCTCGACATGGCGGCTGTCCCGGCCTAACGATCAGCGCTCACACTCCGAGCAGGACATTCTCTGTGTCATTGCCGGGCTCGACCCGGCAATCCAGAGTAACGCGCTCCGCATGTGCGGCCCTGGATCCCCGGGTCAAGCCCGGGGATGACATCGGAGTAGACAGACAATCTGACGCCATCAACTTCTAGCTTCAGGTTTTTCGTGGTGGGCGCGGAAGGAATGCGCTCACGCGCGCCTGGTACGCGCGATAGGCGTCGCCTTTCGACTCGATGAGGCTTCGCTCGAGCGGCGGGATGCCGGTGATCCGCGTCAGCACCAGAAACATGAAAGCTGGTGCGCCGAGCACGAACCATCCGTTGGGGTAGGTGCCTGTGAGATCGATCGCGATCACGGGCAGGCTCAGCCAAACCAGCATCTCGAAGACGTAGTTTGGATGGCGCGTCCACGCCCAAAGACCTTGGTCGTAAACAAGAGTGGCATGACCGGGCTTCTCCTTGAAGCGCCGAAGCTCCTCGTCCGCAAGCGTTTCGCCGACAATGCCGGCGATGACAAGCGCCGCGCCCACAAAATCCTGAGCGCGCAGACCGGGTGCCGGATGATGAGCGGCGACATAGATCGCCATCGCGAAAAACGAGCCGACCCAGGCTTGCACCTGGAAAAAGAAATACATCAAGGGCTGAAACGCACCGCTCGAAAGCCGACGCGTCTCGACATAACGGCCGTCCTCAACGCCTTTGCTTACGCGGCGCAGAATGTGCGTGCCGACCCGGAGCGACCACAGCGCGATGAGCGCGGCGAGGAGGATCTGGCGTGTGCTGATGGAGTGGCCGGGTTCCGGCACGAGTGCACATCCGGCACCGGCGATGCCCATCCCATAGTCCCAGAAGACATCGGCCCAGCCGGCGTTCTTCTTCGTCCGCTGCACGAACCAGGCGGCGACCATCACAACGGTCATGAACACGAGCGCAGCGACCCAGGTCCACAGCATCAGCGAGCCCCGTCAACGGCTTCGATCATCGTGGCCGTCTCGGCCAGGGCATCGTGCGCCGCAATGTCGCCGGCGCGCGCCTCGCAGGTGAGACGCACGTCAGGCGAGTCCAAAAGCGCGCTCAATTGCCGCGCGATCTTGGCGCCCGAGAGCGCGCCTTCGAGCATGTCGCCGACACCTGCCCGCCGGAGCAGATGGCCATTGTCGAACTGATCATGGGCCGCGGGCACGACGAGCTGCGGCACTCCCGCTTCCAGCGCGCGCGCGGCCGTGCCGATCCCGCCGTGATGGACGATCGCCGCACAATGAGGCAGCAGGGCGCCGAAGGGCGCATAGGTAAGAACACGCACGTCCGCGGGCAGGTCGCGCGGCAATTGCTCGGGATATTTCGTCACGAACAGCGCCGGTCGATTGAGCCGCCGTTGGGCCTCGAGCGCGGCGGCAAAAAAGGATTGCCCCTGCGTCATCGCGGTCCCCGCGGTGAAGAGAATAGGACGCCGCTCGAGAAACCCCGCGTCGGGCGCGGCGCTCTCGCGTGTCGGCTCGCGGGGCGCCTCGTAGGAGATGAAACCCGTGAGCTTCAGCTGCGGCAGCCAGTCCTTCTGGGGTCCACGCAACCACGCCGGCCACAATCCGATGATGCGCTCCGGCGACCACACCCAGGTGCCGAGCCACCATTTCGGCGGCAGGCCTAGGGCTGCGCGGCAACGGGCAACCGGCTGGCGGATCGTCTGCTCGAAAACAAAGGAGACGACGGCATACATGATGCGTGCGCCGGTGGGGCCGCTCCTGGCGAGCCATTGGAGCACGGGGTAGCGAACGGGATCATAGATGCTTTCGACCAAAATCGGGTTCGTCATTACCGTGACGAGCGGGATCCCGAGCTTCTCCTGAGCAATGCGGGCGCCAAAGCATTGGAACGGCGCCACGCACAGGCCGAGCCCTTCGGATCTGAGGGCTGCGAGCTGCTCATAGGTCTCTCGGCTCAGACCCGCCGCCTCCCTGAAGATCATTTCCATGGCCCGGTTCGGGTCCCACAGATCGGGGTTCTCGACGATCTCCAGAAAGCTTTCCCGCGTGCCGAGCGGACGAAAGGGAAGCCCCGCGGCTTCGACCCAGGCCTCGTAGTAAGGGTTGGTGAAAAACGTGACGCGATGGCCGCGCCGGACGAGCTCGCGCCCGATCCCGAGAAAGGGGTTGATGTCCCCCAGGCTGCCCAAGGCCATCACGGCAATATGCGTCACGAGGCCCGAGCCTATCCCTGATTAACCCTGGCGAAGATCGCCCCCCGAAGCTCTTCTAGTCATCGAGCGCATCCGGCGGCAAGGGGAAAGAAGAGCTTAACTTTTCGGCGCCACACAAATGCCGGAATAGAGGCTCTGTTATCTCGGCGCTTCGGGCCCATGGAGCCGTGCAGGCCTTTTCCTTTTTCCGGACGGATTGCCTCGGTGGCAGGTAAACCGATTTTTTTCGACGCAACGGGACGCCGCGCGATCAACGTGACGCGCATCGGCTGGGTTGCGGCCATTTTGAGCACCCTCCTCGGCGTCGTGTTCATCGCCACGCTGGCGGCTGTGCCGCGCATGAGCGAAGTGGCCCTTGCCGGACGGATGACAGCCATCCATCGCCAGGAGCTTGCGCGCAAGGCGGTCGAGCCCGGCTTGCTGCGCCAAGCCGCCCGGCTTGCCGGTGAGGCGCGCGCGCGCCGGGCACGCCTGCTGCGCGAGTGGCAGAGCCGCCCTGAGCCCGCGAGCTATGGGCGGGCGTTACCCCCCGCCATGAAGGCGCCGGCCGGCCGCTCCCTTTCGGTCGCTTTCTACCCGAGCTGGCAGGCATCGGCGTTCGACTCTCTCACGAGCGCGCTGCCGTCGCTCGATTGGGTCATGCCCACATGGCTGTCGGTGAGCGGGCCGGACATGTCCCTTTCGAACACGTTCGATCAGCGCGTATTGGACGAGATCCGCAAGAAGAAGCCGTCGATTGCGATCCTGCCGGTGATTCAAAATGCGACCGCAGGCAAATGGGATGGCGAAGGGCTCGCGCGGTTGCTGTCGAACGACGCCAAGCGCAAGGCGCTCATCCAGAACATTACGACCTTTGTCGGGTCTCACGGTCTGCAGGGCTTGACGGTCGATTTCGAAGCGATCCCGACCCCGGCCTTTCCCGCTTTCAAGACCTTTCTCGGGGATTTGTCCGACGCCTTCGCGGAGCGCGGCTGGATCGTGGCGGTGGCGTCACCCTTTGCCAACGACGCATGGCCTTACAAGAGCATCGCGCACATCGTCGATTACACGATTCTGATGGCCTATGACGAACATAACGAGCCGGACGAGGCCGGCAGCATCACGGGCCAGAGCTGGTTCGAGACGACGCTCGACAAGCGCATGCAGCAGCTGGCGCCGAGCCGCACGTTGATCGCGATCGGCAACTACGCCTATGACTGGAACAACGGCGAGGTGCAAAGCCTCACCTTCAAGGAAGCGATCGTCGCGGCGCACGACTCCGAAGCGGATATCGACTTCGACGATCAGACGAACAACCCGCATTTCTCCTATCTCGAAGACGATCACGTTCAGCACGAGGTATGGCTGCTCGATGCCGTCACGGCTTATAACCAGATCCATGCGGCCGACCCCTATAAGCCCGCGGGCTATGCACTGTGGCGTCTGGGGAGCGAGGACCCGTCGGTCTGGTCCGTGATGGGACGCCCCTACGACGCGCGGCCACCTGAACGCCTCGCAAACATTCCGCTGATCGAAGACATCGACTTCGAAGGCGAGGGTGAATTCCTCCGGGTGGAGTTCGGCTCGCAATCCGGCAGCCGCACCTTCGAGACTGACGCCAAGTCCGGCGACATCACCGACGAGACCTACACCAAGCTGCCCACCGGCTACATCGTGCGCCAGTTCGGCGCGGCGGGAAAAAAGATCGCGCTCACCTTCGATGACGGTCCCGACGCAACCTGGACGCCGAAAATTCTCGACATCCTGAAGGCCGAGAAAGTTCCCGCGGCCTTCTTCATCATCGGCAGCAACGCCGAAGCGAACCCCGGGCTCGTGCAGCGCATGCTGGCCGAAGGGCACGAGATCGGAAATCACACCTTCACCCACCCCAATCTCGCGGTGACGCCGTCGCAAGCGGTAAAGCTCGAGCTCAACGCGACGCAGCGGCTGTTCCAAGCTTTGACCGGACGCTCGCTTCGCCTGTTCCGCCCGCCCTATCTCGGCGACGCGGAGCCGTCGGATTTCAGCGACATGGAGCCGGTCGCCGTCGCGCAATCGATGGGTTATCTGACGGTCGGCGAACATGTCGACCCGCTCGACTGGCAGTCGCCGCCGCCCGATCAGATCATTCAGCGCACGCTCGATCAGGTCCATGCCGTGCGCCCCGACATGCCGCGCAACATCATCCTGCTGCACGACGCCGGCGGCGACCGCGCGCAGACCGTCGCGGCATTGCCCGGGCTGATCGAGCGGCTCAAGACCGAAGGCTATCAGTTCGTGCCGGTCTCCGAGCTTGCCGGTCTCACCCGAGATCAAGTGATGCCGGTCTATGCGCCGACCTTGATGGTGCTCGCCGACCGCGTCGTGTTCATGATGCTGAGCGCGTTCGGGCATGCGCTTCATGCCTGTTTCCTCGCCGCCATCTGGCTCAGTCTGGCGCGGCTCCTGTTCCTGGCGGGCTTGAGCTTGTGGGATCGGCGCCGCGCGCTCGGCGCCGACGAGCCGATGCCCGGGCGCGCACCCTTCCTCGTCTCGGTCGTGATCCCCGCCTACAACGAGGCGAACGTCATCGCGGCCACGGTGCAGGGGATTCTCGCCAGCACGCACCGGAACATGGAAGTCATCGTGATCGACGACGGCTCGGCGGACGCCACCGCCGACATCGTGGGCCGCACGTTCAGCGACGACAAGCGCGTCGTGCTCCTCCAGATTCCCAACGGCGGCAAGGCGAACGCGCTCAATGTCGGTCTCAACCGCGCGCAAGGCGAAATCATCGTGGCCCTCGATGCCGATACCCAGTTCGAGCACGACACGGTCGCGCGCTTGGTGCGCTGGTTCGAGGATCCCACGATCGGCGCCGTGGCCGGCAACGCCAAGGTCGGCAATCGCATCAACATGATCACGCGCTGGCAGGCGCTCGAATATATCGTCGCGCAAAATTTCGAGCGTCGCGCGCTGGCGGCACTGGGCACGCTGACCGTGGTTCCTGGTGCGGTCGGGGCCTGGCGGCGCAACGTGCTGATCGAGCTCGGCGGTTTTCCGGCGGACACGATGGCCGAGGATCAGGATCTCACCATCGCTCTTCAAGCTGCGGGCCATCGCGTGAAATACGACAGCTCGGCGGTGGCCTGGACCGAGGCGCCGACCACGGTGAGCGGGCTTGCGAAGCAGCGGTTCCGCTGGGCCTATGGGACGCTGCAGTGCTTGTGGAAATACCGGCAGCTCATGTTCAAGGCGAAGACCGGCGCGTTGGGGATGATCGCGCTGCCTCAGGTCTGGCTCTTCCAGATCATCCTCACAACCCTTGCGCCGCTCGCCGACCTGCTCCTTTTGTGGCAGCTCGTCTGGCAAGGCATCGCCTCCCTCGAGCATGGCGCGGAGTTCAGCAACGGTAATTTCTTCACCATCGCGGCCTATTATGTGGCGTTTGTGGTGGTCGACCTCGTGGTTGCGATCGCGGGCTTTGCGATGGAACGGGGTGAAGACCGTCGGCTCTTGTGGTGGCTGATGCTCCAACGTTTCGGTTACAGACAGATCATGTATTATGTCGTCGTCAAATCCATATGGGTTGCGCTCCGAGGCCCCTTTGTCGGGTGGGGCAAGCTTGAGCGGACGGCGACGGTCAATCGGGGGCTGACGGGCTCCCGCTCCTAGAGAAATTCGAAAGGCTTTGTGTGTCCCTGTTTTCTCAAGCGGACATCGTTCATATGATCGCGGTCTACGGCTATTGGGTCGTGGCCGTTGTCATCGTCCTCGAGAATGTCGGCGTCCCGTTGCCGGGTGAGACGGTGCTCATTCTCGCCGGGGTCTATGCCGGCCACACCCACGGATTGAACATCGGTCTCGTCATCGCGACGGCGGCGACCGCGGGTGTCATCGGTTCCTGTATCGGCTTCGCGCTCGGGCGAGAGTTGGGGTACCGCCTGCTGCTGCGTTATGGCTCTCACGTCGGCCTTACGGATTCCCGCATCAAGATTGGCGAATACCTTTTCCTCAAGCATGGCGGCGCGATCATCTTGTTCGGACGTTTCATCGCGTTTTTGCGCATGTTCGCCGCGGTACTTGCAGGCGCCAACCGGATGTCGTGGCGGAGCTTCGCGCTGTTCACCTCGGTGGGTGCGTTCGGCTGGGCAACTCTTTACGGCCTGGGCGCCTATTACGCCGGTGCGTTCGTCACGAATGCCGGCGGCACCATCGCGCTTGTCGCGGCCGCCATTGCGGTGGCCATCATCATCGCCACGCTGTTCTATGCACGCAAGCACGAGGCCGAGTTGGCCGAAAAGGCCGAGCGCGCCTTGCCCGGCCCGCTCTTGGGCAGACGCCTTCAGAATTGAGCCGCCTCAGTGGCTCGCCAGCGCGACGATGGCGGGGGTTCGTTCCAGCACGCTGCGGAGAATCTCACGCGCGGTCGGGCAGGGCGGCATGTCCGTCTCGAGCGCCGTGATCAGACGCCCGCAGGTCATGCGCGGCCGGGCCAGCACCAATTCCACGAAGCTTTGATCCTCGGGATGGTCGGGATCGCCCAACAAATCCGCGGCTGCGAACATCGGGTGTGCGGGGTCGTTCAGGGCGGCGCCGCGTAGCGCGCTGAGCCAGGTCTTGACCGGAACGACCTCCAAGGGCTGGTCGCTTTCGGCAAGAAGCACGCGCACATCGTCGGGCGTGAAGGGCTGCGGATTGACGAGCTGATAGACGCCGGAAAGGCCGATCGATCGCCTTGGCAGCGCGACGATCGCCGCGGCGATGTATTCCGGCGGCACATAATCGATCGGGCGGGTGAGCTCCGGCACCTTGCCTGCAATGAAGCAAGCGTGCGCCAGGCGGCCGGCAAGATCCTCGCTGACACCTTCGCCGATGACGTGGCCGACGCGCAACGAGGCGGCAGGAACACCGCGCGCGGCGGCGAGATCCACGAGCTGCTCGCCAACCCATTTCGTCTGGGTGTAGCCGTTCGGCAGAAGCGTCACGTCGCTCGCCGCAATGTCCTCGGTGATTTGCGCGAAGCTTTGCAGCTCGGGTGTGTCGAGGAGGCCCACGGTCGAGACGACCGCGACGGGCTTGACGCGCCCGCGTTGCGCGAGATCCAAAATGGTGCGCGTGCCCGCGACATTGGCGCCGCGCATCTGCGCGTAAGGCTGAGTGAGATGAACGGCGGCGCCATTGTGGTAGATGAGGCTCATTTCTCGCGCGAGCCAGTCATAGCGGTCCGCCGTCAAGCCGAAGCGCTCAGGACCGAGCTCGCCCACCTCGATCTCGAGGCGCGGGCCGATGCCGTCGGACCAGAGACCGAACTTCAACATGTTGTCCTTGACGCGGGCGAGGCCCGCTTCGGCATCCTTGGCGCGTACGAGACAGTGAATTTGCGCCTCGGTCCGCGTGACCAATTCGCGGACGAGATAGGCGCCGAGAAAACCGCTCGCCCCCGTGAGAAAAACGCGCCTGGGTGCCGCGGCTTCGTCCGCACCGACGGCGCCCGTCGCGGGTGGTGGCGGGTCGAGATAGAGATCCGCCTCGATCGCTTTGCCCAAGCGCCGCCGCTGCGCGCGCGTCAGGGCTGCAAGCGGGTCGGGCTCGCTCAACGCCATCGCGAAGAGATCGACGAGCGATGAGATCGGATCCTCGATCGGCAGCAGGCCGGGCGGCAGGGCAAAGCCGATCAGCGGCCGCAGCCGGAGCGCCAGCGCGATGAGCCGAAGCGAATCCGCGCCGAGCTCCGGCAGCGAGGCCGCTTCGTCGATGAAC
>Ga0081455_10008826_pt1 | contig 10431 bp, 10 predicted proteins | sample TabmetS3T2R1_FD_70207 | JGI IMG/M metagenome (GOLD analysis project Ga0081455, IMG submission 70207) | Tabebuia heterophylla rhizosphere microbial communities from the University of Puerto Rico - S3T2R1 | ecosystem: Host-associated > Plants > Roots > Rhizosphere ... | reverse complement strand
TTCCCTGCCAGTCTCCGCGTCATGGGCGGTCAGGAAACAGCCGCCGCCGGTGTCGGGCGTCGTACATCCGGAGATGCCAGCGATCACCTTTCCGCGCACCACCAAAGGGCCTGCCGTATAGTTGAACCCGACTCTATGGTCGGCAACCTGCACGTTCCAAATGATCTTCCCGGTGCGGGCGTCCAGCGCGATCAGGCGCGCATCGCCAGTCGCGAGGAAAACGCGGTCACCGTACAACGCAATGCTGTTGCGGGCGCGCAAGAGTTGGCGTTTGACGTAGCTTCCCTGCAGCTGCGGCACCGGATGCCGATATTCCCAGATCAAATTCCCGGTCTTGGCGTCGAGCGCATGCACGACGTTGTTCGATTGGGCGAGGTACATGATGCCGTCGCGCACGAGCGGGGCCGCTTCCTGGTTGCCGAGCTCCTGCGTCCAGGCCCACGCGAGTTGCAAGTTTGCGATGTTGCGCTTGTTGATCTGGTCGAGCGGGCTATATCCCCAGCTGTCGTAAGTGCGCCGCCACATCACCCAGTCATTCGGACTGGGCCGGAGCGCGACGTCCTCGGTAACGGGCCTGAAGCGCTCCAGCACAGCTGGGTCTGCAGAAGCAGCGAAGGAGCAGAGGACTGAAATTGCCATGATGCCGGTCGCCCACTGCAGGTGCTTCGGTGACATCGCAAGTTTTCTCCTCATCGGCGTTGCACGCGGCGCGCGGTCGCATTGACGCGTAGGTGACGTCCGGACGCGTCAGTGGATTTTCTGAAGTTACTGTGACGGTTCGATTACGATCCGCTGATCGCATTTGTGAGACGGAAATACGACCAGTGCCTGAGCGCGCCTTTGATCAAAGACGGTATTCCCACAGGTGGCACGCAGCGTCGAAAGGCGATGTTTGCTCAAACGTCAGCCGTTGGGACGCAAGAGCACGGATGAGCTCGTAGCGCGGCTAACGCTGTCGGTCATCCGGGCGTCACTCCTCGCGCGTAAGGTGGGCAGTTGACTGCCATCGGGAGGATAAGATGAAAGTGTGGTTTCTTGCGCGCGGCCTCGCGCTCGCCGCTGCAATCTTGGCTCTTTGTCCAGCGTACTCGGGCGCCCACGACGACAGCGATTTGCGCAAGCCGCTCGTCATCGGTCACCGCGGCGCGCATGGCTATCTGCCGGCGCACACGCTGGAGGGCTACGCCCTAGCCATCGAGCTCGGCGCCGACTTCATCGAGCCGGACTTGGTGGCGACCAGGGACGGCCACCTCATCGCCAGCCACGAGCCCAACCTCATCGCAACCACCGACGTGGCCAGCCGACCGGAGTTCGCCTCGCGCCGGCGCACCGCCGTCATCGACGGCGTGGCCGAAAACGGATTCTTCGCCTCCGACTTCACGCTGGCCGAGATCAAGCGGCTGCGCCGCGTGCAGGACTTCGCCGACCGGCCGCAGCAGTTCAACGGCAAGTTCGAGGTGCCCACGCTTGAGGAGGTCATCGCGCTCGCCAAGCGCAAGAGCAAGGAGAAGGGCCGCACCATCGGCATCTACCCGGAGACCAAGCACCCGACCTACCACAAGTCGATCAACCTGCCGCTCGAGCAGCGCTTGGTGCAGACGCTGGCAATGGCCGGCTGGAACCGCCGCGACGCGCCAGTCTTCATCCAGTCCTTCGAGCAGGGCAACCTGAAGGAGCTGCGCAAGCTGACGCCGATCCGCCTGGTCCAGCTGGTCGACGCGAACGACGTGAATCCCGACGGCAGCCTCGATTTCACCGCGCCGTTCGACCGGCCCTACGACTGGACCGCCTCGGGCGATCCGCGCCTGATCGCGCGCACCTTCGGCTTCTTCGTCACCGACGCCGGGCTGCGGGAGATCAAAACCTACGCCGACGGCATCGGTCCGTGGAAGCGCTACATCGTCAGCTCGACGGCCGCCGGCCTGCCCGGTCCGGGCGAGGCGAGCCGCAAGCTCCTGCCGGCGGGCGACCTGGTCGAGCGCGCGCACAAGGTCGGCCTGCTGGTGCACACGTGGACCTTCCGCAACGAGCAGCGGCGCCTGGTCTCGGACTACCAAGGCAACCCGGTGAACGAATATCTGCAGTTCTACCGGCTCGGCATCGACGGCGTGTTCTCCGACTTCGCCGACACCGCGGTCGCGGCCCGCGTCCTGTTCGAACTCGAGCGTGACCCGGATGCCGGGCGCTGCCTCACAGGTGACCGCGCCGGCCCGCGGCGCTCCCAGCCGGACTGCGATTGAAAAGAGGGCGCGAGCTGCTCGCGGCTCGGCTCGCGCACCACGCCTACACGACGGCAGGACCGTCCGGATTCGAGAGAATTGCCGGACGTGAAAGGTCTTTCGTGATCTCTCTGAGTGATGCCAGCCGCTTTCCGCTCAGTTCCGGTGATAGCAGGCTAAGCCCGGGGATGTTGCCGCCCGGTCGCGCCAAGCTAGCCACAAATCCGGTACCAACCGGATCGCTGGTACCGGTCATCACGACGTAAGCATCGCCCTTGATGTGCCGCGGGCTTGAGGCTTGACACAATCGCGCCAAGCAGAGTGCGTTCAGCGGCTGATGCGTCGTCGCTCCGGCTCATCGGCAACTTGTGTCCCAGCCACAGCCGGTTTGCTGCCCGGCGGCGGTAGCGCGAGAAAAGCGGTCTCGCCACCCTTTTGCAGCATGACCTCACGTCCGCGGACCTGGCGCAGGATCCATCCATGGTGATCGTCACCCAGTCTCAATCTGACAATCTTGTTTGCGGTCTGATCAAGAAAAATACCGAACGCCTCCTGCTCGCCGGACACCGTTCCAACAAGCGTGAGCGGGGGACGTTCCGGCTCGGCCGGCTTCGATACCGGAGGTGGCGACACCTGAGGGACAGCGATGATGGGAGCTGGCGCCGGTCGGCGCGACGGTGAGAAGATGGGACGCTCGCGCGTAGCCGTTAGCGTCTTGACGGGGATGCTCCAAAGCGGGTTGCCACGCGGATGGTCGTTGGCGACTGTGGCGCCGATCGGGTCACCGAGGCCTGGGCCGACACCAAAACTCACGGCCATTCCGATGATGACCAGTCCGACGGGTAGCCTGACTCTGCCTGAGATCATTTCTCACCTTGCCACTGGCCGTAGACCGAAAGCTGCAGCCGCAGCCGACCTTCTCGGGCGCCCGATGCGGCAATGGGGGCTTGAATTGCAAGCTGCTCAACAAACAAGAACGGCATCCCGGCCTCCAGATCATACAGGAGCTGCTGCAGGTCCGGCTGATCGAGCTCACAGCTTGCGATCACGCCGATGAAGTCTGGCTTTGATTGCGGCCCCTGCAGCTCCACCTGCGACGACAGGATGGTTCCACCGGCCTTGGTTACGGCCGCCGCTACGCGCTGCAAGAGTGCAGCGCCCGCAACCGTCACCGTCGGCCCTTCCAGGAATGCGGATCCTGCGGGGACGATCGTGCTGCTATCCGGCGTACTGATGGGAGCGGGCTTCCGCGCTTCCATCTGCTCAAGCACGTCGCGCGTTGCAGCGACCGTCGAGCGATGCTCAAGGACGTCGGCAATTGCTCCCCAGATCGCCACGGCAAGCGCCGCCACAAGCGCGCCATAAACGGTCACCGCGATCAGCGGTGAGCGTGTCAAGTAGTGTTTGATCAGGTCGGTCGTGGTCATGTGCGAGGATCAAATACGGGTTTGATGCGCGCCTCGATATGGAATCGTTCGCCCGCGTCTGCGGACGAGCGCGTTGTCGGAGCAAAGAAGGTCGCCCGGGTTAAGTGAGGCGATTGCTCGATGAGCTCGATCAGCGCCGGCGCATCGCGCGTCACACCGACGACCTGCAGCTTGTCGCCCTCAATGCGCAGCTCGGTTACGTAAGTATGGTCGGGCAGGACCTGCGAGAGCGCCTCCATGACGAGTACGCTGGCCGGTGTTTCGCGCTTGCGGCGCTCAAGCCCCTGCTGCTGTGTAGGCGCGCCCGCCGCATTGAAGAACGATGCACGATGTTGCGCAATCCGTTGGGAGAGCTCCTGCTGCTGGGCATCGAGCGTCTCGAGCGCCAGCTGGGAGCCTACGACGGAAACGCCAGCTGCAATGAGCATGATCACGAAGCCTGCGGCGAGCAGACCGCGGGTGCGCTGCAGCCCGATTTCGCCATGGAAGCTGTGCTCAAAGACCCTTACCGGCTCGGGGCCGGCCACCAACGGCTGAGACCCAGTCGCGACCGTCAATGATCGCGCGCCGAAGGGCGCGAGCGCCTGCAGGTAGGAGGTCATCAGCGCCCGCGTGGTGGCCACGACGGTCACCACGATTCGATCCTTTCCGATCTCACTGGGCCTAGTCCAGCCGAAGGCGGCATCGCTGGCGTTCCAGGGTGTCAGCCGATCGATCTGGGCGCATACAATGCCATGGAGAAACTCGGTGGCGCGTTTGGGCAGCTCGAGCGGTCGGAACAGGAAATGATGCGGCTTGAGCACCAGCTCCAGCTGGCTTCCTCGCAGCGCTGCCGAGAGGGCGGCAGGGAGCGCGGCGTCGAGCTCGCCACGCACGATTCGAACCTGGTCGGTGCTGGCCGAGCCGCGCCCGCTCGCGATCTCGACGTTGAACAAACCGCCATCACCCTCGATCAGTCGGATACGGCGAGGGGCGCGGAACCGTCCAACGATCGCCAGCAGCGTGCGCGCGACGACATCGATAAAGCTCATGAAGATGTCGGCAGGGGCGCGAAGGTTCATCGCTGGAATCCTGTTCGGAATCCGGGGGTCGGCGGCAGGTCAATGTCGGCTTGCCAGGACAAGACTCGGAAGGGCTCATTGTCGTCGCCGAGGAGAATGACCGCTTCGGAAGCTATGCGTCGGCCATTGTCGAAGCTGATGCGTGCAATGACGCGCGTGGCGGCGCTGCCTTCGGGACTGTCAAAATGCTGAGCCGCAAGCCGCGCTGCTGCGGTTGCCGTCCGTCCGACGCCCGGCGGCCCGTCAGCCATCATTCCGGGAATGGCCGCGAGCACCTCGGGTGCCGCATCGCGCGTGTTGATCCGGTCCTGCCCGCTGAAAACGGTGACATGCGGTAGCGCGCGCTCGACCAGTTCCGGCGGAATGCCCAGTACCAACGACAGCTCGCCCACATGGTCAAAGGGCGCGCCGCGCGGAGGGTAGGGCAAGCCTGCAGTGTGATAGAGCATGGCTTCCGCGTCTTGCGCGCCAGTTCTGGGCTTGGTGCGCCAGCCAATGATCCGGGCTGCATATTGCGCGGCCGCGTCGGGCTGTGCACCAAGCACGACGAAGAGGCCGGAGAGCAAATCTTTCGGTGCCTCGTTGAGATCGATCCGGGCCGCCTCCGAGCAGAACTCGACGGCGACGGTGGCGCGCCCCAGGCGGAAATTGAACGCTCCGCGCGTCGGTCGAATTTCCTCTGGCATGTCGACGAGTTGATAGGCGGTGAGCTCGACCGACGCCGACATCAGCGCGTCCGCCTCGATCGCATCGTTGCTCCCCGCCAGCGCCATCGCGGTATTGGCGACGTAGATCGAATAGATCGCCGCGAGTGCGGCAAACGCGCTGAGAATCCACAGGACAGCGACCAGCACAAAGCCGTCGCAGGCCGCTGGTTCGCCTCGTCGAAAAGTCGAGTTCATCAATCGCGACCCCATTGGGCTGCAGCGGTATCGGGCTTCCCATCCGGTGTACGGTTGCGCGGCGCTCGGCCGCAGCGGCGATCATCTTTCGTGCTCGCACAAACGGCGGGTAGCTGTATGCGGATCATGGTGGCGGTCGAGGTTAAGAGCGTACGCTGTGTGACCCAATCGCGAACGGTGAAACGCACGATGGTGGGCAGCTCTCGCGCGCCGGTCCATGTTTCTTTCCACACGCGGTCTGCCCCCGCGTAGGAAAACGCGATGCGATAGGGGGCGCGCAACAGCACGACCGGGTCGGTGAACGGCCCTTCCAGCTTCTCCGCCGGGACGAATGGTGCCCGGGCCCGCAGCAGTACCGGCCCCAGGCGATCGGTCACCTCGGCGACCTGCACGACTTCGAGGCCGCCTCGCGCATTCGGGCCGAGCGCTGAACGTACGAAAGTGGCGCCAGATTCCGAGCCCTCGAACAGCGGACGCGGGTTGTTGCGATTGAGCGTCACGAATTCGGCGGCAGAAAGATCGCCAGCCAGACGGTCAAGCACGATGCTCAATTGCTCGGCGCCCTGGACGCGCGCAAAGCCGCGGTTCCAATTCGGCAGCCATTGCGCCGTGATGGTCGCGAGCGATGCCAGGACCACGCCCATCAGCGCCAAAGCGATGAGCGCTTCGGCCAGCGTGAAACCCGCAATGTGAGCCCGTCTCATTCGGAAGGTCTCCGCACAAGACGAACGGTATGCACCTGCAGAACTGTTCCGGACGGCGATCGGATGGTCGCCACCACAGCGCGCGGCACCCACTTGGATGCAGGACGATCGACGAGACCAGTCGGGTAGGGAAGGACGGCGATCCGCCAGCGATGGCTCGCGATCTCGCCCGCCGCCTCCCCAATCGAGAGCTCATCTCGGCGCGGCAGCTCCGCCATGATGGCACGTGTCCTCTCGACGAGCACCACGCGCTGCTCGACCGCTCGCGCGCCCCGAACCGAGGTGGCGATCAAGGTGCCAATCGCCGCCAGCGAGGCGGCGACGACCGCAAGCGCGACCAGCACCTCGATGAGCGTGAACCCGGCGCTCCCGCGCCGTTCAGGGGCCATTGCGCGCGACAATCTCGGTCCCTCCCGTAAGCCAATTGACGCGGATCTCATACCCAACGCCGGGCCGGCTGAGCCTGATGGTCCCGCCGCAGGACATTCCAGACGGCAAAAAGCTGATCGCCGCGGATGCGAGCCGCCGATTGCAGCGATCCGGCAATATCGCGTCGACGACGACATCGCGTGCGATGCGAACGGCGCGGCCGGTCGCGCCTGAACGGATGACGCGCGCCGGCGCGTTGATGTCGGTCGCCACCACTATGTGGCGCCGGATGGCCGCCGTTCGATCGGTCTTGAGCATGGTGGCAACCTCCAGCGCATAGGCTTCGAGTCGCGGACGCGACGTGCTGCCCGACATAGCAGGCATCAGCACTGCCGCCAGCATGGCGACGATGGCCAGCACGCAGACGACCTCGAGGAGCGTGAACCCATCTTCGCTGCTTTCGTCGTCACTGTGTCCAGCTCGTGATATCGGCCGCCGTGCCCGTGCCACCCTCTTGGCCGTCGGAGCCAAGTGAAACGAGATCATAGGCACCATGCTGGCCCGGTGATCGATAGACATAAGGCTTTCCCCAAGGATCGTTGGGCAGGAGTCCGCCCTTCAGATAAGGACCGTTCCAGATCGCGACGCCGGCACCAGGCCGCACCACCAGCACCGACAGCCCTTCGGCGCTGGTCGGATAGCGTCCGGCGTCGAGATAGAAGAGATCGAGCGCGCTGGTGAAGCTTTGGATTTGAATTTTCGCAGTCTTCACCTTCGACTCGGTCAAGTAGTTGAGGACGCGGGGCCCGACCAAGGCCATGAGAAGACCAATGATGCTGATCACCACCAGGATCTCCACCAGCGTGTAGCCGCGCTCGCTGCGCTTCCTTGCGCGTCGGAACTGGCGCATCAAAGCCAACGTGCTCGCTTGCATGGATCACCTCTTCAGCCCTCATCCAACGATTTGGTTGACCGACAGCAATGCAGTCATGACCGACACGATCAGCCCGCCAACCACCACGCTGATGACGATGATGGCAAGCGGACCGGCTATTCCGACCACGCGGTCGAGGCCGCGCTGGAGCTTGGTTTCGTAGAAATCGGCGACACGGCCTGCCAGCACGGGGAGCTGGCCGGTCTCCTCGCCGAGCCGCAGCATGCGCACGGCCATCGGCGGCAGGGCTTCCGTGGCCAACAGCGCGTCGGAAAGTTTGCCGCCGTGACGAACCCGATCGGCGGTTGCGGTCCAGGCCGAGACGCTTCCGGTCGCCGCCATGATATCGGCGAGAATGCGTAGCGTTTCCGTCAGGGTCACGCCGCTGCGCAAGAGAGTGCTGAGATTGCGGCAGAACAAACCGGTGCGATAGAAGCTGAAGAAGCGGCGGATGCCGGGCCAGCGCGAGAGGGAGGAGATGAGCGCGCGGCGCGTCCTCCCCTGGCGAAGAACCATCCAGGATAAGAGCCCAACGAGCAGGATGCCGAGCGCCAGCTCGCGCGCGTAGGCCCGAAGAAAATCGGAGAGATTGAGGAACACCGTCACGACGGGATCGAGCTTTGCGCCGAAATCGCGTAGCACGGCGGAGAACTGCGGCAGCACGAAAACGAGAAAGAACACCATGACGCAGGTCGCCGCAAACAACAGAAAGAGCGGATAGCGCAGCGCCTCGGTCAGCTTGCGGCGGACTGCATCGGCGCGGTCCCGTTCATCGGCGAGCAGGTCAAGCACCTGATCGAGTGTTCCGGATGCTTCCCCGACTCGAACGAGCGCCACATACACAGCCGGAAACAATGTCGGATGTCGCGCAATCGCACCGGCAAAGCTCTCTCCGGCGAGGATGCTGGCCTTGATTTGTGCGACGACCGGGCGCAACCGTCCAATATCGATATCGTTGGCGAGGAGCTCCAAGGCATCGTCGATGCGTGCGCCGGCGCGCAGGAGCAGGGCGAGATCGCGCGTGAGTGTTGTGACGTCACCAGCCCGCGGCCGCGAGAACAGGGACGCTGCCGAGTGCGAAGCCGCGGCCGAGGCGCTTTCGCCCGCCGTGTCAATCAGGACGAGTCCGAGATATTCGATGCGCCGGGCGACCTCGGCCGCGGTTGGGGCGGCGATCGAGCCGCTCACGAGCTCGCCGCTTTGTGTCAGGGCGCGGTAGTGGAAGTTCGGCATGCGCTTACCGGATCGTTGTCACACGCAAGATTTCAGCCGCAGATGTCACACCCGCTCGGCACTTTTGCGTGCCGTCCTCGACCATGGTGGTCATCCCAGCCGCGACCGCGCGTGCATCGATCGAATTGGAATCCGTGTCCGCGTCGACGAGCGCGCGAATGTCCGGGGTCATTTCGAGCAGCTCGAACACCCCGACGCGACCGCGATATCCGGTGCCCCCGCAGCGCTCGCAGCCGCCCGGCTCGTGCACGGTCTCGCCCGCCTGGAGACCAAGCGCTGCGTAGCGCGGCTCCGCCGCCATGTCGGACGGCGTAAGGGTCCCTCGCACCTTGCAGCGATCACAGAGCTGACGCACCAGGCGCTGTGCAATGATCGCCCGCAGCGTCGACTTGAGCAGGAAGGCTTCAACGCCAAGATCGAGCAGACGCGGGACCGCCGCAGCCGCCGTTTCGGTGTGCAGCGTGGTGAGAACAAGGTGGCCGGTCAGCGCCGCGTGGATCGCAATATGGGCGGTTTCGCTGTCGCGCACCTCGCCGACCATGATCACATCGGGATCCTGGCGCACGAAGGCCCGCAGCGCAGCCGCAAAGGTGAGTCCAATGCTGGGCTTGACTTGCGTTTGATCGATCCCCGCAATCTCGTATTCGACCGGATCCTCGATGGTGAGGATCTTGCGTGTCGGCTCGTTCAGCATCGAAAGAATGGTTGCCAACGTCGTGGTCTTGCCGCTGCCGGTTGGCCCCGTGACCACGATCATGCCGTGCGGCAGCTCGATCAATCGGCTGAGCCTCGCGCTATCGCCTGCCGACAGGCCGAGCTTGTCGATTGCCAGCAGCCCGCGGTCGCGCGGCAACAGGCGGATCACCGCGGACTCGCCGTGTTGGGTCGGCATGATGGCGACCCGGATATCAAGCTCTGACTTGGCGATGCGCAGTCGCGCCGCGCCATCCTGCGGCAGGCGCCGCTCGGCAATGTTGAGGCCGGCAAGGATCTTGATGCGCGAGATCACCGCCTGCGGCAGCGCGTCAGCGGGCGCCGGCACAGCGCGCAGCAGCCCGTCGATGCGCATGCGCACCATCAGACCGGAGCGAGAAGGGGCGAGGTGGATATCGCTGGCGCGCAGCTCGACAGCCTTCTCCAGGAGCTCGTTGACGCCGCGCACGACCGGTGCACCGCTCGCGAGGTCGCGCAGGCTCTCGATATCATCGTCGTTGCGACTATGAGCAACCTCTCCATCGGTGGTCGTGGCCGAGTCGTCGTCGCCGAGGCGCTCGGTCAGAGCCGTTGCAAGGTCTTCAAACGACGCGATCTCGATCGCAACGGGCCCGCCAAGCACGATCTCGGCGGCGCGGACGCTCGCGGTGTCGGTCGGGTCGGCGACTGCAAGCCTGATTTGGCCCTCGGCGGAACGATACGGAAATGCAGCCATGTCGCGCAGAAAGCGGCGCGAAAACTGGCCGAGCAAAGGGGCAGCAGCCAGCAATTGGGGCAGCTGGATGCGCGGAAGATTGTAGAAGCGGGCGACCTCGTCGGCGAATTCGGTGGCGGGCAGGTCACTCTGCTCCCAAAGCCTGCGCAGACC
>Ga0081455_10008825_pt1 | contig 10431 bp, 8 predicted proteins | sample TabmetS3T2R1_FD_70207 | JGI IMG/M metagenome (GOLD analysis project Ga0081455, IMG submission 70207) | Tabebuia heterophylla rhizosphere microbial communities from the University of Puerto Rico - S3T2R1 | ecosystem: Host-associated > Plants > Roots > Rhizosphere ... | reverse complement strand
TATGTGGTATTATAACTTAGCAAATGGTGAGCCCGCGGCAGAAGCGGCTTCCCATCTCGCCAAGTTGCGGATTCTCGTAGATGGCGATATAACGTTATAACAGTTGCGCGGCGCGGCGAGTTAGGCGTATGTTAACTGACAGCGAGGTCTCGACCGCAGCATATCCGATGGGTGTACCGAGGTGCGCATCTGATGAAGGTCGCTCTTGTCCATGATTGGTTGCCCGTCTTTAGCGGCGCGGAACGGGTGCTGTCCGAGATCATGCGGGTGGTGGGTTCGTCCGACCTGTACACGATCTATGACTTCCTGGACGATCGTGATCATGCGGCGATCGGAGCGAGACGAATCTACACGAGCGGGCTAAACAGTCTGCCGTTCGTCGAAAAGTACTACCGATGGACATTTCCGTTCTGTCCCCAGGCTATGGAGGCGTTCGACCTATCCCATTACGAACTCGTGATTGCGTCGTCCGCTGCTTTCGCCAAGGGCGTGATCGCCCATCCTCATCAGAAGCACATCGCCTACGTCCACACCGCCGTGCGCTATGCGTGGGACCAGAGCTACGAATATCTTTCTCAAACACCGATGTCGCGATTTCCCGCGGGGCTCGTGCTGCGCGGCCTGCTCCACAAGATGCGGATGTGGGACGTGAGGACGGCGCACTCGGCCGACCTGTTCGTCGCCAATTCCTCGATCGTCAAGCGACGCATCGAGCAGGTCTACGGCCGCCGGGCGGTGGTGATCGAGCCCCCGGTCGACGTCGCCGAGATACCGATGGTCGAGCAGAAAGACGACTATTTCGTCGTTGCGTCCCGGCTGGTTCCGTACAAACGCATCGACCTCGTGTTGCGCGCTTTCCGTGAAATGCCGTCGCGGCGCCTGCTGGTCGTCGGCGACGGACCGGAGATGCCGCGGCTGCGCGCGCTCGCGGGCGCGAACGTCACTTTCACCGGCTACCTGCCTCGGGCCACTCTCATCGAGACGTTGCAGAAAGCGCGCGCGTTTGTTTTCGCCGCATACGAGGACTTCGGTATCGTCATGGCAGAAGCGCAGGCGGCGGGTACGCCGGTCGTGGCGTTCGGCCGAGGCGGCGCAACTGACATCATAGCGCCTTTGCACGCGGACAGGCCCACAGGGGTGCTTTTCGCTGAGCAGAGCGTGGAGGCGGTCAAGCACGCCGTCGAGTTGTTCTGCCGAGAGGAGCGCTGCATTTCGCCTGCCGCCTGCCGCGCCAACGTCGAACGCTTTGCTCCCGAAAACTTCCGCCGGCGTTTGCACGCTTTGATCGAAGAGGTGATGCAGCCAGAATTCTCCCGGTGGGCGGTCGCTCCCCCGCCCCCGCCTGCGCCGCGATTGTTACGGGTGGCTGGTGGAACGCGGTGACCTGTTGGTGGTCGAGGCGGAGAACGCGGCCCCCGCGACGCCGAGTCGCGGCCGACCAGCGAAGTCTGAGTGATCGAGCCATCTTCTCGGCCGTCGCCAAACGACACACACGAACAGGGACCATGATCGCTCGCAAGTCGCATGACCGGGCTGCTCGGGAGGTACCGAAGCGAACAACGCCACAGGTGGCTTGTCTGTGGCATGCGGCTACCATTTACAATGATCAGGACGTCGCCGAGTTTTTTGTCGTGATTGGACTCCTGCAACCCCGCGCACGTAATCGGCCGAGCGTGCTGCGCGAGCAGCCATATGCTTGAGAAACTCCCGCGCAACCTGGCTCTTTCAGAGCGGCCGTTACAGGCGCTCGACGGAACTGCAGGAACAATAGACCTAGATGCTGTTTTGGCAGGTGCGCGGCGCCAATTCAAGATTATTGCCGTTACTACTATCGTGGTCGTGCTGTTAGGGCTTGGCTATCTCATTGCCGCGACGCCGTTATATACGTCGACGGTCGACATACTGCTTGATAGTCGACAGTTCAGCGCGGTCGACATTTCTAAAGACGAGGCGGCGCTGTCATTTAATGGCACGGCACTCGAAAGTCAGGTTGAGGTGCTCAAGTCGGAAAAGATCGCCCTAGCTGTTATTGAAAAATTGGACCTTACCGCAGATCCAGAATTTACCGAGGAAAGTTACATCGGGAGATTGATATCGCTGGTCGCTCAGGGCGCGGAATTCGCCCTGGGCCGCGCTGGCGGCGATGCCCAGGACAAACAGTTTCGATTGCAAAGGCGGGCCCTGGCAAATTTTCAAAAGATGATGGAGGTCAAGCGCCTGGAAAAGACTTTTGTTCTTGACGTGGAGTTCTCGTCTCGTAGTGCAACGAAGGCTGCCAGGATCGCCAATGCCATTGCAGATGAATTTCTGCTCGATCACCTGGCAGCGAAATACGACGCAACCCGACGTACCAGCCTTTGGTTCGAGAAACGAGTCGCGGAATTGCAACAAAAATCTACGCAAGCCGACATGGCCGTCGAAAGGTACAAGCAAGAGAATAAATTGATCGGCGCCAAAGGCAGCCTTGTAAACGAGCAGCAACTTGCAGAATTGAATTCGCAGTTAACTCTGGCGCGGGCTGAGTCGGCGCGCGCGCAAGCTCGCTATGACCTGATCGAGTCGCTCATTCGCGACAAGAGAGCGGATGCCGCCGTTGCAGACGAGCTTAATAATCCGGTGATTACAGACCTGCGGAACAAATATAACAAAGCGGCGAAACGCGTGGCTGAGTACACGATGCGGGTGGGGCCGAACCACGATACGATCAAGCTCCTTAAAAACGAGATGCAGCAATACGAAAAGCAGATGTTCGATGAGTTCGGGCGCATCGCGGAGACCTACCGCAGCGACCTGCAGATTGCTCGCGCTCGCGAACAGTCGATATCCCAGAGCCTCTCGAATTTGATGGCGGTCAATGCCGGCGACAATCTCAATCTCGTGTCGCTCCGGGAAAAGGAGCGCGAGGCCGATAGTCTCCGGTCGCTCTATCAGAATTTCCTGCAGCGCTATCAGGAGATGGCGCAACAGCAGTCGTTCCCGATCACGGAGGCACGCGTCATCACAAAGGCGACAAGCTCGCTGTATCCCAGCAAACCGCGCAAGCTTTTGATTTCCGCGATCTGCCTTGCGGGAGGTCTCTGTCTTGGGGTTGGGTTTGCAATGTTGCGGGAGTACCGCGATCGCGGATTGCGGACACCCGATCAGGTTCGCGACCAGATAGGTTTGGAATTTCTAGGCATCATTCCTTCGATTGCGTCCGATGAGTCGCTGGCGCAGGACAAATCGGAATTACTTAGAATTGTTGTTGCTTCTCCGTTTTGCAAATTCGCTGATACCCTGCGCGCCGTCAAAGTCGCAATGGATCTAAATCCGGGTTCCGGGCGTTCGCATGTTATCGGAGTGATCTCCGCGGTTGCGGGCGAGGGGAAGTCGACGATATCTGCAAATCTGGCGATGTTGCTCGGTACCATGGGCTCGCCAACGCTGCTCGTTGATGGCGATCTTCGCGTAGCGGGCCTGACGAAAGCAATTGGAATTGAGACTGGGCGGAGCTTGGCCGATTTGGTGGCTGGCAATGGGTCGCCTTCCGGCCTCTTGAGGCGGCTAGCTGACCGTAATGTCTGGTTCTTACCTTGTTCCGCTTCGTCGAAAACAGCGCACTCGAGCCAAGTGCTCGGTTCTGCGCAGATGCGCGACTTTTTGGATGCGGCCGGTGAGCACTTCCACTATATCGTAGTAGATATTCCGCCTCTCTGCGCGCTGGTGGATGCCAAGGCCATTGCGCCGCATGTGAATAGCTTTCTATTCGTGGTCGAGTGGGGAAAGACCACGCGAATTGCGGCGCAGGATGCACTTGCGCAAAACGAGTTGGTGCAGGAGAAGTGCATCGGTGCGGTATTGAACAAGGCCGATCCCGGATTGCTTCGCCTGTATGACACGTATGGCATGCACGGTTACAGTTACACTCACGGCTACAGTCGCTAACTGACGGGACCGGGGCGCCTTTCGGCGGCCACCGCGTGCGGCTGTGATCGGTAACTGATTCTGCTTGCGGGTTGCGGTTCAGCCATGGCCGCGCGGGCACTTGAGAACTGCGTGCCGGCGATGAAAAAGAGTCCGAGCACGTAGGTGAAAATATACATCAATGAGAACATGGCGAGCACAGAGATAATGCGGTCCGCGGCATAGGGAGATCGGTAGTTGCGTACGGTTGAGCGGAGAGCCATGCCGCCCAAGATGAGCAGGTAGAAGTAGCCCACATATCCATAGCGCAGCTTGAAAAGTGACCAGCCGAAGTGAGCGTGTCCGATTCCAGCATCGGGCACCTCCCTCACGGCCAGTTCAACGTAGTACAAGGCGCCGTGACCGGCGCCGAACCACTCCGCGGCCGCCCCCATCCTCCGCAGCTTGTCGTTTATTGCAAGAAATTCAGCCTGTCGCTCGCCAATGGATCCGTGGGTCTCCTCGGGATCATATTCTATGGTGCCCTGGATCCTGCGCATCAACGGACTGTCCTGCGGAAGTACCATAGGGACCAACGCCGAAAGCACGATCGTAATCACAAGCGTGAAATACAAGCGCCTTCCATCAACAATGATCTTGGAAAAGAAGATGCCGATCAGGCAAGTTACGACCACTGCCAATGTCGTTCGATTGAGGCTTGGCGTGACGGGGACCACGATGAATCCAGTAATGGCGAGATCGGTGAATGAAAACGTCCGCTTCACCATTAATGACGCCAGCAAGATCGTAAACGACACCGCCGAGGCGGGCGCTCCGCCGAGACTTACGATGCTGGGTCGTCCCATCGACACGGCGGCTATTCCGACCACGATCATGATCACGCTGTATGCCAGATTGAATCGCGCGAGCCGTTGAAAGTCGAAGCCAGCAAATGCGCTTCTGCGGTCCAAGAGAAGGATATTTGTCGCCAGGACGAATGGCGCGACGCTGTCGATGATGATGCGTGATGGCGGGTTTCGCCATGCCAATCCCACGAACACGCCGTGCAAGAGCATGACCAGCATCAAACCGCTGACAATGAGATTTTCGTCCTTTCTGAAGCGATCCTCAACGAGGGCGCGCGACTGGATGACGAATTCCAGCGCGATGAAGCCGTATAACATCCATTGTTTTGCTTGTGTAATTCCAAAATACCACTCCCCGAGAATGGCTTCCAACACGACTCGGGAGAATAAATCAGGAATCAGAATATAATAGATCAACCGCTCGAATAGCGGTGGAACGCCCAGGGTGAAAGCGCCCGGGCGTCTTCTTCCGTCAGCCGGGCCATACTTCAACTGGAACCGCTCCAAATGCGAGCCGCGACCGAGGCGATCATGCCGCCCGATCTTGGGCACAAGAGGGCGACGCCGCAAATTCGCGGCGTGCTGGCGCAGCCGGATCGCCCTTCGGAACACGCGCGGGACGCCACTGCAACCGTTGCGACAGGCTTGCGTTGATCACGGGGGATAGCTCAATCAGGGCCTCGACCAGGCGTTCCAGCCTCGGCGCATTAGCGTCGCGCTAACTGCCTAGGCTGCGGCCTGTGTTAATCGGCAACCGTCGGCCGTTTAGAAAGCCACCGTCGGCCGTTGTAAGAGAGCCGCCTTGCGGCCTGAAGACGGCATGTTAACAGGCTACGGCAAGCAGCGGGTTTGAGTCAATGTTACTTCGCATCGAATCGCTGCGACGACTCAACTGCATAACAAAAAATTAACAGAGACCCTACCGTCGGCCCGACTTTTTGTGGTAGGAGGGCGCTCCCTTGCCGCCCTGCAGCAGCCGAGTGACCAGATGCAAGTCTCGATCGACAAACACGTCTCGTTCGATAAGTACCTGACCACAGGCGCCTACCATTGGGCCGAGGGCAGCCCGTTGAACTGGCGGTACAATGCGCCCCTAATCGCTCGCTATCGGAGCGTGCTTCGCCGGATTCCTGCGGGGGCGAACCGGATCCTGGACGCGGGCTGCGGCGACGGCTACCTCACGTATCTCATTGCCAAGCGCCATCCTCAAGCCCACATCACCGGAATTGACGATGAGGAAAGCGGAATTCGCCAAGCGAATGGGATGACGGCGCGCACGGGGATGCGAAATCTCGAGTTCCGGCACGTACGGGCGGGCGCGACGCCGTTTCGCAACACTGAATTTCCCATCGTTGTTCTAGCGGATGTGATAGAGCACGTTCCGCAAGTCCCCGCGATGCTACGGGAACTGAAGCGCATCCTGGCAGGGGGCGGCGCGCTCATTGTCACCACGCCGAACAGGCAACCGGGATCGGTCTGGGACCCCCGTCATGTGAAGGAATACACGGCTCGGGAGCTCCGGAGCGAGCTGGAAGCGTTCTTCAACGTGGACATGATATGGGGCTCCTGGCCCATGCACTATTTCAGGATGTGGCGCCGGAAGCGGGCCGGGCGGATCGCCCTTGATCTTGCTGCCCGCACGGGATGGAACGCCTTCGATTCAGAGATTGAGAATCCGGACCAAAGCTATGGTCAGCTCATCGCCGTCGCAAAGAACGATTGAGCGGCACCGCCCCCCAGCGGCAATTCCAGGCGGGCTACGCGGCTTCTCTTCGGTCTCCTCCTGTCGGCGTTTTGAGGTCTTTGTTTTCTCCAGTCTCGGGTCGCGGAATGTCCTGGCGTCGAATCAGCGCTAATTCGCTTTACGTGCTGCTCGCGACCGCCGCGCTGGCCGTCCTGCAATGGGTCATCGTGGCGATGATTGCCCGGCGCGAGGGCTCCGTAGCGCTGGGCGAATATGCTCTGAGCCAAGCCTTCGCCGTTCCCGGGAGCTATCTCGCTTGGCTGTCGTTGCGACAGCAGCTGCTGGTGTCGGGCGGCCAGGTCGGCAGCGCATCCGACATGATGTTCCTGCGGCTGGCATTTCCGTTGATCATGTTCGGAGCGATCCTCGGCTTCATCGCCGTTTCATACCAATCGCAATGGCTGCTGACGATTTCGGCCTGCGTCTTGGCGCAGAAGTACATCGAGGGCTTCCTCGATCTCTCCTATGCCTACATGCAGAAGAGCAACAACTGGAAAAGCCTGGCCATTTCGACAGTGGTGCGCTGCGCGCTTCTAGTCGTCGTCTTTGCTGTCGTCTACGTCTTGTCCGATCACCTCGCCGCGGCCCTGATTGCAGTCACCGGCTTCTCGGTCCTGTTCTATCTGGTTTTCGACCGGCGCTTTGACCCTCCGGTCAGGGCGGCGAATGTGTTCGATTTCTCCCGACCAGCTTCGGCCCGACGCTGGGGTTTGGTGGTCCTATTGCTTCCGCTGGCGGTTTCCAGCGTCGTCATGTCTCTGACGATGAATGCTCCCCGTTTTTTGATCGACGTCATCCTGGGACCGGCCGAGCTCGGCCATTTTGCAGCCGTCTCGCATTTCGTCGTGCTCGGCGCCGTCGCGACCGGATCTGTCGGTCATGCCATTCTCCCGGTCCTCGCCGAAACCATCCGCGGCCGGCGTGAGCGCGAGTTCTGGCGCCAGCTCATCGCCATCATGGTAGCGGTTCAGGTGGCCTGCGGCCTGGGTATCGCAGCGAGCGTCGTTCTCGGCGGCGAGCTTCTGCGCCTTCTCTACGGCAATGCCTTTGCCGGCCAGGCTGCGCTGCTGACGGCCGCGGCGGTGGCGGCCGGGCCGGTCTATTGCGCATCGATCGCGGCGAACGGCTGCTATGCCGCGGGACTGCGACGGGGACTGCTGGCCTCGCAAGTGATCGCACTGCTGACCGTGATGTTCATGACGTTGTTGACGCTTCGATCTTGGGGGAACTTCGGTGCGTTCGGCGGAATGCTGGCGGCCGGGACCATGCAACTGATGTTCTGCCTGGTTGTCCTCCACCGCTTTTGGCGGCGCCACCGAAAGCAGGAGCAGCGTGGCTTGACCAACCGTGGCAGCTCGGCGCCCTTCCCGCCCACTACTTTATGACGCCCGCTACTTTATGACGACCGTGTAGGCATAGCTGGAGAAGGCGCGTACGTCTCGACGTCGTGCCCAGGCCGACAGCGCCTCATCGAGAGCGCGAAGCCCGGGAATGCCCTCGAAATATTCGTGATGATAAAACGGAATGATATCAACCGCCGAGAACCCGAGTTTGCTGATAATGTTCACAGTTGTATTAGATGAGTAACACAACTCGTAGGTTGCAGGAAACTTCGGAATATTGCTGCCGTTTCTCTCCGGCTTAAAGAAGCGGAGCACTGCGCGCGTCAGATGCTCGGGAAACGCCCGGTTGATGAGAAATGGCGGAGAATACAGCGTGGGATGGAAATTGAGAGCGACCCCGCCGTCACTCAGTAGCCTCAGGATGTTGCTGTAGAATTTCTTGCCGTTGCGTACATGCTCCTGCACCATCTTGCTGCAAATGACATCGAAGCGGCCCGCGCACGTGGATGGGACCTCGCCGCAGCTGTCGAAAACCGCCTTCTCGACCGGGAACGGAATGAGGTCCAGCTCGCTCTCCATGATATCGTTGGCGGTATAGTTGATGTTGCGTTCCTCAATTTCCTCGGGCGTGAGAAACGGCCTGCGCCCGGCCCCGATTTCCAGCAGACGACGGTTTGCGGCGAGCGCTGTGACGATGCTCTTGTACTGTCGGTAGGCCGAATCCCTGTGGTTATTGGGAAGCATATCGCGGACGACCATGAGCGCTTCGCAGGCGGCAGGCATGTGAATTCTCCGTTAATCGTAGAACCGGGCCGTTATCGCTACCACCGCTTGCATGAGCTTAACATTGAAGGGGTCCATATGTTAGCACGCGCTCACGCCCATGGAAATTGACAATATCGCGCGTCAGCCTGCGGGCCTCTGCCGCCTCATTGACGGCCATCGCTGCCTGACTGCTGCCCGCCTTCAGCCTGCTGGCGATCGCGTCGCATCCGGTGGCAGGGCGGTCGTCACGCCGCGGTCACTGCACTCATACTTGCGCTCCAGCAGAATGCATTGCCGATAAGACAAGTTGAGGAACAATCTTCGTTTCAGACAAAAACGGTCAATCATTCGGAATGGCCCGTAAAATCTCCCGCCGAATAAATACTCCGGAATCAACCCGAAAAAGCGCATTTCCAGGTACTCGTGTCTGACGGAAAAATACTCCTTAAGTGCGGTCACTTCCTGAGGACTCAACGGCTCCTCCTCAGGATCGCCCTTCTTGGGTATCCAAAGCCTTCCGACTGCATGGTTTCTGAACCAAAGGAGCAGACGGGAGCTTCCGTTGTTTTCGTAAAAGAATGCCCTGGCGTGGGGCTTCATGGCTTTCCAGAGCACCTCCGGAAACTTGTCGAACGGCTCGATGTGATGCAAGACGAACAAGCCGAAAACGGCGTCAAATTGCCCTAAATCAACGATGTCGAACGCGGACATCTGCAGGGCATTGATATTTTGAATATTGTTTTGACGGCAGGACGTCTTAAGAAGCTCTATTGCTTTCTCTGATGTGTCGATCGCGGTTACATTGGCCCCCTTTGAAGCAAGATAGATTGATGTCAGACCGCTGCCGCATCCCAAATCAAGGACCGACTTGGCCGAAATGTCCCCCAAAAAGGTTGTCGCTCTATCCAAGACAGTAGAGTTCGGCGTCCTCGAAGGATCACTCCGTTCATAGGTGCGATCCCAAAATTCCTGGCTCATGATTCCATCTCTCTTGGAAGATTGCCGACGGTGCAAGGGCACGGGATGATGGAACGTTCGCTCAGGAGGTTTGGCAACGCTCTGATTGCGCAACCTAAAACAGCCAGCGAGGCTGCGCCTCGTCCGGCAACGCCGCTGCCTCGGTATGTGCGGCCCGGGCATCCTGGCGAGTACTCCGGGCGAGCAATGCTGTTCCCGTTGGTCGGAACGTTGCGACGCGACGGCCCCATCTGTCAACTCGATTGAGCTACATGTTACGGTCTCTGAGCTTGTAATATCCGAGGTTCCCACTCAGAGCCATCGTCCGCCTCGACCGCCGCTTGCAGGTTTATCTCGGGCGGCCTCCCTTTGTTATTCCCGGGAAGCTAACATTCGGCGGAGCACCCGTAGCCCTCGCCCGCTCGGGCCTAGGCTTGCTTCAGGCCCATTTCCCTGCCACAACGCTGCCTGCCCATGATGAACCGAACTTCGGTAGGTGCTCCACTCCGCGACGCGGAAAAGCTGTTTCGGACGACGGGACCGGCCCTGATAATCTCAATGATGTGATACGCTCAATGATGGCGGGGTTGATATTTGGCATAGAACGTATGATATCCGGCATGGAGCATGTTGGATCATGAACCTGCGGGTGCTGTTCCTTTCCCCGGTCCCTGACTTCAAGGGCGGAGCGGAACAATCATTGTGGGATCTCTTGACCAATCCGGCGATCGAGCCGCTGCTGGTGGTGCCGGCGGAGGGGCCGCTCAGCGAGCATGCCAAGAGGAAAGCCGTACCAGTTGAAGTGCTCGAGCTCGGAAACATTAGTGATGTCCGTCGGCCGTTTCGCTTCTCGCGGGGAATTCGCGTTTTGGCG
>Ga0081455_10008824_pt1 | contig 10431 bp, 9 predicted proteins | sample TabmetS3T2R1_FD_70207 | JGI IMG/M metagenome (GOLD analysis project Ga0081455, IMG submission 70207) | Tabebuia heterophylla rhizosphere microbial communities from the University of Puerto Rico - S3T2R1 | ecosystem: Host-associated > Plants > Roots > Rhizosphere ... | reverse complement strand
ACGCGCGCATTGTCGCCGGGCCTGTTGAGATAGCAATTGGACGCGATCACAGGCTTGCCCGCCTTCAGGAGCTCGCTCACCGTGACGAAGCTATAGCCTTCTTCGCGCAACTTGGGGATGGCAAGAGCGAGCGCGTCGGCCGTATGCCAGCCGCGTCCGTTGGCATGGGCGACGATGATCGCGCCTGGATGCACGTGCGAGATGATCGTGTCGGCAATCGCTCTTGCCGAGCGATGCGGGTCGGGATCGCCAGCGATCAAATCCCACTGGATGGCGAGAAGCCCGGCATCGGCGACTGCGGAAAGCGACTTAGCGTTGCAGCGGCCGTAGGGGAAGCGCATCAGGCTCATGCGCCCAGGGATAGGACTTTGCGGCGTGGGGGATGCCACCGCGCATTGCTTGGCAAGCAGGCTCGCCCGCGTCTCGGCATACGCCGCCTCGGTCAAGAGGATCTCGTCCTCGAGGCTCTGATCGTTGACATGGGCAAGGTCGAGATGCCGCAACCCATGGCTGCCGATCTCGAAATTCGGATCGGCGATCAGCTGCTCGGCGCGCTCTCTATGGGTCTCCATCCATTTGCCGCCGGCAAAGAACGTGGCCTTCACGCCTTGCGCGCGGAGGAGATCGACGATGCGCCCGTCATAGCCGGCGACGTCGCTGTCGGTCTCGCAGAGATCGAAGGTGAGGGCGATCAGCTTCTCGCCCGGCGGAAGCTCGACGCCCCTGATCGAGCCGCGCAGCTCCTGCGGCACCGGCGAGGCGGAAGCAAGCGGGATTTGCTTGAGCGCGGCAAGATCGAGATGGATTTGGGATCTGCCGGGCTTCAACTCCTGCTCGGTGCCGGCCAGCGTCTGCTTTGTCCAGCAGCGATTGAGCAGGCTCTGGTCTTCCGCCGAGGCGGCATTCAGCCCGCTCGCGGCAAGCGACAGGAACGCAATCGTGACGGCGCGACGCATGAGCTTTGCAGTTCCCTGGCTTGGGCCCCGTGCATAGAGCGCGCTTTGCCGTTCGGCCGTCAACCGCCCAAAAGTCGCGGGTTAAGGAGGTTTTCCCAAGGAATGCGAATGCCTTCAGAAATTTCTGTGTTCGGAGGTCCGCCAAATCGCCGCTTCGCGCGTTTGAGCCTTGTCCGGTTTCGGTCGAACCCGCGAAGGAGGAAATCATGCCCAAAACATTGCTCGCGGCCGCCATCGTGGCCCTTGTTGCTGCTTGTCCCGCCTATGCCGCCGAGGACCTCTGCAACGACGCCCATATGAAGCAGATGGATCAAATGATCGCCGAGATGACCGATGCCGCCAAGCAGAAGGAGGCAACCGCCGCTCTCGACAAATCAAAGGCTGCGATGAAAGCAGGCAATACTGAGGAGTGCATGAAATATATGGATGAGGCCCATAAGGCCATGGGCCTGTAGGGCAGCGCTCGCGGCTACTTCGTGATCGAGGTCGGCGTCGCCTGCGAGATCATCGGGCAGTCGAGCGTCTTCTCGAGCGCCTGCACGAGTTCGTCTTCGTTGTTGGTCTTGATATAGAGACCGTGATTCTCGTCGGCGAGGCACATGAGCTCCATCACGCTATTTCCGCCAGTCCATGAGAAGCCTTCGTACCGGAAGCCTATGACGTGGACCGTGAGTTGCCGCGCGGTCATTTGCAGCTGCTTGGCGAGCGCGCAAGGCGACCGCCCGCACGTCTCCTCGCCATCCGTCACCACCACGACGACGCCCGGCTTGTTCTTGAAGTCGAGCACCTGGGCCGCCTGCTCGACGGCTGAGGTGAGCGGCGTCTTGCCAGCCGGCACCAGCGCATTCACCGTGCTCATGATCACCTTGGCGGCGTCGGGCGTCGGAGCGAGATCGACCTTGACATTGCATTGGCTGTACGGTCCCGGCCCGTAGGTGACGAGGCCAACGCGGCGGAACTTGGTTACGCTCGGCAAGACCTGAGCCAGCGCCGCGCGCACTTCGTCGATGCGCGCCTGTGAATTGGGGATGCCGAGGGTCTGGTTGCCGGACATCGAGCCCGAGGCATCGAACACGATCATGGCGTCCTCGGTGCAAGGCGAGGGCTTCTTCTCCTCCGCCCTTGTGGATGTGGCGTTGCAAGCCAGGACGGCAGCTAAGGCTATGCTTCCAAAGTAGAAATTGCGACAAAGGGCAGAGTTGTCGCGGGCAGGCTGAAGGACCATTGCTCAAATCTCCCCGGTGGGCCTGCCGAATTTACCCCAGGACAATGCCGCATGGTTAGTACTCATGTCGCACCAATCATGGCTTGCCTTAACCTTTGCCCTTGGTGCGGGTGTGGTGCGGGGCGGCATTGCGCTCGAGGAATTCGATCATGCGCGCCGCCACGTCGATGCCGGTCGCCTTCTCCAGGCCCTCGATACCGGGAGATGAGTTGACCTCGAGCACGAGCGGCCCGTTCTTCGACCGCAGCATGTCGACGCCGCACACATTGAGGCCGAGCGTGCGCGCCGCCCGGACCGCCGCGCTTCGCTCTTGCGGGGTGATGCGCACCTTCTCGCCGGAGCCGCCGCGATGCAGGTTCGAGCGAAACTCGCCGGGCGGACCCTGCCGCTTCATCGAGGCCACCACGCGGTCGCCGATCACCAGCGCGCGGATGTCGGTCGAGTCGGCCTCCTTGATGAATTGCTGCACCAGGATATTGACGTTCACGCCCTGAAACGCCTCGATCACCGACTTTGCCGACTTCGCCGTTTCGCCGAGCACTACGCCGATGCCTTGCGTGCCTTCGAGCAGCTTGATGACGACCGGCGGCCCGCCCACGAGGTCGATGATGTCTTCCGCCTGTCGCGGGTCGTGGGTGAAGGCGGTGACCGGAAGCCCGATGCCGCGCCGCGCCAGCAATTGGAGGCAGCGGAGCTTGTCGCGCGAGCGGCCGATGGCGACCGACTCGTTCAAGGGGTAGACCCCCATCACCTCGAATTGGCGCAGCACGGCAAGTCCGTAGAAGGTCACCGATGCGCCGATACGGGGGATCACCGCATCGAAATCGTCGAGCCGCCGCTTGCGGTAATAGAGGTCGGGCCGGTCCGAGGCGATGTTGATGGAGACGCGCAGCGTGTTGATGACCTCGATGTCGTGCCCGCGGGCGTGCGCCGCCTCGCAGATGCGGCGGTGGCTGTAGAGGTGCGGGTTGCGCGCAAGCAACGCGATCTTCATGGAGCTCTCTCGGCAGAGGTTTTCCGGTTAGCGCAGCAATCGGCTTGGCCTTAGGGGACGGACCTTGCGCCGCCGCCGCGGTTTCGGCGCACGCGCGCCGAGCAGATAGGAGCGGCCCGGCGCGATCAGGGCGCGGCCCTCGAGCGCGGTTCGGCCGAGCAGCATGCGGAACCCCATCTGGTCGCGATTGGCAAGGGCAAGCTCGATCGGCCAGGACCGACCGCCGAGCTTGAGCAGTGTCTTGATGATGTAGCGCCGCTCGACACCTCCGCCCGAGTTCCGCACCGTGCGCTCGTCGATGGCCCGCGCCTCGCACGTCACCTTCGTCCTTTCGCTGCGCTGGAGCGGGTGCAGCTCGAAGCGGAGCCAGAGCACGCCGCCGCGGCGGAACGGCTCGATGCGATAAGCGTGGAGCGCGCTCGTTCGGGCGCCGGTGTCGATCTTGGCCTTGATGGCGTCGACGCGGAAGTCGGGCAGACCCACCCATTCGCGCCAGCCGATCTTGAGCGGCTCCTTCGGGGTGAGGCGTGCTTCCATGTGAGGCGGCGGGACGGCAGGCGAAAGTTCGGTCAGAGGCCCATGTAGCACACCGCCCGGCCGTTGGCTCAGCTTCTATGGTCGATCGGGCTCAACTATAGTGAAGGCCCTGGGCGGGATGGGAGCCATGGGCAAGAACCAGCACGTGGTCAGCCTCGAGGGCAGATGGGCGGTGAAGGAGGAGGGCGCTGCGGAGCCTTTCGCCGTGTTCAAGACCCAGAGCGAGGCGTGGGAAAAGGCGAAGTCGATCGCGCGGAAGGAGCGCGCCGAGGCGCTGCTCCACGGCAAGAACGGACTGATCCGCGCGCGCAACACCTACGGCCACGACCCCCGTCGCACCCGCGGCTAACCCTACCCGCGTCATACCGGCGCAAGCCGTATCCAGGGGCAACGCAAGAAAGCCTCAATGCTGGATCCCGGCTTTCGCCGGGATGACGAGAATCGTCAAGGGCTGAAGATCAGCGCCACATAGACGATGAATAACAGAATGTGCACCGTGCCTTGCAGCACATTGGTGCGCACGCCGCCGAAGGTGAGCCCGCTGACAAATAGGGTGAGGATGAGGAGCACGGTTTGCACCTCGTCGAGCCCAAGATGCACCTCGAAGCCGGTGATGAGCCCGATAGTCAACACGGCCGGAATGGTGAGCCCGATGGTGGCGAGCGCCGACCCCAGGCACACATTCACGGCGCGCTGTAGATGATTGACCAGCGCCGCGTGAAAGGCGGTCAGGCCCTCGGGCGACAGCACGAGGATCGCGATCATCACGCCTCCCAGCGGCGCCGGCAGCCCGAGATCCTCGATACCGAAATCGACGATGATGGCGAGGAACTCCGCCAGGAGAACGATCGGAAGGAGCGTGAGCAGCAACATGACGACGTGAAAGGCAAGCGAACCGCTCCCGCCCTCGCTGCCATGCAACGCGTCCTGCTCGCTCTCGGTACGGTGGCCATGCGCGGGCTCGGCGAAGAAGGCCCGATGCCGCATCGTTTGGATGAAGACGAACACGATATAGAAGAGCACTGTGATCGACGCGAACAGCAGCGCCTTCATCGGCGCCTGGCTCGGGTCGGGCTCGGTCTTGGTGTAGTTCGGAATGATCAGCGCGAACACCGCAAGCGAGGCGATGACCACGAGGAAGGCGCGGGCTCCGGCGAGATTGTATTCCTGCTCCCAATAGCGCAGCGCGCCCATGAGCAGCGCCGTGCCCACCATGCCGTTCAGCACGATCATCAGCGTGGCGAACATCGCGTCGCGGGCAAGCGTCGGGTTGTTCTGGCCGTGCAGCATGATCGAGGCGAGCAGCGAGACCTCGATGACGATTACCGAGATCGTGAGCACGAGCGTGCCGTAAGGCTCGCCGAGCCTTTCGGCGACCGCCTCGGCATGGCGCACCACGCCGAAGGCGCACCACATCATGGTGCCGAACAGCCAGAAAAAGAGCAGGACGGTGAATGGATAGTTGCGAAGGTCCGAGAACAGCGTCTGCTGGAAGGAGTAGGCAAGGAGGACGCTTGCGATCCCGGCGACCGCCGGCCCCACGGCGGCAACCAGCGCGCGCCAGTCTTGCGTCTTTCCAGCCGCAGGCTCGAACGTCTCGCGCTGGTTCATCAAAGTTCCCGTCTCCCCGGCCGGTGACCGTCTCACCATGCCAGCGTGCCGCTGTTGAGGCGAAATTAACACGGCGACGCTTTGCCGCGAGCTTAACGCCGCAACATTTCGCTGCCCTTGGCAGGTCCGCGCGGCTTCATGTAAAAGCCCTTTACATGAATCCCTCGGACCGCTGGCGCAGGCCCCCTTCCTATCACCACGGCAACCTCAAAGAGGTGCTGCTGCAAGCGGCGCACAAGCTGATCGAGCAATATGGGCCTGCGGGCTTCAGCCTGACCGAGGCTGCCCGGCTCGCCGGCGTCAGCCCCGCCGCGCCCTATCGGCATTTCCGCGATCGCGATGCGCTTCTCGCCGAGGTCGCCAAGAACGGCTTCGAGCGCTTCGCCGCGCGGCTAGACATGGCGTGGAACAACGGCGTTCCGACGCCGCTCTCCGCCTTCGACAATCTCGGCAAGGCTTATCTCGCTTTCGCGCGCGAGGAGCCAGCGAGCTACACGGTGATGTTCGAGTCCGGTGCCATACCCAGCACTGAAGGCGAGACGCTGCCAGCCGCCGAGCGTGCCTTCGATGTCTTGCAGCATGCGGCAGCGGCGCTCTGCCGCCAGCTCCCGGAGTCGGAACGTCCACCGCTCAAGCTGATGAGCCTGCATATCTGGGCGATCTCGCACGGCGTCGCCACGCTCTTCGCGCAAGCCGACCTTCAAGCGAAGAAAGTGCCAATGGCGCCTGAGGAGATTCTTGAAAGCGCGATGCTAGTCTACCTGAAGGGCCTCGGCATCCTCACCGACGCGAAACCCACTCAAAGTTGACACCGTCATGCCCGGACTTGATCCGGGCATCCATGCCGTTCCGTCTCAGCAAGTGGGTAAGCCAGTGGCATGGATTGCCGGGTCAAGCCCGGCAATGACGTGTCTAGCGCTACCTGATCAATTGCCGGCTTGCAGCCAGTTCAGCACGCGGTTCCAATCGTCCTCGGTGCCGTTGAAGCTGTTGCGGTCGACCTTGCCGGCCACGCCCGGGACCTTGCCGGTCGTGGTGAACTGCCAGAAGGCATACGGGCGCTCCCCGTAAATCCGCCCGGGCTCTGCCGCCACCGAGCGCAGCCAGAAATGATACTCGGGAAACTCGCCTTGCAGTACCTCGCGGTGAAATACGGGGTCGGTATAGATGATCGGCCGCTTGCCGGTATGCGCCTGCATGGCGTCGAGCAGGATTTTGATCCTGGCAATTGCCGTGTCGCGATCGACCTTGCCGGGGCAGGTTTTGGAGTGACTGTTCCACTCGACGTCGAGCACCGGCGGCAGCGCGTCGGGATCTTGCGGCACGTTCAGCATGAACCACAGTGCCTGCTCGTTGGCTGGCCGGCACCAATAGATGAAATGATAGGCGCCGCGCGCGATACCCGCCCGCTTGGCGCCTTCCCAGTTCTGTTGGAACTTCGGGTCGACGACGTCGCCGCCTTCGGTTGCCTTGATGAAGGTGAAGCTGACGCCTGCCGCGGCGACCTTGTCCCAGTCGATGTCGCCCTGCCAGTAGGACACGTCGATGCCCTGGATCGGCATCGCGCGCGCGGTTGCGACGCCCGCATGAGGCTTGGCATCGAGAAGCGGCCCGGCGGACGCGATCGTCCCGCCGTGCAAAATGGCGATGACGGCCGACACGACGGCCAAAACCGCAAGCTGACGGTTGGGAAGCCTCAACAGATGCCCCGACGCTATTTCCCCATGCGCAAGATACGCTAGCCTCAGGGAGATTAAGATTTTTTTGTGAGCCCCGCTGCGGCCGAAAGTCCACACTTCCAATCACATTTTATGTCGCCCCTTGACTCTGGACAGGGCAGGGGCATCTATGTGAATGTGAATTACATTCACACCGAAGGAAGGACCTCAATGCACCTGGTTGCGACCTTGGACGAGTACGGGAAGCCGGCATGGATCACGGCCATGATCGTCGGCTTCATTCTCTGGTGGCCCATTGGCCTTGGCGTTTTGGCCTATCTGATCTGGAGTGGACGCATGGGATGTGGAGCTTGGAAACGCGAATGGAAAGACAGCGAGTTCGGGCGTGAGGTGATGCGCTGGCGGCGGGGCGTAAGCCCGTTAAGGTCGACCGGCAATCGCGCCTTCGATGAGTATCGCGAGGAGACCTTGCGGCGGCTCGAGGAGGAGGTCGACGAGTTCCAGGCCTTCTTGCAGCGCCTGCGCCATGCCAAGGACAAGGCCGAGTTCGACCAGTTCATGGCCGAGCGGCGTGGCGGCGCTCCGTCGACCTCGTAGACTCGGAGCGCGCCCTGCGAACGAGCGAAGAGTAGAGAGGCAACGAACGGCGAGGGCGCGGGATTTCGGTCCCGCGCCCTTTTTCGCGCGCTATTTGCGAGGATCGCCGAAGCCGCCGCCGGTGGGCGTCTTGACGATGATGGCTTCGCCCTCATCGAGCACGGTCTGATCCGAGCTTTTCAGCCGCTCGAGTCTTCCGGTCTTGCGCCTGACCCAATTCTCGCCGGGCTGGCCGGCCTCGCCGCCGTGCAACCCGAACGGTCGAATCTTGCGGAAACCCGACAGGATCGCGCAATCCATGCGCTCCAAAAATCTGACCGCACGAAGCGTTCCATCGCCGGCGCGCCATTTGCCCTTGCCGCCTGACCCGCGCGCGATCTCGAAGCGCTCGAGCAGCACGGGATAGCGCAGCTCGAGCACCTCCGGGTCGGTGAGCCGCGAATTGGTCATGTGCGTCTGCACGGCGGGCGCGCCATCGAAGCCCTCGCCGGCCGGCGCGCCGGAGCAGATCGTCTCGTAATATTGGAAGCGCTCGTTGCCGAAGGTGAGGTTGTTCATGGTCCCTTGCGCCGAGCCGAGCACGCCGAGCGCGCCATAGAGGCAGTTGACGATGGTCTGGCTCGTCTCGACATTTCCGGCAGCGACCGCCGCGGGATAGCGCGGCTTCAGCATCGATCCCTTCGGCACCACGATCTTGATATGGCGAAGGCAGCCGGCGTTCAGCGGGATGTCCTCGTCCACAAGCGTGCGGAACACGTAAAGCACGCAAGCCCGCGTGATCGGCTCTGGCGCGTTGAACGTGTCGCCGGTCTGCTTGCTGGTTCCGGTGAAATCGATGGTCGCCTTCTTCGCCTTGCGGTCGACCTTGATGGCGACCTTGATCACGTTGCCCTGATCGGTCTCGACCGCGAAGCGCGACGCCTTGAGCTTGGCGATCACGCGCGCCACCGACTCCGCTGCGTTGTCCTGCACGTGGCCCATATACGCGCGCACGGTGGCGAGCCCGTAATGGCGCACCATCTTGCGAAGCTCGATGACGCCCTTCTCGTTCGCTGCGACCTGGGCCTTGAGGTCGGCGATGTTCTGCGAGGGATTGCGCGCGGGGTAGGGGGCTTCAGTGAGGAGCTTGAGCACCTCCGCCTCGCGGAAGCGGCCGCGCTCCACCAGCTTGAAGGGATCGATATAGACGCCTTCCTCCTCGATGCGCGTGGCCTTCGGGCTCATCGAGCCCGGGGCGATGCCGCCGATATCGGCGTGGTGCCCGCGCGCAGCGACAAAAAAGAGAAGGTCCGGGCTATTCTCGCCGAACAGCGGCGTTACCACCGTGATGTCGGGGAGGTGCGTGCCGCCGTTATAGGGCGCGTTCAGCATATAGACGTCGCCAGGCTTGAGCTCGTCGCCAAGCTCGCGGCGCACCGTCTCGACGCTTCGGTCCATCGAGCCGAGATGCACGGGGATATGCGGGGCATTGGCGATGAGCCGCCCCTTCGCATCGAAGATGGCGCAGGAGAAATCGAGCCGCTCCTTGATGTTGACCGAGCGCGCGGTGTTTTGCAGCGCGTAGCCCATCTGCTCGGCGACCGAGGTGAACAGATTGTTGAACACTTCGAGCATGACGGGATCGGCCCGCTTGCTCACGCGCGCTTCCTTCTTCTTGGCAATGCGCGTGAGGAGGAGATGATTGCGGGTCGTGACCGCAGCCTCCCATTCGGGCTCAAGGACCACCGTCTGATGGTCCTCGATGATAAGCGCGGGCCCTGCGATGGCGTGTCCCGGCGCAAGGTTTGACCGGAGGAAGATTTGCGCCTCGTGCCAGTTGCCGCCTGTGAACAGCTCCGTGGTGGCATGAGGCTTGGGCGGCGGGGCCGCATCGCGCGAAAGTTCGGGCTCCTCGAAAGGCTTTCCGCCGCCCTGGGCCTCGACCTCGATCGCCTCGATCTCGATTTCCTTCTCGGGACTGATGAACCCAAAGCGCTTTTGGTGCGCAATCTCGAACAGCGCGCGCATCCCGCGCAGGCTCGCCACGGGAATGGGAAGCGAGCTGTCGGTTCCGGCATAGCGGAGATGCGCCTGCGTGACGACGGTGATCGCCTTGCCGTCGACGCCTTGCCGCAAGAGCTCCTGCTTGACCTCGTCCTCGAGCGGGGCGCGCAACTCTGCAAGCGCGGCAAGTCCCTCGTCATCAAGGCGCTTGAGCACGCTCTGCGTCCGCGTGGCTTGCAGCGAGGCGAGCCCCATGCCGAAGGCCGACAGCACGCCCGACAAAGGATGAATCAGCACTGTCTTGATGCCGAGCGCATCGGCGACAAGGCAGGCATGCTGCCCGCCCGCGCCGCCGAAGGAGTTGAGCACATACTCCGTCACGTCATAGCCGCGCTGCACGGAGATCGTCTTGATGGCGTTCGCCATGTTTTCGACCGCGATTCTGATGAAGCCGTCGGCGATCTCTTCCGCCGAGCGCCCATCGCCGAGCTTCCGCGCGAGCGTCCTGAACGCCTTGCTGACCGCTTCAGCATCGAGTGGCTGGTCCTGGCCAGGTCCGAAGATGCGCGGGAAGAAATCGGGGAGAAGCTTCCCGGTCATGACATTGGCGTCGGTGACGGTGAGCGGACCGCCGCGGCGGTAACTCAGGGGGCCTGGGTCGGCGCCGGCAGAGTCGGGACCGACGCGGAATCGTGCGGTGTTGTAATGCAGGATCGAGCCGCCCCCCGCCGCCACCGTGTGGATCAGCATCATCGGCGCGCGAACGCGGGCTCCCGCCACCACGCTCTCGAAGGTCCGCTCATAGGCGCCGTCAAAATGGCAGACGTCGGTCGAAGTGCCGCCCATGTC
>Ga0081455_10008823_pt1 | contig 10431 bp, 11 predicted proteins | sample TabmetS3T2R1_FD_70207 | JGI IMG/M metagenome (GOLD analysis project Ga0081455, IMG submission 70207) | Tabebuia heterophylla rhizosphere microbial communities from the University of Puerto Rico - S3T2R1 | ecosystem: Host-associated > Plants > Roots > Rhizosphere ... | reverse complement strand
GTCCGACGCCCGGAGTTCACTCCCTGGCCGTGATCCGTTCACCTCCCGACCACCGCTTCTCGCGCAGGGTAACTACGCTTCCGGGTGGACCCCATGGAGGCGCCCGCTATGCGAGACATCTACCACGACGAGCTTGACCACATCGGCGCGACGCTGGTCACCATGACCCAGCTCGTCCGCTCCGCGATGGAACGTGCCACCAATGCTCTGCTCGACGGCGACCTCTCGGGCGCCGAACGGGTGATCTCCGACGACCCGAAGGTCGACGCGCTGCGCGAGGATCTCGAGGAACGCTCGTTCCAGATGATCGCCCGACAGCAACCGGTGGCCACCGACCTGCGCGTGCTGATCACCACGCTGCACCTGTCCGCCGACTTGGAGCGGATGGGTGACCTGGCCCGACATATCGCCAAGGTCGCGCGCATGCGCTACCCCGAGATCGCCGTGCCGAGCGAGCTGCGCGACGTCATCTCACAGATGGGCGCGGTGGCCCTGTCGCTGGTCGAGAAGGTCGGGCACGTGATCGAGGGTCGGGACGTCGAATTGGCCCAGGCCATCGAGGCCGAGGACGACTCGATGGACGCTCTGCACCGCAAGCTGTTCACCCTGCTGCTGTCGCCGAACTGGACGCACGGGGTCGAGGCGGCAATCGACATGACCCTGATCGGGCGGTACTACGAGCGCTACGCCGACCACGCGGTATCCGTGGCCCAGCGCGTCGTCTTCATCGTGACCGGTCAGCGGCCCGAGCCGCTGAACAAGAATCCGGGCAGCCTGACGGCCTGATTCGCTTCGACGCGGGCCGGCGGCGTCGGGCGGGCGCCCGAGGCGCGGCGGGCCGGTGTGCCCTTCCAACTGCTTGAGGTCTGCTCGCGCCGGCGCTAGCAGACCTCAACCCGCCACAAAAGAGTGCCGAGAACTCGGCGACACGCCCGAACGCGAACGCCGCCCGAACGCGAACGCCGCCCGAGCACGAACGCCGCCCGAGCACGAACGCCGCCCGAGCACGAACGCTGCCCGAGCACGAGTGCCGCCGGCGCGCAGTCGCGCGCGGCCGTCGAAACACGGCCCCCGCTCAGCGTCCCTGGTTCGCCACGGCCTGGATCGCCTCGGCGGCCGCGTCCGGGTCGAGGTACTCCCCCGGGCCCGTCGGCCGGAATGTGACCGGGTCCAGCGAGTAACGCAGCGGGATGCCGGTCGGGACGTTCAGCGCGACGACGGCCTCGTCCGAGAGCCCGTCCAGGTGCTTGATCAGCGCGCGCAGCGAGTTGCCGTGCGCGGCGAGCAGAACAACCCCGTGCCGCAGGTCGGGCACGATCGCGTCGTACCAGTACGGCAGCAGCCGGGCGACGACATCGGCCAGGCACTCCGTGCGGGGCAGGGCCTCGAGCAGGTCGGCGTAGCGCGGGTCGCCGGCCTGACTGAACTCGTTGTCGTCGGCCAGCGGGGGCGGCGGCTGGTCGTAGGAGCGGCGCCACAGCATGAACTGCTCGTCGCCGAACTCGGCCCGGACCGCCGCCTTGTCCTTGCCCTGCAGGGCGCCGTAGTGCCGCTCGTTGAGCCGCCATGATCGGCGCACCGGGATCCAGTGCCGGTCGGCCACCTGTAGTGCGATGTCGCCGGAGCGGATCGCCCGGCGCAGCAGCGACGTGTGCATCACGTCGGGCAGCAACCCGTTGGCGGCGAGCAGCTCGCCGGCCCGGCGCGCCTCGGCCTCGCCCGCGGCGGAGAGGTCGACGTCGACCCATCCGGTGAAGAGGTTCTTCTTGTTCCAGTCGCTCTCACCGTGGCGGAGCAGGATGAGCGTCGGCATGCCGCCATCCTGCCCGATCACGGTGCGACGCCACGCAGCACGGTGTCGACGATGAACTCCACCTGGCGGCGCGAGATCGGGTCCTGGTGGGTGAGCGCGGCGCTGATGACCGGCGAGACGAGCATCGCGATCACCCACTCCGGGTCGACGTCCGCCCGGACACTGCCCTCATCGACGCCGCGCGCGATGATCCGACGCAGCACCGCGTGCCGGGGCGCGACGAACCGCTCCCGCCCCTCGCGGTACAGGTCGGGACGCTCGATGCCGTCGGCGGCCAGCCGGCCCATGAGCCGACCCATCTGCCCCGTGAACCAGGCGTCACGCATGCGGTTGAGCATCCACAGCAGGTCGCCGCGCACCGACTCGCCCGGCGGATCGGCCGGCGGGCCCTTGATGCAGCCGACCGCGTCCATGAGCAACTCGTCCTTGTTGGCCCAGCGCCGGTAGACCGTCGTCTTGGCCACGCCGGCACGGGCGGCCACCGCCTCGACGGTGAGCGCCAGGAAGCCCTGCTCGGTCAGCAGCTCGACCGTCGCGTTAAGGATTGCCTCGTCGGCGGCTTCGCTGCGGGGCCGGCCACGCCGGCGTTCGACGGCGGTCGATTCGACTGCGGTCGCTTCGACGGAGTCCCGGTCCACAGAGGTCAATGTGCCATAGCTGGTTCGTCGGACGGCGCCGCCGGGACGTCGGCGGTGTGCTCGGCGTGCTCGCGGCGGTTCGGCAGGAACAGGAACGCCCCGATCGCCCCGATCAGCCCGAACAGCCCGGCTACCACCGACGTGATGCGCATGGCCGACATGAACGAGTCCTTCGAGTCGTCGACGAACGCGCCGATCGCGTGCTCGGCCTGGGCCTGCTGCTGCGGCGTCGGCGTACCGGGACGCTGCTGCAATGCGCCGACCGCCTTGCCGACGTATTCGAGCGAACCGCCGATCGACTCGCTGGCATCGCGCCGGACGTAGGTGCCGACCTGCTCGTTCGCCGGCAGCTTCGAGACGACGGCCGCGGGCTGGTCGAGCCGGGCGGCCAGCTGCGCCGGCGCGTCCGAGCCGAGGTGGCTGCGGAACACGACAGCCAGCAGCGAGCCGAGGATTGCCACGCCCAGGGCACCGGCCACCTGCCGCACCGTGTTGTTCACCGCGGAGCCCGCGCCGGCCTTCTCGCGCGGCACGGCGCTCATGATCGCGTTGGTGGCAGGCGTCATGACCAGACCCATGCCGAGACCGATGCCGACCATCATCACCTCGATGACCCACTGCGGCATCGTCCGGGTGGCCAGGCCGTAGGACATCATCGTCACGCCGAAGATCACCAGCCCGGCACCGGTGACGTTTCGCGGGCCGAACCGGGCCGAGAGTCGAGCCGACAACGGCGAGGCAACCATCACCGCGCCGGCGACCGCGATCAGGGCCACGCCGGCCGCCAGGGCGGTGTAGCCACGCACCGCCTGCAGGAAGTAGGCCAGGTAGAACGTCGAGCCCATCAGGGCGAAGAACGTGACGCCGATCGACGCGACACCGGCCGAGAAGTGCCGGTTGCGGAACAGGTGCACATCGATCGTCGGATGGGTGCTGCGGGCCTGCGAGTAGATGAACACTCCGAGCAGCACGACACCCAGCAGGATCGCGCCGAGCGAGTTCCATCGCAGCCACTCGTTGCTGTTACCGCCCTGGATGACGCCGTAGACCAGCACGACGAGCGCGACGATCGACAGCAGCACGCCGAACGGGTCCAGACGTCCGGGCCGCGGGTTCCTCGACTCGGGCACCAGGAAGAAGATGGCGATCACGCCGACGATGACGATCGGCACGTTGATCAGGAAGATCGAGCCCCACCAGAAGTACTTCAGCAGCGCACCGCCGGCGATCGGGCCCAGCGCGATGGCCATGCCGGACGCGCCGGCCCAGATGCCGATCGCCTTGGGCCGTTCGCGCGGCTCGAACACGTTCTGGATGATCGAGAGGGTCTGCGGCTGCACGGCCGCCGCGCCGATGCCCATCAGGGCCCGGAAGGCGATCAGCGTGGCCGACGAGTTGGCGAACGAGCACAGCGCCGAGGTCGCCCCGAAGGCGACCATGCCGAACAGCAGCACCTTCTTGCGGCCCAGGCGGTCGCCCAGCACACCCCAGGTGATCAGCAGGCCGGCGAAGACGAGCGCGTAACTGTCGACCGCCCACTGCATCTGGCTCTGCGAGGCGTCGAGATCCTGCTGCACCGTCTTCAACGCCACGTTGAGGATGGTGTTGTCGAGGATCACGACGAGCAGGCAGATGACCAGCACGCTGAGGATCCACCACCGGCGCTGCTGGATCGTCTTCTCGTCCATGTCTTGGCTCCGAATTTCGCTACGGGGGCGTATCGGTATGCCAGTACAACACCCCAAGTTCCGCTACGCAAGCGTTTCGAAATTATTGGTTCTTGGCGAACGCTTCGAAGGCGGCCAGGTTGGCCAGCGACTCGCCGTTCTTCACCCGCCAGGCCCACTCGCGGCGGATGGACGAACCGAACCCGAGCTGTAGCAGTGCGTTGAACGAGCCGTCGGCGTACTCCAGGACGGCGCCCAGCAGCCGGTCGATCTCCGCGGCGCTTATCGATGCGAGCGCTACTCGCCCGGACAGGTACACGTCGCCCGAGTCGTCGATCGACCAGGCCACCCCGTACATCCGCGCGTTGTGCTCGAGCAGGTAGCGGTAGACCTGCTCGGCGTTCTCGTCCGGTTTGCGCATGACGAACGCCTCGACCGACAGCGCGTGCTCGCCGATCGTCAGCCAGCACGCCGTCTTGAGCCGGCGGGTTCCCGGCAGGTTCACCACGAAGGCGTCCGGCCCGTTGCGCTCGTAGTCGAGCTCGGTGTCGCGCAGCGCGGCCTCGATGGTCTCGGCGGTCGTCATCCCTCGATCATCCGGCCCGAGCGCGCAGCTCGGCGACCCGACTGGCCGTGGCCTGCTCGTACGAGTGGAGCAGCTCGGCGGTGGTGCGGTTCCACGAGAAGCACAGCGCCTGCTCGCGGGCCCCGGCCGCCAGCCGCTCGCGGCGCCGCGGCTCGTGCAGCAGCCCGCCCAGCACCGTCGCCCAGTCGTCCGGGTCGTGGCCCTCGACCAGGACGCCCGACCGCCCGTCGGCCACGGCGGTGGGCAGTCCGCCGACGGCGGCCGCCACGACGGGAGTGCCGCAGGCCTGCGACTCGAGCGCGACCAGCCCGAACGACTCGTTGTAGCTGGGCACCACGGTCAGGTCGGCCGCCCGGTAATAGGCCGCCAGCTCGGGCCGCCCGACGGGGGCCACGAAGTGCACCGGAACGCCCAGCGTCGCGGCCAGGCCGGGCAACCACCCGGGATCAGTTCCGCTCGGCGCGCCCATGACTACGACCTCGAGCCGGCGGGCCAGCTCCGGGTCGGTCGCGACGATGCGGGCGGCCGCCCGGAGCAGCACGTCCGGGGCCTTCAGCGGCTGGATGCGTCCCACGAACAGCAGCACCAGGGCGTCGGCCGGCAGGCCCAGCGCGGCCCGGTCGGCCGGGCCGGGGGCGAACGTCGTCAGGTCCACGCCGGGAGCCACGACATCGACTCGGTCCGAGTCGGCGCCGTAATACCGGACCAGCTCGTGCCGCTCCTGGTCGGTGGACGCGACGAGCCGGTCGGCCTCGGCCACCACCTGCTGCTCGCCGCACAACCGGCCCAACGGCTCAGGCACGTCGCCGTCGGCCAGCGCCGCGTTCTTGACCTTGCCCAGCGTGTGGGCGGTGTGCACGAGCGGCACGCCCCAGCGATGGCGGGCCAGCCAGCCGACCTGCCCGGACAGCCAGTAGTGCGAATGGATCAGGTCGTACCAGCCCGGCTCGTGGCGCGCCTCGGCCCGCAGCACCGCCGCGGTGAACGCGCACAGCTGGCCGGGCAGCTCGGCCTTGGCCAGGCCCTCGAACGGTCCGGCGGAGACGTGCCGGACGACGACGCCCGGGTGCATCTCGACCCGGCGGGGCTGGGCGCTGCAGGTGGCCCGGGTGAAGATCTCGACAGCCACGCCCGCGTCGGCCATGCGCTTGGCGGTCTCGACGATGTAGACGTTCATGCCGCCCGCATCACCGCCGCCTGGCGGGTCCAGGGGTGAGGTGTGGACGCTCAGCATCGCTACGCGTTGCACGCTCAGGGGCTCCTTCCGCCGCGATAACAACAGCGGCGCCTCCCCGATCATGCCCGGATGGGCAGAATCGTTATCCATGACACGTACTGCGGTTGTGACCGGGGCGAGCAGCGGCATCGGGGCGGCTACCGCCCGACGGCTGGCCGCCGAGGGATTCGACGTGGTGGCCGCCGCCCGGCGCCGCGACCGGCTGGACGAGTTGGCCGCCTCCGTGCCCGGCATCCGGCCGGTCACCCTGGACGTAACGTCGCCCGCCTCCGTGGCCTCGCTCGCGGACTCGTTGGACGACGTTTCGGTGGTCGTCAACAACGCCGGCGGCGCCATCGGCGTCGAGCCGGTCGAGGTGGCCGACCCGGCCGACTGGCAGGCGATGTACGACACGAACGTGCTGGGCGTGCTGCGCGTGACCCAGGCGCTGCTGCCCGCCCTGGAACGCGGCGCCGGCGGCCACATCGTCGTCACCGGCTCGATCGCCGGGCACCTGGTCTACGAGGGCGGGGCCGGCTACACGGCGGCCAAGCACGCGGCCACCGCCGTGGTCGAGACGCTGCGCCTGGAGCTCAACGGCCGGCCCGTCCGGGTCACCGAGATCGCGCCCGGCCTGGTGCACACCGAGGAGTTCTCGCTGGTGCGCATGCGCGGCGATCAAGCGGCGGCGGATGCCGTCTACGCGGGCGTGAAGGCGCTGACCGCCGACGACATCGCCGACTGCATCGCGTTCACCGTCACTCGTCCGGCACACGTCAACGTCGACCTGCTCGTGGTGAAGCCGCTGGCCCAGGCCGCGCCGCACAAGGTCGCTAGAGGGTGACCCCGACCAGGTGCCCTTCCGGGCGCAGCCGGATTCCGAACTTGAGCTCGACGCCGTCGCGGATCTCGCGGGCCAGATCCAACAGCTCGGCGGTGGTGGCCTGGCCGCGATTGGTCAGGGCCAGGGTGTGCTTGGTCGACACGGCGACCCGGCCGGGCAGCCCGTAACCGCGGTGGAATCCGGCGTTCTCGATCAGCCAGGCGGCGGACAGCTTCACCCGGCCGTCCACCGTCCACTGTGGACAGTCGGCCGGCGCCTGCTCTGGTTCGACGAACGGGTTCACGAAGAACGAGCCGACACTCCACGTGTCGTGATCGGCCACGTCGAGCACCATGCCCTTGCTGGCACGCAGTTCGAGCACCATGGCGCGGACGTCCTTCGACGGCGCAGTATCGCCGGGCTCGACGCCCAGCCGCCGGGCCAGCTCGGCGTAGCGCACCGGCACCGAGTCGGCCGACTGCCGCAGCGCGAACGTCACGCTCAGGACGATGTAGCGGTCGGTGTGCTTGAACGCGCTGGTGCGGAAGCCGAACCCGCACTGCTCCGGCGTCCACTGTTGCGATTGCGCCGTCTCGCGGTCGTACACCTGGAGGGCGGTGATCGTCTCCGCCACCTCGCTGCCGTAGGCGCCGACGTTCTGCACCGGGGTCGCCCCGGCCAGGCCCGGGATGCCCGACATCGACGCCAGCCCGGACCAGCCCTCTTGGACGGTACGGGCGACGAAGCCGTCCCACGACTCGCCGGCCGCGACGGTCACGCTTGTGTGCTCGCCGGCGTTCTCGACGTCGACGCCGCGCGTACGGACCTGCACCACGACGCCCGGCCAGCCCACGTCGGCGGCGACCAGGTTGCTGCCTCCCCCGACGATCAGCACGGGTTCGTGCTCGGCGTCGGCGGCGCGGATCGACTCGACGAGTTCCGCGGACGTCCGGGCCTCGACGACGCGGTTGGCAGGGCCGCCGAGACGCAGCGTCGTCAGCTCGGCGAGACGGGTCGACACGATGCGCGAGATTACGCCGTCGGCCGGTTCTCGAGTTCTCGGGCTCAGACTGCCGACATCGCGCAGGTGCAGAAGGCTGGCGCCTCGCCGGCCGGCTCATCAGTGCGAAAGCCAGCGGACCGTGGCAGTGTCGGTGAACCTGACCAAGCGCCTCGACAAGGACCTGTTCGCGTCTAGCTGGCCAATCGCTCGCGGACCGGGCCGAGTCCCAGCGCAGCCGACTCGTTGAGATATGTGTGCAGGTGGGCGCCGGCCGGGTCCTCGACGCCTCGGGTATGGCCCACGTCGATCATCAGAGCTTGGGCCGCCGCCATCGACGTCCCCGGATAGGCGATCAGCTCGTGGTAGCCGCACACCAGCGTTGCCCCGGCCAGATGGCTCATCAGCTCGCGGCCCAGATGCCAGCCCTGCCAGGCATCCTCGACGAGCAGCCCGACCTCGGCGGCGTCCCCTCCGTGCCGAGCGTCCACTCCGGCCACCGCACTCGCCACCACCGTTCCGCCGTACGTGACCGCCACGAAGCTGACCGGTTCGCGCAACTGCCGCTCCAGGGCCGCCACCGACGGACGGCGCCCACCGGTCCGGTACCGGTTCAGCAAGCTCTGCGGCGAGCATCGCCCGTGCATCTGGGCCACCGCGGTCAGATCCTGCGGCCGGGCCCCGCGGATCAGCACGCTCGCGCTGCCCACCCGAACCGACCACGGTTGGCGCACCATCCCGGTCAGCTGAGCGTGCCGCGGGGCCCCGTCGTCCAGTCCGCGGCTGATTCCCGGTGTGGTTCGGCTGGGCCGGCAGGCTGCGATGCTCGTCGTCATACGGCCACGCTGACAGTCCCCCGTTTCGGCGGCGTGACCACCGCGTACACGATCATTACGCGATCCCCGGCCCCACTCCGGCCCGCGCACACCGGACCGTCACATCTGACACACTGATCGCCGTCGGGCCTCTAGCTCAATCGGCAGAGCTGCGGACTTTTAATCCGTAGGTTCCGGGTTCGAGCCCCGGGGGGCCCACGATATAAGGGGATTCTCGTCTGCCGTGGTGGGTGCGAACCAGAAACGAACCAGAAACGAACCACTTACTCGCTGCGGACCATGAGTGGTTCGAGCGCGTTGGTGAAGTCGATGGCGGTGATGGCGCGGCGGCCGAGGTAGTAGTCCAGGGTGGTTGACGGGCGGGCGTGGCCGAGCTGGTCGGCTATGTGGCGGATGCCGTAGCCCTCGTCGTCGAGGCGGGAGGCGACGGTCTTTCGGAAGGTGTGGCTGCTGACCCAGGGGGTACCCGGCCCGGTCGAGTGCTTGGCGGAGGTCGGCTTGGGTGTTGGACGGGTCGCGGATCAGCCCGTTCGGTGAGGTGAAGATGACGCCGCCCGGGCCGGACGGGCGACCGCTGGACCGGCGCCGCTTGAGCATCTGCACGACGTGCGGTGGCAGGTGCAGGATCCGCTCGGATCCGGCGGTCTTGGTCCGTGGCTGGATCTGCAGTCCGGCGCCGTTGACGCGGACCACGGTTGCGTTGATGTGCACGGTGCGAGCGTGGAGGTCGAGGACGGCTTGCCGGACGGCGCATGCTTCACCGATGCGTACGCCGGTGCCGAGCATGAACTCCACGAAGTCGGGCAGGTCCAGTCGCAGTGCGATCAGGTCGGCGCGTAGCCGGGCGACAAGGTCAGTGGCCTCTCCGATGGTGAGCGCGCGGACTCGTTTGCGCGGGCAGATGATCGGGCGGGTGTCGCGCACGGGGTTAACGGGCAGCGCCCCGTGTCGCGTGGCGTAGTGGCACAGGCTCGACAGAGCCCGCCGCGCGGCGCGGGCGGGTTGCGGCCCGTGGCTGGCACGGATCGACGCCAAGGCCCGTTCGATGACCAGCACCGTGAGCTCGCCCAGACACAGCGATCCGAGCGTCGGGATCAGATAGCGCCGGGCGGCGGCCCGGTACAGCTGGCGCGTGCTGACAGCCAGCTCAGTCCGGTCGAGCTCATCCAGCCACAGACACGATGCCGAGACCAGCCGGGTCTGCGGGCTGATCTGGCGGTCGCCACGGCATCCCCGCTCCCTCACTGCGACCCTCAACCTGGCGCTGGCTTCGGCCTCGCTGGCGCCCCAGCGAGTCACCGCACGAAGCACGCCGTCGATGTCGCGAAACCGGGTGCGGGCGCGGATCCTGCCTGAGTTGGCGTGGTGGAGGTCGATGCGGCCGTAGGCCCCGATCGGTAGTGGTGGACGTCCCATGGACGGAAACTGACACGAGACGGCAGCGATCGCCATGGCGAGTAGTCCCCCACGCGTGAGCGCGCTCGGTAGGATTGTTGGTATGACTGCGGCCCGTGATGAGCTTCGGCGCCTCGTCGAGCAGTTGCCGGATGAGCAGATTCCGGCGGCGCTGGCCGAGGTGCAGCGGCTGGCTGCCTCGGCCGAGACCGCAGAGTGGCCGCCGCCGTGGTTCGGCGCGGTCACATCGAATCGCGCGGACACCTGCCAACGGGTGGACGAGGTGCTGGCTGACGGCTTCGGCCGCTGACCCTGGATCGTCTGCGACACCGCGCCACTTGTCGCCGCGGCGATCAAGAACGACGTCCGGCACCGCGAGTTCACCGCGCTGCATTTGGCTGGTCGCCGGGTTCTTGTGCCCGGGTCGTCGTTGCCGAGGCCGGGGATCTGCTCGCCA
>Ga0081455_10008822_pt1 | contig 10432 bp, 10 predicted proteins | sample TabmetS3T2R1_FD_70207 | JGI IMG/M metagenome (GOLD analysis project Ga0081455, IMG submission 70207) | Tabebuia heterophylla rhizosphere microbial communities from the University of Puerto Rico - S3T2R1 | ecosystem: Host-associated > Plants > Roots > Rhizosphere ... | reverse complement strand
TTCCACGCATGCATCGTAACGCTGTTAGCTAAAGTTGCTTCTGCCCAAATCGCAAATCAAAATCGTTACCCCTGGTGTAATTATTCTGTTCCCCGCCTCCCGCTTGCAGGCGGCGCAGAAGACCTGACGAGCCGTTTGGTTGGCTGCGGCGGTTCTTCGTCTTATCAATCCGCTCGGCTCGGTAAACATTTCACGATCTTGTTGCGTCACTTCGGGATTGTTTCACATTAGCCCGGGCGACGTGAGCACGCCCAGATCGCTGGCACATTTGTTACGGCGGCTACATTGATCGAAAAAAAGCAAACCTGCGCCCACATTTTTCAATTTGAACTCAGTTGATATAGACCGCGTGCCGTACTTGGATCTTCAAGCCCAATACGACAGCATTCGCACCGAAGTGTTGACCGTATTGGAGGAGATTTGTGAGTCGTCCAGCTTCGCTCAGGGACCAGCGACTGCGAACTTCGAGGCGGAATTCGCAGCGTACTGCGGAGTCAATCATTGTGTGAGCCTCAATAGCGGCACGAGCGCGTTGCATCTGGCTTTGCGTTGCTTGGATGTAGGTCCAGGAGACGAAGTGGTCACAGTTTCGATGACGTTCATAGCGACCGCATGGGCGATCAGCTATGTCGGCGCGACGCCGGTGTTTGTGGATATCGACCCTGTCCGACGCACATTGAATCCGGAGAAACTTGAAGCGGCGATCACCGCCCGAACAAAAGCAATTATCCCGGTGCATCTGTATGGAATGCCCGCAGAGATGGATCGCATCATGGAGATTGCTGAGCGACACGGACTGCCGGTGATCGAAGACGCGGCACAAGCGCATGGAGCGAGGTACCGAGGGAGGCGCATAGGCCAGTTTGGGCAGATTGCGTGTTTTAGTTTTTATCCGAGCAAAAATCTCGGGGCGTACGGGGAAGGCGGCGCTTTGGTCACGAACGATGCATCCATAGCGCAGCGCGCGCGTTCTCTGCGCGATCACGCGCAAAGCCAAAAATACCTGCACGATGAAATCGGGTATAACTATCGCATGGACAGCTTCCAGGGGGCGGTGCTCTCCATAAAACTCAAGCGCCTCGACGAGTGGAATACGGCTCGTATCGAACGCGCGAGGTACTACACGGAATTACTGAAGTGCTCTTCATACAAGCTGCCTGCGCATGTTTCGGACTCAGAATGCGTATGGCATTGCTACGTTATCGCAACTCCAGAGCGTGATCGCGTCCGCTCAGCCTTACAGGATGTCGGGATCCAGGGTGCCGTTCATTATCCCGTGCCGATTCATCTCCAAAAGGCTTACGCGCATCTTGGTTATCGATCAGGCGACCTGCCAGTGACGGAAACACTGTGCGAACAGTGTCTTTCGCTTCCGATGTATCCCGAACTCTCGAAAGAGAAAATTTCACGTGTCGCTTCCGTTCTCCTCGATCTGGGAGAATCGGTGACGCGCCAGGAGTAGATCCGACGCCGCGACAACAAAATCGCGTTTGTAATCCGGTGTCAATCGGTGACGATCAAGAATGGGCGCGGACCGCGATTATGTTCTCGGCACGCATGAGGAGGAATTAGCTAGACTCGGCCTGCAACATCGTGTCTGGCGATCGGTTGCTTTGGGTTGTTGGCAACGCGCCGGTATCACAGTCGGTAAACGCGTGCTCGACGTCGGAGCCGGTCCCGGCTACGCCGCCATTGATCTGGCTGAGATTGTCGGGCCCACCGGTGAAGTGGTAGCACTCGAACGTTCGCAAAACTTCATTCGCGCGATGGAAACATCGTGCCGCGCTCGCTCGCTCGCGAATATGAAGATTCACGAGGTCGATTTGATGAAGGATGAATTGCCGAAGGGCGACTACGATTTCGCGTGGTGCCGCTGGGTCGTGTCTTTTGTCAGTGACCAGTCGTTATTCGTAAAAAAACTCGGCGATGTTATGCCAAAAGGCAGCATGGCCATTTTTCACGAATATGGTCATTACGAGACGTGGCGATTCTTTCCGCGATTGCCAATGCAGGAACGTTTTCGCGAGCACGTGATCGCTACCTGGCGCGAGTCCGGAGGCGAACCGGATGGCGCACTCCAATTACCTGGGTTGCTCGCTGAGAACGGTTTTGTGATTCGCTCCGCAAGGCCGCACATCTTTTGCCTTTGCCCGAGCGATTACATGTGGCAATGGACTGCCACATTCATCGCGATCTATCTCGAGCGTTTGATTGAAATGGGTCGAATCGATCAGAACTTTGCCGAGCAGGTCCGCAGCGCTCTAGCGAGCGCAGAAACCAATCCGAATGCCCGCATGCTGACGCCGCTGGTCTTGGAAATCGTCGCGGAAAAATTGTAAGCGCCGGTTTCCCTATGACGCTCCGAGGAGACCCAACCGGCCTGCATCAGCTTTCAGCCCGGCGATGACCTGCTCGATGACATCGTCGAGTGGTGTTCCGAGTTCTTCTGCGCCGTGGATGATGTCGTCGCGGTTCACGGCGCGGGCGAATGCTTTGTCTTTCATTTTCTTTTTCACCGCGCGGACATCGACGTCGTGAATGCTTTTTGTCGGGCGCACGAGCGCGACGGCAACGACAAAGCTGCTTAGCTCATCGACTGCATAAAGAGTCTTCTCGAGCGGCGTTTCGCGCGAAATGCCTGAGTAATCGGCGTGTGAAAGAATCGCGCGACACACTCCCTCGCCCCAACCACGCTCTCGTAGCCACGCGACACCGACGAACGGATGACCTTCGGTGGCGCTGTGTTCGAGATTCGGATGCTGCTCGTAATCCATGTCATGCAATAATCCAACTGCTTCCCAGAGATCAGCGTCTTCGCTGCGCAACTCCGCGAAACGCTTCATCGAATCGGCGACCGCATAGCAGTGTTTCCGCAGGCTTTCGGATTGTACCCAGTCGTGCAGAATAGCCTGGGCGCGAGCGGCGAGCGTTTCACTCATCTCAATTCAGTGAATTGAGACGTTATCGCCCGATTTGATTTTTGTGGCAAGCCGGACCACGTCCCAATTCGCCAGGCGAATGCAGCCGTGGCTCACGGCGTGTCCGATCGAACCAGGATCGTCCGTGCCGTGAATGCCGATGCCTTTCTTGTTAAGCGCAATCCACATCACGCCTACCGGATTCCGCGGCCCGGGTGGAAGCATGTAGAAATTGCCGCTGCGTTCGCCGTGCTCGAGCATCTCCTTGTCGTAACGAAACCTGGCCAACTTGGCGATGCCACGCACCTTCCAGTCACCAATCGGTGAGGCGGTATGCGCCGAGCCAACCGTGACTGGATATGCGGCGATCAGTTTCTCGGCTTCGAAGACTCCGAGCGTGCTTGTTTTCGTGTCCACTTTTGCGGAAACATTTCTTGGTGCTCCACTTTCGCCAGGAGTTGACGCTTGGGTTTGAGGTTGATCTTCAACTTCGTTCGCCGCTTGCGAGGCAGTTTCGCTGCCGGGTTGGATGTCTCTAACCGATGCGAGTTCGAATGGCTCGACATTCGGCACGTTCAGCTGATCGCCTGGTTTGATCTTTTTCAATTTGCCCGGGTTGAGTTGTTCAAGGAAATAAACGTCGCAGTGAAATTTTTCGGCAATGGCGTCAGCGGGATCACGGTACGGCAGAAACTTCAGCTTTGCCTTCGCAGCTACGTTGCCCGGCAACCGTCCGACGCTTTGCAGGTCCGCTTCGGAAACTGTGTATGGGACGAACACGGGCTCCACGCTGCCGAGATCCAGTCCTTTGAGGTCAGGCGCGAGATTCCGTTTTGCTTGAGCTTGTGACGGCGAGGCTTGCGGTTGTTCTCCTCGCGAATCGCGGTAAAGCGCAAGAGCCTTCCATGTAAGATCGTTGAAGCGGCCGTCGATCCTGCCGGGGCTAAAGTTTGCGCGATCGAGGAAAACCTGGAGCCGCGTGGCCGCCTCGATCTGAGCCTTATTCGGATGATGTGTCTTCGGCGTTGCCTTCTTCTTCGCCGCTGCTGGAAGGACGCCGGTTAAGATCAACAATCCGACGACTGCGAAACAATTTGCAGCATTCACTCATATGCATCGTGCGGCTCAACAGTCATGGCTGTGCTGCGGCGCTTATCTGCAGCAATGGAAGATTACACCTCCAGAATTTGTGATATATTCAGCCGATGCAAACGCCAGAAGTTACCGCATATCTAAAGACCTATTGTGGCTGGAGCGCCGGAGTTCGCGCTGTTTTGGCCAAATACAATCTTCCCTACGCTGAGAAGGACATCATTCAAAACCCGGCGTTCCGCTGGGAAATGGAAACCAAAAGTGGGCAGCCGCTTTCGCCGTGTGTCGAGATTAACGGCCATATGCTTGCCGACGTCAGCGGCGAAGAAGTCGAACGTTATCTCGTCGAGAATAACCTGGTCCAAGCAAGCGATGCCGCGACCGACGTTCCAACCAACGCGCCGTGCGCGAACGAGCAACACGAGGGCGTGGTAAAACTCAATCTGTAATTTGTCAAAAGGTTATTACGTTACAAAAATTGGATCGTTGAACTACTGAAAGGTAAAGAGTCACAGAGGTTAAATTCCTTTTAACCTTGTAACGCTTTTAAGTTTTCCAACCTTTCAGTGATGAAATTGTTCGCTCGCCTTCGACGCCCGAAGAAAGCGCGCGGAAATGTTCTTTTTCGTTACGGCTGGAAGATAACGCTGCTTCTTCTGCTGGCGGGCGCCACGTTTGCCGTTTTTCTCTTTTACGGCACTTGGGCGCAAACCTTCGACATGAAAAACGTCGGGGAAATGCCAGAGCGAAGCACCGTTTACGATGTCGATGGTAAGATTTACAGCCGCCTTGCGGGCGCGAATCGGCTCAAGGTTTCGCTGAGCGAAGTCTCGCCACAATTCATCGCGGCGGTGCTCGCGCGCGAAGACACTCGATTTTATGAGCACAAGGGGATTGATTGGCGCGGAGTTCTGCGTGCGTTGTTCAGGGATGTTCTCAGCATGTCGGCCAAGGAAGGCGCAAGCAGTCTTACGATGCAACTGGCGCGCAACAGCCTTCCTTTAGGGGGCCGGACGTTCAGCCGGAAACTGCTGGAGGCAATGGTGGCGCTCCGAATCGAACGCGAGTTCACGAAGCAGCAGATTCTCGAACTATACGTTAACCGCATTTATTTCGGTAACGGTTGTTACGGGGTTGAGACCGCCTCACAAGCGTACTTCGGGAAGAACGCTTCGAAGCTCAACCTTTCGGAAGCTGCGTTGCTGGCCGGCTTGATTCGCAGCCCGAATCGTTTCTCGCCATTGAAAAATCCGGAGGGCGCCGCGATCCAGCGCGACGCGGTCCTCGATCGAATGGTGGCACTGAAAAAAATTACGCCTTCACAGGCCGAGCAGGCCAAGAAAACAAAAATCGTTACTCATCCGAAGCGCATGCCCCAGATTCAGGAGAACTATGCGATGGACGCTGTCCAGCGGGGTTTAAGCTTGATCCTGACTCAGGACCAAATGGATGATGGTGGTCTTTCAATCTACACCACGCTCGATCCCGCAGTGCAAAACAGCGCACAGGATGCCCTCGAGACGCAACTCAGCAAGATCGAACACCAATCCAACTTCCATCACCCGACGAAGGCGGATTACAAACCGCCGGAAAACGGAGAAGGGGACGCCGCCATGCCTTACCTCGAGGGCGCTGTCGTCGTTATCGATAATGCAAGTGGGGGGATCCGGGCGCTCGTGGGCGGTCGTGATTACGCGCAAAGCAAATTCAATCGGGCACTGTCTCCGGCGAACCGGCAGGTAGGTTCAGCTTTCAAGCCTTTCGTCTATGCGATTGCGTTCAGCCACGGCCTTTTACCCGGAGCCGCGATCAGTGACGGTCCGATTCAGCCGGGCGAAATCGACGGCGCAGGCAATTGGTCGCCGGCAAATTCCGACGGCACGTACGGAGGGACCATGCCTTGCTCCTACGGTCTCGTTCATTCGCGCAACACCATGAGCGTGCGTGTTGGCCAATTCGCCGGACTCGATGCGGTACAAAAAGTCGCGAACGATCTCGGTATTGCTCAAAACATTCCGCACGGGGCCGCCAGCTACATCGGTTCATTCGAGAGCAACCTTAAAGACCTGACGTCCGCTTACACTGCGTTTCCCAACGCCGGTGTCCGCAGGCAGGCATACATCATCGAGCGCATTGATGATCAGCAACACAAACCGATTTATCTTGCCGCGCATATCACTTCACAGGCGGTCGATCCCGGTGCGGCCTGGATGACTTCGGAAGTGATGGAGGACGTGTTGACCAAAGGCACCGCCGCGAGCGCGCGCTCGTTAGGCTTCAGATTGCCGGCCGCAGGCAAGACCGGCACCACGAACGATTATAAGGACGCCTGGTTCGTCGGGTTCACGAGCACGTTGACCTGCGGCGTGTGGGTCGGATTCGATCAGCCGGCCACGATCGTCGCTCGTGGCTACGGGGCCGCTTTGGCGTTGCCCGTATGGACCCAGGTCATGAACAAAGCATCGCGCCATTATCCGGCCGAGCCGTTGCAACCAAGAATGCCAATTCAACGTGCGACCGTTTGCTCGATTTCGAATCAACTCGCCACCACCGGTTGCAGCTCGGCCGGCGCCGCTTACGACATCGATTTGCCGGTCGACAAGATACCAACTGTTGCCTGCCAGGTGCACGGCGGAATGCAATGGCCCTTTGCGCAGCGGGCACCGAATGGGCCCTCAAAGGCTGGCGATTTCCCAGGCCGTGTCTTCAGATCGTTCAGAAGACTTTTCGGCGGCAGATAATGCCGTAGCCGACATCGATGACGACTGAGACAGTTTAAGTCTGGTGAATTTCTAAAGGCCAAAGCATTCCGGCGAGCTGCGTTCGAGTATTCGGCGTTCAGCGTTGGATGTTCCAAGTCTGCTTCGGATTTGAATGGGAAAATCCGCCGCGAGCAACACGAAGCGCAGGCGAAGCATTACGCCAAAGTCGCTGGGGGCTTGCTGCCGCGCGATCTCGCGCACGAGAGCTTCACGCAACTCTTTCGATCGCACGGCAAAGGCGGAAAGGTTGTGATGCTGGAAAACAGTTTGCCCGGCCGCAAACGGCCATCGTTTTATTGTGTTCAAAATCGACACCGAAAACGGTCGCGAACAACTTGGTGAAGAAATCGCAAGACCTCACGCGTTGGATAGGGCAATCGAGATTGCGTCGCAATCATGAACCTCCGGGCAGAAGTGCCGGGAGGTATGAACGGCTATTAACGAAACGCCGATGATTACAGTAATCGGCAAGGCATTTTGGGATGTCAGGCATGCGCCCAAAGATCGAGTAAACCGCAGAAAGCGGCTGTTCAAGTATGCCGTTTGGGAGATTCATTCCGTGATGGTGTTGTACGTCGTTTAGTCAAGCGCCGATACTGATTAATCTCGGGCCGTCAGGAGCGTAAAATAAAACTCGACAAGTTTTCGCTGTGTGGGTAAAAACGCGCTTGATTACGTCATCCGACGTTTCAACGGATCTTCAGCAGGGATGAATAAATGGGGCTGGACCTACGCGAGGACTTTACGCGATTCCCAATTTTCCTGGCTCTGCCTGGGGGCTCCGCCCGCGAACTGGATATCAGTTTATGCAGTTCAAGAATTCCACGTCAAAAAAATCAAAACAAACCTATGACAACTCTACACCTAAGACAATCAATCGGACGGTCGCCTTTGCGACTCGGTTTCCTTCTCATCCCACTCACGCTCGGCTGCTTTGCGCTTTTGCCGTTGGCTCGGGCGGTTGATCCGGAACCGGACGGGTGCCCTCCCAATTTCACTACAGCGAAAGGATGTGACGCCCTTTATGATCTGACCACCGGCATTGGAAATACGGGGCTGGGTTGGCACGCGCTCAAAGAGAACGCCGACGCTAGTTTTAGCACTGGTATTGGTGCCGGAGCCCTTTCCACCAACAATGGGGATTCCAATACCGCCGTTGGCGCTGCAGCGTTGTTGGTAAACAGCACCGGCACAGAAAACACGGCCGTTGGAACCGATGCGCTCGGTCTCAACAATACTGGCAACGATAACACGGCCGCTGGAGCCTTTGCGCTCTTTAGCAACGTTAACGGTACAAGCAACGTGGCGATTGGGAAAGATGCGCTGCTCTCGAACACAATCGGGGCCGAAAATACGGCTGTAGGCATTTCTGCGCTATCGAGCGTCACTGCGGGCGGATTCAACACCGCGATCGGTGGCATCGCCGGCGCTAACCTCACCACTGGCCAATTTAATATCGTCATTGGGGACATAGCTGGATCGCTTGTCACGTCAGCCAGTAACACAATCTGTATTGGTGGTTCAGGCATAAATGTCGACGACACGTGCCAGATTGCCCACATCCGCGACGTGGCAACGCAAAACAACGATGCCATCCCCGTGGTGGTCGATTCGGCTGGTCAGCTGGGTACACTAAGTTCTTCGGGCCGATTCAAAAAGGACGTTAAACCGATGGACAAGACCAGCGAAGCGCTCCTCGCGCTTAAGCCCGTGACCTTCCACTACAAAACCGACAACACGAACAGGCCTGAATTTGGTCTGATCGCCGAGGAAGTCGCCAAGATTAATCCTGACCTGGTGGTCCGCGATGAAAGCGGCGAGATTTACACCGTCCGCTACGAAGCGGTGAACGCGATGTTGCTCAACGAGTTCTTGAAGGCGCATCGACGAATTGAGGAACAAGACAAGCGAATAGACCAATTAACGGCACAACTGAAACAGCAAGCGGCGCAAATTCAAAAAGTGAGCGCAAAGCTTGAACTGAGCACCTCCGCACCGCAAACCGTTCTGAACAATGAGTAGCAAGCAGTAATGATCAAGGAGTGGAAAGTAATCGATACCAATCTCAGCAGAGGAGGTTGGGATTGGGCCTGTATTCCAATCATGGATTCAGAGGGGCGCGATATCTTCGTTGTTCAGGCTGAGCGCGACGGAAAGCGGTTCGTCTTGCGCTCCGAGGAAAAACTCGTTGTATTCGTGCAACTGGAGAGGGCGATTTACGAGTTCGCGCTGGATTTAATCCCGTAAAACTTCAGCACTGAAAAACCATCTGTTTCGATCACAGTGGTGGCTTTTTGGAACTGGAATCGGCGCCCCGTGCTCAAGCGTGCACTCGGTGATCTTCCTGACTGGATTTACTCTGCTTCGGGAAGAACCCCACGCTCCTAAACTGCAGGAAACGCTCGCCAAACCCATTCGAAAGCGCATCGAGAAACGGAAATTTTTGCACACTTTTCGAGAGTCACGAAGAGCGACTAAACACGATTACAGGATCAGGTGAGCGATCCCCCAAAAACCCCTACAACAGCACCGAATCGAATTTTGTCGCCATCCTTCAACTGAGCGTCCGTGATAGGAACGTCATTGACCTGCGTCCCGTTTGTTGACTGCAAATCTTTGAGCCGGTAACAGTTGCCGACTTTCGCCACTAACGCGTGGTGCGCTGATACCGTCGGATTGTCAATAACTATGTGGTTCAACGGGATGCGACCAATCGTCATAACCTCGGCAACTAACTTGTGCACAACAAGATCAACCCCGTCGCAATTCAGAGCCAGCCAAGCCATCCCCCGTAATTTACTGAGAGCCTACATTGCTGTCGATTCTAAACAGCTTTCAAGGACATGAAGGAATAATTGGCAGTGCGCGGCGAATGCGATCCGAGATCAGCGATACCAAGTTTTAATTCGTTTGCCAATAAAAATTCGATACCAACTTTCCGGAATTGCCCAAACGGTCGCGGTTCCTCCTTGACGAGCGATTTTTTTCCAAACCCTGCGGTCATCGGACGTTGTCTGATTGCGCGTTCAAGTTGACGCAGGCGATTCTGCTCAATCAACATGGCGCTCTAAATATTTGCGCGGACCGCCATGAAAACTCTAGCTGGGCTGATCAGGCGCCAACTACGCCTCGAAGCTAACAAGTTCGGAACTGCGGCCTGTACGAGAAAGAGTTGCAGCACATCTGACCATTAGGCGAGAAAAACCGCAAGGCAAAGATCGAGCAGTTTGCGAAAAGGCACGGATTTCGGTTGGCGTATTACAACCACTGATTTTGCGCGATTTTGAAGAACTTCCACCGAGCGCCCGCAAAAGTCTACAGTGACACCGTATCGGCGGGGCGGGAACATCGAGCTGCGCCAAGTTGTTCGGCGTCTCCTGAAGAGCTCCACGCGGGCCTCTCCCCGTAGGTTTACCGTGAACGACGGCCTCGTTCACACAACCAAACAATTAACCGAATTGCTCCGAGGACTCGTATTCGGGACCGTTTTAGAAAATTCGGTCTAGGAAAATCCGAAGTACGAAGATGAAACGAAATAAACACATGAAAGTAGCAACCAATATTACGTGTCCCGGGTTCGCGCTGTTCGCGCTCGCCTGCTTTGCGCTTGCGCCGCAAGCGCGAGCGGTTTTGCCGCCACCGGACGGGGGTTATCCCGGT
>Ga0081455_10008821_pt1 | contig 10433 bp, 12 predicted proteins | sample TabmetS3T2R1_FD_70207 | JGI IMG/M metagenome (GOLD analysis project Ga0081455, IMG submission 70207) | Tabebuia heterophylla rhizosphere microbial communities from the University of Puerto Rico - S3T2R1 | ecosystem: Host-associated > Plants > Roots > Rhizosphere ... | reverse complement strand
ATAACGTTGGCTCCAAACCCTTGAGCGAGCACGACCGTACAACCGATCCGCACGTGGCCCACGGACGGATCGGTGAGCCATTCGATCTTACGTACGGCCTGCTGCAGTTCATCAAACACCGCTTTTCCATGGTCGAGAAGCGCGAGAGCGTAGATGGTTGGCTCGACACCCTGTGGCTTGCGATCAAGCAAGCGGATCGAAAGCGTGTGTTCCATATCGGCGATCGCCTTCGAAACAGCCGGCTGCGACACAGCTAGTTCCGAGGCAGCCTTTCCCATGCTGCCGCAACGAGCGACCGTCATGAGGACGTTCAAATCCCGAAGTTTCAGGTGACGCCCAAGGCGCCGAGCGTCCCAATCCATGCAATTCCTCTCATCAAGATTGGTTATGGGCCCATCAAGCAATACCATTACTCGATTATGGGAGGTGCAGCTACGTTGGGGTTCGAAGAGAGTGCGTGCAAGGAGGCCAACATGCGCAGACGGGATTTTCTCGCTGCGACTGCCAGCGCCATTGCTGCAAGTTTGGTCAGCCGCCCGAACCTCCTGCTTGCAGGTGGTCCCCCGCTCGCCTCGATGGAGGTGGAGCGTCGGGTCGCCGCTGTCATTGCAGCCTACGATGCGCAGGGCAACCATCGCACCGGTACAGCCGTCGACAATGAATCGGCGGAGTGGCTGGCACGCCAGGTACGGGAGATCGGGGCTGAGGCCGAACTCGAACCATTCCCGCTCACCCGGGTTGATCCGATATCCTCTTACCTTCGGATCGCTGGTCGACGCATCGAAGGCGTGCCCTTGTTTGACGCCGCCTTCACTGATGGCGGGGGAGTGGGGGGCAAGCTTGGACCGCTCGGAAGCAGTGCCGAGATCGGATTGGCAGGAACCGAGCCATTCTCACTCAGGGAGCCCCGCAGAGGCCAGGCTGGGGTGGTCGCACAAGCGAGAGGGAGCAGTCACAAGGCGGTGGTCCTGCTCACCGGCGGCACTCGCCCGGGTCTTTTCCTGCTAAACGCCGTGTCTTTCCGGAAGCCCAGCGGCCCGCCGACGCTGCAAGTATCGAGCGTGGACGCAGAATGGCTAAAGCACGCGGCCCTACAGCGCACGGAGGCGACGCTGGTTGCGCACGTGAACCGATCGCCCGCACAGGCGTACAATGTCACTTCCAAAGTCGCTGGCAGAGATCCGGCACTAGCGCCACTCGTGTTTATGGCGCCGCGGAGTGCCTGGTGGCAGAGCGCGAGCGAGCAAGGCAGCCGGCTTGCTTGTTGGCTTGAGGCTCTCCGCGCCATGGTGGCTGGGAACATCAAGCGTGACGCCTATTTCGTCGCCTTGAGCGGTCACGAGCTTGGATTGCTGGGCATTGACGCTTTCGTCGAGCGTCGCCCAGAGCTTTTGAAGCGCGCTCACATGTGGATGCTCTACGGCTCTGATATCGGAGCGCCGCGGCAGCCCAATCTCATTCACACTTCGGACGAAGCCCTGGAGCGATGGCTGCTCCAAGCCATGGAACAGGAAGCGCTCAGCGTGGACGCCCGGATGCAGTACGATGCACCGGCGCGCGGGGAAGCAGGCCCAATCCAGAGGGGCGGTGGGCGGTTTGTAACGGTGGCGTGTGGAAGCGATGCCTTCCACAATGTCGCTGACCGCTGGCCGGAAGCCATCGATATTGCACTGCTCACTCGCTACGCGAGAGCGCTTGCTAATGGCGCCCTGCAGCTTGCGCGGGAGGGAGGTTGACGCCAAAACCTTGCTGGCGGTCTACCGCAGGCGCCTGATCGGCGTGTCGGTGCTTTCTCGAATTATGCTCTGCGCTTAATGCTCTCGCGGGAATCTCCATCCGCAAGCGGTTCCTTGGTAGGAATCGCGTTCTTCGCGCTCGCGGACGGTCCAGCTAACAAATACTTTTGCAACAAAATCGGCACAACGCTGAAGACTTTGGCACCGCAGCGATCGTGTCCGGAAGTTGAGGGGCTTCTGCCGTGGGCCGGCCGGCATGGCACTTGGACCTCAACGGACTTGGCACTTGGCTTTGCCACTCATCCTGCGATACCACAGGGCGGAGTGAGGCGCTGATGACCGACGCGCGTCCAATGCTACCGACCCCGCCCGAGGAGCTGCGAGCTTGGGTCGGCCCGTTTGGGGACGCTGAGCTGTACCGGATTAGTGGCAGAGGCAATTTACAGTCGATCATCGAGCTCTGTGGCTTGAAGCCTGACGCGCAAGTGCTTGAGGTCGGCTGCGGCTGCGGCCGGATTGCGACCGCTCTAGCCTCTTACCTCGCCGATGGCGGTAGCTACGACGGGTTCGATGTGGCGGCGCCGCTTGTCAATTGGTGTCGTGAGGAATTGCAGTCCAGGCTTCCCCGCTTCCGCTTCCATCTCGCTGATGAGGTACATGCACCCGGCCATAACCCCTCGGGAACGAAGAACGCTGCAGAGTTCAAGTTTCCATATCCGAGTGGCGAGTTCGACTTGGTAATCTTGTCCTCTGTGCTGACGCACATCCTGCCGCAGGCGATAGAGAATTACCTTCGGGAGACCGCTCGAGTCCTGCGACCGGGCGCGCCAGCGTTTATCAGCGTGTTCCTCTTCGACGAGGCTGCAGCGAACGCCGTAAATTCCCAAAGCACTATTTTCGACTTCCGCCACAGGATCGGGTCATGTCTGAGTTTTGATTCCCTCCACCCAGAGGAAGGGATTGCGTGTGAGGAGGTGTGGTTCTCCGAGCAGGTAAATCGAGCAGGTCTACGCCTCAGCACCGTCCGGCGCGGAGATTGGCGCGTGGTTCGGTCCTACCTGATCACACAGGATTACGTGGTGGCAACGAAGGGATAGATGGGACCCACACCTCATGGGACCAAGCCCATTTCGCTGAAGCCGCCGTGATGCTTGCGACCCCATCAACATCCTGGCAGACCCCGTGATGGGAAGGATCATCGTCCAGTGCCTCGATGGAGGAAGACGATCAACGGAACCAGCTGCAATTAGCAGCCACGCCGGCAACCAACGAGTCTTGATCGGGTTGCGATTAGGCCTTGCCCTTGTCCGTTCACGCGCGGGTCACTAGGCTCCAGCATTTCTTTACAATATCCTGCCCCGAGGCCAATTCATGCGATGTCCGGAGTGCGGTCACGAAAACACCGTCGCGATGAAATTCTGCGGCGAATGCGGCACACGTCTCGCGGACCTTTGCCCGGAATGTGGCTCTGCCAACGTGCCAGCTCGGAAGTTCTGCGGCGAGTGTGGCGGTCGCCTAGAATCTGCTCGGAAATTTCCGTCGACTGATACGTACACGCCGAAGTACCTCGCCAAAAAGATTCTCGCCTCAAAAACGGCTCTTGAAGGTGAGCGTAAGCAGGTCACTATTCTCTTCGCTGATCTGAAGAGTTCGATGGAGCTACTCGCCGATCGCGACCCCGAGGAGGCGCGCAAGCTCCTCGACCCAGTACTCGAACGGATGATGAACGCCGTGCACCATTACGAGGGCACGGTCAACCAGGTCATGGGTGACGGCATCATGGCACTTTTCGGTGCTCCCCTTGCTCACGAAGATCACGCAATCCGAGCCTGCTATTCCGCGCTGATGATGCAAGAATCTGTGAAGCAATACGCGGCGGGTATCTTCGGTTCCCAGGGAGTGGCGCTGCACATCCGCGTGGGTCTCAACACTGGAGAGGTTGTGGTTTGCGCAATCGGCAGCGATCTGCATATGGACTACTCCGCGATCGGGCAAGCGACTCACGTTGGTGCGCGGATGGAGCAGCTTGCAGATCCGGGAACAATTCTTGTCACCCGTGCCACGTTCAATCTCGCCGAAGGCTACGTAGAGGCAAAGTCACGGGGGCCGGTGCTAGTAAAGGGGCTCGTTGAGCCAGTCGAGGTGTTTGAACTGACCTGCAGAGGACCTGTTCGTTCGCGCCTACAGGCAGCCGCAGTTCGCGGTCTCACGCCCCTCACCGGGCGGGAGAGCGAAATGGATCAACTTCGCCGCGCGCTTGAGCGCGCCGGGCTTGGTCATGGCCAAGTTGTTTCCGTCGTCGGAGATCCGGGAGTTGGCAAGTCACGACTCTGTTCGGAATTTATCCAATATGTCCAAACGCAGCGCTGGCTCAGCTTGGAGAGCCGCGCGGCGTCGTATGGCAAGGCGACTCCCTACTTGCCTGTCATAGATCTGCTCAAGGGGTATTTCCAGATTGAGAGCCGCGACGATACGCACTCGATGTGCGAGAAGGTAACTACCAAAATTTTGTCCCTTGATCGGGAACTCGAGTCTTTACTGCCTCCTCTGCTCTCCCTCCTCGACGTGCCCGTCAATAATCCCGCCTGGGAGCAGCACTCTCCAACACTTCGGCGGCGCCTCACCTTGGATGGTGTGAAGCGTCTTCTGCTGCGAGTGAGCCACGTGCAACCGATCTTGGTTCTCGTCGAGGACCTGCACTGGATTGACACAGAGACCCAGGCGTTGATTGACAACCTCATCGAGGAGCCTTCCTGCGGCCCGATTGCTGTTGTTGGAGAACTTTCGACCCGAATACCGTCCCAGTTGGGGCAGCAAAACGTATCACCTGCACGTCCGCATAGACCGCTTGGTGGCGGCTAGTGCGGACGATCTGCTTGCCACATTGCTGGGCACGGACAAGAGCCTCACGCCGCTGAAGCGACTTCTGATCCAACGCACAGAAGGCAACCCCTTGTTTCTTGAGGAAAGTTGCCGCTCGCTGGTGGAGACCAAGGTGCTTATCGGTGAGCGAAGCGCCTATTGCCTCGCGCGAGAAACAAAGGCGAGAATTTGTTGTGGGGTTAAAGCGACCGAAACTGAACCAGGATACCATAAAGGCGACGGTTAATGGGTTCCTGCGCGATGCCATTCGGGACATCGATATTGCCCTGGTCTCTCTGCGTGGAGAGGACCTTGGTCCCGAGATGAAAGCGCAGCGTGAGGAGCTGAAAGCCATCAAGCTGCGTCTACAATCGATTATCGACCAACCAGGTGACCGGTCGGATAGCCGCGACAGGTGAGCGATGAGCGCCCATCATGAACGCAACGCGGAAATGAAACGGCTACACGCGAGCGGCACGACCTTGACAGAGATTGCATGCCGATTTGGGATCTCCTCTGGCCGTGTACGCCAAATCATTTTTAGGGATGAATTTCGGGCCAATCATCGCGCGGCGCTCATTGCCAAGTATGGAAAGCGTCCGAAGATACCGAGTTTGCCGGATGATACTCCGCTCGAGGTGCTTACGCTGTGTGACGGCCAAGTGCAGGCGTGGGCAACACGGGTCATGCATCTTCGCTTTGCCAATCCTCCGATAAAGACGCTCGGAGACTTGCGGCGGGCGAGCGACACTCAGTTGCTGGATGTTACTAATGTCGGTACGAAACTTGTGGTGGAGCTGCGACGGTTTTGCCCGGTGGAAAGAGCAGATGCTAAGCCCAAGGGACATCATGATACCCGCAATGCTCGCAGGGCCCTGAACATGATCCGCAAGGCGGTCGAAGCGCATGCACCGCCAGGTAGTGTACAAAGGGCGATTGGGGATCGAGATTTTGTGAAGGAGGCAGAAGCATTGATTGAGGGCATTTTCGCAATTGCGAGATCGAAGAGTGGTGGTGCGGGATGACCTATCCCACTCGCCTTAGCGGCCGTGTTCTGGGTAATGTGCCATGAGTGAATTGAGCGCAAACCCGAGAATGACCATCGGTGCGCTTTCAGAGCACACCGACGTCAACATCGAAACCATTCGCTACTACGAGCGCATCGGTATTTTGCCAAGTCCTCCGCGCAGCATCGGCGGACACAGGCTCTATGCCAACGAACACGCGGAGCGCTTGGTGTTCATTCGGCGCTCGCGCCAGTTGGGGTTCTCGCTCGACCAGGTCCGCGAGCTCCTTGGGCTTAGGACTGGCCGGCGCATGTCCTGTGCAAAGGTTAAGAACATCACAAAAAGCACATTGCCGACATTCGCCGTAAGGTCAGAGATTTGCAGCGTCTCGAACGCGTTCTGAGCGTCATGGTCGCACAATGTCAAGGTGATGAGATGCCGGATTGCCCGATCCTTGAGGCTCTCTCATCTCCTGTGCTCCTCAAGGGCTGAGGCGCGGCCGGTTCGGATGACCAAAGTGTGCACGGCCGCTTGCAAACTTCGCTTTGATAGGAAGATGGGCAGCCCCAGAGCACCCGCTGATTTTCTGGGTGCACCCCGCCAATGGCTCAGTGCTGCGCCGGCCACGCCCTTGGGCCTTCCACGACTTCTTGGGGGCAGCGCCTTTGGGCGTGGTCCTTACCCAAATGGTCTCAGCGACCTAAAATTAAATCGACGTAAGTCCCAATCAGTGCCGCGTGCTCAGTCGTAACTCAGTGACGCGCGCGATTGGGCTGACCCCGCTGCCGCAGTGACAGCCCATATGCAGCGCGGGCCACGCCTCGGGAACGACGCCCTCTCCGGGGCGAGGCGCTCTCCTGAAACGGTCGAGAGGTCTCGCTCGTATCTATGAGGCTCCACACGGCGTCCGTCAGGGCTGACCACCTCCGCCCTGGCGCCGTGCCAAGCCACGCCCTTGGGTGTTTGGGCCACCCTTTGGGCGTGGCGCTTTAAGTGGGGCAGCCCTACTCGGTCGCTGGGCCTGCCTCCTGACGCCTACGGCCCGCCGCTCCCCTGTAGCTAGCTCTTAGAGGCCCCTTGGGAACGCGGGTAGCATCATGACGTCATCAGTCATCATTTGTCATCAAAGGCACCGACGCCGGGAAAGCGGGGGTACGCGGGCGCTTTGCCGGCCGTCTCCGTTACGACGCCGGGGAAGATGGCCGTGGCCGGGCCCATGTCGCAGAGGTTTATCTTGTGCGACATATGAAGGAATGGCTCAGTTGAGCCACTTCCCTGCCGAGGGGATCGATTGAGGTAGTGCTGTGGAGCAAATTTGCCAGAGCATATCGATACGGCCTCTGAGCCAATGCGACTTGCCGGAAGCCGGCAAGATCTTGCGTCGTGCGTTCGCGACACACTTCGGGATGTCGCCAGGAGCATTTTGGGCGGATCGAGACTTTGTTACCAGTCGTTGGATGACGGATCCTTCGCTGGCTTTTGGTGCATGGAACGGAGGCCGCCTCGTCGGATCAAGCCTGGGCGCTAGTTGGGGGAGCCTGGGAGTGTTCGGGCCAATCACGACCCACCCGGACACTTGGAATCACGGGATCGCGAGGCATCTCATCCCGCCCGTGATTGAGCGCTTGAAGGGGCTGGGAGCTAGGCACATAGCGCTCTTCACGTTCGCTGAGAGCACGAAACACATTGCCTTGTATCAAAAGTTTGGCTTCTGGCCACGGTCCCTCACCGCGATCATGAGCCGACCAGTCGAGGCCAAAGAGACGCCGCCCCAATCGACTCGCTACTCAGCCATTGCGAGCGGAGATCGCGCGCATTGGCTTGAGGCCGGCCGAGCTCTAACAGATGGCGTACGCTACGGATTGGATCTCACCGCAGAAATACGCACTGCTCAGAGCTTTGGCCACGGCGATAGCGTCTTTCTTGCAGAGGGATCACGTGTGAAGGCGGTGGCCCATTGTGAATATGGGGCTAAGAGCCCTGCAGGATCCGGATCATGCCTGCTTAGGTTCGCAGTGGTTCAACCTGACGCAGATCAAGATGTGCACTTCGATCAACTGCTCGCTGCCTGCAGTAGTTTGGCAGCGGACGAAGGGCTTAAAGAGCTTGTAGTATGCGTCAATGCCAGTCGGCCAAAGGCCTATCAACGCCTTCTGTCAATGGGCTTTCGTGTGCAACGTCACGGTGTAACCATGCATTGTCCGAATGAACATGCATACAATAAGGTGGCTTCGTACATCGTCGAAGATTGGCGATAGATGGGCGGCCTTTGGTTCGGGATCGATGGCCTGCTGAACCTAGTGCCTTTGGCGCTGATAGCTAATGAATGCGCCGGGAAGTAGCTAGTCAAGGTGGGGTGTCAGCCGGCGAAGCGACAATGGCAACGCTTGGAAACGCGCTCTACGTAATTGGATGCGTCGCAGCCGTTCCATTTCTGGCCTTCGCCATTTATTCGGCAGCAGCCCTCGCTGGCTTTTTCGGTGGCACCGCCGACCCGGCTGAGACGAAGATCTTTGCCGAGGAGATGACTGCTTCGGCTATCGGATGCTTGGTTGCTGGCCGGGTGGCCCGGTATCTCCTGGCTGGCAGCTAGGGCCTGCGCAAGGGGACGCTTGGGGCACGACAGGCTTTCGTTGCCCAGGGCGACGACTTACGGTTATCGATAGCCATCAGCGCGGCAGCAGAGCACGCTAAATTTGCTTCGCTCGCTCTTCGCTTCGCAGCGATCAACGCAAAAGAGGTCCAAGCAGCCACCCCAGGACCTGGGAAGATCCAGTCTCCAGGTCCTGCGCTTTGCCGCCAATCCGCGCCAAGATTTAACCAATACGGGGGCTCCCCCATTTGGGGATGCCCAGAGCCGAGGCGATGGAGGATGTTCCCGTTCGAGACGGCGGGGCTCGCACAGGATCCGAGGTTCGTCGTCGTCGCAGATCATCGAGGAACAGGAAGGCGCGAGGCGGCATCACACCCGCCGCTGCCCGTGCCGAGCCTTGATCGCGACAATGGGGGCGCGGTCGACGCGGGCGAGGGGCGCATGTGCACCGGCGCGTCCCCTCGCTATTTCGCGCCCACCAAGAAGACGGTTCCAGCAGAAGCGCTGGCCGCTGGTGATCTTCCTTAAGGGATTCCACCGAGGTATGGAGATACCCCTTGTGCTGACTAATCCCGATAGCTGGCGCCACCCTAGCGGTGCATGGTTGCCATTACTCACGATCCAGCGCCGGGCTTGGGGCATGTCATCGGCACTGAGGGACTGCATTCAGAGTTTTCAATCAGCGCGAGGTCGCACCCCAACGCGTCCGGACGCTGCGCTTCGGCGTTAGCGCACGGCTAGGGTCGAAGCAAACTGCGAGGGGTGTCGGGGACCAATTCTTTGCCCCCTCGCACTTTTTTTGTCATTGGTTCCGCCAACCTGTGCGGTGGACCGGGCCTGATCTCTCGCGCCCGAAGCGGCACGTCCATCATCAAATTTCCGACAAGGCCGTCCGGTCCTGCCCCTGGGCGAGGTTCTCACTCCGATTGCGCCGAAGGCAGGGGTGGGCTCGGGTAATGCTGACGCGACTGTAAGGCGAGGAGCGGGCGCCGAACTACTAGCCAACTCCCCGCCCTGCCTGCAGAGCCCCGCTGGCGCTTTGCAGGCCTTGAGAGAAGAATGCCGGGTGCGGCCTAGAGCGCGATCGTCGCCATTTCTGTCAGAGGGCATGGAAATCCAGCGCCATTCTCAGCAGCGCAGCCTTCTTCAGCGCTCCGGCGTTGCGACTGTCCTCCGAAGCCATAGATAACAAAGCGGTTGCCAGCTTATAGCGACCGGCTTCGACGGTGTTTGGATTGCCGCTGAAGTTGGGGCCAACTTCCATCCAGGCTCCGTCAAAGGCTTCCCAGATAGCTTTCAGGGCTTCGCGTCCGAAAGATGCGCCGTCGATGCCGCGCCGTGCGGAATTGGGCACGGTCGGCGAGGCGTCTATACCCCTCCGCGATAGCCAGCATGGTCGTCCTCGCGTCCGGATCGGCCATGTTGCGAGCGATGATGCGGGCTTCCGCTTCTCGTTTGCGCCAGTCATAAGCTGGGTCGAGGTAATCTGCCGACATTGTGCCAACCTCGCCCGCCGCGGCGCGAGGAAGCGTAGTCCGCGGCTGTATGGTCCCGCACTGGGGTGACCCTTACCACCCGAGAAAGTTCATCTCAAGGCGCGGGAGACTCCTAGTCGCACGCCACACGCCTAACACCATACGCGGGCTTAGCCCTACTCCCTGCACCGCCCGCGGTTGCTAGAGAGCGGTTCCAATGGCGCGCGTGCGCCGATGGCTTGTGGCGGCCGGTCTGCGCCGACCATGACATCCGGTTTGAGGCACAAAAGGAGCATCGCCGTGGGCGACATTGAGCCAGGAGTGAGGAGGTCAATTGCCCATAGTCCTCTTGGGCGATCGCCATCTCCGCTTCTGTGCCGACGCCACCGCGCATCACCTCCAGAACTCCGACGCGACAATGGCGAAGGTGAGATTTTTGAGAGTCGCGCACTGTGAATGTTGTTACGCCGATTAAGTTGCCGCGGTCGTCGAAGAGGCCGCCTCCAGAGGAACCTTCCGATACTGGGTCGACGATGATCGTGATCGTCGGGCGTTCCGGGCGGAGGGTAGTCGAGGGATTCCAAGAGCTGCGATATGGCACCCATCATGGTGGCAGCGGCCGTCGAACCTCTTCATGACCCGACTGATGACCCCCACCCTTTTAAAGACGTGGGGATTCTCTCATCCGCTAAAGATAAACGAGGGATGGCCCGCACCAAACTACCCCCCGTTTGGCGTGCAGCCTGCGACGCGGCTACGT
>Ga0081455_10003054_pt2 | contig 10433 bp, 8 predicted proteins | sample TabmetS3T2R1_FD_70207 | JGI IMG/M metagenome (GOLD analysis project Ga0081455, IMG submission 70207) | Tabebuia heterophylla rhizosphere microbial communities from the University of Puerto Rico - S3T2R1 | ecosystem: Host-associated > Plants > Roots > Rhizosphere ... | reverse complement strand
GGTCCGGTGTACTTCGTCGGGGCGGCCGCCCGCCCCGAGCGGGTGCGCGACCCGGAACGGATCGAGGTCGCGGCCTACACGTCCGTGCCGAGGTCGTTCGTCACGCCCGAGGCGCTGGCGCGGCGGGGCTGGGAGTCGGTCCCGGCTGGGTGGCTGCTCGAGACCAAGGAGCCCCTGACGGTCGGCCAGCTTGCCGAGGTGCGGGAACAGGCCGCCGACGCCGGGCTGAGGGTCGACGCCCGGAGCCGTCAGGAGGGGCTGTCACAGCTGCGATCCGGGGCGACCGCGGCCGGGGTTCTGCTGGCGCTCGGCATCCTCGCCATGACCGTGGGCCTGGTCCGCACCGAGACCGCCGGGGACCTGCGGACGCTCACGGCCGTCGGCGCCCCGAGGCGTGTGCGCCGGGCGGTGACCGGGGCGACCGCCGGGACGCTCGCACTGCTCGGCGCCGTGCTGGGCACCGCCGGTGCGTACGCAGCCCTCGGTGCCGGCTACGCAGACGACCTGGCCGCGCTGCGCCCCCTGCCGGTCGCCAACCTGCTGACGATCGCGGTCGGCCTCCCGATCGTCGCCGCCGCGGCGGCGTGGCTGCTGGCCGGCAGGGAACCGCCCTCCGTCGCGCGGAGCCCGATGGACTAGTGGGGGGTGGGCTGACTTCGGGCCCCTTCCCGGCCCTGGGTACTCTCACCGGCCATGCCCACGCTCTCGGAGGCCGCGTCCAAGCAGCTGCTGGCGGGCTTCGGGGTGCCGTTTGCTCCGGAACGGGTCGTGGGCTCGGCCGGCGACGCGGTCGCTGCCGCCGACGACCTCGGCTACCCGGTGGTCGTCAAGCTGGGCGGCGCGGGCATCGCCCACAAGACCGAGCGGGGCCTGGTCCGGCTCGGCCTGGCCTCGGGCGAGCCGGTGCGCGACGCCGCCGAGGCGCTCCTGGGGGCGGCGACACCCGAGGACGGCGACGTCCACCTCCTGGTGGCCCCGATGCTGCGCGCCACCCGCGAGCTGATCGCAGGGCTCCACCACGACCCGCAGTTCGGGATGACGGTCATGCTGGGCGTCGGCGGCGTCCTGGCCGAGGCGGTCGCCGACGTGACCTTCCGGCTCGTGCCGATCGAGCCGGTCGACGCCGACGAGATGATCGACGACCTGGCGCTCCAGGCGCTGCTCGGAGAGTTCCGCGGCGAGCCGGCGGTCGATCGGGCGGCGGTCGCCGACGTGCTGCTGGGCCTGTCGCGGGCGGCGACCGAACGCGAGGACCTGGCGTCCGCCGACCTCAACCCGCTGCTGGTCGTCGACGGGCGCCCGGTGGCGGTCGACGCGCTGGTGGAGGTTCGCTGATGCCGGGCGCCCGCCCGGGGACCGATCGGTTCCGGGCGCTGTTCGAGCCCCGGGGGGTGCTGGTGGCCGGCGCCTCGACGCATCCCGGCAAGTTCGGCTTCGTCAGCCTCCACAACATCCTGGCCTGCGGGTACGAGGGCAGGATCTTCGCCACCAACCGCGACGGGGCCGAGGTGCTGGGCGTCCAGACGGTGGCCGAGGTCGACGACCTGCCGGACGGCGAGATCGACCTGGTCTTCGTGTGCACGCCGGCGTCCGCCAACGCCGAACTGCTGCGCGCGTGCGCCAAGAAGGGCATCACCGCGGCGTTCATCGCCTCCGCCGGCTACGGGGAGACCCAGACGGACGAGGGGCGCCGGGCCGAGGCCGAGCTGGTCGCCCTGACGGACGAGCTCGGCATCCTGCTCGCCGGTCCCAACGGCCAGGGCGTCGTGTCGCCGCCGGCCAAGCTGTGCGCCCAGATCGTGGCGCCGTTCCCGCCCCGCGGGCACATCGGCATCGCCAGCCAGTCCGGCAACTTCGTCAGCTCGTTCGAGAACTACGCCCAGCTGAGCGGCGTGGGCGTGAGCCGGGCGGTGTCGGCCGGCAACGCCGCGGCGGTCACCATCCCCGACTACCTCGACTACTACGCCGATGACCCCGAGACCCACGTCGCCCTGGCGTACGTCGAGAGCGTGGGCGATGGTCGGGCCTTCGCCGAGCGGCTGCGGCGCATCGCCGGCCGCCTGCCCATCGTGCTGGTCAAGGGCGGCGCCAGCAGCGGGGGGCAGCGAGCGGCCGCCAGCCACACCGGCGCCCTGGCGAGCGACGACCGGGTGTTCGACGGCGCCTGCCGCCAGGCCGGCGTGACGCGTGCCGACACCATCGAGCAGGCCTACGAGATCGCCGCCACGTTCGCGACCCAGCCGCTGCCACGGGGCAACCGGGTGGTGGTCGTGAGCACCGCCGGCGGGTGGGGCGTGGTCACCGCCGACGCCCTGGCCGGCACGGGTCTCGTGCTGGTCGACCTGCCCGACGACCTGAGGGCGGCGATCGACGCCGAGCTGCCGCCCCGCTGGAGCCGCAACAACCCCATCGACATGGCCGGCGGCGAGACTCGCGACACCGTGCCCAAGGTGCTGGAGCTGGCGGCGTCGCACCCGGACGTCGATGCCGTGATCTTCCTGGGGATGGGCATCCAGGGCAACCAGGCCAAGCTGATGCGCCAGGGACCCTTCTGGCCGGACCACGGGCTGGAGCGCATCGTCGCCTACCACGAGCGGCAGGACGCCCGCTTCGCCGAGTCGGCCGCGGCGGTGAGCGACGCCACCGGCAAGCCCATCCTCAGCGCCACCGAGCTGGCGATCACCTCGCCCGCCAACCCGGCGCCGGCCGGCGTACGCGCCAGCGGGCGGCTCTGCTACGCCTCCGCCAACCGGGCCGTCGCCGCGCTCGACCACCTGTGGCGCCGCGCGCGTTGGTTGCAACGCCGGGGCCAATGACCGCGCCCACGGCCGAACCCGGTGCCGGGTCGGAACCCGAACGCGAACCGGCGCCAGGGTCGGCGTCCCCGGAGGCGTCGCCCGAGCCGGCACCGGCGCACATGGCCCCGCCGGCACCACCCGGGCGGGGCCGCCGGCTCCTGATCCTTGCCGGCACGCTGGCGTTGGCCGGGATCGCTGCCGGCGCGGCGGCGTTCGCGCTCGACGCCAAGCCGGCGTCCAGCGCCATCGGCGCCGAGGCCGCCGTGACGCCCGTGCTGTCGCCCCGCCGGGTGCCCGAGGTCATCGCCGCCCCGGTGGCCGAACGGCGCCTGGCCAGCGACCTGCAGGGGTGGCTGGCCGCCTCGCCGGCCACGACCTGCCTGGCGGTCGAGAGCCGTGGTGACGTGGTCTTCGCCCACAATGCGACGCTGCCGCTCGCCGGCGCCTCGACGGAGAAGCTGCTGACCGCCACGGGGTTGCTGCTCGCACTGGGGCCCGACGCCAGCCTCGAGACCCGGGCCGTGGCCGCCGCGCCGCCGCGCAACGGGGTGGTGGCCGGTGATGTCTTCGTCGTCGGGGGTGGCGACGCCGCACTCGGCACCCCGGCGTGGCGCACCGACGCCCCCGACCCGCGGGACAGGGTCGTCCACGACGTGGACGGGCTGGTCGACGCCATCGTCGCCGCGGGCGTCACCCGGATCGAGGGATCGGTGGTGGGCGACGGGAGCCGCTACGACGCCCAGCGCTACAACCCGGCGTGGCCGCAGCGGTTCATCGACCAGGACGCCGTCGGCCCCATCGGCGGGCTCATGGTCAACGACGGGTTCGCCGCCTTCTCGCCCGCGCAGTCGGCGGCGGCCACCGTGCCCGCCCCCGACCCGGCGGCCGACGCCGCCAGGGTCGTCACCGACCGGCTGCGGGCCAAGGGGGTGGCGGTCGTCGGGCCCCCTCGTGCCGGGCTGGCCCCGCACCGGGCCACGGAGGTGGCAGCGCTGGCGTCGCCCCCCGTGTCCCAGATCGTGGCGGAGATGCTGACCCACAGCGACAACGAGACGGCCGAGGCGGCGCTCAAGGAGATCGGCGTGTCCGTGTCGGGGGAGGGATCGACGGCGGCGGGCAAGGCGGCGCTGATCCGGCTGCTCACCGACGCCGGGATCGCGCTCGACGGCGTCCAGCTGGTCGACGGCAGCGGCCTGTCGAACCAAGGCCGGCTCACCTGCCAGTCCCTGACCGGGCTGCTCACGCGTCCCGGGACGGGACCGGTGCTCCGGAACGGCCTGGCCGTGGCCGGCGAGACCGGCACCCTGGCCGATCGCTGGCGGGGCACGCCGGTGGCGGGACGCCTGCGGGCCAAGACGGGCTCGTTGCGCAACGTCACCGCGCTGGCCGGGGAGGTCGACCCGTTGGCCGGCGGGTCGATCACGTTCGCCTACGTCGCCAACGTGCCCGATCCCGGCCCGCTCGACCCCGGTGACGTCAACATGGATCGCCTCGCCGACATCCTCGTGACCTACCCCCGCGACATCGACCTGGCGGCGCTGGAGCCCGAATAAGTTCCGAACTTGCGGCGGCTGGAGCCCCTATGGGGTCCCTAATCACCGCAAGTTCGGGTGGGGTTGTCAGCCCCAGCTCTTGCCGTCGGGGGCACGGAGGGCGGCCGGGGGCCTGACCGGGGTGACCGTGCGGGCCTTGAGCATGGCGACGTTGCCCCCGGCACGCTCCTCGACCACGCCCCTGATGCGCAGGAAGGGGCTGCCCCGCACCTCGGTGCGGCAGCGGTCGTAGAGCTGGGGGGCCAGCATGACGTTGACCAGGCCGTGCTCGTCCTCGAGCAACAGGAACACCGCCCCCTGGCCGCTGCCGGGCCGCTGCCGGCAGACGACCAGGCCCGCGGTGTCGACCGTGCGCTTCGGTGGGACGTCGAGCAGCTCGCGACTGGACCGGACCCTGCCCCGCAGCCCGCTGCGCAGGAACTGCATGGGGTGGGCATCGGGCGACAGCCCCAGCACCTCGTAGTCGTCGGCCATCGCCCGGAACCGGGACACCTCCGCCAGCGGCACGTGGTCCTGCTCGGTGGGCAGGTCCAACCGCAGCTGCCGGTAGCGGGGCCGGCCGGCGGTGCGCTTCGTGGGCTGGGGCGCCCCGCTGCCCAGGCCGAGCAGCCAGAGCTGCCACAACAGCTCCCGGCGCCGGAGGCCCAGGCCGTCGAAGGCCCCGACCCGGATGGCGTTCTCGATGGCCTCCCCGGCCAGACCTGTGCGGTGCGCGAAGTCGCGCAGCGACCGGTAGGGCCCGTGCCGGTCACGCTCGTCGACGACGGCCGCGGCGGTGGTCGCCCCCATACCCCGGACGTACATGAGCCCGAGCCGCACCGCGCCCAGCCCCTCGGTGCTGGCCACGGTGCAGGGGACCCGGCTGGCGTTGATCTCGGGTCGCAGGACCTCGACGCCGCGCCGCCGGGCGTCGTTGGTGAACACGTGCGGCGGGTAGAAGCCCATGGGCCAGTTGTTGAACAGGGCGCAGAAGAACTCGGCCGGGTAGTACTCCTTGAGCCAGGTGGTCTGGTACGCCAGCAGCCCGAAGGCGGCGGCGTGGCTCTTGGGGAAGCCGAACTGGGCGAACCCCGCCAGGCTCTCGAACGTGCGCTCGGCCACGTCGAGGGGCACGCCTTTCTCCTCGGCCCCCGCCAGGAACTTGTCCCGGTACCACTCGATCTCCTCGCCCCAGTCCTTGCGGCCCATGGCCCGCCGGAACGTCTCGGCCATGCCGCTGGTGAAGTTGCCCATGGCGACGGCCACCTGCACCACCTGCTCCTGGAAGAGCACGACGCCGAAGGTCTCACTCAGCACCTCCCGGACGCAGTCGTGCGGGACGAGGTTTGGCGAATCGGGATTGGAGCGGCCCTCGACGTAGTTGTGCACCGCCCCGCCGACGATGGGGCCGGGGCGGATGATCGCCACCTGGGCGGTCAGGTCGTCGAGGTTCCGCGGCTTGGTGCGGGGCAGGATGCCGGCCTGGGCCCGGGACTCGATCTGGAACACCCCGACGGTGTCGCCCCGCCCGATGCGGTCGTACACATGCTGGTCCTCGAAGTCGATGCGGGAGAGGTCGATGTCGGTGTTCCGATGGATGGCGCAAAGGTCGAGGCACTCCTCGACCAGCGACAGCATGCCCAGCGCCAGGAAGTCGATCTTGACCATCCGGGCGTCGTCGATGTCGTCCTTGTCCCAGTGGCAGATGTACCGACCGGGCCAGGCGGCGGGCTGGACGGGCACGCAGTCGATGAGCGGATCGGAGGCGATGACCACCCCTCCGACGTGCTGGGAGAGGTGACGGGGGAAGTTCGCCAGCTGACCGGCCAGCTCGATGAGGTGGCGCCAGCCCGGGGTCCCGGCGAGCGGGCGCAGCTCGGGGACCCGCTCCATCTCGACCCGGACGTTGGAGGCCGAGCCGTAGCCCTCGGCCAGCTTGGCCAGCCGATCGATCTCCGCCGCCGGCAGGCCCAGCGCCTTGCCCAGGTCGCGGACGGCGCTGCGGATGCGGTAGCGGGGGAAGGTGGCGACCAGCGCGGCGTGGTCGCTGCCCCAGTGCTCGTACACCTCCCGGAACAACCGGTCCCGGATGTCACGGGGGAAGTCCAGGTCGATGTCGGGGAGGCTCGACATCGTGTCGTTGAGGAACCGCCCGAGGAACAGGTTCTTCTCGATCGGGTCGATGTGCGACAGCCCGATCAGGTAGCACACGATGCTGCTCACGCTGGAGCCCCGGCCCCGGCCGGGCGGCATGCCCAGGCGCCCCCGCGGGGCGTCGCCCCGTACCTCGGCCGCCACCTTCCTGGCCAGCTCCAGCACCTGGTGGTACACGAGGAAGAAGCCGGCCATCCCGTGCCGGGTGATGAGCCCCAGCTCCTCGTCCAGGCGTCGGCGTGCCAGGCCGAGCGACGCCCCGCTGTAGCGCTCGTCGAGCTCCCGCCGGCAGAGCTCGGCCAGCCAGGAATCGGGGGTGTGGCCCTGGGGGACGTCCGGCGTGGGGAGCCGGTAGCCCAGGTCCTCGGTCAGGTCGAAGGCGCAGCGCTCGGCGATGCGGAGGGTGTTGGCCACGGCCTCGGGCCACTCGGCGAAGCGCTCGGCCTGCTCGGCCGGGCTCCTCAGGTGGAACTCGAGGTTGGGCCGGCGTTGGGTGTGGCAGCCGTCGAGGGTGGTGCGGTGGCGGATGGCGCAGAGCGCGTCGTGGAGCCGGTGCCGCTCGGGGTCGTGGTAGTGGACGTCCCCGGTGGCGACGACCCCCACGCCCAGCTCGCGGGCCAGCGACACCTGCGCCCGGATGCGGGGCTGGTCGCCCTGGACCAGGTTGTCGTGCAGCTCGACCCACACGTTCCCCGGCCCGAACCACTCGACCCAGCGGCGCAGCACGTCCCTCGCCCCCGACCGATCGCCCGCCACCACCCGCTGGGCCAGTTCCCCGCGGCGCCCGCCGGTGAGGCAGACGACCCCGGCGGTGTGCTCCCGCACGTGGCGGAGTGCGGCGCAGGGGTCACGGCGGCGCCGTTCCCGGTCGGCCTGCTCGACCTGGCCCCAGCCGTTGGCCAGGCTGACCAGCCGGCACAGGTTGGCGTATCCCTGGCGGTTCTCGGCCAACAGCGTGAGGTCGTGACGGGAGCCGGACGGGGTGTCGGGGTCGGCGTCCGGGTCGGGGGCCACGGTGAGCTCGACGCCGATGATGGAGCGGATGCCGGCATCCCGGCATGCCCGGGCGAACACCATGGCGCCGTAGAGGTTGTTGCGGTCGGTGATCGCCAGCGTGTCGTAGCCGTGGCCGGCGGCCCGGACGATCAGCTCCTTGGGGGACGAGGCGCCCTCCAGCAACGAGTAGCAGGTGTGGAGGTGCAGCTCGGAGTAGGGGGCGTCACCCAGCGCCGCGATCGTCATGAGCGTTGCGTCCACCACGTCCCGTCGTCCAGGTCCCGGTAGACGGTGACGAGGCGGCCGTCGATCAGCGCCAGCCGGTAGTACAGCCGCGACAGCGGGCTGGGCCCCCACCAGCCCTCGTCGATGCGCCAGCGCTCCGCCACCTGTGCCACCTCGACCGCCCGCCCGCGACCCTGCGGGCCCGGCAGCCCGATCGCCCGGGGCTCGCCCGCGGGATCGACCTGGACGGGTATGCGCACCGGGGCGTTCAGCGGCCGGGGTGTCATTCGAGCTCCACCAGCGCCCACCGGCGCTCGGGGATCCGGCTCCACGGCTCCACCGGGACCATCCGCCCCACCAGGGTGCGCCCGTAGCGGGTCCGCAGCTGGCGCATGCCCTCCTCGATGCGCTCGCGTCGCTCCGCCGAGGCCCGCGAGGTCGGCAGCAGCTCGCCCTGCCAGCCCCGCGACGGCCGCAGGCCCCGCAGCTCGACCGACAGCTCGCTCACCGGGCCCGGCAGCGACGCCCGCTCGAGCGCCGGGGCCAGCGTCACCCACAGGCCGTCGTGGTCGCACCGGGCATGGCGCAGCGTGACCCGGGACTCCCAACGCCTGCCCTGCTCGGTCTCGGCCCGCACCACGAGCTGGCGGGCCACCCGATCCCGGCGCCGCGGGTGGCGCAGGACCCGACGGAGCACCTGCGCAGCGGCGGCCAGCACGGCTTCCCGGCTGGTGAGCGGCTCCGGAAACGCCAACCGCTCCCGCACGCGCTCCTCGCGGGGGCGGGGCCGCACCGGCTCGGCCGCACCGTCGAGCAGCGCCACCAGGCGCATGCCCTGGGCACCGAACTGGGCCACCAATGCGTGCCGGGGCAGGGCGGCAAGCTGGCCCACCGTGGTGATGCCGACCAGCCGCAGCCGGCGGATCATCTCCGCCTCCACCGGCAGTGCCGTCACCGGGACCGGCGTGACGAAGGCGGCGACCTCGGACCCGTCGACCACCGTGACGTTCGGGGCGACGTTCCCGGATCGGTCATGCGTCCCGGCCAGCGAGGCCGCCAGCCCGGCCACGAACTTGGTGGGCCCCACCCCCAGCCGGGGCCGCAGCTCGCTGGGGGCGCACCCGAGCAACGCTGCGTGCAACGCGGCGGGGGAGCGGTAGCAGCGCGCCAGGCTGGCGAGCTCGACGTAGGCGGTCCCCAGGCCGGCGGGCTCGACGCCGGGCACCACCCGTTCGAGCGCGTCGAGGATGGCGGCATCCCTGGCCTCGTACCGGGCCGGCCGGGCGTCGAGCACCACCAGCGAGGGGCAGCGGCCCATCGCCTCGGACAGGCGCTGGCCCTCCACCACCCCATGGGTCTGGGTGGCCGCGGGGGAGGCCGACCACACCACGGGGGCATCGGCATGGGCAACGACGACCGGACGACCCCACAGCTCGGGGCGATCGCCGAGCTCGCAGGCCAGCGGGAAGCGCGGGACCACGAGGCAACCGAACATGTCTGGGTTGCGAGGGGGGACCATGGGCGCCCCACCATATACGAACAACAGTTCGATTGACTAGGCTTCGTAGTCCTGAGCGAGCGCCCCGGAGGGCAATGAGCGAGCGAGGCCCGAGCGGCCCGGCCGTAGGCCAGGAGCGGGAAGCATCTTCGGTGGCCCCGATGTTCCCGTTGGGCACCGTGCTCGTGCCCGGGATGGTGCTGCCGCTGCACGTGTTCGAGCCCCGCTACCGGCGCATGGTCAACGACTCCCGCACGCACCACGACAGCACGTTCGGCGTTGTGCTCATCGAGCGGGGATCCGAGGTCGGCGGGGGAGACGTCCGCACCGACGTCGGCACGCTGGCCCGCATCCTGCGCGCCGAAGCACTGCCCGACGGCCGCTGGATCCTCGGCGCGCTCGGCATCCACCGCATCCGCGTCGACCGCTGGCTCCCCGACGACCCGTACCCCCGGGCGGAGATCCACGAATGGGCCGACCAGCTCCGCGAGGTGGCCGCCGACGATCGGAACGAGGTCACGACCCTGCTGCGGCGGGCGGCCGCCCTGCGGCGGGAGATGGGGGAGCCGGCGCCGCCGCTCGATCTCGAGCTGGCCGACGATCCCGTGGTCGCCGGCTACCAGGCGGCGGTGGTGGCGCCCCTGGGACCGGCCGACCGCCAGGCGCTGCTGGCGGCGTCCACGGTCCCCGCTCGGTGGCGGCTGCTGCGCACGCTGCTCGCGGATCAGATCGACCTGCTCCAGGCGCGCCTCTCCGCCGGATAGCCCGGAGCCGGCTCGGGTAGCGAATGTCAGAGTCTGCGTGGCATGGCGTGGTACAACCAGGCAGCGCTAGCGACCAGGAGCAGGCAAGGAGCAGGCAAGGTGCCGGAGCCGCAGTCGAAGTCGATCGCCGAGGTCTCGAGCGAACTGTGGGCGCTCACGAAGGACTACGCCAAGCAGGAGACGATCGACCCGCTCAAGGGTGTCGGGCGCTACCTGACGTTCGGTGTCCCCGGCGCACTGCTGATCGGGTTCGGCACGGTGCTGCTGATGCTGTCGGCGCTCCGGGCCCTGCAGACCCAGACGGGGAGCACGTTCCACGGCAGCCTGTCGTGGCTCCCGTACATCATCGTGCTGGCGGTGGCGGCCGCGTTCGTCGCGTTCGCCGTGACCCGGATCACCAAGACGAAGAGGTAGCCCGATGGCAGTGAGCGCCGCACCGACCAGGCACATCACCAGGGACGATCTC
>Ga0081455_10008820_pt1 | contig 10434 bp, 8 predicted proteins | sample TabmetS3T2R1_FD_70207 | JGI IMG/M metagenome (GOLD analysis project Ga0081455, IMG submission 70207) | Tabebuia heterophylla rhizosphere microbial communities from the University of Puerto Rico - S3T2R1 | ecosystem: Host-associated > Plants > Roots > Rhizosphere ... | reverse complement strand
TGAAGAAGGATTACGAAATAAACGAAAATAACGAAATAAACGAAAAGCCCCAGATCGATCTGGGGCTTTTCGTTTATTTCGTTATTTTCGTTTATTTCGTAATCCTTCTTATAGATCAAAAATGCAATCGCACCGCCATTTGAAGCTGGCGCGGCGGTTTGGCGGAAAGGATATGTCCGAATGTACCGGGCTCGTCAACGTAAGCCTGCGGCAGATCGAAGTTCGTGTGATTCATTATATTGAATGTCTGTACTTCGAAAGAAAGGTTAACACGCTCGCTCAGCTTGAATCTCCTGGCAACGCTGAAATCGACCGTGAACAGACCGGGCCCGATCAGAATGTTTCGGCCGGCATTTCCGAAGGTATAAAGGGCTGGAATTGCAAAAGCGCTGGTATCGAACCACTGTTCCGCGCTGCGCTCGCCGCGGCCGGGGCTGTGCACCAGATTCGGCCTGTCCAATCCGAAAGGCGGTCCGATATTGCCGGTATTGCTGTTATCGAAACGAAGCCGCGGCGTGAACGGCTGTCCGGACTGCGCACTCAAAATGCCGCGCATTTCCATATTTCGCAGCCAGCGCGAGTTCGAGGGAATGGCATAGACCGCTGCTGCGCTGGCGCGGTGCTTCATCTGGAAGCTGGAGAGCGAGCGCTCCGCTGAGATCTTAGCGCTGTCCTGCGGATAATTCGTGCCGGAGGCGTCGCCCAGGAATGCCGATGTGTCATCGATCGATTTGGCGAACGTGTAAAGACCCAGCAACGAAAATGACCGGCCAACCGGATGCTGATAGGAGAGCTGCAGAGCGTGATAATTGGAATCCGCGCCGCTTTCGATAAAGGAGATGTTATCAAAATCCGGATAGGGCCGGCGCTCAGAGAGCTGGCCCGGGCCGGGAGTAGGTTGGTTGATATTACGCGAGCGAATCAGGTGCGTCCCTTTAGCTCCTACATACGCGATACTGAAGACGCTGCCGCGCCCCAGCTCACGCTGAATATTCAGATTCCAGTTCTGGATAGTGGCCGTGGTTAGATCTGGAGCAAGTGTGTTCAGTGAAGCCGGGGGAATTACCGAGGCGGGAAACGGGTCTTCCAATGCGACCAGGGATTCTTCAGTTGGATAAGAGATGCGGATGTTGAAATAAGGCGGATTGAAGTAGAGCGCCGAATTCACCACCAGCATACCCGCATCGTAGTAGATTCCGTAGCCCCCGCGCAGAACCGTTTTCGGAGCGAGAGCCCAGGAGAAGCCCGCACGCGGGGCGAAGTTGGCCGGGTTCGAGCGAATGCCGGAGCGAGAGATACCGCTGGTTCCTACCTGGCTGATCCGGTGTGTCGCGAGATTGAAAACAGACATCTGGTTTGTCGGGTCAGTGGGCGGCGTGTTGTATTCATAGCGAATGCCGAAGTTCAGCGTCAGCTGGGGGCGGACTTTCCAGTCATTTTGAAGGAAGAGGTTATAAGCGGTGGTGCGCTGGTTATGAGGATTGTTTGCCTCAGACTGGATGGCAAATGACGGCAGTCCCAACAAGAGATCTCCCATACCGCTTCCCGTAAGATCGCCGGAGAAGGAAAAACCGCCGCGCACCAGATAGTGCAGGATGCCGTTTTGCCGGATATTTCGAACCTCTCCGCCGAGCTTCAGATAGTGGGCACCGCGCACGAGCGAGAGCGTGTCGTTGATCTGATAGGTCGTGATGGCGCGGTCGATAGGGATCGCCGTATCGTCGCCGACAGTAGAGAAACCCGCGATCTCGAGGGAAGGATATCCGAAATCGGTGGAACGAGTGGGGAGGTAATCGATCCCCCAGAGCTGATTGACATCCGTTTTGTGGTTCTCAGGCAGCACGCGGCGCTCAGCGCGATTGAAGCCCAGCAATAACGAGTTGATCGTTCGAGGACCAAAGGTATGAACCTGGTGCACCATAGCGTTGTGGCCTCGATCGGTCACGAAGTCGCCGAAGCCGGGTATATTGGCCGCTTCCTGCGCGTAGGGCTCAAACAGGTCGCGGCCGCCATAGCTATAGCGCAGCGAGAGCTGGTCGTTGCCTGTGAGGCGATGATCGACGCGGAGATTAAACTGCGAATAGTCGTTGTTGAGGACAGGTTGTCCCAGGTAGTTGCCGGATGAACTCGCCAGATTTGGGAGCGGGAAGAGGTTGAGTATCTGCTTTGCCAGTAGCGACTGGCGAGATGCGGGGATCTGGTTGCCCGGGAACGGCTCACCGGTGAAGGGGTCGATGATCGGAGTACTGCTCTTTGAAAAATCCCCATTTCGTTCCCCCCTCGTCGGAACGTTGGCGAGACGGCTCTGGCCGGAGCGCTCACGCAGCCGGTCGTAATTCGCGAAGATAAAGCTGCGGTCCTTCTTTAACGGACCGCCGCCGCCGCCGCCGAACTGGTTGCGAATGTATTGTGATTTTTCGCTGCCATCGAAAAAATTTCGCGCATCCAGGGCTTTGTTGCGCAGATAGTCATAGGCGAAACCGTGCCACTCGTTGGTGCCGCTGCGTGTGATGACGTTGACCTGGCCGGCGCCGCTTCGTCCGTATTCGGCGCTGTAAGCGTTCGCCACGATTTTGAACTCCTGAATGGCATCGACGGGAGGCTGTAGATTATAGCGATTATTCTCCTGGTCGTTATTATCTACGCCGTCGAGCAGGAAGTTATTGAATTCTTCGCGACCGCCGTTCACGTGCATGGCGAATGAGCCGCGTCCCGAAAGCTGAGAGCTCTGCACGGGAGGCGCGACGCCGGGAGTAAGCAGCGCCAGTTGCAGGAAATCCCGTTGGTTGAGCGGAAGCCTCTCGATGCTTGATTGATTGAGCACCTGGCCGAGCTCGGATGATTCGCTTTGCAACCGGCTCACCGCAGCCCTCACCGTGACCGACTCTGCCAGGCCAAGAACCGGCAGATGGAAATCCACTCGAACCGATCCGTCTACGGGAAGGCCCACACTGGCGGAAGCACTGCCTAAATCCCTGGCGGCAGCCGATGCGGTATATTGCCGCGCCGGTAATTCCGTAAGGCGAAAATATCCGGCGGCATCTGTCGTGGCGCGGAAAACCGCGGCTTGCGAAGGATCAGTAAGTGTGATCTCAGCTCGAGGGACAGGGCGCCCCGCAGGATCGAAGACAAAGCCCGAGATGCTACCGGTCGTGACCTGGGCGAAAATGGGCATGAAAAGAATCGCTGCTGCTCTTGCAAGAAATAATGTCATTGGGATTTCTCCTCTTGTTCGTTCAACCACAGAGGTGCGGAGTAAACAGAAGCAGCGCAGAGGATAAATGAGGGCCTCAATATCCTCTGCATTACAAACCTCAAAATTCTTGTTTTTTGAGCAAGATTTTATAGATAGCCAAACCTGCCTTTCGGATGAGTCTTTGCGAACTTTGCGCCTTTGCGACTTTGCGAGAAACTTGTCTCGCCCTGTCTGGTTTCTCGCAAAGGCGCAAAGTTCGCAAAGACTCCTTCCTCGGACTGAGCAGTGCTTTTTTGGTTGCGGCCTAAGGCAGCGCTGTGCTTTCTCCCCGTTCTCTGCACCTCTGCGCTGACAAAACTCGTCAGGGTGATGCTTTGAAGGCGAAATCTATCGTCTTGTTCTCTTTCGGCGTGATCGTGATTTCAAGATCCTGTATGCCATATCTCTCATGCCAGGCTTCCACGGTGTATTTGCCGGGCGGCAATCCTTTGATACTGAATGAGCCGTCGTCGCCGGTGACCGCGAAAAACGGATGCTCGACAACGCCGATGTATGCGCGCATCCACGGGTGAATGTTGCACTTCACCGATATCATCACTTCAGTCTTAGCGAACTGTTTCATTTTCGCCTCGCCTTGGGGAGGCTGCGATTCGTTCCATTCGCGATTCACTCGCGGCAGCGGATGAATATTATGAATGGTGGGGTCGCTGTTCTCGAATCGCACTGGCTGATTGACCATCACTCCCAGAACTCGCGGAGAATACACGCACCCATTTTGATCCAGAACGGCAGGCGCGGCTGGTACAGGCCATGTTCCCTCCGGGAGCCCGGATTTCACCCAGACGAAGGCGTTCTTTAAAGTGTGGTTCCCATTCACTATGACGTCTTCAGCGAGCTGCGGTGTTTGATGCGCTGCCGCGCAGGCTGGCGTGGCCGACATATCGATTGGCCTGCCCGGAGTCGCTTCGCCGGAGAAATTGACTTTGCCGGAGATGCTGCCAGCTGTCGCTTCGTCAATTCTGAGCGATGCTGTTGGCGCCGATTCGGTGGGCCTGGCGTTTTCAGGTTTGGTTCCACCGCAGCCGGCGAGTAGAAATGCAGAGAAGATTCCGCAAAGAATAAATTTATGCTTCATAGAATAAGCGCCTCTTGATCATCTTCATCTACGGCGATATGCCAGATAAACGAAAATTGCGAGAATGCAGAGGGGAGGAATGCCGAGCAGTAAGATGCCTTCATTCAGCACACGCGCGCGCTCTACCTGCTGCGCCTCGGCGGTGCGGAAGCACATCACACACTGTGTTAATAATATAAATAATAAGCTCATCGGTTTCCCCAGTAAAACAGCCCGAGCAGATAAAGCCAGAGCACGCTCAGGTAATGCCAATAATAGATAACGTTCTTCGAATGCAGTTCGCTGCACGCTCGTCGCCCCAGGCTCGCGATCAAGGCCACGATTCCGCCGGAGAGAAAGGTGCAAAACGAGACGCTGAAGATGCAGAAAAAGGTGGCGGCTGGATGAGTGGGAATTCGCACTACCTCGGATAATTTCAGCCATCCATAAATCTGAGCGCAAATGAACAACGTCCCCAGGAAGGCCGCAGTATAAAAACCCAAAAAGACGATCTTTCTTCTTTTGTCTTTCCATCCGAATTCGAGCAAGGCGCTGCCGCAAATCAAAAGAAGGGGAGTGACGAATATTATTCTGAGAAGAGAAATCGGCGCCCAATCATTTCCCAACCCTCTGCGTACGATGTAGGCGCTGGTAAATGCCGCAAACAGCATGGTGATAGCCGAGAGCGCTGCTATCAGGCCGATCGCGCTTCCACCGCTTGTCTGGTTTATTTCATTCCGCTGCACCTTGCCACTCCCATGTCAGCGCACGCCAGGGATTAACCACAGCGATCGCGCCGCGTCGCATACTCCAGAAGAGATTGAAGATAAAAACGAGCTGGACGGCCGCAGTGAAGAAAGCGGCCGCGGTCATAATCTGGTGCACCGGCAACAGCGGTGAGAGAAACTCGAAGGCGGTGAAGTCAGCATAACGTCGCGGATTGCCGGCGATCCCCACCAGGTGCATCGGCATAAAGAGGGCGTAAACGCCGGCGAAGGTCGCGAAGAAATGAATCTTTCCCAGTTTCTCGCTCAACATGCGTCCGAACATGCGCGGGAACCAATAGAAGACGGCAGCGAAGATGCCGAAGATCGCCGCGACTCCCATAATCAGGTGGAAATGTGCGACCACAAAGTATGTGTCGTGGAAGTAAAGATCCAGCACGGGCTGCCCTAAAAAGATCCCGCTCAGCCCTCCCGTGACGAAAATCGATACGAAGCCGAGGGCAAACAACATAGCCGTCGTCAGTTCGATTCGCCCGCCCCACAGGGTTCCTAGCCAGTTGAATGTCTTGATTGCTGATGGAACGCCGATCGTCATGGTCAAGACGGAAAAGGCAATTGAAGAGTAAGGGCTCATTCCGCTGGTGAACATATGGTGGCCCCAGAGAAAAAGCCCGAGGAAGCCGATTCCGAAGATGGCGGCGACCATCGCCCGATAGCCGAAAATCGGTTTTCGAGTAAAAGTGGCGATCACCTCGGAGATCAATCCCATCCCCGGCAGGATCGCGATATAGACCTCAGGGTGGCCGAAAAACCAGAAGAGATGCTGCCAGAGCAAGGGAGAGCCGCCTTTATGAGCGATCGGCTGATCATTTATCACCAGATACGAAGGCACAAAAAAGCTTGTCCCCGCATGACGGTCCAGGAGAAGCAGGATGCCTGCCGCGAGTAGCACGGGGAAGCCGAGCAAACTCAAAATCGCCGTCACGAACCAGCTCCAACAGGTGAGCGGCAGCCGCATCATATTCATGCCTGCTCGGCGGCCTTCCAACAGCGTGGCAGTGAAGTTGATCGCACCCAGGATCGCAGCCAGGCAAAAGATGGCGATGCTGGCGATCCACAATGATTGCCCGATTCCCTGCCCCGGACCGGAGACCTCGCCGACCGCGCTCAAGGGCGGATAGGAAGTCCAGCCTGAAAGAGGCGGTCCACCTTCCACCAAAAATGCCGCCAGCAACACGAGCAGCGCAGCAGCAGTCAGCCAGAAGGAGAGCGCACTCAAGATCGGGAAGGCCATCTTCCGCGCGCCGATTTGCAGCGGCAGAAAATAGTTGCCAAAGGCTGCTTGCGGCGCTACGGACAAAACGAAAAAAACCATTAGCGTAGCATGCATGGTCATCAACGACAGGTAAAGCTCGGGCGTCATCACACCACCGGGGGCGCCTGCAGGCCACAGCTTCTCGAACCATGCGACTTTTGTGTGCGGGTGCACCAGGTGGAAGCGCATGAGCAGCGATAGTCCCATCCCCAGAAAAACGGAGATAAGCGAGAGCCAGAAAAACTGCAGGCCAACCATCCTGTGATCAGTTGTGAAAAGGTAGCGCCGCATTCAGTGTGCCTGCTCCCGCTTCCAGCGCTCGTATTCCGCAGCCGGCATTACGATCATAGTCGTTCGCATTTGAGAATGGCCGAGCCCGCACAATTCCGAGCACGGCACTTCGTAAGTCCCGGGAGTATCCGCCACGAAATGCAGGAAGATGGCCATGCCCGGCACCAGATCCTGCTTGAGCCGCAGCTCACGCACAAAAAAACTGTGGATGACGTCACGAGCAGTGAGCACCAGCTTGACCTCTCTGCCCGCCGGGACGCGTAGCGTAACTGTAGTGATGTCGTCCCGGGAGCGCGGATCCGCAGTGTCGATGCCGAAGGGATTGCCGGAAGCGTCGTTGATGTACCTCATGTCCGTCCGGCCGAATTTTCCATCCGCGCCCGGATAGCGAAAATTCCAGGCGAATTGTTGCGCTAAGACCTCAATCACTTCCGCATCCGGAGCGGCTGATTTAAATTGCAATCCGGCCCAGACGCGGCTTCCGAGCGCCAGTAATCCCCAGAAGAGGATCGCCGTCGCGGCCGTCCACAACAGCTCGATGCGCTGGTTAACCGCATTTGCCTTTCTCGTTTCGGGGTTCTTGCTCGCGCGGAAGTACCAGACGATCGCTATCAGCGCGACCTGCACGGCGACGAAAATAATTCCGGCAGCTATGAGAGTGCGCATGAACTGGGCGTCATACGAAGCAGCGTCGCGCGAGATCGCCGGTGGAAACCACCAACGGCCAAACATAATCTTGTTCCTTTCACGATTTCTGTTGTATCAGCCTGGCTACACCGCCATAGTCTCCTGCGTGGTTGAGCAGTTCAGGCCGTTCAGCCAGCGCCCTGGTAACGGGATAAAAAATATCGTTCACGTATCACTGACTTGAAGGCTGCAACTCGAATAAAATGTGATGGTTTTCAATAATTTTCAACTCAGTTTAGTGATTGACCACCCGTCTGAAAATCAGCGATACAGCGATGCCGGAAAAGCAGATGCAATAACAAAAGAAGTATTTTTGCCTTGAGTCGTCAAGCAAATCCCGAATTATCCTCGCCTGCGCTTCAGCCTTTCGATGAATAATTTCGGCAGTCCGGCGAATTTGACCGATATGACTCGTGTCTGGAGTTCGCATTATGAGTTCTGCGAAATCGCATATGAGGCTCCCAGTAGAAACTCCGCTGATTCATCCTCCCACCTCTTTTGGGTCGAAATCGAAATATCTGATGCGTTTCCGATAGGGACGCAGCATCTGACGCAGCATCTCTTCCGTCACGCCTTCGAGATTCGCGCTCGGCAGAATGGGAACTCTTTTTCCCCGGGATATCAATTCAGTGACAGCCACGATCATGATCGAATTGATGATCGTGGCCCCGGCCACTGTTGATGTCGCGCCAATCCGTGAATCAAGTCCGGACAAAGACACTAGCGCATCTCCAACCGGAGCACAGTTGTCAATTGTCACTTCCGCCAGCTCGAATAGCCGTTGCCCTGATGAATGACGCGGGGTTGCTTCGCGGGATTGCCGGAGATTAGTAATGGCGATGACTTTTACGCCGCGCGCTTTCATTTCTCGCGCCATCTCGACGGGAGCTGCATTACGGCCTGAGTTTGAAATGATGATCGCGGCGTCTTCCGGCTGGACGTTTTCGCGCTCAATCAACCGGCTTGCCAGGCCGATTTCGCGCTCGGCGCGGGTGCTCTCAAGAGCGCCTTCCAGAAAGATCAACCTCTCGTCGAGAATCGGGTTGACAGCTACGATTCCACCTGCCCTAAAGAAGGCTTCATCTGCTATCAGATGCGAATGACCTGAGCCGAAGGTGTGAATGATGCCTCCTGAAACCAGTGTGGCGGCTACCAGGCTGCCGGCGTGACGGATGTTACCTGCTTGCTCACGCTCAATGCGATCCAGAATCGCCCGCAATCCATCAAAGTAACTTTCAAAAGACATTCACTTCTCCTTGATTCATACGCGAAAAACCTGTTCCCAGAATTGTCGGTAATACTGCCACCCATAGACTAAAACTCCGGCGATCAATCGGAGCGGAAAAAAGAAGCCGGGCAACTGGGGCATTATTCGCCCAATTCAGGAGAAGAGTTTCGACACTCTACCATTGCGTTTGATCATTCGTTCCAGGCTTAACAGGTTGAGCATCAGATGACGCGGGTGATGGAAATTTTCGATGCGCTTCGGGCGCGCTTTGAATTCCTCAAATTCGACTTGGCGATTACCCGCATACATCCAGATCGGCGAGCCATATTTCCCGAGGGGAAAGTTTTCCTGCACGTAACTCCAGGTTCTGGCAAACCAATCTCCGGCCCACTGTGCGCCGGTGTGTTCGATCACAAACAACGTCCCGATCAGCGCCTCTTCCTGCGCCCATAAGACCTTATCCAGCGTCCAGAGGTTCTGCTCGACGTTCATCAGGTTGCGGAAGACCCCGCCGTAAACATCATCCCACGCGACTTCTATATGACGGCGCAGCCGCCCGGCAGCCGTCTCGAATAGTTTTCGATCTGTTTGTCGCGCGGCTTCATAGAGCAACATCCACAAAGTCTCGATACTATGACCCGTATAGACAAGCTGCGCGTATTCATTGTCCGGCCGCGACAGGTCGTGATTGAGCAGTTCATTGTTCAGGCCAATTTCCGAGTTGTAGTGATGGTTGATTACCGCATCCACCGAGCGACGGGCGGCCTGTTCGATCTCCGCATCCGCACGCATCTCCAGCATCTGCGTCGCAAGTCGGATGATCACCATCCAAACGCCCTGGATCCTGGCGCCGGGAAAGGGGCTCGCCTGTGGACCGAGATAAGTCTGGCCAATGCTGGGGCGATAATCATGGCGATCATAAAGCCTGATGCATTTCATCAACAGTTGCTTAGCCAGGTCCCAATACTCGGTCTCGCCGGTCGCTTTCGAGTATTCAGCCATGCCTTCGGCGATAAAAAGGTCACCGTAGATTTCCCCCTCGGCCGAAGCGAGCGCCCTGCCCTCTCTGCTCAATTCTTTCGGCCACAAACCTTCATCGCCGGCAGGTCTGGCTTTGAGTATGAGGTCCAGCGACTGACGCGCGACTGCGAGGTATTTCTCTTCTTTAGCGAGGTGGTTGTAGAGAAAGGCATAAACCCAGACCCCTCGCCCTTCAAACCAGCTCGACTTTTTGTCATTGGCGCGTTGACCCTGATGATCCGTATTGCACATAAAGCCGCCATACCTGCGGTCGATTACGTGCTTCTCCATAAAAGGTAGAAAATCCTCGAAGAGGAATCGCCGGTATTGGTCACGTAATTCTTCCAGCGACAGCCCGGCCAGATTTCCGCCGCTGATGACCGAGTCCTGGCCTATGTCAGAAGGTTTTTTACCGACATTGTGATTTGGTTTCCCAACCAGCATAGCTGTGGCTCCGACTGACGCGCTTAGAAAATTTCTTCTTTTCATGGTCAATTGATCAGAGGATTCGGAATCCATCTTCATTCCCGGAGTCTTCGCGAGCGCTGAACACAACCTAGTCGCGTGGCCAGTTCATCGCCTCGCATCCCAGCAGGTAAGCGCCGATCAGCGGTGTCGCGCGAGGGGGAATTATCGAGACCTCAGGAAACTGTTTCCGTAGTTTTTCACCGAATCCTTCGCGCACTAAGGCGCAGGCTGTAAGCACTGACCCTTGATATGACACCATCTGCTGCCCGTTAGGCAGAGCGAGTTGCCGGAGCGCGGCGGCGGCGCCTTCCGCGCGCTCAGCTTGCGGCCGAACTTCCGCATCAGATCGATCAGCCGGAGGTGCCGCGGGGCGCGGAACGGATCGTAGTT
>Ga0081455_10008819_pt1 | contig 10434 bp, 8 predicted proteins | sample TabmetS3T2R1_FD_70207 | JGI IMG/M metagenome (GOLD analysis project Ga0081455, IMG submission 70207) | Tabebuia heterophylla rhizosphere microbial communities from the University of Puerto Rico - S3T2R1 | ecosystem: Host-associated > Plants > Roots > Rhizosphere ... | reverse complement strand
TGCAGGTCCTTGTTCTTGGTGCCCACCGAGTAGCGATGGACGGGGTTGGGCGCGAAGAAGTGGTGCTGGTTGTAGAGCGTGAGCGACCAAAAACCGTTGACCGGGGGCGTCTGCTCCTTCGCAAAGGTCACCGTGTAGCGGCGGGCGCTGTTGAGGCGCCGGCCGTCGCGGTCGAGATCTTGATAGAAGTACTTGGTCTCCTTCGGCGCATTGACGAAGAGGTTCGACTTGGCCACCGCGGTGCGCGTGAAGTAGTCGGTACCGAACGCCGCCTCGTTCGAGATCGTGCTCCAGTGGTGCGGCAGCTGCTGGCCGTAGTTGCGAAACTCGAACAGCGGCTTGACCAGCTGCTCGTCGGCCTCGCGAGCGCCTTCAGTCATGGCGGCCTTGATGCGATCGTCGCGGCGCGCGGCATCGAGTACCGCCAGCACCTGCGCATAGCGCGCCTCCTCGCCGGGCAGCGGCGGTGCGTCGGCCAGCACGATCGGCAAGGTGTCGACGAACGATTCGGGTGGCACCCACACGATTTCTTGCTCGCCGCTGGCGGCGTTGGGCAGCTTGGCAATCGTGCCCCAGTCAATGCGCTTCATCTTGCCATCGTACTCTGCCAGCGGGTACATCAAGATCTGCTGCAGCACCGGCTGGATCGCCTTGCGATCTTCGGCCGTGTCGTCCATGAAGATGCGCGGCGCGATGAAGCCGGTGTTCGTCGAACAACGGAAGACCGCGGTGATGCCGGCCGGCACATGGCCTTGCCAGTCGGGCCCGGCAAGCAGATAGAAGCCAGGCGTGGTGCCATACATCTTGCCGATCTGCACGAAGCCGTCGGTGCGCAGGTCCACCGCCTGATAGACCCAGAAGCGCTCGCCGAACTCGGGTACCTGGATCACGACCGCCGAGCGGTCGAAACCGAGCGATCCGCCGCCGTAGGCCACGTCCTGGTTCGGGCAGGCGACGATGCGCTCCTCGGGCGCGACGTAGTCGGTGAGCATCACGATGCGGTTGAGCGGCGCGGCCGGCACCGGTCCGGCGTACGCGAGTTCCTTCGACTGCTCGGCACCGCGCCGCTTGTTGAACACGTTGATTAGCGGCCACGCCCAGAAGAATGCATCGCGCGCGACGTGCCGAGCGTAGGCCTCGGTGATCTTGACGCGCACGTCCGGCGCGGGTGGCATCGCGCGCGTCCAGCCCGGCGAGGGCGACAGCGCAATGCTGGATGGGGGATCGGCCGCTACCGTGCCTCGGCTCGTGTTGGATGTCATGGCTCGCTTCCTTCGCGGCTAACGCGCGCGCTCGATGTCCGACAGCTTCCAAGTCTTGTCGAACAGCGCTTTCTGCGGCCCGTAGAAGCGCGCCAGCACCTCGAAGTGGCCCTGCGGATCGGTCGGTACCCAGTTCGACTCGCCGCCTGCCGGTGCGCTGGGTCCGAAGAAGATGTCGGCCGAACCGTCGGGGTTCTTCTTCAAGCCCGGCGTCTGCGACGAGCGGCCCACCCACTTGGCGTTGCGGATGAACGAGTGTGTCGCGCGGTTGTAGACCGTCATCGACCAGTACTGGGTGACCGGCGCGTTGGCCGGCACGTTCAGGCGGTAGTGCGTGTTGCCGTCGAGGTGCTTGCCGTCGGCACTCTTGGTGGTCAGCAAGTAGTACTGCGACTCGCCCAGGTGCTTGGCGCTGAAGAAGGCGAGCGAGTAGGCGCACCCGCGGGCATCGATCGGAAAAGAATCGGGCGTTCGCCAGAAACTCATGACGTTTTGGTGCATCTCCTCGGTGATCGGGAAGAACCAGCGACGGTCTTGATAGAAAGGCGGCAACGTGTCGATCTTGGCATCGAGCCAGGCGTGCGCTTCCTCGATCGCGTCTTCGAGAATCGCCTTCGTCCGCGCGTCCGGCTTGAACGGCTTGCCGCGCTCGATGCCGATGGTCTTCAGCGGGTCGATCATCACCTTGTCGCGCTCGAGCCAGGGTTCGGCCTGCACCATGCGGTCGAGCGCCTCATAGAACCGCAGGTCGTACGGGATCGTCGTGTCGAACACGACGTCGCTGGCATCAACGAAGGTCGTCGGCGGTGGGCTGGCGGCCTGCGACAGCGGGTACAGCTTGATGCGCTTGGAATACGCCAGCGCCTTGGCCACGTCGGCGTCGCTGCCGCTCTTGAGCACCGAGCGCAGCAGCGCGTAGCCCTGGTAGGTGTCCGACGGCATCGCGATGTAGCCTGCGGGCGCCTTGTCACTGTAGTCGGGTGGCATGAACAGGTACTTGCCGCCCTTGCCCTTGTCGACGCCGCCGGGCCCGACGTCTTCGATGGCGGACTGCCAGTAGTTCATGATGCTGCCGTTGAACACGCCGTCGTCGGCTGGCGGAATCTCGAGCACGACGGGGCCTGCGTCCTTGGTGCTGAAGAACGGCATCAGATAGATCACGTCGGGGTTCGGGGTGAGTGTCTGGTTCCTCCAGTCGAGCAGGCGCGACCAGTACAGCACCTGGTTGAAGCGGCCGCCGACCTTGCGCGCCATCTCGTCGACCATCAGCTGGTAGTTGACGGCCGGCATGCCCCAGATCGCCGCCTCGACGGCGCGTCGCTGCACAGCGCGCTCGGCGAGGTCGGTGGGGCTGAAGCGCGATTCGCCTGCTGATGTCGCTTGAGCGTTCATGAATGACTCCTTGCCAGTGCATCCGGCGGCACCGGATGCCGCCTAGCTTGCTCGGTCAGGTTGCAGTGTAAATTGGACAAAGGTCCCATGCGCCGGTCGAATCAGCAGCTCCTGGACCCAAGGTCCAATTGCTTGCGCGTTCGCACCCCTCGAATATCAACCGCCGGTGTTGATAAGACTCGCGCCGCATCGTCTCGACCATGCCGAGCGCAGTCAGTGGGTTGACGAAACACGCTGCGCCTTCTGCCGGCGTGGTGCCTTCCGGGAGTGCCATGCACTGAGGAGCCTTGATGCAGCGGTATTGCGAATACATCGCCGCGCCGAAGAGCGCGACCGTGCGGCCCAGCAGCGCCTGCGCCTCGACATAGGCGCCGACTTCGACGCATCACGCAAGAGGGATGGTCCGCCATCGATGACGTACTCCTCCGTTCCGTAGTGCGCATTCATTGATGGCGCGACCTCACTGCCGCGCCATCGCGAGCTGGAACCGTTCCTCGGGCGCGATGAGGTGATCGACGTCCTTGGCCGCAGCGTCGACATCGATGCGCACCCAGTGGATGCGTCCGTTGAACGCGTTGTCATGTCCGTAGTCTTCCGTGACCGGCTCGCCCATGTCGCAGCCGACCTCGAGCGTCTCGTCCATCGAGAAGAACATCGCATGCGTGCGCTCGACGCGACCCTCTCCGACCGGCTTGCCATTGACGAACAGCGCAATCCCCGCGCCCTTGCCGATGCCACCCCCGTCGTAGGTGAACTCCATGCGGACCTGGTGCGTGCCGGACGGGAGAGGCGACGTCGCGGCAATTCCGGTGTGCTGAATGCCGAGGAAGGTGTACGCGTATTTCAGCTTGCCTTCAGAGGCATACAACGCCCAGCCGCCCATCGCCCCGCCCTGCGCCACGATTACGCCCTTCGCGCCGCCTTGGGGCACGTCGACCTCCGCGGTCACTGAATGCGACTTGTTCTTGGTATTGATGACGGCGTTCTCCTGAATGCGCCGCATGTTCGCGAAGAGCAGCTGCGAGTTGCCCTTCACGACTGACGGACGCCCGGCGAGATCCGGGTTCGCTCGCTCGACCCTGCGGTCATCGAGTGGAAACACGTTGTACTTCGTTGCGTCGAGCTCGAAGAGCCGTTTCATCTCCTCAACTCTGTCGGGCATTTGCTTTGCTAAGTCATGAGCCTGCGACCAATCCTTCGTCGTGTCGTACAGCTCCCACACATCGTCATTCAGCGGGGGCTGCTTGCCCGTGACAATCCACGGCGGACCACCGTGATGCGTCACGGCAGTCCAACCTTTGTGATAGATGCCGCGATTGCAGAACATCTCGAAATACTGCGTCTGGTGCCGCTCCGCTGCCTTCACGTCGTCGAACGAATACACCATGCTGACGCCGTGCAAGGGCTCCTGCATGACACCGTGCACGTATGTCGGCGCGGGTAATCCGGCCGCGTCGAGGACCGTTGGGGCGACGTCAATCACGTGATGGAACTGGTGGCGCAGTTCTCCCTTCGACGCGATGCCCTTCGGCCAGTGCACGATGGCGCCGTTGCGCGTGCCGCCGAAATGCGAGGCCACCTGCTTGGTCCACTGGTACGGCGTGTTGAGTGCGTGTGCCCAGCCCACCGCATAGTGGTTGTTCGCCCTCGTCGTGCCGAAGTCGTCGATGCGCTCGATGAGGAAGTCCGGCGTGATCAGGTCTGGCGCCTCCCCCCCGGCCTGCTCGTTGAATGTGCCGATGAGGCCGCCTTCGCCCGACGCGCCGTTGTCGCCGATGATGTAGTAGATGAGCGTGTCGTCGAGGATGCGGAGATCCTGGAGCGCATCGATCACGCGGCCCACGTGGTGGTCGGTGTGCTCGAGAAACGCGGCATAGATCTCCATCTGCCTCGCGAGCACCGGACGCAGCCGCGGCTCCGTCTCTTCCCAGGCCGGAATGCCTTCGGAGCGCTTCGTCAGCTCGCAGTCGGGTGGAATCACGCCAAGCTTTTTTTGACGGGCGAACGTCTCTTCGCGCAGCGCGTCCCACCCCTGGTCGAACTGGCCCTTGTATTTGTCGATCCACTCCTTGGGCACGTGGTGTGGCGAATGTGTGGCACCGGGTGCGAAATAGATGAAGAACGGTTTGTCGGGGGCGAGTGCCTTCTGCTGGCGGATGTACCCGATCGCCTGGTCCGCGAGATCCTCGGTCAGGTGATAGCCCTCCTCGGGCGTTCTCGGCGGCTCGATCGGGACCGTGTCCTGGTACAGGGCGGGGTAGTACTGGTTGTTCTCGCCGCCGATGAAGCCGTAAAAGTGCTCGAAGCCCGAACCCGTCGGCCAGTGATCGAACGGGCCGATCGGACTCGACTCGAACACCGGTACCTCGTGGCATTTGCCGAACTGCGCGGTCGAATATCCGTTCAGCTTGAGGATCTCGGCGAGCGGCGCGCAAGTGTTCGGCCGCATCGAGTTGTAGCCCGGTGCCGAGGTGGCAATTTCCGTGATCCCGCCCATGCCGACCGCATGGTGGTTGCGGCCGGAAAGCATCGCCGCGCGTGTCGGCGAGCAGAGCGCGGTCGTATGGAAGCGCGTGTACTTGAGTCCTGCTTTCGCGAGGCGCTCGGCGGTCGGCGTCTGACATGGACCGCCGAAAGCACTGGATGCACCGAAGCCAACGTCGTCGAGCAGGACGACTAAGACGTTCGGCGCGCCGGGTGGCGGCCGCAACGGTGTGATAGGCGGGAACTTCGTGTCCGGGTCCTTGGCATCGTATGTCGTGAGGCCGACCGGTTTGCGGTCGGGAATCGGCAAGACGGATCGCTGAATAGGCTCATTGGGCGGCATTTTTCCTCCAAATGAACGATGGTGACCGCGAGGGGCGAACAATGATTCTGCGCCGTGCGCGGGAGCGGGGCAATTGTCCTTAAGGACCAGCGCCCGCTATGAGCCGCCGCTGGAAGGTTTTAGGGAACGTTCGGATTGCGCCACGCTTTGGCTAACCAGTCCGCGCACAAATCGGCGTAAGAAAAAAGGTTCGCGGCAGCGAATGCGGTGCATCGCGCGCCACCATGCGGACGTAGGGCTCAGTGATCTTGGTGCCGGTGACGGGTCCGGACACTGCAACGGGCTTTCGAGTCATGGTTGCAGCTCCCCATTGGGAAACGCCCCTGCCAGCACGACGCTGCCGCATCCGCCGAGCACCAACCAGAATGTTCCGAGGAATTCACTCAACAGTTTCGGGGCCATGCAAGAGTCCCCATCAGACTTCGGCGACGCAATCAGAAAACGAGCTTCGCCAGCCGATCGAGCAGCTCGTCCACCGAGATCATCGTCAGCAGCAGCGGCGCGATCGGCAGCAGCGTCATGATCACGAGGTACAGCAGGGTGCTTCGGCTGACTGGAATCACCCGTATTTCCTTGACTACCTCGAAGCTGTTGCCGAGATCGGCGAGCGATTGGATGTCCGCGCTGCCGATCAGCGGCTCGCTAGGCGGTGCCGTGCCGCGCAGCCATTTGTGGTCGAAATCGTGCACGTAGCGCTGGGCCAGCATCCCGTATTCGCGCGTACCGGTGCGCTTGGCTTGCTCCAGCACAGGGACGAAGACCAGCAGCGGTCCCACTGCCAGGAGGAGGACGATCACAACGCCCGCAAGTATCTCGATCTTGTATTGCACGAGCGTCGCGCCCGTAAAGAAGATTCCATCCGCGAACATGCCGGCGAGCAGAGCGCCGTGGGCGAGCATCAGCGGTGCGAATGCGCGCGGCATCCCGGAGAGAAAGCCAAGTCCCGCGTTCCGATCCGGATGCAGCGGCGCAAGCGTCAGCTCGATGCGCGACACCTGCCACAGGAACCGCGCCCAGACGAACAGCCTGAAATACCAGCGGAAGAGCAGGAACTGGAATATCGGCACGCTGACCAGCCCATGCCACAATCCGGCGCGCGTTACATGGGCGGTTCCACCTTCGAGCTGCCGGTACCAGGTCGAGACGGGCAGCGCGATTTCGCTCCGCCAGAGGACCGCGATGCCGACGCCGTAGACGAACAGCAGGAGAAGAATCTCCGCGACGATCGAATTGCGGAGGCGCATCGCCGAGGCAATCGCCGCCTCGAACTTCGGCCGCGCGCTGTCGCCGACGATCCCGCGATCCACGAATTGGCGTACCGCGCCCGGCATCTGCTGGTGAACGACGCGCTCGGCAAGGACCAGCAGCGGCAGCGCGATCAGCAAGCGTACGTGCGTCTCGACATCCAGCAGGAAGGGCACCTTGACGCCGCTCCAAGCGAACCCGTCGATCAGTGACAGCGGAAGCAGCGGCAGCCACGTCAGCAAAGCCAGCCCGATCACGCGCCGGTGCAGCAGCTCGAGCCCGGCTCCGGAGACGTGCGCACGCCGGTAGAGCTGATACAACGGCCCGCCGAGCATCACCGAAAGATCATGCCGGCCGTCGACGGGTGCGGTCCCTGGCGAGATCTCCATCTTCATGGCGTCGAATTGCTCATACAGTCGGAGACCTCAGCCAAACCGCGTTTGCAGTGATGTCGCCGCGCGTCTAGCTCTTGGGCATCAGCTGCTCCATGACACGGTCGATGCTGAAGCTCGCGGGCTTTGCTCGCGGCGGGAACTCCTTGAAACTTTCCAGCCACTTCGTGAGGATTGCCGGCGCCGCGTACATGAGAAAATTCTGTTCGAGGAACCAGTCGTAGTACTTGATACTCTCCTCGCCGCGCTCGAAGGGGTCGGCGCGCAGGTCGAAGTACTTGGGAATGCGCATTGCCGCCAGCGGCTTACGCCAGACGTCGATGCCGGTGGCGGTCTGCTCGGCGAAGACGACCTTGAACCGCCCCATCCGTATCGCCATGCAATCTCCGTCGTCGCTCCAGTAGATAAACCCTTCCCGCGGCGACTTGTCGACCTTGCCGGCGAGAAACGGCATCAGGTTGTAGCCGTCGAGATGCACCTTGAAGGTCTTGTCGCCGATCTTGTAGCCCTTCTTCACCTTCTCGACGAGATCGGGTTCGCCGTTCGCGGCGGCGAACGTCGGGATGAAATCCTGGAGCGAGCAGATGTCGTTGATCACACGGCCGGGCTCGATGACGCCGGGCCAGCGCATGACGCAGGGCACGCGCCAACCGCCCTCCCAGTTGGTGTCCTTCTCGCCGCGGAACGGCGTCGAGCCGCCGTCCGGCCAGGTCATCACTTCGGCGCCGTTGTCGGTAGTGAAGACGACGATCGTGTTGTCGGCGATCTTGAGATCGTCGAGTTTCTTGAGGAGCTGTCCGACGTAGCCGTCGAGCTCGACCATGCCGTCCGGGTACAGGCCGAGTCCCGTCTTGCCGGTGGAGGATTTCTTGAGGTGCGTGAATACGTGCATCCGCGTCGGGTTGAAGTAGCAGAACCACGGCCCGCCTTCCTTGGTCTTGCGATCGATGAAATCGAGCGCCGCGGCGAGGAACTCTTCGTCCACCGTCTCCATGCGCTCCTTGGGAAGCGCCCCGGTATTCTCGATGGTCTGCTTGCCGACCTTCCCAAACTGCGGATCGACTGTCGGATCGTCCTTATTCGTCGCCTTGCACCTGAGCACGCCGCGCGGGCCGAACCGCTTCCGGAACTTGGGGTCCTTCGGGTAGTTCGCGTAGTAGGGCTCCTCTTCGGCATTGAGGTGATACAGATTGCCGAAGAACTCGTCGAAGCCGTGAAGAGTCGGCAGATGCTCGTTGCGGTCGCCCAGGTGGTTCTTGCCGAACTGCCCGGTCGCGTAGCCGAAGTTCTTCATGAACTGGCCGACCGACGGGTCGTCGAAACCGAGGCCGAGCGTCGCGCCCGGCATGCCGACCTTCGTGAGGCCCGTCCGGATCGGCGACTGCCCGGTAATGAACGCTGCGCGCCCGGCCGTACAGCTCTGCTGGCCGTAGAAATCGGTGAACAGCGTGCCCTCCCGGGCGATGCGATCGATGTTCGGCGTGCGGTAACCCATGATGCCGAGGTTGTACGCACTGATGTTGAACCAGCCGATGTCGTCCGCCATGATGAACAGGATGTTGGGTTTGCCCAACGTTTGCGGCTTGCCCTTCTTGGCTACCATTGCGATCTCCTCGTTGTTGAACCAGTACGCTTCTACCGCCCGATTGCAAACATCCTCCTGCGGCCGCTATTCGCTTGTCGACGTTGCTTCGCGATGACAAAGGCCCAGACCGCGACCTTGCGCACCGCGGCCTCGTCGAGGTCTCGCGTGCGCTGGACCCACGGCCCGAGGATCTTGAGCGGACCGAGCGTCACGAAGAAGACGACGAATATTTCGCCGGCTCCGATCACCGTTTTCTCCATCATGCCTCTCCTTCGAGCGCGTGCTCTAGACGATCGCGGATGACGGTCACTTGGGCGCGCTCTCGAGCGGCAGCAGCAGCGAGACGAACATGTTCCACCCAGCCGCCCGATGCACTTCGCCGAAATCCCAGTTGGCGCGAAAACTCACGACGCCTTTGCTGCCGCCGAACGGGAAGAAGTAACCCGCCTGCGGTCCGATGCCGTAGATGCGTCCCTTGTTGGCGCCGAGGATTGCGCCGTCGCCGCGGTCCCCTGTGAGCTGCCAGTAGCCGTAGCCGGCCACGCCCACGTACAGCTGCTCGTTCACAAACTGCGACACTGCCCAGTCGATATGGCTGTCGACGCCGTTCTGATAGCGCGTGTCGGAGTTCTCCCAGTTGTAGGTGAATCCGCCCACGATCGACGCCTCGTGGCCCTTTTCCGGGTCGAAGTACGTATAGCCGCCGCCGCCGTCGATCGCCGCGTGGTTGATGCCGATGTTGGCAAGCCGGCCTACCGAATACGCGCCGACGGGAATGTCGCCCATTCCGTAGACCATCCAGTTGTTCGCGCCATCGTTCCACTTGAGCGTGCCGAGCGGGTAGAGATCGGAGCCGCCGGTGAGCTTGTCGGTCCGACTCCGGAAGACCGTGTTGCCCAGCGCATCGGTGACCGCGACGCTGGCCGTCGCCTTGTACGTGCCGACCGCCCATCCCACGCTGAACGCTGCTTGGCCGCCGAGCACGGGACCCTTAAACGTGTAGCCCGGAAGCATGAATACGAGATCGGCGGTCGCCTCGACACCCGCCGTGAGCTGGCCGCCGATGATGAAGCTCTTCGAGCCGTTGGCGCTGGCCGAGTCGTGGAAATACATCACCGGGAACGACCAGCCGGGCTCCGTTCCGACCGCCGCGAAGCTGCCCATTTGACCCGGCAGCCAGAAGCTCACGCCGCCTTCGTCGGCCCACGCTGGCGATACGACGAGGACCAAGCTCGTACCCGAGGCCGACAGGAACTTAGCGAGGCTTTCAGATTTGACCACGCTCCACCCTTCCGCTCACCGCATCGATAGATCTCAGCGATGCCGTCGCGGCCGCGGATGATGGGTCCTAAGGCTGCTATCCGCTGGACGGAACTCTAGACCCGTACTGTAGACCCCACAACCCCGCACGATTTGTGGTTGTAATTTCCGGCGTGGGCAGTTGGACGCGATGCTTGATCGAGCATGCGCACCAATGGCCGTCAACGTGCGCTTCACGGAGGTACTGAGGGTCGCCGTCGGGTCGATAGCGCCGGCAAACGACCGCTTTCAGCGACGTGAGCATACGGCCGGTTATGGCCGATCAGCGAAGTCCACGAACGTCAGCTTCTCTGCGGTGGATCGCGCGCGTGGCGCTTTGAACAGCGTGGTGTGACGCCATCCGACATTGTTTGTCGGATCGAATGCAGGCCCGGACACCGTTGGATGTTGGCGGGTTAAGCGGCGCTTTTT